>Ga0134082_10000864_pt1 | contig 10593 bp, 10 predicted proteins | sample 15_taG_6_FD_94473 | JGI IMG/M metagenome (GOLD analysis project Ga0134082, IMG submission 94473) | Grasslands soil microbial communities from the Angelo Coastal Reserve, California, USA - 15_D_Rain_40cm_5_09182015 | ecosystem: Environmental > Terrestrial > Soil > Grasslands ... | reverse complement strand
CGTGAGCGAGACGGTCTGGCGCGAGCCGGTGGAGCACTACCGTTCGCCGGAGCGCTTCGCGGCCGAGCTCACGGTGGTGCTCCGCCGTTTTCCAACGCCCTTCTGTCCATCCGCGGCACTGCCGGAAACCGGGTCGTTCGTCGCGCGCGACGCGGCGGGCATCTCGATCCTCGCCGTGCGCGGCAACGACGGCCGCGTCCGGGCGTTCCGCAACGCCTGCCGCCATCGCGGCACCCAGCTGGTCGACGGCTCGGGCTGCGAGAAGGCATTCGTCTGCCGGTATCATGGCTGGACGTACGGGCTCGATGGCGCGCTCCGCCACGTGCCGGACGAGGACGGGTTCCCGGGACTCGAGAAGAGCACGCGCGGGCTGGTGCCGGTCGAGACCGCGGAGACGAGCGGCCTCGTGTTCGTCACCCAGGACACCCCAGGCGCCCGTCTCGAGGCGCTCCCTCCGCTGATTCCGTCCGACCGGCGGCTGGTCGGGACCTTCGCGCGCGACGTGCCCGCCAACTGGAAGGTCGTCGTGGAAGGATTCCTCGAGGGCTACCACATCCGCTCGACCCATCAGGCAACGTTCTACCCCGTGCAGTTCGACAATCTGAACGTCGTCGAAACGTTCGGCAGGAACAGCCGCGTGACCTTCCCGTACCGAGCCATCAACAAGCTCCGGGCGATCCCGCCGGAGGAGCGCAGCGTGGAGGGGAAGCTCACGTACGTCTACCACCTCTTCCCGAACGCGATCGTGGCGACGTTCCCGACCTTCATGGCGATGGTCGTGCTCGAGCCGCTCGCGATCGACCGGACCAACATCATCACGTACGCGCTCACCAAGGACGGCGACGGCCCCCTGGCCGGGCACTCGGCGGGCCAGCGTCCGTCCGAGTTCGTCGACGCGGGCGCGGTCGAGGATCGCGCGATGGCGTGCGCGGTCCAGCGCGGACTCGCGAGCGGCGCGAACGAGTTCCTCGAGTTCGGCCGATTCGAGGGGGCCATCGGCCATTTCCATCGCACGCTCCGCGACGCGTTGGCGGGAGCCGGGGCGACATGAGCGGCGTTCCTGCGGAGGAGGCGGAGGCCCAGGCGCAAGGCACGCGCGAGCGTCTTCTCCGTGCCGCGGCGGCGGTGATCCAGGAAGGCGGGTGGGGCTCGGCGTCGGTCGGGGCGATCGCCCTGCGGGCCGGGGTGGCAGCCGGCACGCTCTACCGGCACTTCGCCTCGAAGGCGGAGCTGTTCGTCGAGGTGTTCCGTGCCGTCTCACAGCGCGAGGTGGCCGCCATGCGCGCCGCCTCGGCGCACGCGGGAAGCGTCCCGGAACGCTTCGAGGCCGTCGTCGCGACGTACGCGGGGCGCGCGCTCCGCAACCGGCGTCTCGCCTGGGCGCTCGTCTACGAGCCGGTGGACCCGCTCGTCGATGCCGAGCGTCTCGCCTATCGACGCGACTACCGCGAGAACATGGCCCGCCTGCTCCGGGAGGGGATCGAATCGGGCGCGATGCCGGTGCACGATGCGGACCTGGCTGCCGCCGCGGTCGTTGGCGTGATCGCCGAAACCCTGGTGGGCCCGCTGTCGCCCGTCGCGGACGTCACGCGGTCGGAGGAGGACATCGTCGCCGCGATCGTGTCGCTCTGCCGGCGGGTCGTCGGGCTGCCGACGCGGACGGATGGTGCCCGTCGCCCGCGTCCGCGGCCGGCCAGCCAGCGACGCCTGCGGCGCCGTCGTCGGGAGAGTGCTCGCTGAGATCGACCGGCGCGGCCAGCTACTTCAGCAGCTCGAAGTTACCGCACGCCGAGGTGAACGCCGGGTCGCCGCTCCCGAGATAGCCGTTGTATGCGTAGGAGGGCATAGCCAGGATGAACGCCCGAAGTATGGTTGTCCGACCCTGACGTCGCCCATTCCCGGCCTCGGTCCGACAGGCCCGACTCCTCTCGGGAGGGTGCGTGCCCCGAGCGCTTCGAGAAGGCCTACGGGTTGACCGGCCGCCAAGGTGCAGGGCAGCGAATCGCACCTCAGTTTTCGAGCAACGCAACCGTGCCGCCCCCGCCCCAGTCGTGGCTTGCCCCCCGCAGGCGGTCGTAGTACGAGTGTGTATCGCATGGCTCTGAGCCTTCGCCTGGATCCCGAGACCGAGCGGCTCGTGAACCGTTTGGCCCGCACGCGCGGGCAGACGAAGTCCGATGTCCTTCGTGAGGCGCTCCGTGCCCTCGCGCGGGAGCAAGCCGCCCCTCGCTCGGGTCCGACAGTGTACGACGCCATCGCGCACCACATCGGTTGCTTCGACAGCGGAGGGCTGAACCTGTCCGCAAAGACGGGCCGGCGCTTCGCCGTGTTGCTGGCAGAGCGCAAACGTGAGCGGCGTTCTCGTTGACGCGGGACCGTTGGTCGCCCTGCTCGACCGCTCCGACCAGCATCACCGGGCGTGCGTGGAAGTGAGCCGGAGAGTTCGCGGCCCCTTGGTGTCGGTGTGGCCCGCCCTCACCGAGGCGATGTACCTCCTGGGGAACTCCGCCGAAGCGCAGGACGCGCTCTGGGACATGCTGGAGACGCGAGCGGTGCTCCTGGCAACCCTCGACCTGGCGGACGTACCCCGCATGCGGGAGTTGATGCGAAAGTACCGTGACCGGCCGATGGACCTGGCTGACGCTGCGCTCGTACGCGTCGCCGAGCGCGAGAAGATCCGCACCGTGTTCACGGTCGATCGTGGCGACTTCGAGGTCTATCGCCCGTCCCGATCGGGGCGCTTCGCGATCATCCCCAGGTGACGGAGCACCCGTACGGTCGCGCTCGTCGGACACAGATAGCGGAAGGCCTGATCCGTCCGTACGCGGTCCCGCGCAATCCGAACGCGGCGTTCTGCCGCATAGCGAATCAATGGCTTCGAGGAGTGCCGACGATACGAAGCGGACAAAGGGCCGTCCAGAAAGTCTCGGAGCGGTCGCACTCAAGAACACGTCCGAGCTCATCCCGAACCGTTTCGCCGCGGTCCGGGCTTCCGGTGCAGCCGCCCGACTGCAGCCGGGGCCCCGCGGTGCACGTTCCGTCATGCGGTCCGCTGCTTCGCAGCCCACTTTCTCCGGCCAACGCCGTCGGCCTAGAATCTGGCACGCGCGTTGCCTTCGCGTGAGGTGAGCCCATGCCGTTCTTCGGCTTCCTGATGGCAGCCTTCCTCTTCTGCCACTTCAATCGCCGGCTCCGGCACTACCGCCGGCGGATCGGCGACGGCGACACCTGCGGCGACGGGTGGAACCGACAGTGGGGCGAACAGTGGCAACGGCACGCGCGGCGCGCCGCCCGCCGCGCCGCGCGGGAGGCCACGCGATGGGGGCGGCAGGCCGCCGAGCCCGCGAAGTCGCTCTCCCCCGAGGAGGAGGCCCTCCGGCGGGCCCGCCGCCGCGCGGGCGCGCAGGCCGGCTTCTACGCGCACCTGATGAGCTACCTCGGGGTCATCGCCTTCCTCGCCCTGATCAACCTCTTCACCACCCGCTACCCGTGGTTCATCTGGCCCGCATTCGGCTGGGGCATCGGTCTCTTCTCGCACTGGATGGCGGTCTTCGGCTCGCACCTGGTGCGCGAGCGGTACTTCGACCCGGCGGTCGAGCGCGAGCTGCGCCGCGAGCGGGCGACCATGCAGACCGAGAAGCAGGCGAGCATCGACGAGCTGTCGTCCAGCATCGCGCACGAGATCCGGAACCCGATCGCCGCGGCGAAGAGCCTGGTCCAGCAGATGGGCGAGGACCCGACCTCGGTGGAGAACGTCGAGTACGCCAAGGTGGCGCTCGAGGAGCTGGAGCGTGTCGAGCACCGGGTCTCGCACCTCCTCAAGTACGCGAAGTAGGAGGACTACAGCTTCGCGCTGGTCAATCTCGCGAACGTCATCGACTCGGCGCTGACGCAGCTGCGCGCGAAGCTCGATGCGGCGAAGGTGGCGGTCTCGCGCAACTACATCGCCGGCCCGACCGTGCAGGCCGATGCCGAGAAGCTCCGGCAGGTGTTCGCCAACCTCGTCGACAACGCGATCGATGCGCTCGCGACCATCCCGGAGGGCCGGCGGATCGACCTCTTCCTGGAGAACGGCGACGGGCTCGCCACGGTCCGGGTGCGCGACAACGGCTGCGGCATCCCGTCCGAGAAGCTCGACCGGATCTTCAACCCGTTCTTCACCACCAAGGAGAAGGGCACCGGCCTCGGGATGGCGATCTCGAAGAAGATCGTCGAGGCCCACGAGGGCGCGATCGAGGTGGCGAGCGAGGTCGGGCGCGGGACCGAGTTCAAGGTCATGCTGCCGCTGCCGGCGAGGAGCTGAGATGCAGGGCCGCATCCTCGTGGTCGACGACGAGAAGGCGATGCTGCTCGCCTTGAAGGGGCTGCTCACCAAGGAGGGCTACCACGTCGAGACGACGGTCAGCGGCGCGGAGGCGCTCCGGCAGATCGAGACCGGGAGCTTCCACGTCGTCATCACCGACCTCAGCATGAACGGCGTCGGCGGCATGCAGGTGCTCGAGCACGCCCGGCGCTTCGACCCCGACCTGGCGGTCATCATGATCACGGCCCACGGCTCGGAGAAGATCGCCGTCCAGGCGATGAAGCTCGGCGCCACCGACTACGTGCCGAAGCCCTTCGACAACGACGAGCTGCGCGTGGTCGTCCGCCGCGTGATCGAGACGGTGCTGCTCCGGCGCGACCACCGCCGGCTCCTCGACCAGATGCGGGACGTCTACGGCTTCGAGCAGATCGTCGGCCGGAGCCCGGCGATGCGCCGCCTCTTCGAGACCATCGACAAGATCGCCGACACCGACGTCACCGTGCTCATCCGCGGCGCGAGCGGGACCGGCAAGGAGCTGGTCGCGAACGCCCTTCACTACCGCAGCCCGCGGCGCGCCAAGCCGCTCGTCAAGATGAACTGCGCGGCGCTCAGCCAGGAGCTCGTCGAGAGCGAGCTCTTCGGCCACGAGCGGGGCGCCTTCACGGGCGCGATCGCCCGGCGCGAGGGGAAATTCGAGGCGGCCGACGGCGGCACGCTCTTCCTCGACGAGGTGGGCGACATGCCGCTCGATACCCAGGCGAAGCTGCTGCGCGCCATCCAGGAGAAGGAGTTCGAGCGGGTGGGCGGCAACACGGCCATCCGCGTCGACGTCCGCCTCATCGCCGCCACCAATCAGGACCTCGAGGGCGCCGTGCGGGCCGGCCGCTTCCGCGAGGACCTCTACTACCGGCTCCGCGTCGTCGAGCTCGCGATCCCGCCCCTCGCCGAGCGGCGCGAGGACATCCCGCTCCTGATCGATCACTTCCTGAAGGACGCCGCCAAGCGCTTCGGACGCGAGGTGAAGCCGCTCACCGGCGAGGCGCTGCGCGCCTGCCAGACGCACCCGTGGAAGGGCAACGTGCGCGAGCTCCGCTCCGCGGTGGAGCAGGCGCTGCTCCTGGCACCCGGGCCGGAGATCACCGCGACCGATCTCTTCACGAACGCCCCGGCCGACGCGAGCCCGCCGTCGCCCGCCGCCGCGCCCGCATCCTTCCGCGAGGCGAAGGAGCGCGTGGTCGAGACATTCGAGCGCGACTACCTGCTGGACGCGCTCCGCCGCCACGGCGGCAACATCACCAAGGCCGCCGAGGACATCGGCATGCACCGCCAGAACCTCCAGCAGAAGATGCGCGAGCTCGGCATCAGCGCCGAGGACGCGAGCAAGAAACCCGCCTGAAGGAGAGCGCCATGCACGTCGTCGCGAGAGTCTCGAACCTGCTGCGCGGCCTCCTCACCCGCTGGATCGGGCGGCGCGAGCATCGCCACCCCGACGCCGTGTACGAGGCGGCGATCGGGGAGCGCGTGGCGCACTACGGGAAGCTCCGGCACGCCGCGGCCGGCATCCTCTACATGCGGAGCAAGCTCGCCCGGCAGCTCGCGTCCGAGTCGGCCGAGCTCGTCCGCGTCCGCCGCCAGCTCGACATCGCGGTCGAGCACGACGACGACACCGCCGCGCTCGCGCTGATCGGTCGTCGCGACGTCCTGGCGGCGGAGGTGGACCGCCTCACCGCCGAGCTCACCGAGCTCACCCGCGAGGCCGAGGGCGCCAAGGACAACCTGATCGCCTTCCAGGAGGAGATCGTCCGCCTGCGCGAGGAGCGCGTGCGCATGCTGGCGCGCCTGGCCAACGCGAAGGCGCGCCTCCGCTTCCAGGCGACGCTCAACGGCCTCTCGACGGATGCGGACATCCGGGCGCTCGAGGAGGTCCGCGATCACATCAACCGGCTCGTCGCCGAGACCCAGGTGAGCCGCGACCTCGGCGACAGCGAGCTCGAGCGCCGGCTCGGACACATCCGGGAGGCCGAGGCCGAGCGCACCGCACGCGCCCAGCTCGAGGAGCTGAAGCGCGTGCGCGACGGGAGGCCTGCGCCGATGGCCCTCCCGGATGCCGCGCCCGCGCGATGACCCACGGAGGTCACTGGCTGGCCCGCTGCTTCGTGGCGGCGCCGGTGTCCGCGCGGTCGGCGAGGATGGCTTCGAGGGTGCGCGTCTTCGGGCAGGCGAGCCCGATCTGCCGCAGGACGTCGAAGACGTTGTAGAGTCCGAGGTACAGGATGGGCTTGCCGCTCGTCAGCAGGGCGGCGGCCACCTCCCGCTCGGCGTCCGCCCACGTGACGACGTTGGTGAACCCGATGTGACCGAAGCAGTGCTCGGTGTCGGGCCCGTAGAGGCTCAGCCACCGGCCGCCCAGCATGAAGCCGAGCCCGTACCGCAGCGGCAGGCCGATGCTGAAGTCGATCTCGCCGTACGAGTGCTCCGTGACCGCCCGGCGGATCGTTCGCGACTCGAAGACCCGGACGCCGTTCTGGATGCCGCCGTCCAGCAGGAGCTGGTAGAAGCGGCTGACCTCCTCGGCAGTTGCCACCAGGTTGCCCGCGGGCACGAGGGCGGTGAGGAAGCGGGGATCGTTGGAGAGCTCGATCGCCTCGTAGAATCCCACGCCCAGCGCCCGCCAGAGGATCGTCGACAGCGGCGGGAGCACCGGCGGTCCCGTCGCGTAGCTGCGCGCGACCGCGTCCACGTCGTGCAGGTCGACGCCGTACCGCAACCAGCGGAAGCCCAGGGGCCGGCGGATGGTCTCGTCGAGCAGGGCACGGATGCTCCGGCCGGTGACCCGGCGGACGATCTCGCCCAGCACGAAGCCGCCGGTCATGGCGTGGTAGGCGAGCCGCTGGCCGGGCCGCGAGGAGAGCTGCGCGCCGCAGAAGATGCGCACGATCTCGTCCGGCTGCGCCAGGGACTCGAGCCGCATCACCTCGGGCGGGAGGTTGGGCATCCCCGCGCGGTGGCTCAGCAGGTGGCGGATGGTGACGCGATACTTCCCGTGCGCCCCGAACTCCGGGATGTACTCCGAGACCGCGTCGTCGAGGCGGAGCGCATCGCGCTCGTCGAGCAGGTGGATCAGCATCGCGGTGACGGCCTTCGCCGCCGAGAAGATGTTGAAGGGCGTCTCGGGCGTGCAGAGCACCTTCGGGCCCTCGGGCGGATCGGCCGGGCCGTTGCCGCTGGCGTGCCCGATGGCACGGTCGATCACGATGCGGCCCTTGCGGCGGACGCACAGCTGGATCGCGGGGTGGATGCCGCTCCGGTAGAGGCGCTCGACCGCCGCCCAGATGCGCGCCGGCCCGTCGGGGACGACCCCGGCCTCGCGCGGATCGACCTCGTTCTCCGCGCGGACGGTCGTGACCTCCTCGAGGCGCGGAGGGACGCGGCACCTCTGCACGAGGGTCGGCAGCACGGCGGTGGGATTCTACACCGGCGCCGGCAGCGAGCGGCAGCCGGTAGTCCGGCCCTGGCGGGCCGCCGGGACGGCGACGCGCACAGCCGGCGCCTGCAGGGTAGTTGACAACAGATTGTCGTCATGGCAACATGTCCCCATGTGGGACCGCGCCGCATCACGTCGGGCACCCTGGCCGACCGAGCACTTTCCGTTTCAGAGCCGCTACGTGGATGTCGACGGGCACCGCATCCACTACGTCGACGAGGGGAAGGGCCCTGTCCTGCTCTTCCTGCACCCCGCACCCGCCGCGGCCTTCATGTACCGCGAGTTCATCGCAGCGCTGCGCGAGCGGTTCCGGTGCGTGGCGCTCGACTACCCGGGCTTCGGGTTGTCCGTGGCCCGCAGTGACTCGCTCTTGACGCTCGAGGAGTACGCCGGTGCCGTGGCCGGGTTCGTGGACGCCGTGGATCTCCGAGCCATCACGCTCGTGCTTCACGACGCGGGCGGGCCGATCGGCTTCCGTGCCGCGGCCATGGCTCCCGACCGGTATGGCGCCTTCGTGGTGAGCGACACCTTCGCGTTCCCGCTCCGGGAGTTCCGGCTCGTGCGCACGGTGCTCCGGTTCGTGTCGACCTCTGCCGCCGTGCGTGCCCTCAACCGTCGGCTCAACCTGCTGCCGCGGCTCGTGTCGACCGTTGCGCCCGTTCGCCGGCGCCTGCCGCGCGAAGTCCGTCGCACATATCGCGCCCTGTTTCCCACGCCCGAATCGCGTGACCGCATCCTGGACCTGCTCCGGGAGCTCGCTCGAGGTGACGATTTCCTGGAGCGCACCGAAGAAGGCATCCGGAGACATTTTCGATCGCGACCGGCTCTCCTGATGTACGGGCAGTACGACCCGGTTCGGCTGCTCGGCTTCATGCGACGGTTCGAGCAGATGTTTCCGAACCATCGTTCGCGCGTCGTCCGGTGGGAAGGACACTTCCCCCACGAGGGAAGCCCGGAGCGGATGATCGCCGAGATCATCGACTGGATGGAGGACGTGGAGAAGGGAGCGTATGGCGAAGCGCACGCCGGCCGCCGAGCAGCTGACCCAGCTCATCCTGACGGTGTTTCGCTTCCATGGCAGCCTTGAGCGACACGGGATCAAGCTCACGCGGCCGTTCGCACAGACGCCGGCGCGCTGGCAGGTACTGAGCGCGGCCTGGGGCGAAACGCGCACGGTGCCGCAGATCGCGCGGCGCATGGGTCTCACGCGCCAGGCGGTGCAGCGCGTGGCGGGGGTGCTCGAAGCCGAGGGCCTGGCGAGGTTCGCGCGGAACCCCGCACACCGCAGCTCCCCGCTGCTCGAGCTGACGCCGGATGGCGAAGCCCTCGTCGCGAAGATCAACGCGGCGCAGATCGGCTGGGCGAATCGGGTTGCGCGCGGCCTCGATCGCCGCCGGCTTGCCGAGACGACGCGGACGCTGCAAGAGCTCTCGGAGCGCCTCGATCGCGCGGCCGGTTGAGTGTTCTTGACCGCGGGCGGGTGCGGCGACTACGCTCGGGCTGTTCCCGCGGGAGGCGCGCATGACGACTCGCACGAAGGCCGCGCTGGCGCTCGTCCTCCTCCTGGCGGCCGCGGTGTTTCTCGCGGTGCGCGTCTCCGCCGGCGGCGGGCGACATCCGCGCCTCCGCGCCCGCCTCGACCTCGTCGAGCGCCACTTCGCGGACCTGACCACCAGTAGCGACACCGTCGAGGCACGGCTCCAGGCGCTCGCGGTACGCGTCGCCGATCTCGAGGCGCGGCTCGCAGAATGCCACTGCGTGCCGCCGCCCACGTGTACCCCGTGCACCTGCGCCGCGGCCGGCGCCGCGTGCGGCCAGGACGCCGACGGCGACGGCGTCGACGACTGCCTCGACCGCTGCCCGTGCGAACCGGGTCCGTCCGACCAGGCCGGCTGTCCCGGGCCACCGCCGCCCCCGCCGTGCAGTCCGTGCCCCTGCGTCTTTGAAGGCGGCCCGTGCGGCCACGACGCCGATCACGACGGCATCGACGACTGCACCGACGGCTGTCCCTGCGACCCCGGCCCGCCGGAGAACAAGGGCTGCCCGCGGCCCATCTGCGAGCCCTGCACGAGCTGCGCCACGGTGCCCTGCGGCCACGATGCCGACGGCGACGGCGTCGACGACTGCGCCGACGCGTGCCCCTGCCGCCCGGGTGCCGACACGAACCGCGGCTGCCCGACGGGCCAGGCGTGTCAGACAGACGCCGACTGCGACGACGGGAACGGGTGCAGCCTCGACGTCTGCATGGGCGGCGTCTGCGAGCACAAGTGCCTGTGTCTCGGGCCCGCCGGCTTCGACTGCCGGCCGGGGCCGGCCCGCTGAGCAGAGCGTCGCCCGACGGGATCGGCCCGCCTCGATTTGACACTACCCGCCTTCTTGTGGATCCGTGCCGCCACGGATGGCGTGGTGGCTGTGGGTGCTGCTCGGCTTCGCGCTCGTGCTGTGCGAGCTGCTGACACCGGGCGGCTTCTTCTTCCTCTTCTTCGGTCTGGGGGCCGTCGCCGTCGGCGCGCTCGTCTGGCTCGGAGCCGCCGGGCCGGCATGGCTCCAGTGGTTCCTCTTCTCGCTCATCTCGATCGGGTTCCTGGTCCCGCTGCGCGGCCGGCTGCTGCGGCGGATGGCCACGGGCGACGACGCGGCGGCGCGCGTGGACGCGCTGGTCGGGCAGGTGGCGGTGCTCCTCGACGACCTGCCCCCGGGCGAGGTGGGCAAGGCGGAGCTGCGCGGCACGGCGTGGAACGCACGCAACGAAGGCGAGCGCGCGCTCCGCCGCGGTCAGCGCGGCCGGGTGACGCGGGTGGACGGG
>Ga0134082_10000847_pt1 | contig 10692 bp, 10 predicted proteins | sample 15_taG_6_FD_94473 | JGI IMG/M metagenome (GOLD analysis project Ga0134082, IMG submission 94473) | Grasslands soil microbial communities from the Angelo Coastal Reserve, California, USA - 15_D_Rain_40cm_5_09182015 | ecosystem: Environmental > Terrestrial > Soil > Grasslands ... | reverse complement strand
CTTCGTCGTAGGCGTCAGCGCCCTGGGAATTTTCGGCATCGTGCTGGGCGGGTGGGCGTCGAACAGCCACTATTCCTTGATGGGTGCGCTGCGCAGTTCGGCGCAGTTGGTGAGCTACGAGACAGCCGCGGGCATGGCGCTGGTGAGCGCGCTTTTATTCACCGGCACGTTGAACATTAAATCGATCGTGGAAGCGCAAAATAAAGAGGGCATCTGGTTCGTGATGCTGGCGCCGGTGGCGTTTTTCACTTACCTCGTTGCCTCCATCGCCGAGACCAACCGCGCCCCATTCGATTTGCCCGAGGCGGAGTCCGAACTTGTCGCCGGATACATGACGGAATTCAGCGGATTCCGCTGGTCACTCTATTTTCTCGCCGAATACGCCAACATGATCGTGGTGGCTTCCGTGGCCACGACTTTGTTTCTTGGAGGCTGGCTCAGGCCTTTCGCCAAGTTTCACGAGCTTCCCGGTTTTCACTGGCTGAATTTTCTGGATTTCGTCCCGGCCCTCTTAATGGTGGCCATTGGCGTCTACTGCTTGCAGCGCACTCCAAAGCAACCAACGCGCGTGCAGCAGTTGTTTATGCTGGTCGTCGCGGGGCTGTGTTTTGTCCTGGGCCTGGTGCTGCTTGCGCCAGTGGTTGTTCCCATCGCCAAACCGTTTTATGCCGGCATTCACGGCGGGTTCTGGTTTATTTTCAAAGTGAGCTTGTACATCTACTTTTTCATGTGGCTTCGATTCACCATACCACGGTATCGCTTTGACCAGTTGATGCGCCTGGGCTGGCATTTTCTGATCCCGTTGTCCATCGTCAACGTTTTGCTGGTTGGGGTGGCCCTGATTGCTGGATCGTATTTGAACTTGCACGGGTGGGAACTGCTTCTGGTTACGACTCCCGCGGCCATCATTACGCTGATCGTCGCGTTTCTGATTCTGGCGATGGAGAAAGAGCGCAGCGCGCCGCAGGACCAGGCTGCTGCATCGGATTTTTATGCTGGATAAAGCGCTATTTTATTTCTTCGCGGGGATCGCCGTGGTCAGCGCCGTGCTCATGGTGACGCGCCGCAACGTGGTGCATAGCGCCATTTTCCTGATCACCGCGCTGCTCGCGACTGCAGGAATTTTCTTGCAATTGCGCGCGGAGTTTTTGTTCATCGTCCAAATTATTCTTTACGTCGGCGGCATCATGGTTCTGTTTGTCTTCGTGATCATGCTCGTCAATTTGGACGTGGCGCTTCAGCAGATCCAGTTCGCGCGGCAGAAGTGGGTGGCGCTCATCGTCGCGCTGGCGCTCGCTGGCCAGGTTGGCCTGATGTTCTGGACTTCCGGGAAAATGCCAGGGCAGGGTTTGCCGGTGTTGACTGCTGCGGCTGCCGCGAAGTTGCCGCCCAATTCCGAAACCGTGGCGCGCAGCTTGTGCGAATCGTATCTGCTGCCCTTTGAGATTGCTTCGGTCTTGTTGCTGGTGGCTATGATTGGGGCCGTGGTCATGGCCAAGAAGAGAGCGTAACGCAGCGATGCTTCCGATCGGACACTACTTGTTCCTCAGCCTCGCGCTCTTCATCATCGGCGTGGTCGGAGTCGTCACGCGGCGCAACGTCATCGTCGTGCTCATGTCCATCGAGCTGATTCTTAACGCCGTGAACATTAACCTCGTTGCGTTTTCCCGTTTGTACGGCGATGTTGCCGGTCAGGTCTTTGCGCTTTTCATTATTGCCGATGCGGCCGCGGAGGCTGCCGTTGGCCTCGGAATCATCATCGCTTTTTTCCGCAACCGCGAAACCGTGTTGGCGGACGAAATGGATTTGCTGAAGTGGTAGGCAACAGGAAAGAAGAAATGAAACCGGCATGACGCCAACAGGCTACTTTCTCGATCATCTCTGGCTCATCCCGCTGTTTCCGCTCGCGACGGCGGCGCTGATGCTCTTGTTTGGCAAGCGGCTGCCGAATTCTGGCGTCAGCGTGCTCTGCGTCGGTAGCGTTGGTTTGTCTTTCCTCTACGCTGTAGGCGCCGTGCTTCAATTGCTGGCCGCCGAGCCGGACCATCGCTTCTTTCAGAAAGTGCTCTTCGAATGGCTTACCCCCGGGCCCATGCAAATGACCGGCGGACACGCCATCCGGTTCGTCGCTGACTGGGGATACCTTCTCGACCCGCTCTCCTGCGTCATGGTTCTGGTCGTCACCGGCGTCGGCTTCCTGATTCACATTTACTCTATCGGCTACATGGGGCACGAAGGCGGCTACTACCGCTTCTTCGGCTACATGAATCTCTTCATGTTCGCCATGCTGACGCTCGTTCTGGCGAACAACATGCTGTTCATGTTTGTTGGCTGGGAAGGCGTCGGCCTGTGTAGCTACTTGCTGATCGGATTTTATTTTCTGAAAAAGTCGGCTTCCGATGCCGGAAAAAAAGCCTTCATCGTCAATCGCATCGGTGACGCCGGTTTCATCCTTGGAATTCTTCTGACCGCGGTGACCTTGGGCACCGTCCGTTTTACTTCGCAAGGTTTGCCGGATGTGGAAGGCGCTTCAGGAATTTTGCAGGCGCTGAAGACCGCTGTTGACGGGCACGCATTAGCCTTCGGGGCACCCGTTCTGACCGGCATCGCGCTTTTACTCTTTATTGGAGCGATGGGCAAATCCGCGCAAATCCCTCTCTACGTTTGGCTACCGGACGCCATGGAAGGCCCTACACCGGTGAGCGCCCTGATTCACGCAGCGACGATGGTGACTGCCGGTGTGTACATGGTCGCCCGCATGAACGCCGTTTACCAGCTCGCCCCGTTTGCAATGGATGTCGTGGCAGTGATCGGTGCGATCACCGCCATTTTCGCGGCGTCCATGGCGCTCGTGCAGAACGACATCAAGAAAGTCCTCGCTTATTCCACCATCAGCCAACTCGGCTACATGTTTCTCGCCCTGGGTGTGGGCGCCTTCGCCGCCGGAATCTTTCACCTGATGACTCATGCTTTCTTCAAAGCGCTGCTGTTCCTTGGCGCGGGCAGCGTGATCCACGCGATGTCCGGCGAACAGGACATTCGCAAGATGGGCGGCTTGTGGCAAAAGATTCCGATTACCGCGAGAACGTTTGGGGTCGCGACGTTGGCCATCGCGGGGATTTTTCCCTTCGCCGGATTTTTCAGCAAAGATGAAATTCTCGGCCAGGCCTTCGACCGCTTTTTCCTGTTGTGGATTATCGGCTTCATCACCGCAGGAATGACGGCCTTCTACATGTTCCGGCTGTTCTTTCTTACGTTCATTGGATATTGCCGTGCCGACGAGCACGTTGTGAAGCACATCCACGAATCGCCTCGACCGATGGTCCTTCCGCTCATGATTCTCGCCGGATTCTCAGTCATTGGTGGTTGGATTGGGTGGCCGGAGGTCTTCGGAGGAGAAAATCGTTTTGAGCGCTTCCTTGATCCCGTCCTGATTGGCGTTATGCCAGAGACGGGAACGGTCAAGATCGCGCACCATGCTTACGCCAAAGAGATTCTATTGATGGTGGCGTCGCTTGCAATCGTCGGTTTAGGATTTTGGCTCGCATACGAATTCTATTGCACCAAGCGTGTCGCGCCGGAGCTACTCGCCAGCAGGCGGCCGGCATTGTACCGGTTGCTCCTCCACAAATATTACGTCGACGAAATCTATGACGCCGCCATCGTGGAGCGCACCAAAGACCTCGGCACTCTTCTCGGCCGCTTTGACGCCAACGTGATCGACGGTGTGGGCGTCGATGGCGCCGGCTGGCTCGCCCGCTTCGGCTCCACTCTATCCATGTGGTGGGACAAGTGGATCATCGATGGGCTGCTGAATTTCAGCGCCAAGATGATGCAGCTTTTCAGTTATCCGGTGCGTTTGCTGCAAACCGGGCTATTTTCCAGTTACGCGATGCTGATTCTCGTCGGGCTCGTCATTCTTCTGGCGTATTACGGGCACCATGTGCAGGTATTGCTGCGCAGCGTGCGTTGAGAGGCGATAAAGAATGGACTTTTTTGCACATCACGTCTTGAGCGTCGTCCTGTTCACTCCGCTCGTGGGCGCTTTGCTTCTGTTGCTCATTCCCCGCGAAAGCGAGCAAGCGCATAAGATCGCTGGCAACATTTTTGGCGTACTCGGTTTTCTGGTCTCGCTTCCGCTGGTCCGCTGGTTCAAGCCAGAGTGGGGCGGCTTCACCCTTGAGGAAACCGCCGATTGGATTCCGTCGATCGGCGCGAAATATCATCTCGGAATCGACGGCATTAGCCTTTTGCTCGTCATGCTTACCACTTTCCTCGGGATGATCGCCATCCTCTCGTCGTGGAGCGCGATTCACCAGCGCACCAAGGAATATTACATTCTTCTTCTCCTGCTGCAGACCGGCATGATCGGCGTTTTCGTTGCCCTGGATTTCTTCCTCTTTTACGTTTTCTGGGAAGTGATGCTCGTTCCCATGTACTTCTTGATCGGCGTCTGGGGCAGCGATCGTCGCCTCTACGCCGCCATCAAGTTTTTCTTGTACACCCTCGCCGGATCGGTCGTCATGCTTCTCGCGATTCTGGCGCTTTACTTCTATGCGCCTGTTCCTGCCGGTGGGACGCGCACGTTCGACGTTCCAACGCTTCTCGCGGCCGCGCAGCACTTTTCCGATCCGTTGAAGGTGTGGCTCTTCTGGGGATTCTTTTTCGCGTTTGCCATTAAGGTTCCCATGTTCCCGTTCCACACCTGGCTCCCCGATGCGCACACCGAAGCTCCCACGGCCGGTTCCGTCATCCTCGCCGGCGTCTTGCTGAAAATGGGCACCTACGGATTCATTCGCTTTTCGCTGCCATTGCTTCCGGCTGATCCGCTCCTGCGCCACAAGATCATCCAGATCGTCATCGTGCTCTCCCTGATCGGCATCATTTATGGCGCGCTCGTTTGCCTCATGCAGAAGGACATGAAGCGCCTCATCGCCTACAGCTCGGTCAGCCATCTTGGCTTTTGCACCCTGGGAATTTTTGCGCTCACGCCGAACGGCCTTTCCGGCAGCGTGCTCCAGCAGATCAACCACGGCATTTCCACGGGCGCGCTCTTCTTGATCGTCGGCGTGCTCTACGAGCGGCGTCACACGCGCTTGATTTCGGAGTTCGGTGGCCTCGCGACGCCCATGCCCAATTTCGCCGCCATCTACCTGATCGTCAGCCTCAGCTCCCTCGGTATGCCCCTTCTCAACGGCTTCATCGGAGAGTTCACGATTCTGCAGGGCGCATTTCAGGTGAGCAAAGCCTGGGCCGCCTGGGGTTCGCTGGGCGTCGTGCTTGGCGCGGCGTATTTGCTCTGGCTCTATCAGCGCGTGATGTTCGGCCCGGTCACGCAATTCGCCAATGAAGATTTGCCGGACTTGAACCTGCGCGAGTACGCCACGCTCGTGCCGCTCGTGATTCTCGCTTTCTGGATCGGCATCTACCCAAAGCCGTTCTTCACCCTCATCGAAAAGCCCGTGCAGAAAATTGTCGAGCAGGTGAATCCCGGTTTCTACCAGGCCGAGCATGCGAAATTGCCTCCACCGGAACTCCCGGCCGCTATGGCGGAGACGAAATAGCCCGCCCGCATGAACATCTCGATTATCAATTCGATTGTCAGCTATCTTCGGGGCGACGGCGCCGTCATCCTTCCGGAGATCGAGCTCGTTCTCTTCGGCCTGGGCATCCTGATAATCGATTTCTGGATCGAGCAGAAGGAAAAATACATTAACGCCGGCCTCGCGCTGGCGGGCACTTTGTTCAGCGCCTTTACGCTGTGGAGGCTTCGTGCCGCAGTCGTCGCCCGAGGCGAATTCTCCGGATTCCACGATTCCGTCGTAGTCGATCCGTTCTTTCTTTTCTTCTCGATTCTTTTTCTTGCCGCCACCGCGCTTGTGATTTTGCTATCCGTGAAATTCCTGGACATCGAAAGGGAACAAGAGGGCGAATACTACGCGCTCCTTCTGTTTGCCTGCGTGGGCATGATGCTCATGGCCTCCGGGATAGACTTGATCGTCCTGTTCCTCGGCTTGGAGACCATGGCTCTCAGCTTCTACGTGCTCACTGGTTTCTTGCGCCGCGAAAAACGTTCGAACGAGGCCGCCCTGAAATATGTCCTGCTCGGCGCCTTCAGCTCCGGAATTTTGGCCTATGGTTTTTCGATTCTATACGGCCTGAGCGGCGCAACGAACCTTGGAAACATCACCTCAGCGCTGGCGCGCCGCGAAAATCTGGTGCACGTTGTTGCGCTCAGCCGTCTCCCGGGAGCGCAGGGCCAGCAGATGCACGACCTGCTGGCAAGACAACTCCCCATTGCGTTGAACTTCGACCCTCTCACTCTCCAGCTTCTCCCCATACTCGCGTTTGTTCTCGTTGCCGTCGGGCTATTCTTCAAAATTGCCGCCGTACCTTTTCATCAATGGGCCCCTGACGTTTATGAGGGCGCGCCGACGCCTGTCACTGCCTACGTCAGCGTGGCCTCCAAAACCGCGAGTTTTGCGCTGCTTCTGCGGCTGTTCATTTCCGTTTTTACTCCCGCGCAAAAAACTTCCCAGGAACAATGGATGTACTTAATCGCCGGCGTTGCCGTTGCTTCGCTCACCTGGGGCAATCTTGCTGCGCTGACCCAAACGAACGTAAAGCGCCTGCTCGCTTACTCCTCGATCTCCCACGTCGGCTACATCCTGCTCGGCCTGGTGGCGTGGAACAAAACTGCTTTTACCGGCATCGCCTTCTACTTGCTGTCGTATGTGTTCATGACCGCGGGCGCATTCGCGGTCATCATTGTGCTTCGCCAAAAGGGGCTCATCGGCGAGGAACTCGAGGACCTGAACGGTCTCTACCAGCGCAGCCCCGCCGCCGCTGTCCTGCTGCTGATCTTCATGCTCTCGCTCGCCGGTATTCCGCCCACCGCCGGCTTCATGGGCAAGTATTTTATTTTCCTTTCGCTGATCGAAACGCATCATCCGGTGCTCGCGGTCTTTGCCGTTCTGTATATCGTCCCTGCGCTTTACTACTATTTTCGCATCGTCGTGCACGCCTGGCTCAAGCAGCCCGGCGAAGCCCCCCGTCCCATCATGACCAGCGCGCAGATCGTGGCGCTCACCGTCGCAGTGTTTGTCACCCTCGCCGCGGGGTTGTATCCTGAGCCGTTCACGCGGCTCGCCCAATATGCCTTCGGACAATAAGCCGGAAAACTCCGAATCAACCTCTCCCGTGCGTGAGAAAGCAAAAGACATTTCCAAGCAGGCCGCCATTGCCATGGAGCTGCCCCTCGTCCTCGTTTCAGCCGTGGTTGTCGGCGGCCTCCTCGGCTATTTTCTCGACCGCTGGCTTCATACCAAGCCGCTTTTCCTTCTCGTGCTCGGTGGCATTGGTTTCTATGCTGGCGTGCGCGACGTTCTCCGGCGGCTCGGAGGAAGCGGCGATGGCATCAAGCGCAGATGATTCTTCGCCCGCTGCCGTCACAGAGCGGCGCATCTCCTGGCTGACGCTCCTTGTTGGCTTGATGGCCGCTATTCTGGTTGCCGCGCTTCGCGATCGCTTGTGGGGTGCGGGTCTTGCAATCGGCGCGGCGCTCTCCTGGCTCAATTTTCGCTGGCTCCGGCGCGGTCTGGACACCCTGGTCGCAGCCTCCACCGCCCAAGCCGAAAAGAAAAAGCCTGCCGTCCCTCTCCTCAGCTATTTCGGCATGCTCTTTCGCTACGGGTTGATAGCCCTCGCCGTGTATGTTATTTTTATTTATCTGAGAGTTCCCCTTGTAAGTATGGTTGTGGGTTTGTGCGCTTTGGGAGCCGCAACAATCGCGGCGAGTGTGTACGAAATCTTGCATTCTGCGGATTAGCGAATGACCGAACACGTTACCGGACTGACGCAACTGGTGAACCACTATCTAGGCCATTTTGCCCTGGCGTTGCTCTCGTGGTTTCACATCGCATCCGAGAATCCCGAAACTCCCATCCCGGAACATGTTGTGATGGGATTATTCGTGTTGATTGTTGGTACGTTATTGGCGCTTTTGCTTCGCTCTCGCCTTTCCGTGGAGCGCCCTGGCGCCTTTCAGCAAGTCGCGGAATTGTTGCTTACCAATCCGCTTGGGTTTGGGATCAAGGATTTGCTGGAAGAAAATGTCGGGCACGAAGGGTTGCGATACGTGCCCTGGGTCGGCTCGATTTCCGTATTCATCCTGCTGGCCAATCTTTTCAGTGTTTTCCCGCTTTTCGCGGCGCCGACCGCCAACGTCAGCGTCCCCTTGGCGTGCGCGATTCTTACGTTCATATATTTCAATTGGCAGGGAATCCGGCATCACGGCCGTATTGCCTACGTCAAGCATTTCGCGGGCCCCGTTCCACTGCTTTCCCCGCTTATCTTTCCCGTCGAGATCATCAGCACCTGCGCTCGTGTGCTCTCGCTCACTGTCCGTCTGTGGGCTAACATTTTTGCTAGCGATCTTTTGTACTCGATCTTTTTGAGCCTCCTGATTGCCCCCACGCTTTGGGGATGGCACAAGACCCCGGTTCTCGGAATTGTGCTGGCTGTTTTTCCTGCCCTTATTCCGCTCGCGTTTATTGGTCTGCATGTTTTTGTGGCGATCATTCAGACCTATATATTTACGGTGCTCCCTTCCGTGTATTTGGGAATCGCCACGGGGGAAGAGCACTAGGCGTTTGCTTGCGTTTTTCTTAGGCCAAGTCTGTTGTGCCGTTCCAGTGTGAGCCCGGCTGCACGGTGTCCGGGAACCACCTCCTGGCGGTGATTCACAAGGAGGAAGTGATGAAGAAGTGGATGATGGTGTTGGTGGCGTTCGCGGCGGTGATGTTGATTGCTCCGTCCGCGTTCGCGCAGGAAACAGGAGCTGCGGCAGCCGGAGGCAAGGGTCTCATGGCTATTGCGGCAGGCTTCGGCATGGCGCTGGCGGCCTTTGGCGGCGCGCTAGGGCAAGGCCGCATCGCTTCGGCGGCCTGCGAAGGCATGGCCCGCAACCCAGGAGCGGCAGCGGCCATCCGCGCGGCCATGATTCTCGGCCTGGTGTTCGTCGAGACTCTCGCGCTGTTCACCCTGGTTATCATCTTCGTGAAGATCTAAGGCCCTGAAAAGGCATTCCAAACGGCCCGGCGGCCCAGGCCTCCGGGCCATTTTCATTTTCGTGCGCGTTCCACCCTCGAACTCGTTCCCGAAGCCCTCACAAATTCTTCTGGACTTCCCCCACGTATCTCGTAAACTCTCTCTTGGGGATTACTCCGAAAATTGGAAAAGGCGGCGCCTTTTCATTTTCCACCGTGCTTTTGATGGCCGCGCGCTCCTTAGCGTCCCGCTTTCTTCTCTGGCACTTTGCCATCTGCGCGCAATGGTCCTGAAATAGTCGAAAACATATCTTTTAGAATCAATCACTTACGAATTGCAAATTCTGTAAGCCCTTTGTTTTTTGGACATTCATACAAAATGCCCTGGGGTACGGCGGTAGGCACTCCTGTTTGTAGGGGCGCAGCAAGATGCGCCCCGGCTCCCCAACACTGCAAAAAGGATGAAGTCCGACACAGTGGTATACAGCGGTGTTCTTGCCGTACAGTCTAGCGCCCGAGCAGTGTCGGCTGCAGAATGAAGTTCAGCACCTGGTTGGGGAACAGTCCAAAGTACAGCGTGCCCGCCACTGTGAACGCCAAAACAAAATTAACGGTTAGCGGAAATCCCACGTGGGGAGCCGCCGCGGCTTCCGCGCTGGACTCGCGCATGTACATCACCACGATCACGCGCAGGTAGTAGTAAGCCCCGATTATGCTGTTAATCGCCATCAGCACGGCGAGCCACAGCAGGTGCGAATTCACTGCGGCCTTGAAGATGTAGAACTTGCCAAAAAATCCCGCCGTCACCGGCAACCCGAGCAGCGAGAGCAAGTACACGCTGAGCGCCGCCGCAATCCATGGTTGACGCTGCGAAAGCCCCGCGTAGTCGTCCAGTGAAAGATTCTTTTCGCCCGTGCCGCCCAGTTGCGAAACGATCGTGAACGCCCCCAGCTTCACCAGTGCGTAGCTCAGCAAATAAAAGAGCACCGCCGCATACGCCGGCCCCGCCTCCGCCGCTCCATCGCGCGCCATGAACGTGACTGCCGCAAAAGCCACCAGGATATAGCCGGCGTGCGCGATCGAGCTGTACGCCAGCAAGCGCTTGACGTTCGTCTGTACCAGTGCGCCCAAGTTGCCGGCAAACATCGTCAGCGCCGCGAGCGCCCAGAAAGCCCAGAACCAGAAATGCGTGGCAGCAGGCACCGTCGCAAAAATGCGCAGCAGTAGCGCAAACGCCGCCGCCTTCGGTCCCGCGGAAAACAGCGCCGTCACCGGCGTGGGCGCACCTTCGTAAACGTCCGGCGTCCACACCTGGAACGGCGCCGCAGCTACTTTGAAGCCGAGGCCTATCAAAATCATCGCCAGTCCAAGCTCGAAATACGTGCTATGGAAAAGCTCTTCGGAGCCCATCCCGGTCAGCTTGGTCGTTCCGCTCGCGCCGTACACCAGCGCAATCCCGTAAAGAAAAAAAGCCGTCGCAAACGAGCCCAGCAGAAAATATTTCATCGCCGATTCGCTGGACTTCAGTGAATCGCGGCGGTAGCCCGCCAGGACATAGCTGGAGATCGAACTCATTTCGAGTCCGATGAATGCGGTCAGCAGCTCCTGCGGACCGCATTCATCGGACTCGAAATGAGTTCGATCT
>Ga0134082_10000837_pt1 | contig 10777 bp, 6 predicted proteins | sample 15_taG_6_FD_94473 | JGI IMG/M metagenome (GOLD analysis project Ga0134082, IMG submission 94473) | Grasslands soil microbial communities from the Angelo Coastal Reserve, California, USA - 15_D_Rain_40cm_5_09182015 | ecosystem: Environmental > Terrestrial > Soil > Grasslands ... | reverse complement strand
CCGTAATTCGCTCCTTCGCTGGCGTCGTTCAGCACAACGCCGAGAAGATTGTTCCCGCGAAATTCTTGCAACGTGGTTTTAACCAGATCGTGTGGCGTCTTATTTGCGCGTACCACGACCATTACTCCATCGCAGAATTCTGCAATGATCCCCGCATCCGCCACTGCTAGAACCGGAGGGGTATCTACAATGACCCACTCAAACACCGGGCTGACTCCATCGATGAAGCTTTTTAGCATTCCGTTTGCGAGTAGTTCCGAAGGGTTGGGTACCGGCTTGCCGGCGGGAACTAGAAACAGTTCCACCTTGGGGTCTGCCTGGAGAATAGAAAATTCATCGGCTTTGCCGCTGAGATAGTCGCTCAAGCCTGGTGCGGACGGCGCACCTAGCCCCACGTGAATCCTCGAAGCTCGCAGGTCCGCATCGATGAGCAGGGCGCGTCTTTCGTGCTGCCGCGCGATCGCCAGCGCCAGGTTAAGGGCCACAAAAGTTTTTCCTTCCCCTGGCAACGTGCTCGTCACCACGAGCGTCCTAAGGGGGCTTTTTTCTTTCAGTCGATAGAGGCGCGAACGCAGCGTCCGAAACTGCTCCGCGCATAGTGCGGATGAGTGTTGAGGGGAGAAGGCATCATAGTCCGGATTCAACTTCCAACCGGGCTTTGAGCTCCGCTGGCGCAATTCTTCAAGTCGCAGGCGGCGACCCGGCGCAGGAATTTCTCCCCATTTTGGGGAATACAACGCTCTGGAAACCGCCGAAGCCGAGCCTCCCTCTCCGCCGGCAACGCCGAATGGAGTCGGTTCCGCAGGCTTCCAAGCGGAAGGCCTCTGCTCTTCCGCTCGCTTCAAGGCTTCATGAATCCGGCTCATTAGCTTCCCTTCCCGGAGCCGACAGCAAAGGAGGCGGGTTGCCGCATTCGTTCGAGAACTGTGGACAAATCGCGCAACACCTTTTCAACCGACAACAGGTTTTCCAGGTTTTCCGGTTCCGTGCTCACCGGCGCGGCGCTCCCGGCATTGTCCAGCTCAAATTCATGCGCTACTCCGTCAACTTGTGCAGGTGTAACTGTCTTTTGCTGATCGGCAAAAGCGTTGATGAGAGCATGCTCGCAGAGTACGTTGATGACCCGCGGAATTCCTTTTGCATGACGATAGATGCTTTCGACAGCATCCGGCGAGAATATGGGTCCGTTGCTCGCTCCCGCAATTCGTAAGCGCTCCGCAATGTAGCCTTGCGTTTCCTCCAGCGACAGCAGATTCGTCCGGCACCGTACGGTAATCCGTTGGCGAAGCTGACGCAGGTGAGGCTGCCTGAGTCTTTCCTCCAATTCAGGCTGCCCCGACAGCACCACTTGCAGCAGTTTCTCGGTTGACGTCTCAAGATTGGTGAGAAAACGGATCTCTTCCAACACCTGATCGGAAAGGCTCTGCGCCTCATCGACAATCAGCACCGCCGTCTGCCCATTGCTGTACCGGTCCAGGAGCCAGCGGTTTAAACGCATCAGGATTTCGCTCTTCGAGTGGGATTCACAGGAGATTCCCAGATCTCCCATCAAACACTCGAACAGCTCAGAAGTGGTCAGGTGAGGGTTGAAAATGAAAGCAGTGGCGGCGCGGTTCTGGCGAAGCCAGTCGAGCACCATATTGAGCAAAGTTGTTTTTCCGGTGCCTACTTCGCCGGTTAGCAGGATGATGCCTCGCCGGCCGCGTATCCCATAGGCCAGGCTGGCCAATGCTTCCTGAATTCCCGGCGTCAAGAACAAGTACCGGGGATCCGGATTAACTTTAAAGGGGCTCTCTCGCAAGCCAAAAAACTTTTGATACATTTTCACTCTTTCCAGGATGATGCCGTCAGACCCAATTCGAACGGCCTCGCTCGATTTCCCGCTTTGTTCAAGTCGCGAACCTTGTTCGCCCTCCCTGTATGCGAGATCAGAGCCAGTGTCGGCACTCCAAGGTAAATCTCCACGTCACGCTGGGTGCGGATGGATTTGTCGCGAGCTTCCGAGAGATGGACGATGCTGACTCCAAGGGCCAGCCCCGCGCAAATTCCTCCGAGAGTAAACAGTTGCCGGTTGGGGAAGGAAGGGCGCTCGGGCATACTCGGAGGGTCGAGCACGCGAAACTTCTCCGCTTGCTGCTGATTTTCCAGCGTCGTGGCCATTTGCGACTCGTTCCGTTTCTTGAGCAGGTCGTTGTAGAAATTAAGCGCTGTCTGATAATCCCTCGTTAGCGCCTTGAATTCCTGCTGGATCACAGGGCTCAGTTCAATCCGTCCCTGAAGCACGCGGATCTGCTTTTGCAGGTCTTCCTGCTCTTTCACTTTTTGGTTGATGCTTATCTCCAACTGGCGGAGTTGGGCGCGATCCTGTTGGATCTGCGGCGTTTCAGGGACGGAAATTGCCAGCTTCTGTTCTGCGGTTGCGCTCTGATCTCGGGCAGGTTTCGCCTCAATTTGTTTTTCGAGTTGGGCAATCGCGTGTTTGAGCTGGATGACCGCAGGATGCTTGTCCGTATATTTCTTCTGAAGTTCGACAAGCTGATTTTTCATCTCGCTGAGCTGTTGCTCCAACGACTGCGAAGTCTGTCCGGAAGAAGTTGCTCTTAATCCCGCGAGTTGTTGGTTTAGGAGCGATTCCACGAAGGCCTTTTGCTGCCGCGCTTGATTCAGGCTTTGCGTGACCGCTTCGAGTTGCGTCGTTGTGCCGGCCAGCAAAGTGACATTCGTCTTTTCGTCTTCGGGCAAAGCTCCCATGTGCTTGCTTTGAAATGCAGCTAGCTTCGCGTCCTGTTCATCCAGCTTTGCCTTGGCTTCCTCCAGTTGCTTGGCCAAGAACTCCGTTGTGTCCTCGGCCTGCTTCTGACGCAGTTGGATGTTTTGGTTCATGAACATAGAGGTGATTTCCGTGCAAATCGCTTGCGCCAGGTGAGCGTCTCCAAGGGTCACGTCCACGGTGAAGCCCGGCAGTTCGTGCGACGATGTGCCCGGCATCGGGTTCAGCGGCGCTACCTTGATCGATTTCCTTAGCCGTTCGATCATTACTTCCGTAGGGACGCGCCCCGCTTCGTTCTTAAACGGAGCGAATTTCTCCACCAGACCCTGCAGCCTCGTGCGGCTCAGGATTTGTCCCTGCATGCTTGCCAGGCGCTGGTTCACGTCTTCACTGACAACCGGCTTGACATAGCTGTCCGGCACTACGGGTTCTTCAACCAGGACCATGGTATGCGACGTGTATTGCGGTGGGATCACGACTGCCAAAAGGAAGCCCGCCGCACCCCCCAGGACGGCCGTAAGAAGGAGTAACCAGCGCCGCCGAAGCAGAAGCGTCAGAAATTCCTCTGTGCTCATCTGGCGATGGACTTCCACGTCTTTCGTCACGATTCTAACCTCGGCGCCACACCTTGCGGTTAGCCGTACCATCAATCTGCGGCGCTTGACGAACTGCCGCCAGGAAGAAACGCCTCTGACGGGCTACCGCCGCTCACTTGCGAATTTCTTGATAAGACCGTTTCCGGTGGCACAGTTCCCCGGATACTGTTTGAGCCTTTCTTAAGGGGGCTCTCCCTTGGAGGGCAGCCTAATGAACCATGCGTCTCGGAGCAATCGGTAACCTTCCCCATCCGGATAGGCGCAAACACCTGAAGAACGCCTAAAGGAAATCCCCCAAATGGTTCGCGGTCCGTGAGCTTATCGATTCGCGCCCTCTCGTCGATTTGTGCCCGCATTCTTTTTTCAGAATCTGTAATCATGGCTGCGAAAAAAAAGCCCTACCGTAAGGCGGTCCCTGTCGGCGTCTAACGCAAGCGGCGTAAATTGATTCGTGCGTTGGCGAACGTAGTTGTACCCGAGATGCAGGCTTAGTGCTTGAGCCAGCGCGTACTCGATGGCCATTTCCGCCGTCTGCGTATTTATCTTTCCCTTGCCCGCAGGCCCCTGAAGGGCTAAAGACCTGGCGTTCGATACGGTGAGGGCGACATCCCATCTCCCGCCCATTCGCTGCCGAATCTCTGCGCCTTCATAAGAGTTCGTAACGGCCGGCAATAATCCTCCGCCGTCGGCAACAAGCTGCTGGCCGGTCAAGCGAATCACCGTTTGATTGGAACGAAGTGTCAGGGACGCGCCGCCTCCGGGATTCCATTGCTTGGTTCTCAGCGAAGTGAGAACGTTTCTCGGCTGCGCTGGATTTGTCGAGGGGACCAGGAAATCCCCCTGGGAGCGCGAGTATTCCGCGCCTCCATACGCGCCCAGCGTGACATTCGGGCTGATTTCCCACAGCACTTTCACAAACCCTCCGTGGGTCTCGTCATGAAAACTTTGGCTATAGCGAAAATTCTGGAATCGATACTCCAACCCCCCGGTGAAGTGCCTCGTCATGCGGTAGCTATAGCTTGCTCCACCGAAGTCACTCACGGTGTTAAAGAGACTTATGACCGCATTTGGATTCGCATTTCCCACGTTGGAAAAGCGCCGGAACCCCTGCCCGCCGGAAAGGCCAAAGGAACCGCGGCGACTCACGTCGTACGCGGCTTCTCCCGAAGCAGCATTGGCAAATTGCCGCGCAAACGGCGTGAACACCGTGTTGTTCAGATTGGGAGAACCATTTACGGGAAGAGAGATGTTTCCATTCGTCTGAGGTTCCAGCACGCCCGTTGCATAATCGAGGGAATCTCTTAGACGGAAAAAGAGGTGTCTGGCCAGGTGTAATTCGTTGTTAAAGTCCAAACGTTGGTCGAGTTGATTGAAGCTGCTGGCGGTTCGGTAAAGCAAGGCGTTCGGGCGGTAATCCAGTCCAAGGCTCCAGTCAGGCTTCTTTGCCCAAATACTGAGCAGCCCTCCCTCCTCGAAGACGTAGTCGTGGATGCGGTGCGCGTTATCCCCAAGAATGTTGTTGTCCCAACTCGAGGCGCTGTGCAGCTCGACGGCCAAGCCATTGTCTTCAGGTTGCTCGGTAGCGTAGTGGGATTTGCTTTCAGGCTCCCTGGGGGCGGCTGTCCGCTCTTGTCCTTGCAAGGCAAGCGGCGCTCCCAGAAGCGTGACGGAAGCTGCGAGTCTCAGCAAAGATCTTTTCGCGTAGTCCATGAGTGCAACCCTCAGGGCACAATGATGGTGTCCCCCGGCCGTAACTCGATGTTTTGCGAGTCATTCTGGCCCTTTGACACCTGCTTGTAATTGAAGGGAAAAGTCACCGTGGTTCCCTGGGGAGTCTTTCTTAGCACACGGATTTTGCTGACCTTGGCAAAGTCGCGGAAACCTCCGGCCAGCGCCAAACCATCCAGGACGGTGGTTGGTCTGACCAAGGGAAAGGATCCGGGGTGTTCTACCTCGCCCATCACAATGAATTGGCGGCTTTTGATTTCCTCAACGACCACCGTCACTTCCGCGTCTTTGATGTAATCGTGAAGTTTCTGCGCAATCGTTGCCTGAAGGTTGTCAGGCATCATTCCGCTGGCTTGAATTTCCCCGATCAGCGGCATGGTGATCTTGCCGTCCATCCGCACCGGAACCTTCTGCGAGACTTCTGGTTCGTGAAGTACATTGATGGCCAGTAGGTCCCCGGGCCCAATGACGTAGGAGGATTTTGTACCGGCGGTGTTTGAGGGCGTGTTATTAGCGCGGATGATCCCCTTGGAACTTGGTTCTGTGCGGGTTGCCGGGTGTGGGTTGCTTTGCTGGCCCACTGCGCTTGCGCCCATGACGGCGCCTAGGGCCAGGGTCCGAATTAAGAATTTCGCGGGTTGCCTAGGAAAATAGGCAGGGTTCATCTCACCACCTCGATGACCTTAGGTCGTGCGGGTCCCGAAGCACACCGCAGTTCCACGCCGAGTCTGCAGACCTTCATTCATTGCAGACGGCACCCAGCCTAGGAAGAGGAGACCGAATCGACAATCCGGTGAGTACACGAAACCCCATATAGGTAAATCTCCTACGGCACATTTACATCAAATCCCCAGCGTCTCCCGGTCACGCTAACTCTTGCTTTAACATGAAGTTACCGTGAAGGTGGGGTTAGGCGTGTCAGCGAACAGACTATTCCTGGAACCGAGGGCTAGAGAGACCAGTGCTCTGCTACTTGAAGGGCGGCATTATTTCACAGCTGATTTTGTCGGGCGGAATGTTCGCCCTAAAACGGTGAGCCCAGGGGAAAGGGCATTACACGGCATTAGGACAGTAAGAAACGTGAAGGACGTCCTGCAGGATTGAGGGGCTAGCGACCTTTTCTCAATTGCGATTAAAAGTGGACAGGAGCTTAAGCCGATTCTCCTTTACAACAGAATCCGCGAAGGCTCCCGTCCCGATATTCCTTAGGGGTGCCTACCGCCCGTCTCATGGGAAGGGCAAATAGGTCCAAAGATCATCCAAGTAGCCTGGGGGGGCTCCGGAAGTAGAATCATAGCCCTCTCCACCAAAGAGCCAGAAATAGCAGTTACCGGAAGAAGTGCATGCGTTGACGTCAAGCGGCCAGATGGCTGTCCCACGGCGTCCGCCAACCACATTATTCACATAGGGTATGCCATTCGTGAGATACTGGCCTGGTTGGTTAACGCTGCTGGTGCCCTTCCACCAAATCCACTGTTTGGTGTTGCTGCTCTGATACTCCCACACGTCGTTTAGGAATCCGGTCGGCTGGGTAATGGAAGAGCCGTATCCCCAGCCTCCAAAGAGGAAGAGATCGCCGTCCGGATTGACCCAGCCGACAGCCCCCCAGCGTGCCCCGGGCACATTGCCAGCTGCTGCAGCCGTCTGCGTGCCATAGGTTCCGTTTTGATTAGCGGTGTTGCTGCCAGAAATCCAAGTCCACTGGCCACCGCTAAACATCCACAGGTCATTAAGAATGGCCCCTGCGGGAGACCCCGTGGGGACTGAATCGAGGCCGAAACCACCGAACAGCCACACAGTTCCAGCGGAGTCGACCCAGAGAACAGTGTTCTGCCGTGCCCCCGGCACGTTGCCCGCTGTCCCCGTGCCCTGTGTCCCGTAAGTGCCTTTCTGATTAGCGGTATTTGCTCCGGAGACCCACGTCCACTGGCCGCTGGCAATGTTGTATTTCCAGAGGTCGTTGAGCAAACCGATCGTGCCTGCGGAATCTACGCCTTGGCCGCCAAACAGCCAAACATTGCTGGATGCATCGACGAAACTTGCAGCTCCCCAGCGTCCGCCTGGAATGTTGCAAGGAGAATTGCTACCAGTGCAGGTAGCAGCCGCTGTCCCCTGCGTGCCATAGGCGCCACTCTGGTTGAAGTTGCTGGACCCTCCTTGCCATACCCAGTCGCCGGCGAAGCTGCCATCACCGACCGAGCCGCCGGGAACGAATTCCCACACGTCGTTCAGCAGTTCCGGGTCCAACCCGCTGGCAGCAAATCCTTGGCCGCCAAACATCCACAAGTTCCCAGATGGATCGGTCCAGGTTACGCCACCCCACCGGGAACCGGGCGTATTCACTGTCGGTTTGGCGGTGCCCAGGGTACCGTAAACGCCGTTCATATTCTCGACTTCGAGGTTTGGCCAGGTGCTTTGAACGACAGGACCGGGGTTTGCCGGAAGCCAGCACGGCCCAGGTGTCCCCAGGACGGGGCATCCCGCTTCCCAGACCCACATGTCGTTCAGGAGTCCCGGAACTTGGGCACCTACAGACGATTTCAATGCAAATCCAAAGCCGCCAAACAGCCACTTCCTTCCGGAGCTGTCGCTCCAAGTCATCCCGAAATCCCTGCCGCCCGGCGTGTTGAGATCGGCGCTAGGAGGAGTTGGCACGCTCGCCGTGGCATAGTTGTCGGCCTTGTTGGTGCTGGCGATATACCACGATTTCCAATTCCAGTCGTTGTGCTGGCAATCCACCAACACGTCCGACACATTGGCGGTTGCAATTCCTGTGTAATTGAACACGTTGCACGGTTGCAGCTGGCTCGTCGGTTGCAGAAATACCGAAACGTTGTAAATGCCGCCGTTCGTAACCGGCGTGGGGAACGTAAAGCTTGTGTTCCCGGTCACGAAAAGATCGTCACCCGCGTTGTCCTGCAATTCCGCCGTATTCCCTGTGCCGGGAACCAGCCCGACAATGGAGCCGCCAATGGTGAAAGACGGCTGCGGACAAATGATTTGCACGTTCGTAATGCTGGTGTTGAGCGTCCCTGTTCCGTTGAGCACGGTGCAGGTTTGCGCCGGGCTGGAAGGCTGAGTCAGAATCGTCACGCCGTAAGTGGCTCCAGCGGGGAGCGGCGTCGCAAACGTGAAGTTCACATTGCCAGTGCCGTTAATGGTGAGGTTGTCCGCGCCGTTGTCTTGCAATACCATTCCCGTTCCCATCAATCCGGAAATGGACCCGCCTACCGTAAAGATATTCCCGCACGTAACTTGCAGGTTCGTTACATTAGCTGTGGCCGTACCGCCGGCGTTAGTCACGCTGCAGTTCTGTGACGGAGTGGCTGGCTGGGTTTTCACCGTCACTTTATAAGTCGCGCCGCCGGCGACCGCGGTCTTGAACGTGAAGGCGCCACTCTTTGTAATGGTCAGGTCGTCGCCGCCATTATCCTCGAGCACGAGCCCGGTCCCCGTGAGGCCAACCACCGTTCCTCCAATCGTGAACGGGCCAGACGGCGTTCCTCCGCCTCCGGTCCCGCCCCCTCCGCCAGTTCCTCCACTCCCCCCGCTGCCACCACTCCCACCGGTGGTACCTCCTTTTACGCCGCTGCAGGCTGTAACCACTAGACCGAAGTTCCAGCCCACAGTAGAAGCTCGATTCGAGGTTAAGATCTTGAAGATGTGCGGCTTGGCTCGAGCTGCAACTTGGTTTTCGTTTATTTGTGTTCTCATGTAACTATATATTTCTCTTGACAAGTTAGGATTTATATTAGTTAATGTTCGCATGTATATCGCCGTCGTCCCTAACCGCAACTCCCCGCCCGCCATCCTCCTCCGCGAAGGCTGGCGTGACGGTAAGAAAACCCGCCAGCGCACCTTGGCCAATCTCTCCGATTGGCCCAAAGAAAAAATCGAGGCCTTCCGCCGCCTGCTGCACGACGAGCCCCTGGTCTCCCCACACGACCTGTTCACTACGCAGAAAACCATCCCTCACGGCCATGTCGAAGCCATCCTGGAGATGATCGGCAGGCTCAAGCTGGATCATCTGATCTCGGCCGAGCGTTGCCGCGAGCGAGATTTGGTGGTGGCCATGATCGCCCAGCGGCTGATCGATCCCTGCTCGAAACTGGCCACCACGCGTGCGTGGCACACCACGACTTTGGCCGAAGAGTTAGAAGTGGCCGAGGCCAGCGAGAACGATCTCTACGAAGCCATGGACTGGCTTTTGGAGCGCAAGGAACGCATCGAGAAAAAACTGGCCGCTCGCCATCTGCGCGAAGGTGGCTTGGTCCTTTACGACGTGTCGAGTAGTTTTTATGAGGGCCGCACCTGTCCGCTCGCACAATTTGGACACGACCGCGATGGGAAAAAGGGTCTGCCCATCATCGTCTACGGGGTGATGACCAATGGCGAGGGATGTCCGGTGGCCGTGGAGGTGTATCCGGGAAACACGGGAGACCCCACGACGGTAGCGGATCAAATCGAGAAGCTGCGAGAACAGTTTGGATTGTCCCGGGTGGTGATGGTGGGAGATCGCGGAATGTTGACGCAACCGCAGATCGACAAGCTCAAGCTGCATCCCGGCTTTGGATGGATCACCGCACTGAAGAGCACAGCGATTCGCGAATTGGTGGAGCAGGGGGCTTTGCAGCTCTCCTTGCTGGATCAGAAGAATCTGGCCGAGATCACCTCGCCAGATTATCCCGGGGAGCGGCTGATGGTCTGTCATAACCCGTTTCTGGAAGAGGAGCGCAAGCGCAAGAGGCAGGCGTTACTGGAGGCCACCGAGAAGAGTTTGCAGAAGATTAGCAAGGAAGTAGCGCGGCGGAAAAAGAAGCTGCTCGAGGCGAAGGAAATTGGAGTGAAGGTGGGGAAAGTGCTGGGGCGGTACAAAATGGGCAAGCACTTTGAGTGCAAAATCGGCGAGAGCAGCTTTGCCTGGAATCGTCTGGTGCCATCGATTGAGCAGGAAGAGAAACTGGATGGGATTTATGTGGTGCGCACCAGCGAGCCGGCCGAACGGCTTTCGGCGGAAGAGACGGTGCGGAGCTACAAGAGCCTGGCGGAAGTGGAGCGAGCTTTCCGCTGTTTGAAAGGGGTGGATCTGTTGGTGCGGCCGATTCGGCATCGCACGGAGGATCGCGTGCCCGCGCACATTTTTCTGTGCGTGTTGGCTTACTACGTGGAGTGGCATTTGCGCCGGGCCTGGACGCCGTTGCTCTTCGAAGATGAGGAGCGGCAGGAGGAGCGCCAGCGTCGCGATCCGATTCTGCCCGCGCAACCCTCGGCCTCTGCACAGCGCAAGAAGCGCACGCATCAAACGGGGGAGGGGATAGCGGTGCAAAGTTTCAAGAGCTTGCTCGGGGAGCTGGCCAGAAGGGCCAGAGTGATTTACGCGCTCAAGTCAGAGAAGGCCGGCGAGAAGTCAAATCTGACCTTCTCGCAGGTACCGGAGCCCACACCGCTGCAGGCTCGGGCTCTCGAATTGCTGCGGACGTTCCCAGTAACCGCAAATTGAAATTTGTGCTATCCCACGGCGAATCAGAAGAATACCGTTCGGAACCCTCTGGAACTTCGGTCTAAGTCTAAGGGGCAGTTGTGTGACGATTTCCCCTTCGTAATCTTTCTCAATCCCAATTGCAGAAGTTGCCGGGTTGCCCGGACTGGGGGCCACGTCAAGGATAGTTATTGTCTTGAGGTG
>Ga0134082_10000815_pt1 | contig 10887 bp, 10 predicted proteins | sample 15_taG_6_FD_94473 | JGI IMG/M metagenome (GOLD analysis project Ga0134082, IMG submission 94473) | Grasslands soil microbial communities from the Angelo Coastal Reserve, California, USA - 15_D_Rain_40cm_5_09182015 | ecosystem: Environmental > Terrestrial > Soil > Grasslands ... | reverse complement strand
GCGACCTTGCACGCGTCGCGCAGCGGCTGGGGCAGGCTCTTGAGCGAGCTGTAGAACGACAGCGCCAGATTCCACGCCTGCGCCGTGAAGATCATCACGATGGCCGCGAGCTCGAGTCCCACGTTGCGGGTCGGGAACAGCGACATCAGCCCCAGCACGAGCCCGGGGAGAAAGCCGAGCACTGGGATGCTCTGCAGGATGTCGAGCATCGGCAGGAGCAGGCGTTCTGCCATGCGGGACCTGGCCGCAGCCCACCCGAATCCGAGCGCGAACAGATACGAGATCACGAGGGCCACCACGCCGCGCGAGAGCGAATACAGCGTGTACCAGGGGAGCGCGGTCGGGCGCAGGTCGATCTGTATGGCCTGCACGAACGGCGCCTCGAATTCGCGGGCGAACGCAACCACGGTCGCAATCACCCCGCCCACGAGGCAAAGGATGGCGACGTCAGCGAGCCCGAAGCGCGGTGGCAAGCGAAGCGGCTTCATGCCGGCACGAACGGTTAAGTTGAGACGCGATGCCCGAACCGACGACGGAAACGACGGTCGACCTGAACGGCGTCCGCCTCTACACGCGTCGGGCGGGAGAGGGTCCGCCGGTGGTGGTGCTGCACGGCGGCCCCGGCGCGCACCACGACTACCTCCTGCCCCAGTACGATCACCTCACGGAAGGCGGCCGCGCCCTTCTCTACTACGACCAGCGTGGCGGCGGGAGGTCACCGGTTGCCCGCGAGGTCCCGGTCGGCTGGCGCGAGCACGTCGCTGATCTCGAGGCCCTCCGCCTCCACTGGGCGCTCGACCGTCTCACCCTGCTCGGCTACCCGTGGGGCGGGCTGCTGGCGCTGTTGTATGCGCTCGAGCATCCCGACCGGATTGAACGCCTCGCGCTCGTCTCCGCCGCGCCCGTGACCGCGGCGTGGCGCGACGAGTTCGAGCGCCGCTTCGCCGCCCGCATGGCCGAGCCCTGGATCGCGAGAAGCCGCGCGGAGCTCACCGCATCCGGCCTGGCCCGCACCGACCCCGAAAAGTATCGCCGCATTGCGTTCGCGCTATCGGTCGCGGGCTACTTTCGTGACCCGAGCCGCGCCAAGACGATGACTCCGTTTCGCGTGACCGAGCGCACGCGGAAGGCCGTGTGGGAGAGTCTGGGGCAGTACGACCTCCGCGACCGGATCCGCCAGACCTTCCCGAACGGAACCGCTCCCCGCTCGCTGCTGCTGCACGGTACCTACGACCCCATGCCGATCGCGGCGGCGCGGGAAACCGCCGGGCTGCTCTCCACGGGCGTCATTGAGCTGGCGACGGGGCATGCACCGCACGTCGAGGCAACGGAGGAGTTCGAGCGAGTGCTTGGGGCGTTCCTGCCGCGCGAGTCGGACGGTCGGACGGTCGGACCGTCGGACCGGTAGCCTTTCGCCCTTCCATCACCGTCCTTACGTTCCGATCAGCATGGACAAACAAGCAGTCCGCCACACCCTCGACCAGCTTGCCGCCGTCCTGACGCTAAAAGGGGAGCAGGCCCGCCGGGTGCGCGCAGTTCAGCACGCCGCCCGGCGCGAGCTGCTCACCACCGGCCGCTCGAGCGCGCTCGAGGAGCTGCGCGAGCAGGTGCCGCCGGGGCTGGTGGAGATGCTCCGCATTCCGGGCCTCGGCGTCGCCAAGGTGCGCCAGATTCACGAATCGCTCGCGATCGAATCGCTCGCCGGGCTCGAGGCGGCCGCAGCGGACGGACGCCTCGCGGCGCTGCCGCGCTTCGGCACGAAGACCGTCGAGACCGTGCGCCGCGGAATCGCCGCCCTCCGGCAGGCCGGCGGCCCCCGCTTGTTTCACCACGCGCAGGACGAGATCGAGGCGGTGCGGAGCGCGCTCGCCGCCCTCGAGGGGGTGTTGCGGGTCGAAATCGCCGGTGCGGTGCGCCGCCGCTCGGAGATCATCGGCTCGCTCGACCTCGTGGCGGTGCACGCCGGTGACGCCGCGCGCGAAGCGCTCGTTCGGCGCCTGGGCCGGGCCTCTGGCGTGACCGAGATTGCCGGGCGCGAAGGCGCCGTGACCCTGCGCTTCGCTTCGGGGACCGTCGTGGACGTGCTCCTCACGACACCCGATCGCTTCGGCCTCGATTGGATCCGCGCAACCGGCTCGGCCGCGCACGTGGCGGCGCTCGTGGCCCGTGCCCGCGAGACGGGCGTGTCGCTCGACGGGACCTTCGGCGACGAGGCGAGCGTGTACCGCGCCTTGCGCCTCGCGTGGGTGCCACCGGAGTTGCGCGAGGGGAATGGCGAATTGGAAGCGGCCGCCGGCGGCACGCTGCCCCGCCTGGTCGCGCAGGGCGACCTGCGCGGCTTCCTGCATTGCCACTCGAACTACTCGGACGGCACGGTGACGATCGCCGAGTGGGCCGCCGCCTGCCGCGCCGCGGGCTACGAGTGGGTCGGGATCACCGACCACTCGAAGTCCGCGGCGTATTCGGGCGGCCTCGCGACCGAGGACGTGGCACACCAGCACGCCGAGATCGACGAGGTGAACGACGGCGCGCACGGCTTCCGCGTGCTCAAGGGCGTCGAGGCCGACATCCTCGCCGACGGAACGCTCGACTATGGTGCCGCCGTGCTCGCGCGCTTCGACTTCGTCATCGGCTCGATTCATTCACGCTTCGGAATGTCGGAAGCGGAGATGACTCGACGCGTGCTCACCGCCATGGACGATCCCCATTTCACGATTCTCGGCCACCCGACCGGCCGCCTGCTGCTCCAGCGGGAGCCCTACGCGATCGACCTGGACCAGGTGCTCGCCAAGGCCGCGGCGCGCGGCATCGCGGTCGAGGTGAACGCCGATCCCCACCGACTCGACCTGGACTGGCGCCTGGTGCGGCGCGCGCGCGAGCTGGGAGTCACCCTCTCGATCGGCGCGGACGCCCACTCGACGGCCGGCTTGAGCAACGTCGCGGTCGGACTGGGGATCGCCCGCAAGGGCTGGCTCGAGGCCGCGCAAGTCCTGAACACCCGCGACGTGGACGGATTCCTCTCCTTCGCGCGGCGACGCGCGGCGTGAGCGCTCCGGGGCGGGCCCTCCGGGTCGTTGTCGTCTACTGGGCTGTCCTACGCCGCCTCGTGCTCGAAGACCGATACCTCCAGCAGCACATGGCTGGTTACCCTGAGTACACACGCCGTGTACCCTACCGGCTCATCCCCGGAATATGGTGACCACGGCGCGACCGAAGACTAAGCGCCGTCCAGGCCGTCGGCGCGGAGCTGAGACACCGGCGCAGCTGCGGGCGCGCGTCCGTAAGGTCATCGCACGTCTCCAGCAAGCGTACCCGGATGCCACATGCGCGCTGCATCATGCAAGCGCGCTCGAGCTGCTGGTCGCGACCATCCTCTCCGCGCAGTCCACCGACGCGCGGGTGAACCTGGTCACCCCCGCCCTGTTCGCGAAGTACCGGACGGCGTATGACTTTGCGCGCGCCGACCCCAAGGTGCTCGAACAAGAGATCCACAGCACCGGGTTCTTCCGGAACAAGACCAAGTCGCTCATCGGCATGGCGCAGGCCCTGGTGGAACGTCACGGGGGCCGCGTGCCGGACACGATGGACGAGCTGGTGCAGCTGCCGGGCGTGGGACGGAAAACCGCCAACGTGGTGCTCGGGACGTGGTTCAAGAAGAACGAGGGCGTCGTCGTCGACACTCATGTCCAGCGGCTCGCTACGCTGCTCGGCTGGACCAAGGAGAAAGACCCCGTGAAGATCGAGCGGGACCTGATGGATCTCGTGCCGCGCGACCAGTGGACCTGGCTGTCGCACACCCTGATCCTGCACGGACGTCGCGTGTGCATCGCGCGGCGCCCGAAGTGCGAGGTGTGTGTGGTGAACAGACTGTGTCCGAGCTCCCGGGTGTGATGACCACCCTCCCTCCAGTCGACCGGGATCAGTTGATCGCCACCCGCCGCGATCTCCATCAACACCCCGAGCTGGGCTTTGAGGAGCGGCGCACCGGCGCGCTCGTGGCGGAGCGGCTCGAGCGCCTCGGCTACACGGTCCAGAAGGGGGTGGGAAAAACGGGCGTGGTCGGCGTGCGCGACGGCGCGCCGCAGGGGAACGCCCGTTGTGTCCTCATCCGCGCCGACATGGACGCGCTCCCGATCGAGGAAGCGAACGACGTCCCCTACCGCTCCCAGCACCCGGGCAAGATGCACGCCTGCGGTCACGACGGGCACGTCGCCATCGGACTCGAGGTCGCGCGCCGGTTCCACGCGGCGTACCTGCCAGGCGCGGTGAAACTCGCATTCCAGCCCGCCGAGGAGATCTCGAACGGCGCAGAGGCGATGATCGCCGCCGGGGTGTTGGACGGGCCGACCGTCGATGCGGCGTTCGGGATCCACCTCTGGAACGATCTGCCCGTTGGCAGCATCGCGGTCATGGCCGGCCCGATGATGGCGTCGGTGGACGAGTTCGAGATCGCGATCGTCGGGAAGGGCGGGCACGCGGCCGCGCCCCATCAGGCGATCGACCCCGTCCTGATCGCGGCGCACATGGTGACCGGCCTGCAAAGCCTGATCTCGCGCCGCCGCAACCCGTTCGAGGAGGGCGTCATCTCGGTGACCCAGATGAACGACGGGCACGCGTTCAACGTGATCCCGGGCCGCGCCACCTTGCGGGGCACCGTGCGCACGTTCGGCGGCAGGTTCTACGATGAGGTGCCGCGGCTCGTGGAAGAGACCGCCCAGGGGATCGCGCACGCGTTCGGGGCGCGCGCCGAGGTGCGCTATCGCCGGATGTCCAAGCCGCTCGTCAACGACCCGGCGATGACCACCCTCATGAACGAGGCGGCGCGGGAGATCGTCGGCCCTGACCGGCTGGTGGACGGCGTTCGTACCATGGGCGGAGAAGACATGTCCTTCTTCCTCGCCAAAGTCCCGGGCGCGTTTGCCTTCGTCGGCTCGGCGCCGTCCGACGGCAAGGCGTCGCCGCATCACAGCCCGACGTTCGATATCGACGAAGGGAGCCTGGTGATCGGGGCGGAGCTCTTGTCCAGGACCGCGGTGCGGTATCTGGAGCAGGGCAACTGAGCCCCGGCGCGGACCCCGGGCGCAAGCCCGGGGTTAGCTTTCCTCCGATGCCGAATCTCCTCGCGTCCGAACCCTCCGCCTACCTGAAGTCCGCCGCCCACCAGCCGGTGCATTGGCACCCCTGGAGCGACAGGGCGTTCGCGCGCGCCCGCGACGAGGACAAGCCGATCCTGCTCGATATCGGTGCCGTGTGGTGCCATTGGTGCCACGTGATGGACGGGGAGTCCTATGACGACTCCGCGGTCGCCGAGCTGCTGAACCGGGACTTCGTCTGCATCAAGGTCGACCGGGACGAGCGTCCGGATGTGGACACGCGCTACCAGCGCGCCGTGCAGGCGCTGACGGGCCAGGGAGGCTGGCCGCTCACAGCGTTCCTCACGCCCGAGGGCGAAGTGTTCTTTGGCGGGACGTACTTCCCACCCGAAGACAATCCCTACGGGCGGCCCGGGTTCATCTCGGTGCTGAGGCAAGTGGCGGGCCTTTATCGGCAGCAGCGCGACAAGGTCGCCGAAAGCGCCAAGGCGATCCGACGCCACGTCACCGAGTCGCTCGACTAGGCGAAGGGCGGCTCCGCAACGCCCGCCATCCTCGACGGGGCGGCCGCCGACATGGCACGGCTGTTCGATATCCGGTATGGCGGCTTCGGGACCGCTCCGAAGTTTCCGCACCCCGCAGGGGTCGCTTTCCTGCTCGCCCGCTGGCACGACACCCGCGAGGATTGGATGCGCGAAGTGGTAGAGAAGACCCTCACCGCGATGGCGAGGGGCGGGATTCGCGATCATGTGGGCGGCGGGTTCCACCGCTACGCGGTGGACGAGCGCTGGATCGTGCCGCACTTCGAGAAGATGGCGTACGACAACTCGGAGCTGCTGCACGCCTACCTCGACGGCTACGCGGCGCTCGGGATTCCACTCTTCAAGGAAGTCGCGCAGGGTATTGTGAACTGGGTCGTGGAAGTGCTGTCGGATACCGACCGGGGCGTCTTCTACACGTCCCAGGATGCCGATGTGCAGTTCGGCGACGACGGCGATTACTGGACGTGGACTCTCGAGGAGCTGCGAGACGCGTTGCCGGAGAGGACATTCCATGTTGCTCGTCGCGTCTTCGACGTGGACGAGCACGGTGAGATGCACCACAACCCGAAGAAGAACGTGCTCTGGTGGAAGCAGGACCCAGCGGGCGACGACGAGTGGCCGCTGCTCAAGCAGGCGCTCGCCGGGCTCAAGGCCGCGCGCGACAGGCGCAAGACGCCGTACGTCGACACGACGCCGTACCTCAACTGGAACGCGATGATGGCGTCGGCCTTCCTCCATGCGGGCGCGGTGCTCGATCGGCCGGAATGCAATCAGCTCGCTCTCCGAGTGCTGGAACGAATCTGGAGTGAAGCATGGGACGAGGGACGGGGGATGGGGCACGTCATCGGCCGGGCGGAGCCGCGTGGGCTGTTGGAGGACCACGTCCACGCCCCCGCCGCGTTCCTGGACGCCTACGAGGCGACGGGTGACGACGCCTGGCTCACTCGCGCGATCACCATGATGCACTACTGCGGGCGCACCTACTGGGACGAGGCCAACGGCGGTTTCTACGATCTGCCGCGCGGCCAGAACGGTGGCACGGCTTACCTCGCGACGCCCGCCAAGCCGGTGCAGGACGCCCCCACGCCCTCGGCGAATGGGGTCGCCGCCGTAACGCTGGCCCGCCTCTGGGCGCTGACCGACGACCCGGAATGGCGTCGCCTGCTCGACCGGCAACTGGCGACGTTCGGCGGAGCGGCGCCGCGGCTTTCGCTGTACGGGGCGACCCTATTACGGGCCGTGGATTGGGCGGTGAATCCGGTCACGCGAGTCGAGGTGTCGGGTGCCAGGGGCCCGGGACCTGCCTGTGACATGCATCTCCTGGCGTTGCAGGCCTATCGGCCGCGCAAGGTCGTCCTTCGCAAGACCGCGGACCAGGCGGCGTCTACCGTGTGCGTCGGCACGACCTGCTCCCTGCCCGTCGCCACGCCGGCGGCGCTGGGCGAACTCTTGAAGTGAAGCCGCGCGTGCTCGGACGCACGGGCCTCGCCGTGAGTCCGGTCGGCTTCGGCGCGTGGGCAATCGGCGGTAATCGGTTCGGGAATTCCTACGGCACGACTGACGACGCCGAGTCGGCGCGCGCGCTGCGGCACGCGTACGAGCTGGGGTGCAACTTCTTCGATACGGCGGACGCGTACGGGCACGGCCATTCGGAGGAGGTCCTCGGCGCAGCGCTCGCGGGGCTGCGGCAGCGCGTGATCGTTGCCACAAAGGTCGGCGCCAACTTTTACAACCGGGACGTGAATCCCCTGCTCCTGCCGCGCATCGTCGCCGCCCTGGGGCGGCCCGCCACGGAGCTCGCGCCCGACGTTCCGCTTCCCGTCACGCACGACGCCAATTTTTCTCCCGGCTACGTGCGGTTCGCGGTGGAGCAATCGCTGCGCCGGCTCCGCACCGACTACATCGACCTGCTGCAGCTCCACAACCCGGCACTCGGGTTGATCGCCGATGCGGACACGTATCAGGTCCTGGACGACCTGAAACAAGCGGGAAAGATCCGTTTCTACGGCGTGTCGGTGCACCCGCCCGAGGAGGGGCTCGCGGCCGTCGCGGTGAACCGTCCCGACACCGTGCAGATCGTGTATAACCTCGTGCGGCGCGAGGCCGAGGACCGGTTCTTCGACGCGGCCCGCAGCGCGAACGTCGCCGTGATCGCGCGCGAACCACTCGCCAACGGGCTGCTCGGCGGGAAGTACGGGCGGGACAGCACCTGGGAGAAGGGCGACATCCGCGCCCGCTTGCCGCGCGCGTACGTCGCGCAGCTGACCGCGGTCGCGGACCGCGTCAAGCAGCTGGCCGAGGAGGCCGGCGTGACGCCCGCGCAGCTCGCGCTCCGATTCGTGCTGGACAACGAGGCCGTTTCGGTCGTGATTGTGGGGATGAAGACGGTCACGCAAGTGGACGACAACCTCTCGCTGGAGTGACGATGCCCAACAAGCACGCGGTGTTCGAAACGGCCAAGGGGACCATCGACGTCGAGCTGTTCGCCGACGAGGTGCCCGCCACCGTCGCCAACTTCGAGAAGCTCGCCAACTCGGGTTTCTACGACGGCACGAAGTTCCATCGCGTGATCCCCAACTTCATGATTCAGGGCGGCGATCCCTACTCCAAGACGGGCCAGGGGCGGGCAGGCACCGGCGGGCCGGGCTACACCATCAAGTGTGAGACGGCGAAGAACGTCCACAAGCACGTCGCGGGAACCCTCTCGATGGCGCACGCCGGGAAGGACACCGGCGGCAGCCAGTTCTTTATTTGTCACTCGCCGCAACCGCACCTGGACGGCGTCCATACCGTCTTCGGACAGGTCACGAAGGGACAGGACGTCGTCAACAAGATCCTGCAGAACGACGAAGTGAAATCGATTCGAGTCAAGTGAGTCGACTCGGAGACCACCCGCATCTCCATTCCTTTTACGAGGAAAGTCTCATGAGCACCGGACCATCCTCTCTGTTGGCGACCCTCAGCCTCGCGCTCCCGGTCGGGCTCGCGGCCCAAACGGGGCAATTCGTGGTGCGCCTGGGGCGCGACACGCTGGCGATCGAGCAGTATACGCGCAGCGCCGACCGGCTCGAGGGAGAGCAAGTCGTGCGCAACCCGCGCACCGTGCATCGCATCTACAGCGTGACGTTCGGCCCCAGCGGCGCCGCAGAACGGTATGAGCTGGTCACCCACAACGTGTCGGGCGGCCCCGGGCCCGCGGAAACCAGGGCGACGGCCACCTTCCAGGGCGACTCCGCGGTGGCGACCGTGCCGAGACGCGACTCGAGCGCCACCGTTCGGTCACGCGTGGGCGCCGGCGCGCTCCCGTTTCTCGGCCAGTCGTTCGGGCTCGTCGAGGAAGTGACGCGCCGCGCGCGCGCTGCGGGCGGCGATTCCTTTACAATGTCGATGCTCGTGCTGGGGGACACCGCGCCGATGCCCGTGACCGTCACGCGCGCCGGCGCCGACTCCCTGATCCTGATGCTCGATGGAATCGGGCCGCTGCGCGCCCGCGTGGACGACCGGGGCACCCTGCGCGGTGTGTCCGGGATGGGCGGTACGGCGCAGATCACGGTCGAGCGAGTGCAGGGACTCGACTTTGCTTCCCTGGGGAAGTCGTTCGCGCCCCGCTCGCTCGGTACTCTCTCGCCACCCGATTCGGTGCGCGCGCACGTCGGCGGCGCGGCCGTGGGCGTGCGCTACAGCCGGCCGTCGATGCGCGGTCGCACGATCTTCGGCACCGTCGTCCCCTGGGACAAGGTGTGGCGCACCGGCGCCAACGAGGCGACGATCTTCGAGACCAGCGCCGATCTGCTCGTCGCGGGCACGACGGTCCCGGCCGGCCAGTACAGCCTTTGGACGATTCCCGCTCCCGGCGGCTGGAAGCTCATCGTCAACAAGAACACGGGCCAATGGGGCACCGATTACGACGCCCAGTACGACGTCGCCCGCCTGGACATGAAGGTCGAAACCCTGAAGCAGCCGGTCGAGCAGTTTACGATCGCAGTCGAGCCGAAAGGCAAAGGAGGCGTGCTGAAGCTGGAGTGGGAGAAAACGCGAGCGTCAGTGCCGTTGTCCGTCATCAGTCGTCCGTAGTCAACGGGTGACGTCTCATGCATCTCGATTTCGCCGTCGTCGCCGATTACGCGATCGTCGATCAGGCGGGCAAGCTCTCGGTTCTGGGGATTTTCCAGCACATCTGGGTGCAGCAGTTCCCCGCGATGCACCCGCGGTTGCACCTGGTCCTCCGTCTCAAGGGGAGGCGCACGGAGATCGGTGAGCATCAGGTGCAGATCCGATTGTTGGACGAGCAGGACGTGGAAATCCTGGGCGGCAACGGCAACGTTACGTTCGCCGAGCCGCCCGCAGGTGTGACCGATATCGAGGCGGGTGCCATCCTCGTATTCGACGTGCCGTTCCCGCATGCCGGGCCCTATCGCTTCGAGATCACGATCGATGGAGAGAAAAAGACAGCCGTGCCACTGACGGTGAGTCAGATGCCTGTCCCCCCTTCCCCCCCGCCCCGCGGCGTGCACTGACGTGCGTGCGGGTTGGGCAGTCGGCCTGGCCGGCTTCGGGCTCGCCGCCGCCTGCGGGGACGCACCCACGGTCCCGACCATGGCCGCGCGGGTCGATCTCTCCCAAGACTGGCAACACGCCAGCCCGGGCGACGAGGGGATCACTGCTTCCGGTCTGGTCGCCGCGGAAACCGACGCGGCCGCGATCCCCCCCTTCCGCGGCCTCCTCGTGGCGCGTCACGGCCGGCTCGTGGGGGAGTACTACTTCGGGGGCGCGGACTCGACCACGCTGTTTGATGTCCGCTCGGTGACCAAGAGCGTAGTATCCGCCCTCATTGGCATCGCGTTGCGCGACGCCGTGCTCCCCGCCACGACGACGTCGATCGCATCGTACCTCTCGCCGTCGGACACGCTGGATGCAGTGGACAGTGCGGTGACCGTGCGCGATCTCCTTACCATGACGTCGGGATACCTGTGGGACGAGACCACGGGTCCCGACTACAACAGCTGGATCGTGACGGACAACCACGTGCAGTATCTGCTCGATCGCCCCCATGCGTACCCGCCTGGTGCGACGTTCACGTACAACTCGGCGGCAGTACACACACTCGGCGTGGTGCTCCAGGACGCCGCGGGCGCACCGTTGCCCCAGTATGCCGCGCAGCATCTTTTCGGCGCGATCGGCGTGGACACCGTTGCGTGGGAGCCACTCGACCGCGGGACCGTCAATGGAGGCTCGGGGATCGCGCTGCGCGG
>Ga0134082_10000796_pt1 | contig 10999 bp, 9 predicted proteins | sample 15_taG_6_FD_94473 | JGI IMG/M metagenome (GOLD analysis project Ga0134082, IMG submission 94473) | Grasslands soil microbial communities from the Angelo Coastal Reserve, California, USA - 15_D_Rain_40cm_5_09182015 | ecosystem: Environmental > Terrestrial > Soil > Grasslands ... | reverse complement strand
CTCGTTTTCGACGTGGACAATGGATATAAGTTTGTCCGGCGCATAAAAACCTGGAACGTTCCAGATGGTAAGAGTCCAGAAAACGTCAAGGGGATCGCGGCAAGCGCAACGACTGGAAGGGTCTACGTTACATCCCTGAATCGCATGATCGCCATCGACGCTGTCAGTGGCGAGGAGCTTTGGGACAAGACCTACGAGGGCGGATGCGACCGCATGGCAATTTCGCCTGACGGCAAAACCTTGTATGTCCCGCAACTCGAGGGAACAGCATGGCATGTCGTGAATGCGATGACCGGGGACGTGATTGCAAAGATCGAAGCACATCCCGGTTCGCACAATACCATCTATTCGTCGGACGGTGAGCGCGTCTACCTGGCGAGCCTGCGGTCTCCTGTTCTTTCTGTGCTGGATGCGAGAACCCTGAAGATCGCAAGCGAAGTGGGGCCATTCGACAATGTGATCCGCCCGTTTACAGTTAACGGCAGCAACACGCTGGTTTTCGTCAACATCAATGGCTTGCTCGGCTTCGAGGTAGGTGATCTGCGGACAGGCAAGAAGCTATGCCGGGTGGAGGTTAATGGCTACTCCCAGGGTCCCGTCAAACGTCACGCATGCCCGAGTCATGGAATCGCTTTGACTCCTGACGAGAAGGAACTTTGGCTCGCGGACTGTGCGAACAGCGCCATACACGTGTTCGATGCAACGGTAATGCCGCCGAAGCAAGTCACCAGCATTAAGGTCCGGGACTGTATCGGTTGGGTTAGCTTCAGCATGGATAGCCGATTCGGATATTCTTCAACGGGCGAGATCATTGATGTGAGGACGAAGAAGATTGTGGCGGCGCTGCAGGACGAAACCGGCCGCCAGGTGCAGAGCGAAAAACTGCTTGAACTCGTGATCGAAAACGGCAAGGTAATTCGTGCAGGCAATCAATTCGGCGTTGGCATGAAGCAAAAGTGAATGGGCCAGGCGGAAGCAACTCCTCGAAAAATCTGCCCGCACAGTCGGCTAGCACGACTGCTGCTCCGTCCTGGTAGTGGCCGCTATTGTCTTCGATTAAGGCAAAACGCATCCGAGAACGCCAATCTCCGATTGGCGTCGTCTCGGAACAAAACCTCACTCGGATGGCCCAACGAAGCAAGCCGGCTTTTCTTCCGCATTCGCTCCTGCGCGCTTTCTGTGCGGTGTTGGCACCCCGGTCGCTTCTATCGGGGCGTCCCGGATGGTGTTATGGGACCGAGCGGAGCAGGCCGATTTCCTTTCTTCTGTGGCGATGAACGTTATGTGGCGCTGACTTGGATAGGCGATCTAGCCAAGCGAAATTTTGCAGAAAACACCACATAATCTGAAACGTGCCTCCAGTCTGATCCTTGTATTGGCATTGGTCTTCATTGCATTTGCAGCCACAATGTTTTGCAGTGCGGGTTCGTCGATGAAGGAGAAACTCGCGGAACTGTTTCTAGAGTGGGGGCAGAAGCAACGTGGTTTGTCGCACGAGAATGCGCCTTTCATTTTTCTTTCGGGCGTTTTCATCCTCTTTACTTTCAACCTTCAACTGTCGACTGTTAATCTCCTTCAGCCCGTCCCTTTTCCACAGATTTCCACAATTCTTTCGAATGGCACCCCTCCCGCAAGCCCTTTCCCTCAGCCAACCTGAAGGATGCGCACAAACCAGACGTACATTGAAGAAGAGCGGACAGTCAGTGGCGTTACTACTCGGCGTGCTCCATGTGGTATTGCTTGAGCTTGCGGTACAAGGTGGTCTTGCCAATGCCAAGCATGCGCGCGGCGGAGAGCTTGTCGCCGCCGGTTTCGCGCAGAGTGCGAAGAATCGCGCGGCGCTCCAGTTCCTCGAGGGGCAGGATTTCATCTTTTTCCGGGACGCGTTCTGTGGTGGGATAGTGCAGGTTGGATGGCAGATCCGCGACGCGGAGAACAGGCCCGGAACCCAGGGCAACGGCGCGCTCGATGGCGTTTTCCAGCTCCCGGACATTTCCAGGCCAATCGTAGGCGATCAGCCGGCGCATGGCGTCTTCGGAAATGGTGCGCACCGGACCCTGCGGGTCGGAGAATTTTTCGAGAAACGCGGTGACGAGAATGGGAATATCGCTCTTGCGGTCTCGCAGCGGCGGCAGCTTGACCTGCACGACGTTCAGGCGGAAGTAGAGGTCCTGCCGGAAGGCTCCCGAACGAATGGCCGCTTGCAGATCGCGGTTGGTGGCGGCGATGATGCGAACATTGATACGGCGGCGTTCCGTGGAGCCAACAGGCTTGATCTCGCGCTCCTGAAGCGCGCGCAGGAGCTTGGCCTGTAAATCCACGGGCATATCCCCGATCTCGTCGAGAAAAAGCGTGCCGCCCTGCGCCGCTTCCAGTAAACCCTGCTTGGATTGCATCGCACCGGTGAACGCGCCCTTGACATAGCCGAACAACTCAGACTCGATCAGCGTGTGTACCAGCGCCGAGCAGTCCACCGGCGCAAACGGCCGGTCCTTGCGCGGCCCGGAAAAATGAATGCTGCGAGCCACGAGTTCTTTTCCCGTTCCGCTTTCCCCAAGGATGAGAACGGGGGACTCATGCTGGCTCACCTTTTCAATCATTTTGTAGACGCGCTGCATTTTCATGGAGACGCCGATCAGCCCGCCGAACCCGGGCCGCGTGCGCAATTGCTCGCGGAGCAGGCGGTTCTCCTGCTGGAGTTCGACGGCGCGCGCCACGCGTTCTAGCCGGGAGCGCAATTCCTCGATGCGAAAGGGCTTCGTCACGTAGTCCACGGCGCCCAGGCGAGTGACCTCCACGGCGGATTCGATTGTGCCGTACTGCGTCAACATCACGACGGCAATTTCCGGATGCCGGTCGTGCACCTGTTTCAGCAGTTCCACGCCGTTCGATCGTGGCAGCTTTAAATCCGTCAGCACGATGTCTATGGCGGAATGTTCCAGGACCTCCAGCGCTTCTTCCGCGGTAGCCACAGCGGCGGCCTTCATTCCGCATTGCTCGGAGACCGTGGCGCAAGTCTCACGGATGGACTGCTCGTCATCCACGATAAGAATGTTCATCGGGACAACTTCGCGGCGGACTGCTGCTTCCTCAGTCATGGCAGGGACCATAAGAGCCTCGGTCTGCGCCTTTATGTGCCTCTCGAGTTCCGTTTCAGCAAGCTACCAGGTCTTATTATAAATCAACAGGTTAGTTAAATGAATAGCAAGAGATAAGTCCCATTTTGGGATTAGTCCTGGTCCATCCTTCCACATTGTCCCAAATCGGGAAAGAGCTGGGCAGATACTCTGACAAGAGCCTACTTCGAGGTCCGAGCATACTCCCCGAAGGGTTCTCGGGGAAACGCATTTCTTTGAGTCCAATGGTTATCAGCGACTTGGCTGGAAGTCACGGGTCACGTCCGAGTTTTTCCGCCGTTTTGCCAGCCTGTTAAGGCCTAGGCTTTTTCGGCGGTGCCGACGTGGTAGTTTTCTTCTTAGGTGTTTCGCCAGCGCCCCTGCTAAGCAGTGTGAGGGCATCCTTGGCGCTGAAGGGGAAGCGGCGAACGGACTGTTCGCCAGTGGTACTGAGAGTGACGTCGACGCGCCGGTTGTTGGCCAGCCGGACGGTCAGCAGGTTTTTCAGAATCTTTTGCTTTTCCGCCGGAGTCAGATCGGTTTCCGCCTGGATCAGTTTCTGCACTTCTTCGGAGGTCATGTTCTTGTCAAAACCAAACGCACGGGTCTCGAGATGGTCCGCGGGCACGCCCTTTTCAACAAGGTAGCTCTTGGTGCGCTCGACGCGCCGTTCCGAGAGCTTCACGTTGTAGTCCCTGGCGCCGCGAACGTCGGCATGGCCTTCGAGAATCAACTTGGCGTCCGGTTTATAGGCCAGATACTGCTTGTAGTCGCTCGCTAGAGCATCCAGCGTCACTTGCTGGCTGGCCAGCAAACCGCTCATGGGTTTGGCAACGGAGGGCAGGGCCGTCGGAAAGTAAATGCTGTGAAGAGCCAGCTTGGCTTCCAGTTGCTTGACCAGCGGGGGCTCCGGAGGCTGCTTCACTTCCACGCTGCCGGAAGCGTCGGCGGCGCCGCCGCGGCCGTCGTTCACCGAGCATTTCACACGGTAGCTGCCGGGCTTAAGGCCAGTGGAATCAAACTGCACGTTCGAGCCGCTTCCCACGATTTGCCCGCCCGTCGCGGTGTAGCTGTAGGTCAACGGATCGTTGTCGGGGTCGCTGCCACTACAAGTGATGCCGGTGCGTTCACCGGGAAGAATCGGGCTGCGCTCCACGGAAAGTGACGCGGTTGGTGGATGATTGGGCTTTTCTTCGACTTTGATGTCCGCGGCGCACGAAGCCGAGCCGCCTTTGCCGTCATCCACTTTGACGTTCACGGTGTAGGAGCCAGCAGCTACGCCGCTGGAATTCCAGCGCGCCTCCGGGCCCGTGCCCTCGACCGCGCCGCCGGTGGCTGTGTACGTGTAGGTCAACGGATCATTATCGGGATCGCTGGCGTTCACGTGCACGGCCACGCTGTCGCCCGAACCAGCGAAGACGGACGCCGGGCTCACCGAACATGCCGCCACCGGCGAATGGTTGGGAGGAGGCGGAGGATTGGGAATCCCGAACCGCAGGACTAAGCCCGTGGCGGCACGGAAGCTGTTCTGCCGCGCCGTAGCGCCTACTGCGGGGCCCGAAAGTGTGGTCATGAAATAATCCAATTGTGCCACGCGCCAAGCAACGTTCTTCGCCAACACCATATCGACGCCGCCGCCTGCTGCCAGGGCAAATGCATTCTGCTCGGCAGCACCCGTGATCTGCCCGTTGCCGCGCACGCTACCGGCCAAGAATTCGCCAAAGGGAACAAAATAATCGAATTTTCGCAGGTTCAGACGAGGACCGAATAGATAGCTGATCATTGAGCCGCGGGTCAAATCATAAGTCCCCACCTCGCCGGTCAGACCGATCCATCTCGACGCATTGTAGGTCAGTGAACCGGACCCGCCGTGGCCGTCGAAGTTCGCGAAAGGGCTACCGGGCGCGAAATTGACATAGTCATACATCGCCGCGATCTCGTAACGAGGAAGGAGCCTGCCCGGCGCGCGAGTGTCCGCAGCGGCAGCGGCTGCCGGGAAAGGAGCCGGCTTGGGAATCGCCGGCAACGCGAACACGCCCTTTGCCGCCGCGGGCCGGCCACTGTCCGAGGCCTTGCCGGAAGCTGCGCTCTTCTCCGCGTTCGCCGAGGCGCTCGTGGTCTCATCGCCCGTTCCGCTGCTCTTCTGCTGCGCGCAGAGTGGCAAAGCGACAAGCGCGCTCATCACGAATCCCGCACACCAATTGCGCATCTCTTCCTCCTCAGTTTCTCAGCTGGATCCCGTTTGATTATGCGTCCGCCTGTTGACCACTCGCTGGCCACGGCAGGCTCCACAAGACGCGTTGCAACCGTTCCCTTTCTGCCAGTTATCTCCAGCGGGCACTTTACCCCACACCCATGTCCATACGCGTGGAGAACCTGAAAAGCAAAAAGGAGGCGCGATAAGACTATTCCACAATTCACTTTCGGTGCAACAAGTTCCTATCGAAACACAAGCGGCTTATCCCTTGGCGCGAGACCTGATCTCCTTTGCCAGTTTTTCGATCTCGTCGGTCTTGCGCAGCATGGCGACCGAGAGAACATGGACGGAATCCGTTTTTTCCACTTCGGCCTTCAATTCGCTGGCCAGATCGTATAGCTTCTCGACACTCTTCTTAATTTCTTTTTGATTTTCCTCAAGGACAAGCTTGGGATCGATCCTCGGGGGATTCGGATCGTCCTCCTTTGGCGTCTGCGGGTTTTGCGGGCGCTGGCCGCGAGCCTGCGCGCCGCGCATGAGGGCAAGAATGCCAGCGGGCAAGCCCATCGCAAGAGTGGTTGTCAAAAACTTTCGCCTAGATTTCATTGAGAAAGCGACTCCCTTCGTCAGGCTCAATCCTTCTGCCGCACACGGGAGAATACTTCGTTGAACCTCTTCCAATGTTATACTCCCCCTCTCGTCAAAAACATGCCTAGTTCCTTCAATCGCTGGTTGGATTTGACTCTTCCAAACGCACTTCATCTAGCTGGAATTTTGGTCATCGCGCTAGTGCTGAACCGGCTGCTGCGCGCGGTTACGAATCTAGTGATCAAGCAAGCCTCCGCGCCAGGACGCTCGGCGCAACTCCGCGAGCAGCAGACGCGCACGCTGGCGGGAGTTCTATATGGTGCGGGGAGCAAGATTGTCTGGGCGGTGGCAATTCTGACGGCGCTAGGCGAATTCCATATCAACATTACGCCGGCGGTTACTCTGGCAGGATTGGCCAGCCTTGCCTTGGGATTCGGAGCGCAGACTCTCGTTCGAGACGTGATCATGGGATTCTACATCGTGCTCGAAGATCAATACGTTGTCGGCGACACGATTCAAATCGGCGAGTACATCGGCCGGGTGGAACACCTCACGCTGCGGCGCACGGTGATTCGAGACGCGCGAGGAGCGCTGGTAACCCTTGCAAACGGGGAGATCCGCACGGTCAGCAACCTCAGCCGCGATTGGTCGCAAGCATTCGTGGACGTGTCCCTCGCACCCGAGAGTCCGATAGAGAAAACATTGCAGGCGCTGGAAACGGCCGCGGCCGCTTTGCGGGGCGACCCAGCCTGGTCGCAGGCGCTGGTAGATGGTCCGCGCATCCTTGGAGTGCAGAGCTTTGACCGGAGTTCCACGACAGTACGATTGCAGGTGCGGACGGCACCGACGCGGCAGGATGAGGTGGCACGCGAGCTGCGGCGGCGCATTCAGATCGAATTTCAAAAGCAGGGTATACCTATATCGAGCGTGTATCGCATCGAACTAGCGGGCGTTTCCCACTCCTCGCAGGAAGCAGCCCAGCCGGATGCGGCGAGCTAGAGCAAGGAGCAACGGCAATGGCCCAGATTACCTACGACGAAGTAAACCTGATGCTGCGTTTGTACGATATGAGGAGGGAGCCGCGCCTGCGCCAGGCGCGCGCATGGTTTGTCGAGAACTTTCATCCGCAATCTCCCGAAGAGATGATGAAAAGTTATCCGCAGGGCAGCGAGGAAAACACGTACATCCGCATGGTGATCAGCTACTGGGACATGGTGGCGAGCATCGTCAACCGCGGGCTGATCAACGACGAATTATTTTTCGATAGTAACGGCGAGATCTGGGTGGTGTGGGACCGCATGCGATCGATCGTTCCGACGTGGCGAGCTGCCTTCAAGAATCCGCTTCTTTTCCACAACATCGAAGAAACCTGCAAGAGGCTGGAAACCTGGCGGGAAAAGCGGGCGCCTGGATCCACAGCGGCGATGCGGCAGATGATGGCGCAATCAAAGTCCGGGGCAAAGAACGCCTAGAGCAGTCGAAGCAGGAAAGCCTCCAGAGGCCGGTCAATGAGCCCACGAAAACGTGCATTCATGAAGGTGCTTGGAGCGGGCAGTCGAGATGCGCCCGACAAAAACCAGAAACACGGGTTCTGCCTTTTTATCTTGGAAGTTAACGGGCTATGCGGAAGTAATTCCAGGAGACCCGATTCGCGCCATTACTTGTAGAGTCGAGATGTGGCGCGGTGGGTTAGGTGCGGCCTATCTGTTGCCGGCCCTTTCGTCTGCCGGTGCCTCATTGGCCTCGCCATGCTTCCGTTTCCACATCCCGCTCATCGAACTGGATGTGCGGATTTCCCGCTTCCGGCTCTCGGAGAAGACTCCCGCAATCGCTACAGCCATTGCATGTGACGCCGTCTGCATCTTCTGAAAACAGCTTGGGAGTTATCAGGCTCATCGCCAATCTCCCTTTCTATCGTCGCTTCTTGCGTCCGCCTTCAACTGAAGCCCCTTCCCTCCACCGGTGTTACTCGGCTTCATCGGTACTACGAGCCTCTCCGCCATCCCACACGGCCTGGCCTGTCTCTCGCGAGTTGCCCGTTGATCCATAACGCGATCACCGCTGGGACTTCCCGTGTTGCACATGGTCCTCCCCATTGCGTACATGCCGTCGCCAATACCCCGGCAGGTCGGATGGAACTTGTTCGCTCGTCCCGTTCCACCAACTTCGGCCTTCCCACGAACCGGGGCGGGTCGGCTCCTGCATTGTCGGTTTCGGGGCCTGCTCAGCATTCACTCACGTTACGGCCTACACGCTCGCCAAGTCGCCTAGCGACTCTCTGCACCAGAGGCTTCAGCAGTCTCGTTGCCTCCACCGCTGCTCTGATTGCTACCGGGTGGAGCGAACCAGTTCCCGGGCGGGTTTAACCCCCGCTGTGGACCACCGCCTTTTCACGGCGCACGCGGCTCGCCGACAATCCACGAAGTGGCGTGATGATCAGAACAGTCAGGGCGTAACCTTCAGGTCCGAAAAATGAGCAATGGTTCCCGGCCCCACCCAAAGCGCGATGGCACCGTTCACTATGGGTTGCTTGAGGTCGTTCACGATGAGTGTGGGTTGTTCCGCTCCGTTTACAAATAGCCGCGCACTGGATCCAGCGACCTGGATTTTCACGTGCGTCCACTGCCCTGCGAGCAAATCAACATAGGATTCGTACTTTCCCGGGCTCTCCGTGCGAAGTTTTTGCCACCCGAATCCGGGTATGGAGATGTACTGCACAGAATGGTTTCGTTGCAATTGGTCTTCGGCTCGGCCGTTCTTGGGGCGCAGGTAGAAGCACTCAAAATGAGACCTGTCTGCGGTTATGCGAAATGCAATGCCGACAAAGCCCCGCAAGTTCGGCGGGGCGTTGGGAGCCGTGTCGCCACTGAGGCTCACTTCAAGGGTGCCATCCTGAAAGGAGCTTCCTGGAATGACGGCGAGTCGGCCAGCATCGTCCAGACCTTCTGGACCCGCATCGGTAACCCGCATGGCATTACGGCCAAGATAAGTTACTGCCTCCGTCTTGACGTTGTGGAGCTCGAGCTTGTCAAGAGCAAGCGTCTGTGCTTTTTGCTGCGCTTGACCGGGTGACCATGTTGCTTCACTAACGAAGAGAATGATCAACGTAAACGCCCACATCAATTTAGATTTCGCCATCCCCTTTTCCTCCCGTTGGTCGAAATGTGAAACGATCGGGTGTTCACTCCTGGCGCAGGGTTGCCAGCGGGTCGATGCTGCATGCGCGTCTGGCCGGGACGTAGGTAGCGAGCAATGCCACCACGCCAAGCCCCTTGTCGGAATCGAAGGGACAATAGATTGTCCTCCCAAGTGGGTTCTGGTGGGACCTTTTCGAAAGGATAGAAGAAAAACGGTGGAGAGGATACCAGACCCTGCTTAAGTTCTTCGTTGGTCGGGAAGGGGATAAACCGAACGTTGCACGTCGGCAAGACGACTTTGTCCGAATTCTTCAAAGCAAGCTGCCAATGGTTGTTTCCCTGATGCGCCGGGTCTCCACCCAATCCAACCAGTAGAGGGCTAATCGGTACTACCCAACAATATCCGTTGCTGCCGGTTATATGCTCTAAATCTTTCTCGATCAACGCCTTCTCTTCTGCGAGTGTTTTGGAAAGACGTTGGCCAATTTCTAGACTCTCCTTAGTCTTTCCAGATTATCCCCAGTTTCTTTCAGAACATCCTTAGATGTTTTCAGTGTTTCGTCCACACCCCGCAAAGTTTTCGCAGATGTCTGCACGATTTGGGCGGTGCTCCGCATCAGAGCGTCTGACTTGGCGGCAGACTTTAGTCCAATCACGATGCCCATGACTCCACCGCCTACAGGGAGGACAACACCAATTAATCGGAACTGCCTCTCTTGTTCCTTCCAAATAGGGGCAATTGCTATGACCGAGGAGCCCACGAGCACAATCAAGCCAGTGATGATGAATAAGAATGCATTCATTTGAGAATCGCCGGGCAAAATTAAGACAGTTTGCCCGTGGTTGGGTCCACACTACCATTCATCACAGCCGTTGTAACTATCTGGAAATCTGTCGCCCTGGGCGTTAGCAAGGCGCGTGGGTCTAGATTTGAACGGTGGGCTGAGATGACGTTGGTGCCCGAGAATGGCGTCGAACCATCACGGCCTTGCGGCCACCGGATTTTGAGTCCGGCGGGCAGTAAATTGTTCATGCTTTCGGACGATGATGAAGCCTGTTCAGCCCTACTTCATCCCAGTTTCGGAACGGGTATACGGGCAAGTATAATCCTACTGTGAGCACGGAATTTCTTGACCGCTTAGCGAGCCAACTCAAAATTGGCAAGGACGCTGCTTTCCGTCGTGCCATTGAGAGGATTTTGAACGTTGTTAAGAAAAACTATGAGAGCGGACAATATCCAAGCCTGGCCGAAGCGGAAAGAGATTTCCGACAGCGAGTTGAACGCGAAGAAAATGGCGAGTAATTCGCTATGCCGCTGATGCGCTCCGGGCCTCGAACACACGAGTGCTACATGAATGCCAACAAGTACGACGTGCGAAGCACCCGTGCCGATGCCACGACTTTACTATCACGGTCTCGGAGCATTTACTGGGCAGACTGACGGAGGAAGATATCGTCACAAGGGCGGTCACTGGGCAGGAAGGCCCAGGCGTAGCAGCGGGATTTTGGAGGCGCGGGAGGGATTCGAACCCTCGCATGATGGTTTTGCAGACCATTCCCTTAGGCCACTTGGGTACCGCGCCTCTGCAAAGGAGGGTTTGAAAAACCCTCGCAAACCTCTATCAATTATGCCCGAAATCTATGCCCAAAGTTATGCCCAACGCACCCTATTTTTGCCTATTGTCCCCTCATTCAGTTTCTGCAACCCATTGATACCTCATGACACCGCGCGAAAGGAGGGGACTTGCAGACCTCTCCCTTGGGCCACTTGGGTACCGCGCGGAATCTCTAAGTATAGCAAATCTGACAGACCTCTTCGGACATCCCCTAACAACGCTGCTTTCAACAGCGCCTACTTTTTTTCCGCAACAACGGGAATTTTTGCTTCGCGCAAGAATCGCGCCGATTCTTCCGGAGGTGTTGGATTGATGTAAAAGCCCGTGCCCCATTCAAAGCCCGCG
>Ga0134082_10000789_pt1 | contig 11032 bp, 10 predicted proteins | sample 15_taG_6_FD_94473 | JGI IMG/M metagenome (GOLD analysis project Ga0134082, IMG submission 94473) | Grasslands soil microbial communities from the Angelo Coastal Reserve, California, USA - 15_D_Rain_40cm_5_09182015 | ecosystem: Environmental > Terrestrial > Soil > Grasslands ... | reverse complement strand
GACCCCGGTGGAACCGTAGGAGACGGCCCCGGGGCGCGCGCGCGCGGCGTCGACCAGGCCTGTGATGCTCTGGATGGGCGAACCGGCGAGCGTCACCAACACATACTGGTACACGGTGCATTGGGCGACGGGCGCGAAATCCCTGACCGGATCGTAGGGTACCCGGGCATAGAGCACGGGGTTGACGACGATCGGGCCGTTGGCGGTCACGAGCAGCGTGGTGCCGTCGGGCGCCGACTTGGCGACGAAGTCCGCGCCGATGCCGCCGTTCGCTCCGGCCCGGTTCTCGACGACGAACGGCTGCTTCAGCGCGTCGCCGAGCTTCTGGGCGAGAGTCCGGCCGAAGATGTCGGCATTGCCGCCGGCCGCGTAGGGAACCACGAGGCGCACGGGCCTCGCCGGATAGTCCTGGGCCTGCGCCGCGCCGCACAGCATGGCCGCGAGCGCAAGCGATGCGAAGCCGATCTTCATGAACCTGCTCGCGGGAATGGCGAGGCTACAGGCTATCATATGCGGCATGATCAATCGGCGCTCCGTGGTCGCGGCGCTCGCGGCGATCTCCGTGCTCTTGTGGGCCGCGCTCGACGCGACCGCCCAGTCCTATCCGCAACGTCCCGTCCGCCTCATCGTTCCTGCGCCCGTGGGCGGACCCACCGACGTCCCGGGCCGGCTCATCGCCGACGGATTGTCGGGGCTCTTCAGCCAGCGCTTCGTGGTCGAGAACCGCGTGGGCGCGGGCGGGCTGGTGGCGGGCGAGTTCGTCGCGCGTTCCGAGCCCAACGGCTATACGCTGCTCTACGCGAATACCAGCGTGCTCGCGGTCAATCCCGCTCTCCAAGGGACGAACATGCCCTACGATCCCGCGACGGCGTTCGCGCCGATCGGCTTCGTCTCCAATTCGCCGCAACTGCTGGTGGCGAATCCCAAGGTTCCCTACCGATCCGTGCAGGAGCTCGTCGCCTGGGCGAAGAGCAATCCGGGCAAGCTCAACTTCGCCACCGCCGGCGTCGGAACGCTGCCGCACCTCACCTATGAGCTGTTCAGGATGGAAGCCGGGATCCGGGCGCTCAACGTCCCCTATGCGGGCGGAGCGCCGGCGCTCACCGCGGTGATCGCGGGACAGGCCGACGTCCTTTTCGATCTGGTGCGCACCCGGGTGAAGAGCGGCGAAGTGCGCGCCCTGGCGATCACCGGCGCGAGCCGCGACGCGGATTTGCCCGACATTCCGACGCTCGCCGAGAGCGGGTATCCCGCGGTGACTTCGACCTCCGGCACGGGGATAGTCGCACCTGCGGGAATCTCCAGGGAAATCGTCGCGCTCCTCAATTCGAAGCTGAACGAGCTGATCGAGCGCCCGGAGACTCAAGGCAAGATGAAGGCCTTCGGCCTCGTGCCGCAGAGCGGCGCGCCGGAGGAATTCGGCGCGTGGGCGGCCCAGGAACGCGAGCGATGGACGCGCGTCGTCAGGCAGTCCGGCGCCAAGGTCGACTGAACATGGCGCGCGTCGCCGCCGCGTTCGGCTCCTCCCACAGCGTCATGCTCGCCGCCGAGCTTCAGGACTGGCTCGGTGGATTTCGTCAGAGCGACCTTCGCATGAAGTACTACGACCGCGAAGGCAGGCCGCGCTCCTATGCCGACGTGCTTGCCGGCGCACCCCCCGACATTGCGCAGCTGATCACCGACGAGGCGATCACGGGACGTTTCAACGGAGTGCAGGACGCGATGAAACGCCTCAAGTCCGAGATCGCCTCGGCGAAGCTCGACGTTCTCATCATCGTCGGCGACGATCAGCACGAGCTTTTCCAGGACCAGCACATGCCGTCGATCGGCATCTATTACGGCGAGAGCATCCGCAATGCCGGCCGCGCCAACGCCAAGCGGTTCAGCTGGCCGGAAGAGTGGTACAACCGCGCGCAGATGCGCCGCTTCGAAGACGACGGAGACATCGACTATCCCTGCCACCGGCCTCTTGCGCTCGCGCTCATCGAGGGCCTGATCGAGCGCGAGTTCGACGTCGCGGCGGTCGCGGGGCTCGGCAGCGACCAGCACGAGGGGCACGCCTATTCCTTCGTTCACCGCTGGTACCTCAAGGGCAACGGTGCGCGGATGCTGCCCGTCGTTCCGATTTTCCTCAATACTTACAATCCGCCCAACCCGCCTTTGCCGAAACGCTGCGTACGGCTCGGCAAATCCCTGAAGGAGCTGATCGAGAGCTATCCCGAGGAGCTGCGCGTCGGCCTGGTCGCCTCCGGGGGCTTGAGCCATTTCGTCGTCGAGGAAGATCTGGACCGCGCGATCATCGAGGCATTGCGGAGGAAGGATCTGGATTTCCTCGCCGGACTCGATCCTCGGCGGCTGAAGGCGGGCAGCTCTGAGATCCGCAACTGGATCGTCGTGGCGAGCGCCGCCGCCGACCTCGACTTGAGCTGGATCTCCTACACGCCGTCCTATCGCACGCCGGCGGGAACGGGCATCGGGCTCGCCTTCGCCAGGTGGAGCTGACTTGCCCGAGCGCGGCCCGCCTTTCCGCGCCGACCAGGTCGGGAGCCTGCTGCGCGTGCCGGAGCTCCGCGCGGCTCACGAAAAGGCCCTGCAGGGACAGGTCGGCGCCGCGGCCCTTCGCGAGCTGCAGGACCGCTGCATCCGCGACGTCATCCGGTTTCAGGAATCCGTGGGGCTCCACGCGATCACCGACGGCGAGTACCGGCGCAGCTCGTTTCACGCCGATTTCATAGAGAAGCTCGACGGAGCGAAGGCCGCCGGGCGCCTGGCCGTCGAGGATACGGTCAGCGGTTTCGACGAAAACAAGGCGAAGGAGGGCAAGCCCTTCGCGCCGCGCGCCTTCGCGATCACCGGCAGGCTGCGCCACTGGCAGCCGATCGAAGTCGAAAACTTCAAGTTCGTGAAAGCGAACACGACGCGCACCGCCAAGCAGACGATTCCGTCGCCCACCATGCTGCTGCGCGGCGGCCGCGCGGCGGTGAGCTACGAGGCGTACCCGGACCTGCAGGAGTTCTACGCCGACATCGCCGGAGTCTACCGGGAAGAGCTCAGGCAGCTCGGCGAAGCCGGTTGCCGCTATGTGCAGCTCGACGACACGAACTTCGCCTTTCTCTGCGACCCGAAACTCGCCGATATCTTCCGCCGGGACGGGTACGACCCGGATGAAATGCCCGGGCGCTTCGCAGATCTGATCAATTCGGTCACCGCGAAACTGCCCGCCGGGATGGTGGTCGGCATCCATCTGTGCCGGGGCAATTCCGTGGGCCAGTGGGCGGCGCAGGGCGGCTACGAGCCGGTCGCCGAGGTCCTGCTCAACCGAGTCGACGTGGATGCGTACTTCCTCGAATACGACGACGAACGCTCGGGCGGATTCGAGCCGCTCCGTTTTTTCCCGAGGCATTCGCGCAAGAGAATCGTGCTCGGGCTGGTGAGCACCAAAGTGCCGGCGCTCGAATCGAAGGACGCACTGAAACGGCGCATCGAAGCAGCGGCGAAATTCGTGCCGCTGGAGAATCTGTGCCTCAGCCCCCAGTGCGGCTTCGCGAGCACGTTCCGAGGGAACCCGATCTCGGAAGAAGTGCAGCGGCGCAAACTGGAGCGAGTAGTCGAGGTGGCGACCGAAGTGTGGGGTTCCGCACAATGAGGGATTCGAAGGCTTTACCCGGCGCTTCGCCCGTAGTAAGTTTACGTCCCCGGGGAGATCACGAGAATCCAGTCTCAGATGACGGTCGAACGCCCAGGCGCCGCGGCCCAGCCGCGTCATCTTACTTCCGGCGCGGAGGAGAGCGCGCGTCTTTCGGCCCTGCGCAGCTATTGCGTGCTCGAAACCGGCCGCGAGTCCCGCTTCGACGATCTTACCTGCCTCGCGTCGACCATCTGCGAAACACCGGTATCGCTGGTGAGCCTGGTGGACACGAACCGCCTGTTCTTCAAATCGGCGCATGGCGTCGATCTTCGCGAGGTCCCGTATCCCGATTTTTTCTGCGGCCATGCCATCCGTCAGCGCGACCTCTTCGTCGTCCCCGACGCAAACGAGGATGCGCGCTTCGCAAAGCACCCGCTGGTAGTCGATTCGCCGCGCGTGCGCTTCTATGCCGGGGCGCCTCTGATCACCCCGCATGGCTACAGGCTGGGGACGCTGTGCGTGATCGATTTCGTCCCCAGGCAGCTGCAGCCGAAGCAGCTCGAGATGCTGCGCACCCTCGGACGGCAGGTGATGTGCCAGCTGGAGCTGAATTTGCAGGCGATGCGAGACCCGCTCACCGGCCTGTACAACCGCCGCCAGCTCGAGGAAGGCCTGCATCGCGAAGTCCTGCGCGCGCGTCGCCTCGGGGGAACGGTCGGCGTCATGGCGATAGACGTGGATCATTTCAAGAGGGTCAACGACACGCTGGGGCACGAGGTCGGCGACCGCGCCTTGAGGGGGATCGCGGATGAATTGGCTTCCTGCGTGCGCGAGGAAGACATCGCCTGCCGGGCCGGCGGCGAGGAGTTCGTCGTCATCCTTCCCGGGACGGGAAAGACGGCGCTGCGCTCGCGTGCGGAAGCCGTGCGCCGGACCATCGAGCAGGCGCAGATCCTCGCGGGGGAGGGAACGCTCAAGCTGACGGTCTCGATAGGGCTTGCGAGCTTTCCCGCCTATGGCGATTCGGGACAGGCCGTGTTGCGAGCCGCAGACGTGGCGCTCTACAAGGCCAAGGCAGCCGGCCGAAACCGGGTCACCATGTGCACGCCTGGCGTCGCGCGTAGTTTCCCAGCCCAGGTCGCTTGACAGTCAGGTTTTGAGTTCCTGAGATCGATCCGTTGCGGGTCAGTGCCCCGCGGCCCTCGGGTGCATTTTCGAATCAGTCCGGAGGCAGAGCTATGAGTGCGGGTTTCAAGGGCCGGCGCGAGGATCTGAGGCTGGTCACGGGGCAGGGAAAATATACTTCCGACTGGAATCTTCCCGGACAACTCTACGCCTGGTTCCTGCGCTCCGACCGGGCGCACGCGGAAATCGTCTCGGTCGACACCGCGGCTGCGCAGGCGTCGTCCAGCGTGGTCGCGGTATTCACGGGCGCCGATACGGCGAAAGCCGGCTTCAAATCCACCCCGCAGCTCGCGCGCTACCCGGGCCGCGGCGGCGCGACCATCAAGGTTCCGCACCGCGACGGACTCGCCAACGGGCGCGTACGCTTCGTCGGCCAGGAGGTCGCCCTGGTGGTGGCGAAGACGGCGCTCGCTGCGCAGGATGCCGCCGAGAAAATAGAGGTCGAGTACCGCGATCTTCCCGCGGTGGTCGACGCGGAGGCGGCGCTCGCGCCGGGCGCCGAGCGGCTCTACCCGGAGATCCCCGGCAATCTCTGCTTCGACTACGAGTACGGCGACGAGGCGAAGACTCTGTCGACCTTTGCGCAGGCCGCGCACGTCACGCGCATCGCCCTGGACAGCAAGCGCATGGTCGGCAACCCGATGGAGCCCAAGGCCTGCCTCGCCGCATACGACGCGGCGGCCGACCAATACGATCTGTACGTGAGCTCGCAGGGCCTTTCGCTCATGCGGGGAAGCGCGAGCGGCATCACGGGCATTCCCGCCGAGAGAATCATGGTCCACGCCCAGGACGTCGGCGGCGGATTCGGGATCCGCTCGGATGCGTACGCGGAGTACTGCGTCGCCATGCTTGCGGCGAAGGCGCTCGGTAGACCCGTGAAGTGGACCTCCTCGCGCTCGGAGACTTTCCTGTCCGACTATCACGGACGCGCGGCAAAGCTGATCGGCGAGCTCGCGCTCGACGCAGAAGGGCGTTTCCTCGCGATCCGGATCGAGTGGATCGTAAACACGGGCGCCTATCTATCCACTCCCGGTCCGCTCATCAACACGCTGCCTCCCGGCCTTCACGCGATCAATCTCTATCGCATCCCGGTCATGTACGGCCGGCATCGCCTGGCGCTGACCAATACGACGCCCACCACCGCCTACCGCGGCGCGGGCCGGCCCAACGTGTGCTATCTCGCCGAGCGTCTGGTGGAGGAGGCCGCCCGCGAGATGAAGATCGACCGCCTGGAGCTGCGCCGGCGCAATTTCATCCCGAAAGACGCTTTCCCGTACAAGACGCCGCACCCGCACTCGGTCTACGACAGCGGCGACCCGCACGGACTGGTGGATGAGGCGGTGAAACAGGCCGATTGGAAGACCTTCGATCCGCGCCGTGCGGAGTCGAAGAAGCGCGCGAAGCTGCGCGGCATCGGCTGCGGAGTATTCATCGAGCCCGCAGGGGCGGGCGGGGCGCCGAAAGAAGAGGCGATGATCAAGTTCGGCGAGTCGGGCGAGGCTTTGCTATATGTGCTTGCAGGGCCCTCGGGGCAGGGGCACGAGACGGTGTACCCGGAGGTCGTGGGCGAAGCGCTCGGCATCGATCCGGAAAGCATAACGCTGCGGGCGAGCGACCCGGACGGGCCGCGCCTCGTCGGCGAGGGCACCATCGGCTCGCGCTCGATGATGGCGCACGGCGGAGCGCTCGTGATTGCGGCGCGCGAGGTGGTTCGCAAAGGCACCGAGCTCGCCGCCAAAGACTTGGAAGTCGCGCCGAACGATCTCGAATTCAGCAAAGGCCGTTTCCGCGTGAAAGGCACCGACGTCTCGGTCGCGATGGAGGAACTCGCGAAGAAATACGGGAGCGCCCTCGACTCGCGCGGCGAGATCCCGCTGCCGCGCTCCTTTCCCAGCGGCGCACACGTCGCCGAGGTCGAGATCGACCCCGAGACCGGCGTCGTGGAAATTCTGCGTTATACCGCGGTCGACGATTGCGGCCGCGTCATCAATCACGTCCTGCTCGAGGGCCAGCTGCACGGCGGCATCGCGCAGGGCATCGGGCAAGCCATGGGCGAGCATGCGATCTACGACCCGGCCTCGGGCCAGCTTCTCACCGGCACGTTCATGGATTACGAGATGCCGCGCGCCGACGGCATGCCCGAGATCCGGCTCTATGACCGTTCGATCCCGTCGCCGGGCAATCCGCTCGGCGTAAAAGGCGCGGGCGAAGCGGGCACGACCGGAGCGGTGCCCGCCGTCGCGAACGCAGTGATCGACGCGCTGCGGCCGCTCGGTATCCATCACCTGGATTTTCCCTATACGCCGGATCGTGTCTGGCGCGCGATCGAGGCGACGAAGAACAGGACTTGAATCTTGTCGCGGCGGCTCAGGCGTTCTCGAGCAGGATGCGGATTACGTTCTCCGGGTCGGTGATCATGCAGTCGTGCCCCGTCGCGAGCTCGTAGAACTTCCAGGCTGGATCGTTCCTCAGGCGTTCAGCAAACTGGTCGAACGAGCCGGTGGGCGGGTTGGTGCAGTGAACGAAAGTGCGCGGCAGGTTCGCGCCGCCGTGCCCGGTGAAATGCACGGGCTGGGCGAAGGTGCGGTACGACTGGTGCATTTCGTGTCGCGTGACCCACGCGACGTCCTGCGGATCGGTCACGCCGAAGATTTTCATCGGCAGCGGGTCGACGAAGCCGCCCATTTCGCCTTGTTTGATGATCGCGCGCCGATCGGGATGCAGATAGTCGAGCAGGCATTTTCCGTTGTCCGGCAGAAAAGCGTCCAGATACACGACGCGGCGCAGGCGTGGCGCAGCGCGGTCGGCGACGCCGGTGACGACCATTCCGCCGTAGCTGTGCCCGACCAGGACGACCTTGTCGAGCTCTTCGGCTTCGAGGAGATTGACGACGTCGGCGACGTGCGTGGCGAGATCGATCGCCGGGTTTGCAAGATGCGCGCGCTCGCCGAGGCCCGTGAGGGTGGGCGTGTAGACCACGTGACCAGCCGCCCGCAGAGCCGGCGCCACCTTCTTCCAGCACCAGCCGCCGTGCCAGGCGCCGTGAACGAGGACGTAGGTGGACTTGCGCCGCGTTCCGGCCACCGCGCGCCGCGGCGCTCGGGCGCGCGTTCTAGGCACCGAGTTCCCGGCGCACGAGCGCCGCCCCCGAGGCGAGCGCCTTCAGCTTGGCGAGCGCGAGGTCGCGCGCGAGCGGCACCATGCCGCAGTTGGTGCACGGATAGAGGTTCTCAGGCGGCACGAATCGCATCGCCGAGCGGATCGTCGCGGCGACCTGCTCGGGCTTCTCGACCGCGTCGTTCGCGACGTCGATCGCGCCGACCATTACATCCTTGCCTTTGAGCAGAGCGAGCAACTCGAGCGGCACGTGCGAATTCGCGCACTCCAGGGAAACCTGGTCGATCTTCGACCGGGCGAGCAGGGGAAAGGTGGACTCGTATTGCCGCCATTCGGAACCGAGGGTCTTCTTCCAGTCGATGTTCGCCTTGATCCCGTAGCCGTAGCAGATGTGCACGGCGGTCTTGCATCCGAGGCCCGCCGCGGCGGCTTCCAGCGTGGCTATGCCCCAGGCGGCGACTTCGTCCATGTAGACGTTGAAGGCCGGCTCGTCGAACTGGATCACGTCGGCTCCCGCCCGCTCGAGCTCGCGCGCCTCCTGGTTGAGGATCGCGGCGAATTCGCGCGCGAGCTTCTCGCGGCTGCGGTAGTGGTTGTCGTAGAGAGTATCCGCCATCGTCATGGGACCGGGGAGCGAAAGCTTGATCGGACGCTTCGTCTGCCCTCTTAGAAAGCGGACGTCCTCCACGAACACCGGTTTGCCGCGTCCCACCGGCCCCACCACCACCGGGACGTCGGCATCGTAGCGATTGCGGATGCGCACGGTGCGCTTGTGCTCGAAATCGACGCCCTTCAAGCTCTCGATGAACGTGGTGACGAAATGCCTGCGGGTCTGCTCGCCGTCGGTGACGATGTCGATGCCAGCGGCTTCCTGGTCGGCGAGCCGGAGGCGCATGGCGTCGCGCTTGCCCTCCTCCAGGAGATCGCCTTCGAGGAGCCAGGGCGCCCAGAGCTTCTTCGGCTCGGCGAGCCAGGCCGGTTTGGGAAGGCTGCCGGCGATGGTGGTTTGCAGTCGCAAAATAGCCTACACGCGCGCCGCGACGTCCCACGAAGCGAAGCCGCAGCCGACGCAGACCTCGGGACAGTTGCAGTAGCCGATCAGCTCGAAGCCGCGCCCGCCTGCCGCGCCGTGCGCCGCGACCCAGTTGCGGATTTCCGCAGCGCCGTTGCCGATCGTGGGCAGGCGCTCGTTCAGGAAGTCGATCAGGGGGCGCTCCTCGCCTTTTTCGAAATGCCGAATACATTCCCTGTCGAACGGCTCGTCGATCTCGCCCATGGTGGGCTCGCCGATCGAATGCGAGAGGCCGCCGGTGGCGAGGATCGCCACGCGGATGTCCGCGGGATACGTACGCACCGCTTCGGCGAGCATGGCTCCCCACTGCAGGCAGCGACGCACGCTCGGGTAGGGCGGCTCGAGATCGTTGAAGATGATCGGGATGATGGGCGGCAGCGGATCGAGCCCGCCCCGCCACAGCGGAATGCAGAAGCCGTGGTCGAGCGTCAGGTGGTGGGACACCGAGGGCTCGAAATCGCGCTCGAGCGCGGTCTGCACGATGTGGTTCGCGAGCTTCGGATGTCCGGCGATCTTCTTGAAGGGGAAGTCCTTCATCCAGGGTTCGGCGGGACCTTCGTGCTCATCGCCCACGCCGACGCAGATGCTCGGCAGGTTGTTGATGAAAAAATTCACCCAGTGATCCGGAGAAATTTCGATCAGCACCTCTGGCCTGGCGGCCTTGATGCGCCGGCCGAGCTCGGTCAGCGAGCTCGTCAGCTCCCGCTGATTCGCGGACTTGACGTCCTTCCAGCCGCGGATGATGAGCGGGGCATGGCTAGAGGCGAACACTCCCGCGAGGCTAGCCATGGCTCGACCTCGCCGCGGCGTCTGCGCCGGCGGTCCTCACTTTTTTCAGGAAATCCGCCTCGGACATTCCCGCGACCACGAAATAGAACCTGAGGAGATAAGGGTTGACCCGGGGCGCGAGGAACGCGACGTCGTCGCGCTCGACCGCAGTACGCACCTCGGGCTTCAGGGGATAGCGGTCGAGGATCTTCTTCCGGTTGGCGCGGTATTCGTCGCCGAGCGGAGCGGAGCTCTGCAGATCGAAGAAGAGTTTGCTGAGCCAATAGTCTCTCATGGCCGCTATTTTGCCATGAGCGCCGCGCTACTGTTTCGTCCCGCGATCGCGTGTGAGAGGCACGAACCTCACGGGCAGGGTGCGCCGCGTCGTCGTACGACCGTCGGATTGCTTTTCCACGAGCAGGAGGTGCTGCACATCCGATGCCGCACCTACCGGGATCACCATTCGCCCGCCGGGCTTGAGCTGATCGATCAGGGGCTGCGGGACCGCCGCGGGCGCCGCCGTAACGATGATGGCGTCGAAGGGCGCGGACGCGGGCCAGCCGCCGTAACCGTCGCCCACGCGCACCTCCACGTTGCGGTACCCGAGTTCCCCGAGAACTTGCCTGGCGCGGATTCCGAGGGCTTCCACGATCTCAATCGTGTAGACCTTCGCGACCAGCTCGGCGAGCACCGCCGCTTGGTAGCCCGAGCCCGTCCCGATCTCGAGCACGGTATCGCTCGGCTTGGGATCGAGCAAGTCGGTCATGAGCGCGACGATGTAGGGTTGCGAGATCGTCTGGCCTTCGCCGATCGGCAGCGGGCGATTGTCGTAGGCGGAGATGTCCTGTAAGGGGACGAAGCGGTGTCGCGGCACTTTCCCCATTGCCGCCATCACCGCCTCGCCGAATCTCGGCCGGCCGGTCTCCGCGCCGGTTTCGCGCGCCATCGCGGCTATTTCCGCGACCATCCGCGCGCGCTCGGCCGCGCGCGGGTCCTGCGCCTCCGAGGGCTGGGTGTGCGTCACTGCGAGCAGGAAAAGCGCTGAGAGCAGGACGGCGAGCATGTCGCGCCCGGGCTCAGGCGACCACCAGGCTGGTCAGGCGCTGCGGATCGGCGAGCAGATCCGCGCTCGGACCGCTGTAAGCGATGCGGCCGCGGTTCAGCACGAGCGCTCTCTGCGTGATTCCAAGGGCGACCTTCGCATGCTGCTCGACGAGCACGATCGCAAGCGAATCCTCCTGGATGAGTCGCTGCAGGGCCTG
>Ga0134082_10000774_pt1 | contig 11098 bp, 10 predicted proteins | sample 15_taG_6_FD_94473 | JGI IMG/M metagenome (GOLD analysis project Ga0134082, IMG submission 94473) | Grasslands soil microbial communities from the Angelo Coastal Reserve, California, USA - 15_D_Rain_40cm_5_09182015 | ecosystem: Environmental > Terrestrial > Soil > Grasslands ... | reverse complement strand
TTTCCCGGGTCCAATTGCGACCACGACGCCTTTTACGCCATCGGAAACGTCCTCAAGAAGCCCGTCGAATTCATCTGGCACCAATCGGAAGATCTTGCGAATTGCGACGCCATCATTCTGCCCGGCGGATTTTCCTACGGCGACTATCTGCGCACTGGCGCCATCGCCCGCTTTTCTCCGGTGATGAAGTCCGTGGAAAAGTTCGCGAACAGCGGCGGCTTGGTTCTGGGCATCTGCAATGGCTTCCAGATTCTGTGCGAAGCGGGACTGCTCCCCGGCGCGATGATGCGCAATAGCGGCCTGCGCTTTATCTGCCGCCACGTTTACATTCGCGTGGAGCAAACCGACACAGCCTTCACGAATGCCGCCTCGAAGGACCAAATTCTGAAAATTCCCATCGCACACTCCGAGGGCAACTGGACCGCGGACGACGCCACGCTCGCCCAACTCGAAAAGAATCGCCAAGTGATTTTCCGCTACACCACGCCCGACGGCTTGAACGATGATGCCGGCAATCCCAATGGCGCGATTCATAACATCGCGGGCATCTCGAACTGCGAGCGCAACGTCGCTGGACTTATGCCGCATCCCGAGCGCGCCGCAGAATTGGCGCTCGGCTCCGCCGACGGCCTGGTGATTTTCCGTTCGATGGTCGAAGCCCTGGTCGGCGCAGCAAAGGCCACCGCATAAAACAAAATGGCGACGGCACCCACGGAAATCCGCGTCACACCTGAAATCGCGGCCGAGCATGGCCTAACACCAGAAGAATACCGGCGCGTCAAGCAAATCCTTGGCCGCGAACCAAACATCACCGAACTTGGCATCTTCTCCGTGATGTGGAGCGAGCACTGCTCCTACAAATCCAGCAAAGTGCACCTGAAGCGTTTGCCCACGCGCGGCAAGCAGGTGGTGCAAGGCCCGGGCGAAAACGCGGGCGTTGTGGACATCGGCGACGGCCTCGTCGCCGCGTTCAAAATCTAATCGCACAATCATCCCAGCTATGTCGAGCCGTTTCAGGGCGCGACCACCGGCGTCGGCGGCATCTTGCGCGACATTTTCACCATGGGCGCGCGCCCCATCGCCGTCCTCGATTCCCTGCGCTTCGGCCCGATCTCTTCGGTAGGGGCCCAGCATGCTGCGCCCCGGCTTGGCAACCAACCACTTGACTCGGCCACACTCGCTGCCAACCGCCGGATTCTCGACGGGGTCATTCGCGGCATTGGCGGCTACGGCAATTGTTTCGGTGTGCCGACCGTCGGCGGCGATGTCGCTTTCGAGCCGTGCTACTCGCAAAATCCTCTGGTCAACGCGCTGGCTTTAGGTATCGCGCGCAAAGAAGACTTGTTTTTCGCCAAAGCGAAAGGTGCGGGCAATCCGGTCATTTACGTCGGCGCGAAAACCGGCCGCGACGGCATACACGGCGCGTCGCTGCTGGCCTCCGCCCAGTTCACCGAACAATCCCGGCAAAAGCGTCCCAACGTGCAAGTGGGCGACCCGTTCATGGAAAAGCTGCTGCTTGAAGCCTGCCTTGAAGCCATGCAGACCGGCGCGGTAGTAGCGATTCAAGACATGGGCGCGGCGGGGCTTACCTGCTCGACCGTGGAAATGGCCTCGCGCGGCGGCACGGGCATCGAAATCGATCTCGAGAAAGTTCCACAGCGCGAAACCGGCATGACCCCCTACGAAATCATGCTCAGCGAATCGCAGGAGCGCATGCTGCTGGTCGCGGAAAAGGGCCGCGAACAGGAAGTGCTCGGCGTCTTCAAAAAATGGGGCCTTGACGCCGTGGTGGTCGGCCGCGTCACGGAAGGCGGCCTGGCGCGCATCAAGAATCACGGCAGCGTGGCTGCGGAAATTCCCGCGCATCCGCTCGCGGAAGAAGGGCCGGTTTACAACCGTCCCATCGCCGCACCTGCGCCGCGCGTCGAGTCCGAAAGGGATTGGTTCCGGTTCGCGCCTGAAGGCACGAACCTCACACAGAATTTTCTGAAGCTGCTCGCTTCTCCCGCGATTGCCTCCAAGCGCTGGATCACCGAGCAGTACGACACTTCCGTGCGCACCAACACGCTCGCCGGCCCAGGCGCCAGCGATGCTGCGGTCGTGCGCATCAAGGATCCCAAAACCAATGAGGTCAAGCGCGCTCTCGCGCTCTCGACCGACGGCAATGGCCGCTGGTGCCAGCTCAATCCACGCGTCGGCGCGATGCACGCCGTCGCGGAAGCCGCGCGCAACGTAGCCGCAAGCGGCGCGCGCCCCATTGCCGCCACGAACTGCCTCAACTTCGGCAGCCCGGAGAAGCCTGAAGTGATGTGGCAGTTCAGCGAAGCGATCGACGGCATCGCCGACGCCTGCACCGCCCTTGGCACGCCCATCACCGGCGGCAACGTCAGCTTCTACAACGAAACCCTCGGCAAATCCATCTACCCGACGCCCGTGATCGGCATGCTCGGCATCCTTGACGATGTCTCCCGCGTCCTGAAAATCGCCTTCCGCAACTCCGGCGACCTTATCGTCTTGCTCGATGGCTCTTCTTTTGCCTCTCTCGCCACGCGCCACGCGCCACGCGCCACTTCTGATTCCGCCCGGGAATTCTCCTCCTCGGAATACAGCAAGACCATCGCCGCCATTGTTGCCGGCGAACCGCCCTCGATCGACCTCGCCGACGAAAAGCGCCTCATCGACTGCCTCGTCGCCCTCGCCGAATCCTGCTTCGCCTCCTTGGGCAACCCACCGAACGACTGTCATCCCGAATCCCCGCGTTCCTCGCGGGGCGAGGGACCTGCTTTTTCTTCCCTCAGCGCAGCCGTTCACCTCGATGACAACTCCCCCCTCGAATTCTCTCTCTTCGGCGAGCGCGGCGCCCGCGCCATCGTTAGCGTTTCGAGGGAAAGCCTTGCCGCCGTTCTCGCAATTGCGCGACAATACGGCGTGGCGGCGCGTGAAATCGGTAAGGTCACTCGCGGGGATGCTTTCTGCATCGAACTTAAGGGGCGCGCGGTAATCGAGTTCCCCGTGTCGTCGCTTCGTGACGCCTGGGCCAACTCGCTCGAGCGGGCAGTAACATCACGATGACCGCTCTTGAAAACGCCGGGCGCTGGCTGTGAGTGGCCCTTCCAGGACTCGCGGGGCTTGTCGCATTGAAGGTGCTCCTAGGGCGATTTCACGATCCGGCGATTTCGCGCCATGTCGTGCCCCGTGCGGTATGGATTGTCTCGTTTGGTTGTGGCTACCTGGTGTAAGAGAGAGATTTAAGCTGGCAAAAGCATGATCAATTTGACGGATTTGAGCGACGATCATTTCCACGACCACTGTGGGGTCTTTGGCGTCTTTGGCCATCCCGAAGCCGCGAACCTCGCCTATCTCGGCCTCTACGCGCTGCAACATCGCGGCCAGGAATCCGCCGGCATCGTTTCAAGCGACGGCACCGAGCTCCAGCTCCACCGCGCCATGGGCGAGGTGGAAGAAATCTTTCAACCCAGCGTTCTTGCGAAGCTTCCCGGCAGCTCAGCGATCGGTCATACGCGTTATTCCACCGCGGGCGACAAAGCGCTTCTCAACGCGCAGCCCATCGTCATCGATTGCAACAAGGGCAAAGTCGCGCTCGGCCACAACGGCAATCTCACCAACGCCGCTGAGTGGCGACGCAAACTTGAGCATCGCGGATCGATTTTTCAGACCAACAGCGACACCGAAGTCATTGTGCACCTGCTCGCACGTTCGCAGGCCCGCAACCTTTCCGGCGCTCTTGGCGACGCGCTCAACCAAGTGGAAGGCGCCTATTCCCTTCTCGTTCTCACCACCGACGAACTCTACGCCGCGCGCGATCCCCGCGGCTTCCGCCCGCTCGTCCTGGGCAGACTCGCAACGCCCGGCGGCTTCACCCCCTGGCTGGTGGCCTCGGAAACCTGCGCATTTGATCTCATCAATGCGCAATACGTCCGCGAAATCGAGCCCGGCGAGATGGTGCGCATCTCCAAGTGCGGCATCGAGTCCATCCATTTCGCGCCTGCCAAGCCACACCAGCAGTGCATTTTCGAGCACGTCTATTTCTCGCGCCCGGACAGCATTATCTTCGGCCGCTCCGTCAACCAGAGCCGCGAAATGCTTGGCCGCCTGCTCGCGCACGAGCATCCTGTGGAAGCCGACATCGTCGTTCCCGTGCCCGACTCCGGCGTTCCCGCTGCGGTTGGCTACGCGCTCGAATCCAAAATTCCTTTTCGCATGGGCCTGATTCGCAATCATTACATCGGCCGCACGTTCATCGAGCCGTCGCAAGCCATACGCAATTTCGGCGTCAAGCTCAAACTTAACCCCGTGCGCAGCCTCATCGAAGGCCAGCGCGTCGTGCTGGTGGACGATTCCATCGTTCGCGGCACGACCAGCCGCAAAATCGTGCGCATGGTCCGCGAAGCCGGCGCCAAAGAAGTCCACGTACGCATCAGCTGCCCGCCCACGATTTCCCCCTGCTACTACGGCGTGGACACGCCCACGCGCGAAGAGTTGATTGCTTCCTCGAACTCGCCCGAACAAATCTGCAAATTCCTCGGCGCGGATTCGCTCGGCTACCTTTCGCTTCCTTCCCTCAAACAAGCGGTCGCCGATACCGAAGGCCGTTTCTGTACCTCTTGTTATACCGGGATTTACCCGACAGACCTTGTACAGCTGGAGGTACGCGAACCCGCTTCCAACGGAAAACCGGGGGCGCCTTCGGTTACAATAGACAATGGACGCGGGGCCGCAGAGCCGCCGGTGGTGGTGCATCGTGAAAGCTGACAACGCGAAAGCCGAAAAAACCGAAAAGACAAAAAAACCAGAAGCCAACTTGCCCGTAGGCACGAAAATCCAGCGCGAGATCATCGCGTGGTTCTGGGTGGGACTCGTTTTCCTGCTCATCAACGGCGCCATCGGGCAGGCACGGGTCATTCCCTCCGGCTCGATGGAGAAGACGCTGCTCATTGGCGACCACTTGATCATGAGCCGCATCGGCTACGACGCCGGCATTCCCTTCACCAACTGGCACGTTCCTCTGTGGCGCAATCCCAAGCGCCAGCAAGTCATTATCTTCAAACCACCCTTTGCTCCCGACACGCCGGATTACGTGAAGCGCGTCATCGGTCTTCCTGGCGACACCATTGACATTCATGAGGGCTCCGTGTGGGTTAACGGCCAGCGCCTCGCCGAGAAATACACGACTGGCCCCACCGAGCCTTACGAATTGCGTATGCCTTACAAAGTGCCGGCCGACTGTTATTTCGTCATGGGTGACAATCGCGCCAACTCTTACGACAGCCGCTTCTGGGGCTGTGTCCCGCGCGACGACATCATCGGCACGCCGGTGATGATCTACATGTCCCTCGACGTTTCGCCCGAAGCCTGGGAGCCGGGCCAGTTTCGCGAGCGCTTCTTCGCCTATGCAAACGCCATCCTGCATCCCGGCGAAGTGCGTTGGCGGCGGATTTTCCGCACGTTCTGAGTTCCGGTGTAGCGGCCGCCTTCAGAGGCGGGCCGCCCTGATTCGGCAGTTCTTGAAGTAATCGCCGCACATGCCTGCGGCAAATCCTGGCTCTTGACGTAAGATTGAGTTCCGTTCTGTAGGGCCGCTCGTGCGCGCGAGATTCGTCGCGGCGTCTTTCACGGAACACGGATCACGGGTCACGCTGCCTATGAAATACGCCGATGCCGGTGTCAATATCGCCGTCGCCGATGAAGCCAAGCAGCGCATCCGGCATCATGCCAGCCGCACGTTCACGCCCGGAGTCCTAGGCGGCATCGGCAGCTTTGGCGCGCTCTTTGCTCTCGACCACAAGAAATGGAAAGAGCCTGTGCTGGTCTCCAGCGCCGATGGCGTGGGCACGAAACTCAAAGTGGCCATGGCCATGGGCGTGCACTCCACCGTCGGCGGCGACCTCGTCAATCACTGCATCAACGACATCCTCGTGCAAGGCGCCGAGCCGCTGTTTTTCCTCGACTATCTCGCGATGGGCAAGCTCGAGCCGCAGGTGGTCGAGCAACTTGTCGAAGGCATGAGCCGTTCCTGCCGCAAAGCGGGCTGCGCGCTCATTGGTGGCGAAACCGCGGAAATGCCCGGCTTCTATCCGCCGGGCGAATACGACCTCGCAGGCTTTATTGTCGGCGTCGTGGACCGCAAGAAACTTCTCACCGGCAAGCAGGTCCAGCCCGGCGACGCGTTGCTCGCTTTGCCTTCTGCCGGCTTGCACACCAACGGCTATTCGCTCGCGCGCAAGCTGATCTTTGAGGTGGAGAAGCTAAAGTCGGATACGTACGTCGCCGAGGTCGGCAACAAAATCGGGGCAGAACTCCTCAAGCCGCATCTCTGCTACGCGCCGCCGCTGCGAGGCATCCTCGCAAAAGGTTGGGTCTCCGCGCTCGCGCACATCACCGGGGGCGGCATTCCCGGAAACTTGCCGCGAGTCCTGCCGAGCGGCGTCAAAGCGGAAATCGATTTGGCCTCCTGGCCCGTTCCGGCAATCTTCAAATATCTTGCCAAACTCGGGAAGATTGACACAGACGAATTGCTGCAGTCTTTCAATATGGGCGTGGGGATGATTCTGGTCGTGCCGCCGAAGTTTGTGAAGTCCGTGGAGGCTGACCTCAAGAAGCGCCGCGAAAAATTCTGTCGCATCGGCCGCATCGAGCGCGCCGAATCCGGCAAATCCCGCGTCTCCTTCTCCGGCTCCCTCAACCTCTAATTAACATTTGCTTTCCGCTTCCTTCCGAGCGCAGCGAGGAATCTTCTTCAGGTTTTTAATGTAGCGCCGGGCTTCAGCCCGGCATTCTTTCTCTCCGAATTCTGTAATCTTTGTGACAATCTTTTCGCGGCCACAAGAGAAACCTACCTCACAACGTTCTTCATGATGTCCACGATCACATTCGTATTTTTGTTAACGATGAGGACGTGCGCACCAATCACCGCACGATGGTAGTCTGCGGGAAGGGGCGGCAGTTGCCGTTCGAGCTCCATGGGGCACGGCTCGATGCGCTTTTGTAATCCGGGCGGCAACGTGCCGTTGCGCTCCAAGTGCTTTTCGAGGCCCGGCGGCAGACTTCCTCCGCGCTTGGCCAAGCCCGGAGGCAGATTCGAGCCGCGATTCGAATAATAGCGCGTGATGATTTCGCGATCGCGCTCGCCAAAATAGTACTTGCTGCTCTCTCCTTGGTCGTCCTCGTTCTTGTTGTGGCCCTTGCCTTTGCCGTGACCTTTGCCTTGCGAAAACGCCGGGCTGGAAAATAGCGCCGCTGCCAAAGTCCCGGCGATGCTTAGCCGCAAAAAACGTGAAAGCATGTTTCCTCCTTAAAGGGGCTTGAGAGCCTTGGGGGGATGCGGCTAGCATAGGCTTTGCGGACGACGTTTGCGAGCGTGAGCGCAGGAGAGAGGTGCTCGCGAGGAGACGCGAGCGGTCGTCCAAATGCACAGAGATTGCCCTGCCCAACTCCAGGAGGTGCCTATGAATTCTTCACCGCTAGATGTTCAGACCTTGGCTACCCGCGTGGAAAAACTTGAAACCGCGAATCGCCGCTGGAAATCCGCCAGCGCGATCGCCCTGCTGTTCTTCCTTTCCCTTTTGCTCCTGAGCACGAGGCACGCGGAGCGCGTCGCGGCGGCAGCGAGGGCCGACCGCATGGAACCGGACGTCCTCCACGCGCGCTCGGTCGAAGCTCAGGATTTCGTGCTCAAAGACGCCGACGGCCACATCTACGCGCGCCTTAGTCTTTCTCCTCAAGCCAGAATAAAAAAGCACGGTGGCACGTACCTGCTTCCAGACGACGCCTTGCCCGGCCAACCTTCGCTGCAGTTTTACGACGATAAGGGCGATGTGATTTGGACCGCCCCTTCCGCGGCGCACTTCCTCCCGATCAAACCGTAACCGATAGCTGTTAGAGAGGATCTGTCGCAATTAAACTGAGTCCTGATCGCGCTTTACCGTGCGCGCAACGGTGGTGCTGCGGCGTGCGCGGGCGGCGATCTCCGGGAAATCTGAATTTTACTTGGGCCATCGTTCTGCGCACACGGTATTGACTGCCCGCGCTCTTCTTGACAATCCGCGCTCCAGTTGCCTCGTCCAGCGTATTTCCGTTCGAATCTGATCGATCATCAAGCCCACCATCCACACCGCCTCGTGGAACCTGTGACCTACCTCGGCGTAAATCGCATGCATCGTTTTTCTTTCTCTCGCCAGTTCCTTTAGCAGGAATTTTCGCCTTTTCTTCAACTGCTTACGAAAAACGCCGGGCCGCGCCTGCCAGGAGAGCGCCAGCCAGGTCAGAAAAGCCGGGTGGTCGCGGTGCGTCGTCCATTCCTCTCGCTCGAGCGCGTCTGCAAGCGCTTCGCGGCCCTTCTCCGTGGTTTCGAAGGTATCGCGCTCTGGCCCCGCCGCTGGTTGGTCGGTCTCCAACCTCCGCAACCATCCCGTGCGCGCCAGCTTTTCCAGCGAGTAATACACTTGGGGACGCGAAATCGCCGCCCAGTCTCGAATCTCTCGTCTTTCCAGTTCCGCATTTGCCTGGTACCCGTGCATGGGCCGCTCGGCCAGCAAGCTCAGCAGCACCAGATCCGGCGTCGTGAGTGCCTCCTTTTTTCTCGCGCGCGTTCGTGGGGTTGCCTTCTCGTTGCTGGACGCGCGCGCTCGAGCAGCTAATCTTAGCCTCGTCATGATCCTCTTTTCTCTACCTGCGAACTGTCAGCTGTGCGCCGTCGATTTTCTCTTTCGGCTCCAGTACCACCACTCGCACTGCTCCGCGGGCAATCGCGGGTTCCGCGCTTGCGCTACCGCCGCGCAAAACGTGTCCAGCACGCATGGATCCTGCCGCTGTCTCGTCTTGCGGTTCAGCCTCTCGTACATCCTGTGCGGCTCCTGCTTCGCCAGCTGTGCCACGCTGTGGATTCCGAGCATCTCGAAATGGCGAAGCATCGTCGGCCCGATGGAAAGCAAATCCGGGAGCTGCCGCGGCTGAGCCGACCTCGGCGACCTCGAGTGCACGGCGTCCCTCCGGGGGCGCCGCCGACTTTGCCGGGCGGGCCGAAGGCTTCCTCTGCTGCCGGAAAGGATCCCATCCCGGGCCTGCGATTTCTGGGTCATAAGAATCTCCTTGACTTTCCACTAGTCTAAATTAGACTAGCTGCCAGGTCAAGGACAGGATGGCCCAGGCGGGCCCCACACGACACGCCAAGGAGCCCCGGAGAAACGGCCCATGCACGTTAAACGCATCACCCCGGTCTTGCTGGTCAAGGAAATCGAGCCGCTCATTGCCTTCTGGGTGGACCGTCTCGGATTCACCAAGGCCGTCGAAGTTCCCGACGGCAGCAAGCTCGGCTTCGTGATTTTTCAGAAGGGCTCCGTCGAAGTGATGTACCAAACCTACGCCAGCGTGGAGAAGGACGCTCCCGCGGGGATGGCCTCCGAGGCGCGCAAGGGGCCGACCTATCTCTACATGGAGGTCGACAATCTCGACGCTGTTCTTGCCGCCATGAAAGATGTGCGCATGGTCATGCCGGTGCGCACCGCGTTTTACGGCATGAAGGAGTTCGCCGTCCAGGATCCGGGCGGGCACTTCGTCACCTTCGCGCAGCCCGCTGCCGCCGCCCAGCACTAGCGCGAATCACCGCACAAGAAGGCAAGCCGGTCAAAGTTACTTCTGGTTGAGCCGCAGCATGATCTGCGCGGAGTTTATCGCGCTTAGATATTCGCCAAGCTTCCGTGCCCGCGAATGATTCGATTCTTTCGCCATCATCGTGTGGAGGATCGGCTCCAGAACGCGCCCGTACTTTTGCAGTGTCGCTTGGTCACTCGAGGCCAGCGCGGTTCCAACTGCTTTTTCCGTCGCTCGGGTGATCAGCTCCATCCTTCCCAGGAAAACGCGTGCGATCTGTGTTGGAGCTGGGTTAATCGAAAGCGGCAGAATCCTGTCTACGAAGCCCGCAGGCACCACGTAATCAAAAAGAGGACGGAAGCTGGCAGCAAATCGAGCTCTTCATTCGCAAGCGAGCCCAGGTGGAGTTTTCGCACGGCATGTGCCCGGAGTGCAGCAGGTTATGGTTCTCCGAACAAGGCGATGAATAACTGCAGACAGAACTTTGGTTAAGAACGCAGACAAAACCTGGAAGCAGATCCCTCACCCCGCGACAAATTTTAGCTTTAAAGAGGGTGCGCGGATTCGGGATGACACGTTTGGGGAAACGCCTCAGGACAAGATGTCAGCCTGAGCCCCCCATCTCAGCTTAAGGCTGAGTAGCGCGGTCGATGAAGCTGGCGATTTGGTTGTGCAAGCTGACGCGGTCCTGATCTTGCAGATACATCATGTGTCCCGCGTTGTAGTAATCCAGCTTGATGTTCTTCTGCAGCGCTTCGGGCAAGCCCAAGTGCTCCATGGTGTGCTCGGTGGCAAAGAACGGCGTTGCCAGGTCGTAGTAGCCGTTCTCGACTTGCACCAGCAGCTTGGGATTGGTGATCATCGCCTGTGCCAGGTCCTGATCCACATTCGGCGCAGCCGGGAACCCGAACCGATGCTGCTCGCGGCGCACCCAGTTCCAGCTTCCAAACGCGTTCGCTGAATTGTGGTACGCCTTATCCTTCCCGAATTTCAGCTCATCGTGATTGTAGGAGTGGATGAGCGCAGTGAACGCGCCACCCACCGCCGGCCCTTCCGGGTCGCCCTGCGCATTTTCCTCGAGCAAATCGTAGGTGTAGCCGGTGAAGCGCGCGTCAATGCGTCCCGTCGTGAGGCCTTCTTTGCGCTGCAACTCTGCGCGGAACTGGCTGAGGTTCACGCGCAGGTCTGCTTTCATCAGGTATTCTTCGGACAGGCCGGTAAAATACGAGACGCGCTTGGCCACGGCCGTTTTATCGGCTGAGGAAAGGGCCGAGCCTTTGTACAGCGCCGTGGCGTAATCGCCTTCGGCGTATTTCCGTGCCTCTTCGATGAACGGCACGACGTCGGCGGGGCGGTCCTTCAACACTTTGTGATACCAAGCCACGGCCGCGTAACTCGGCAGATAGAAGATGTAGGGCCGGTCGTCTCCGGGAGTAAACGTGAGCGACGACAAATCCAGCACCGAGGAGATCAGCACGATACCGTTCAA
>Ga0134082_10000773_pt1 | contig 11102 bp, 12 predicted proteins | sample 15_taG_6_FD_94473 | JGI IMG/M metagenome (GOLD analysis project Ga0134082, IMG submission 94473) | Grasslands soil microbial communities from the Angelo Coastal Reserve, California, USA - 15_D_Rain_40cm_5_09182015 | ecosystem: Environmental > Terrestrial > Soil > Grasslands ... | reverse complement strand
TGATGGAAGAACGACCGGCTTACACAGTGGCGCTGATTCGTAAATTCCTTGATGGCCCACCCCCGGTTGCTCATACAGTTGCAAGCAATGCTGTCAGGGACGTAAACGAAAAACGACTTACTCCTGCAGAATACAAGTTCCCGCAAGTGGGCAATCCGGGCACGGGAAGCTCAGGCGTAGGCGGAATCCAGACCGTTGTTCTGAAGGGCAATCCAGACCAAGCGGGCGTATATACCATCATGCTTCGCGTCCCGGCACATACGCGCATCGCTGCCCACTCCCATCGTGACGACAGGGTTGCGACCGTAATCTCCGGCACGTGGCATATCGGCTACGGTGACAAGTTTGACGAGGCGAAACTGAAGGCTCTGCCACCGGGCAGTTTCTACACCGAACCGCCATCTCGGAATCACTTCGCAGAGACCGGTGACGAACCTGTTGTTGTTCAGATTACTGGGTTCGGTCCATCTTCGACCGAGTACGTGGATGCCACACAAGACCCCCGTAAGTCACAACCAATCGCTGGAGCGAAGCCGGATAGCTTTCGGTAGCCGACCATCCCTCCGGCACCAGCCGCGCCCGCTGCGTACTGATGGCGGCAAAGAACACAACGGCTATCGCTGATTGCTGCTCAGGGCCTACAATGTCTCCGTATGGGCGACGTACCCCTTGAAATACTTTTCTTGACACCTCCTTTACGCTATGTCGAGTGGGCCAACCCAACAGCGAACTATCCCCGATGCCGCGGTTCTTGGGACACAGCCTGTGCCACGTTGGAGTCGTCCGCTGGCTGTTGCGACAGCGGCCATCTTTTGCGTATCCACGGTGTTTCCCGTGGTCGCAGGATTGTCCAAGAATACCGGGGCTTTCCCGAAATGGTGGGGTATCGCGGACGTTGTTTTGGCCTTTGTACTCGCGGCGATGGTTTTTCTGGTGATGGTGGCGGCTCACGGCAAAATAAGCAGACAAGCTGACGACGCCACCTACCGCGCCTATCGGATCTTGACTCATGGAATATTCGTGATGCTGGTAGTGTTCTTCCTGGCCGGGGAACGGATCACTTGGATCAATTGTCTAACCGGGTTCGGCTGGCGCGCTTGGTTGCTCTTGTATGCGTTGCCTTCGTTGTTCACCGCGGTGAAGGCTCCTAAGTAGCCGATGATGTGGTCATACCCGGCACAAACGCCAGTACTGCCATTGACCTCCTCCCCTCCCTGAAGGTCCCTGAAGGGAGAGGATTCCTACGGGTCTCATGCACACGCACGACACCTCTCCTTCACCCGGAGTCGGCTCTGGAAATTCCTCGAAGCGCGGCGCTTTGCCCAGCGCGTGCAGCACGGCGGCACGCATCAATTTTCTCCTTTCAAAGATTCACATCGACTAGCTATGCGATTGACGAAACCGAGTTGATCGTGACAAATGCTCCTCACAGAGTGCATGAACCGAACCCAACGGACCCGAGGATTGCCCGAGACTAGGCGAGTGACCGCGCAATCACCATGGTGATGTCATCCTGTTGTTCTCCGGCGCTGAATTGGCGGACTGCCCCAACGACTGCTTGGAGCAGTGGACCCACCGGAAGATGACAATAACAGCGAAGGGTGTCGACTAAGCGGGACTCGCCGAACTCTTCGCCATCGGCGCTCCGGGCCTCCGTTATTCCGTCGGTGTACAGTACCAGCGTGTCTCCCGGCGCTAGCCTCACTTCCGCAACTTCACATTGCCAGTCGCTAAACAGCCCCACGACCATGCTGGTGGCATCCAAGCGCTGCACTTCCCCTTTTCGCGAAGCCTGATCTTTCGCGCCTCCGCCGCCACACAGTAGTAGTGGCGGAAGATGTCCACAATTCGCGTAGCGGAGTCTGCGGCTGGTGTCATCGTAGTCCGCAAAAAAGAGAGTCGCGTAACCTGCGTCCCCAGTGTTTTTGCAGAACGAGTGGTTTACGGAGGAGAGGGCGCGCCCCAGGTCGTCGACCGCCATGGCGCACTGACTACGTAAGTTGGCTTGAAGATTGGCCATCAGCAGGGCGCCCGACACTCCTTTGCCCGCGATATCAGCCAATACCAGTGCCAGGTGGCCTTCGCGGAGCTCCACAAAATCGTAATAGTCCCCACCCACTGCCCGAGCTGGGATGCAGCCGCCGGTATACTCAAGCGTCTTCATCGCCGGTAACTTTTGCGGAAAGAGCCGCGCTTGCACCTCCCGGGCAATCTCCATTTCACGGGCCACGCGGCGATCCGCTTCCATCCGATCCGCCATCTTTTCGGCAAGGCGTATGTTCTCTAGAGTGATTCCCGCCTGGGCCGCCACGGAATCAAGCAAATGCTTGTCCTCGCCGGAGTAAGGTTCCTCCGAAAGCCGCTGGCCAAGCACCAGCAAGCCCATCAATCCGCTGTTGCGCCCAAGGATAGGCACCAGGCATTCCGGCGCAAGCGACCCCAGATCGCCGGCCGCCTCGTGACTTTGCGGGACGTCCCAGGCCTTTCCGCGCTGTGCGACCTCCCTGAGCAGCGGCAGCGTTGCTGGAATTGTGTCCGACTCCCGGGGAACGAAGACTGCGCCGAAGCGGAAAGGGAACTTTGGCCGAGGTAGCGCGGCCGGAATTGCTTCTAACTCCCGGGGCACTGGTTCGGATTCCGCGGCAAGGTTTCCATCTTCGGCTTGCAGGTAACAAACAAACGATTTCGGATGCAGAGCACCCTTGATGTGTTTTTCGAGCAGCATCGCGAGCTCGCGGCGGTCGCTAACCGTACGTGTTTTCTCCGCCAGATCTTGCAGGATGACACGCGCGTCATACGCGCTACGGAAAAAGGCGCGATCGATGCGCGCTGTTCCTCGCTTAACCAGTGGCGCGGAAATCCACACCAATCCGACCCCAAATACAAGGCCGAGGCCAAGCACCGTATTCGAGAATGTCCCTACCAAGCCCGAAACAGCGTAAGTGAAGAGTCTAATAGCGGCGAGCCAAAGGGTCAGGAGCAGAATCGTGAAGCCGCGCTGCACCAGCACGTACCTTGCGCTGCGTCGCAGCAGCACGGGAATGTCCATGACCCGGTGTTTCACTACGGCATAAGCGAACGACAGGGGATACAAGGACAACACCAGAATCAGCGCTGTGTCGAACCAAAAAGAAGGACGATATCCTGCGAAGTCCACCGCTACGCGCTCGAGAACGATCGGCAAGACGCCGGCAATTGTTCCCCACAGAATCACTCGCGATTTGCGCCGCGCTTCCGAAGGGACTGCAGCTATGAACGAATTTTGTGCCAAGGAGAGGACGCCCAAAGCAAATAAGCCATACAGAACGGATGAGAGGATCAAGTCAGCGTTGCGTGTGCCCACCGCATCAACCGCCAATCGCGGGAGGCTTGGATGCCCGGCCCGCAACCCTGGAAGGGCAATAGATACTCCAAAGGCCAGAGCCAGCCATTTCAACCATGGGAAACGCCGATCCAACGGAGACTGCGTAGGAAACACCGCGAAAAACAGATAGAAGAGCGGACCCAGCATCCCCAAAAAAATCGCACAGAATGCCAGCACGAATGCCACGAGGGCAGGAGAAACTCCCGAGGGAATCACAAGATCTGGAGCGGCGATGAAGGCACAGAACAACAATGCCAGGAGCCACGCCGTTGGCTCTTCCAACCTCAAGAACAGGACGGCGAATCCGACCAGAAGAAACGGAACCGGAAACAATCCGATGACTTGCAACGCGGAAGACCTGGCGAGGCCTTCGCTTGCTCTGTTTGGCCATCTCTTTGCCCGAAAGACTGCATGCAGAACTAGCGGATCGGGCTCACCTGGTCGTTCTATTGTTAAGGCCACAGCGTCGCCCGGATGGCCGCGGACGTAGGAGTCGTCGAATCCAATCTCGGTGCCCAAGGCACGCCCATTGACCGCAGTTATGCGGTCGCCAGCGCGCAGTCCAGCTTGCTTCGCTGGGCTTCCCTCTATCACATCGTCAACCAACAGCGAGTGCGTTCTCGCGTCATAGTTTGGGTTGTGGAGCTGATTGAAGCCGAGCTCTACAAGCGGACCCGGATAACGGACAGCGTACATCCAGAGAGACCCGTAAAGGATCGCGCCTAAGGCAAACACGCCAGCAAGCGTGGCGAGGAATGGTCGGGGCAGCGCTGACCAGCGACGCATAAGCCAAATGGGCTCCACCAGTGAGGATTTGCTACATGGCAGGCTACGACGGCCACCAGCGCGAGTCAATCAAGTCGCCCAGTGTTCGCGAGTCGTTCAGACAGAGCGATTATGCCCGAGTGACGGTTAAGCCTTCCGTAACGCCTATTAGGGAAGCGTTGCCGACCATCCGCTAAGAACTCCTATTAGCTTCCAGCATTGAGCGTGACGCAATTACTGCAAGGCGTTCAGGATGTTTGTGCCAGCCGTGAGCGAAGAATCTCTATGGTTTGCTCCAACTTCTTCGGACCAATCGTTCGCATGGGGAAGTAAGTCTCTGCGTTCTTGCCCTGCTGAAGGAGAGCTTCGTCGAGCGCGGTGCGGCCCTCAGCATTGCGAATGCTCGCATCAGCGCCCGCGGTGAGCAGGACTTTCACAAACTCCGTTGGATCAAGAACGATGCGGCTTTTGAGGACGCGATGGAGCGGTGTGTCACCGTTCGCGTCGTGCCAGTCCGGGTTGGCCCTGTGCTGGAGCAGGATGTGGGCCATGGCCGCGCCTGCGACCATAGCCGCCGGTCGCCACGCGCGTTCGTCATAAGCTGGCCGGTCGGCGAGGGCGCCGTATTGAAACAGGATCAGCGCGGACTCGGTCTGCTGGCCATAGATGGACCAGCCGAGCGGCGACTCACCCGTAGAGAGGTCGTTGGCCTGACGCGAATCGTTCTGCAGAATTTCCCGCAGACGATCGTGCATTCCATAAGCGGCGGCAGCGCAGACGTCGGACCGGGCTCCGGCGTCGAGCACGATCTGAACGAGGTGATCGCGTCCCAGCTCGAAACAATCGTGTAGCGGTAGACGGCCATCCGTATTACGGGCGTTTACGTCGGCTCCGCGCTCGATAAGAAGGCGCAGAACGTCGCTCTGGTTTTCAGCAACCGCCAGGTGAGTCAGGTGCATCGCGAAAGTGTCGCTGGGGCGTTCGCGCTGCTGAAGATCGGTGCTCGCGTTGGCCAGCTCGGGATAGCGGTCGAGAATCCGGCGAATTGTGGGCAAATCTCCCTGGCGCACCGCCTGGATGATCTGAGCGTCAAAGCTGTGCAACGCGTCGACGTAGGTTTTGAGCGCGCGCCAACTGGAGAATCCATATCTGCGTGCGACGTCAAGTTGAGCTTCAGCGAGACCGGCGGCCGTTTTCTTCTTGCGCAGGGTCCGGAGATGCGCCTTCGCTTCATTCCTGAGATGTTCGAGACTAGCGCGGGCGGGGAGATCGCGCCCCGGAGAGACTGGACGAGCAGGTGTGTCGCTCATGGAACCTTCCTTCCCTGATTGCCCAGAGGTCCGCGTCATTTGGGCGGGAAGTCAGGTTGATGTTGACTGGACTGCAAGGTGGGCTGAGCCCTTTACGCGGACCGTCGGCCTCCCGCAAGGCCGGGCGCATCATCATCCATTCAGGACGCATCTTTCGGCCACTCTGGACAACATGGCCACACCGAGGCTCCGGTAGCGACCAATGTTCGCTCCATCAATTTCCAGAAGTTGCGGTTTCGCGAAGGATGCGGGCAATCTGTTTATTGTCCATGGCCCCAATTATAAGCCCGATCAGTTTCCGAGCGCCCAACGACTCGCCCTGAGCCTCGTCTCTCGCTTCCTGCAACATCTTTCGGGATAGTTTCCAAGTTGCCATTTATTAGCGGCAAGTTGCTACGGTACGCAAGCGGACCCCTGAGTGATCGCTGCCGCGCTTCCGGGCGAGTAATGCCGGAGGGTACAATCGCTTCCATGCGCGCTCCTAGGGCATTGCTGGAAGCACTTGGTGGCGAGGAGGGTTGCAGGGGGTTGTGCGCAGCGTTTTACGCGCACGCTGGCAAGGACCCGGTTCTTCGCCCGTTCTTCCCAGGCAAGAGCCTAAAGTGTGCTACCGAAGAATTCGCTGGTTTCCTCATTCAGTTCCTGGGCGGAAATGAAAAGCAAACTCAGCATCGATGGTGGCTGAGTTTGCGCGAATCACATGGACGCTTCCAGATTGACCCGACTGCACGACGCGCCTGGTTGAGGCATATGGAGGCAACGCTCGATGCCGCCCCGCTGGATGATGCAACGAGAAATGCGCTTCGTGCCTTTTTCTCGCGCAGTTCCGCCTATGTCATTGGAAGGGACACTGCCGGGTCGGATCATGAAGAGTTGGCCGCGCGTTGGAGCGAGCAGCGGGTTTTGGATAGCGTTATCGCAGCCATTGTGGAAGGCCGAGGCCATGAAACGCTCGCTTTCGCACCAGGCTTCGCCTCCCGCCCATCGGTGTTCGTGGGATTACTCGCACGGATGGTTCAATCCGGCCGTGCGAGGTTGATTCACTTCGTCATAGATGCCGCGGAGAGCGTTCCCTCACTCGCGACGCGGCGTTTTGCCGGGACCACTCTCTTGCATTTCGCGGCCGGCGCAGGTTGCTTGGAAGTGGTGGCATTACTACTGCGGCTTGGTGCGGACCCGAACGTCCAGGGTCGCGGCGACCATACGCCGCTCTATTGCGTCGCGAACGAATGCGCGTCGGAAACGGGCCCCGAGGTAGTCCGTGCGCTCGTACGAGCCGGCGCTGACGTCAACGCGTGTGGCGGCGTAACGCGGGCGACGGCGCTTCATATGGCGGCCCGGCGGGGACACGTGGAGATCGCGCGAGCGTTGCTCGATTCCGGTGCGGCAGTGAATGCGCGGGACCGCAAAGGTGACACGCCTCTACAACGCGCAATCAATTGCCGCATGAAGGGAGTCTCGCAGTTGCTACTAGAGCGTGGACCCGTTGGCACTGTCCGGCCGACGAGCCACTCCAGACCTCGCGGTTAGTGCGTCGGTTTATCGCCATCGGACCAATGACGGCTTCACCGACGTTGTGATATCCGCCTCATGGGCGAAGGCTTGGTTTCGCCTGTCGTTGGAGTGATTTCAGGCGCGCCACGGGCATAAACCAGTGGTCCGAGAGCTCTCCACGCGCAGCACCTCCTCGCTCGTTTCATGGATGTACTCCGCGATGTCGTAGCCGCGCATCTCCCCGCGGCGCAGAGCCTTCAAGGCCTTGCCATCGAGTCCCGCGCCCACCGATGCGATCAGGCCACCAAGCTTAAAGTCCGCGTGAAGCTCAGCGCCCGAGAAGATGATGCGGTTCGACTCCCGCGACACAAAGCCTTCCCACAGCTTCTTCGGGCTTGCGGCAATGTAGAACACATATTTAAGTGGTGCTTCAATGGGCGACGATTGGCCCCGTAGATGCTGCCGACCAGCTATGGCTTGAAATGGAAGAGCAAGATGCCATAGCCGACGCCTGCGGAGTCGCCGGTCTTGGCAACTTGGAATGCCATGAAGCGGCCATCCGTGGAGATCACCGGATTTGAAGCTTTGCCGCCTTCGTAGTCGTTGAAATACGTAAGCCGAGTGAAATCCTTGCCGGTTCCGTCGAGCTTCAGCTTCCAGATGTCGATATTTCCGGAGCCGCGGTCACCGCCAAGCTGCTCGCATTGACGGTCCGCTTCGACGGCAGCGTACGGGCCGTCTGGGAAGATACCCTCCACTTCATTATACGAGCCGGGCGCTTTCGAAAAATTCGTCACCACGCCGGTGCGCAAGTCGATGCCCATGACCGAGGCTTGCGCACGCGGCTCGTAACAGGTGAACGTCATTTTGTCATCCTGATCGTAGAAATCCTGTGCTTCGAGAGTGCAGCCACGGTCCTTGCTTTCAAAAACTATCTTTTTGTTGATCAGCGCGGGGACTCCATGGGACAGATCGAGTTCCGCGACCACCAAGCGCGAGGATTCGGATGCCAAATCTGGGTTTTGCTGGGACGTCTCCGAGTAGGAAATTTTGAGAGACTTCTTCGAGATGGCGGCTCCTTCGCTCATTTTTTGCCCAAGCTTAACGGGTCGCGATCCGCGCTCTTTGCTGAGAAACCACAGTTCATTGTCGCGTGTGCGGCTTACGCGGACGTCTTCGAAATGATCGGGCCCAATCAAGATATAGTCGCCGGTCACCAAGTGCATCACCCGCAAGAAGACGGCGGAAGGAACATTGCAGGTAAGGCAGCGAATTTCGCGGGTCTTTAGATCGATTATCATGGCATCGCCGAAGCTTTTCGCCATGAACGCGACGCGCAGATTATCGGGTGAAATGTCAGCACGTTCCCCGAAATGAGTCAGGATTTCGAAGTTGGGAGGCAGATGATCGAGTGGATTTCCCTGCTTCCGTTCGGCAGGCAGGGCTAAGAGCAGTGCAGTGATAAGGCTCAGTACGCGCATGCCGACATCCTATCAAATCGACCAGCCGGTCTACGAAGCCGCACGAGCACGGACCAGTATTTCTTCGGACGGTTGTGCTAGGCTTGCACGCCGATTTGCCGCAAAAGTGTGGCGAAATCGAAGTAAATCCGGCCAGCCGGAATCTTTCTGGTTCGGAGATCGTATTCGTAAAAGGAGCACCCAGTGGAACTTTCCGAATTGGATCACTAGATCGCTTCAGACGTCGAGGATCTGGTGCGCGATCGAGCGATTCTCTTGGTGAGGATAATCGCGCATCGTCCGAATTGGGGATAACACAAGCCACAGACTCGACAAGAGTAAGCCTGCTGCCCCTACAGTCAGTGTCGGACGCAGGCCTATCATTTCAGCTAATATGCCGGCACCGAGGGACCCAATCGGCAGGAAGCCGGAATCTCCCAGCGCTTCCCGCAGCTTGTTGATCGAAGTATTTAGGCCATTGTCAAAATCAACAAAAGTATCGGTCGGCCAGATCGCCAAACGTAATTCCTCTCGCGTCACCACATCGCCAGGTCGTTGCACCAGAATCGTGAGGATCTGGAAGGGCTGTTCTTGCAACTTGACCCGCACGCCCTGCTTGCGTACCTCCCCCGCGCGCACATCCACCTCAAACACTCCGAAGCGCAGGATTGCGGAAGATCGGGATTCAAGGGTCATGTCTATCTACCCCAGCTGTTATCGCGAGTCCCTCCACCTAGATGACAAGGTTCAGATAAGCCGGCGCGCGAAATAGGTGAAACGACTGGCTTTAGTGGCTTAGGAGCAATCAAGCTCCAATCAAGGCGCCATCCATTGTCCTACCCCATGACTAGTTCCCGGGTCGCCTCCAGAACACACCTTGAGGCGGCAAATGAACCGTCGGATTTGGGTCACTCTTGTCTCACTAGCAGTGGCGCAGTTCAGTTGGGGGCAAACGAACGCCGTTTCAACGCCGGTGATCGCAGAAAACGCGGCCTTGGATCCTGGCACTCTTGCCGTTATCGGGGCGACAGCGGAGCAGGAGACTGCTTTACGGTCTCAGATTCAGCTCATGCACCTGGACGTTTTCCCCTGCGAGTTCTTTTCGTGGCGCATTGGAAGTACCTGGAAGCCGCCAGGGCATTTCAGCTTCATGTGCCCAAGGGTTTCGGCAGGTTGATGTTTACCCACCTGGCCAGCCGGACCGTGTACATTGACAATGATCGCTATATATGGGCACGGACTGGCTGGGCCACTGGATCGCTCACGAACTCGGGCACCTGGCAAGCAACAGCACGAGGGAAGAGGACGCAGAGAAAGCCGCCCGCAAATACCGAAGGTGCCTTAAGGATGCACGCAAACAGACGCACACTGCGATTGCGGGCGTATCACGGGCAACCCTTCCGTAATCGGATAAGGCAAGAGTTGCCGAAACCCACCCAGAATCTCACCTTTCGCTTCCCAACGCCTTTTGAAGGGACGGGAGCCAGTGCACTTGATCCCTTGACAGCGGCTGCTAACCATCCGACACTCGCATAGTCTAACTATGTCATGGGGTGATCATTTGCACCGAGACGAGATTCCTCCAGGAACACTTTATCTGCTGATCTTGAAAACTTTGGCGCGCTCCGGCGAGATGCATGGATATGAGATCGCCAATTCTATTCAGCGGATATCGGACGACGTTCTCCAAGTCGAAGAAGGCTCGTTGTACCCCGCGTTGCAGCGGATGCTCATCAAGGGATGGGTGACCGCGAAGTGGAGCACGACGGCTGGCAACCGCCGCGCTCGTTACTACCAGCTGACTACAGCAGGCCGCAAACAATTGGCCGTCGAGATGTCGCCGTTCGAACGCGTCATTGGCGCGATCACGCGTGTGATTGAAGCGGTCTGAAAGGAGTTCTGTCATGAACTGGCTGCGCGAAGTCGCAAGACGACTCCGGATGCTCGTGCATCGGCGCCAATTCGATGCGGACCTCGAAGAAGAGATGCAGCTGCATTTGGAGTTGCGACAGCAGGAACATCTCGAGTCGGGCATGACCGTAGACTCTGCTCGGGCCGCCGCTCGGCGTCGGTTTGGCAACGTAACTGCGCTCAGGGAGAAGAGTCACATGGCGTGGGGCTGGGACTGGTTCGAGAACCTCGTGCAGGATGTGGGCTACGGCCTGCGCATGCTGCGCAAGAATCCCGGCTTCACCTCCGTCGCCGTCCTTACTCTTGCCGTTTGTGGACGCGTCGCCATCTCGTATGCGTAGTACAAGAAAGACTGTTCCAGACAAGGGATTTTGCTGGAGGGAAGATAAGAGTGTTACGTAACCACAGATCTCAAAGCAGAAAGTGGAGCGACGATGAGAACGGATTTGCTGCGATTCAACGGCGCTGTCGAGCGGGATACCGCCATCGATGCGTGGATGAAAGAGCATGCAGGTGAATTGGGAGCCATCGCGCATCAGTGGTTTGAGGTGATGCGAAAATGCGGGGACGAAGTCCGGGAGCTTTTGCATGACGGCTGTCCGGTCGCATGTTTGGGAGATGCGCCCTTCGGCTACGTCAATGTATTCACTTCGCACCTAAACGTGGGGTTCTTTCACGGCACAGCGCTGCCGGATCCGGACCGCTTGTTGCAAGGCACCGGCAAGTTCATGCGCCATGTGAAGCTGAGACCGGGAACGGCCACAAACGCCGCAGCGCTAAGCAGGCTCATCGATGCGG
>Ga0134082_10000746_pt1 | contig 11268 bp, 10 predicted proteins | sample 15_taG_6_FD_94473 | JGI IMG/M metagenome (GOLD analysis project Ga0134082, IMG submission 94473) | Grasslands soil microbial communities from the Angelo Coastal Reserve, California, USA - 15_D_Rain_40cm_5_09182015 | ecosystem: Environmental > Terrestrial > Soil > Grasslands ... | reverse complement strand
CGGGAGATAGAGCGCCACGCGCATGGTGAGCCGGCCCGCCCGCTCGAGGCGGTGGTAGGCCTCGAGATCGGCCCACGACGCGGACACGTGGGACGTGGCCGTGACGCCCAGCGAGGCGGCATAGGCGAGCGCGCGGGCGAGGGCCGAATCACGCTGGGCGGGAGATGGGTCCGGGATCGCACGGCCGACGAGGTCGAGCGCCCGGTCCTTGAAGATGCCGAGCGGCTCGCCCGTTCCCGCGTCGCGCAGGATCTCGCCGCCGGGTGGAGTGGGCGTGTCCTTCGTGACCGCCGCCGCGCGCATTGCGGCAGCGTTGGCGAGCGCTTCATGACCGTCGACCCGACTCACGAACACCGGGTTGGCCGGCGTGACCGAATCGATCCACTCGTGTCGCGGCAGCGGCTGACCGCGCCAGAGCGTGTGGTCCCAGCCGCCATCGCTGATCCAGTCGCCGGGCTTGAGGGTCTTCGCGTAATCCTTCAGACGTCGGATGAACTCTTGCGGGGTCGCGGCATCGTGAAGGTCCACCGACGCGAGCTGAAACCCGCCGCCGATGAAATGGGTGTGTCCGTCGGTGAAGCCGGGCAGGACGAGCCCACCGTTGGCCTGAATCCATCGAGTTTTGGGGCCCGCGTACCGCCCAACCTGCGCGCTGTCGCCGATCGCGATGACCTTGGCGTCGGCGATGGCAACCGCGCCCCGCTGGGGTGCGCCGGTCGAAAGGCCGGTCCAGACCATCCCGTCGGAGATGATGATGTCCGCCTTCCGGGCGCAGGCCGCGAGGGTCAGGCACAGGAGTCCCAGAGACAAACGCAGGCGCATGCGGTTTCCTCAGCGCAATCTCGTGATGCGGTGGATGGTCTCGAGCGCAGTGATCGGGTCGGGTCCGGGGGTCTTCCCGGCGCCTGGCTCGGCAGCCGCCGGAAGGGACGTGAGCGCGTCGCGGATGTCGAGCAACACCTCGAGGAGGAGCTGCTCGCGCTGGTAGGCGGCGTCGAGATCCGCCATGCGCACCTGGTCGCTCGCGGCCTTGGCGCGCTCGTAGGCCTCGCGGTAGATGGACTCGAGATTGCCGAGGATGCGGTCGCGGGAGCGGGGGGAGGCGGAAGGAGACATGGGGAGAAAATATAGAGGCGACGGCCTGCCGCCGCCTTCTAGACCGCCCGGATCACCAATCCACTCGGCACCTTCGGCACGAAGTACGTCGACTTGGGCGGCATCACCTCCCCCGCGTCGGCGACGGCGAACACGTCCCGCACTTTCGTGGGATTGAGGAGGACCGCGGCGGCCGCCCGGCCGTTCCGGACCGCATCGAAGGCCGCTCGTGGATCGGGCGTGTAGGCGAGCGACGGCGTCGCCGTGCCGGCCCCGAGGATGCGCTGCACGACGAGCGATTCGATGCGGGCCACGTCCAGGGCGCGGACCGCGGGGGTCTTTCCCAGGTCCGGGACCCTGTCGAGGGCCGCGTCGTTCTTCAGCACGAGCGTAACGTCGTAGGCGTCGGGGAACGCCACGATGCACGCGGTGCGCTCCCGCCCGAGCTCGGCAAGCCGCTCGACTCGGTCCATGCACGGTGCCACCCGCCCGACCTCGAACCACTCCCGCCAGGCCGCGACCAGCTTCGCCGCATCGCGCCCCGCGCCGAAGATGATGCGGTGGGTAGGGAGGACCGTAAGGCCGGGATCGCCCGCGGACACGATGAACGAGAGCACGCGGTCGGCGCTGGGGTGCTCCCGCGCATACGCCACGGCGGTCTCGTAGCGGTGATGGCCGTCCGCGATGTAGAGCTGCGCCCGGCCCGCCAGCCGGGCGAGCTCCGCCGCCTGATCACCCGACATGATCCAGAGGCGGGTCCCCACGCCGTCGAGCTCCGCGCGCGCGGCCGGCACGCCGGAGGCGCCCTTCACCAGGGCTTGCGCGAGCGTCCGGTCGGGGTCCGGGGCGAGCAGGAAGATCGACTCGAGGTTCGCACCGGTGGCGCGCAGCAGGGCGAGCCGGTCGGCCTTGGGCGCCGAGTGCGTCTGCTCGTGCGGCCGCACGCGCCGCGTCGCAAACGGCTCGGCGCGCACGGCGGCCAGCATCCCGATGCGCGTCCGGCGTTCGCCCGACGGCACGGCGTAGTCCTGCGCGACGATGTACACCGAGTCCGCCGGATCCGGTCGCACTACCCCTCCCTCCCGCCACGTCGCGAGCAGCATCGCGGCGTGCGCGTAGCGGTCCCCGCCGCCGCCCGACGGCGCTTCCGGCAGAATGAGATGCACGATATTGTGGAGATCGCGCGCCGCGTAGCGGGTGCGGTCCTCGTGAGAAATGACATCGTAGGGGGGCGCGATGAGGGCGCTCAACTCTCTCGCGGTGTACCGCTCTCCGCGGAACGGCGCGACGAGCGGCGGCAGCTCGGCGTTCACGATTGCCCGGAGCCTCCCGTGTCCCTGCGCGAAACCCAGCAGACGGTCGATCGGTGGATCGGCCAATATAAGGAAGGATACTTCCCCCCGCTCACGAACCTCGCCCGGCTCACGGAGGAAGTGGGAGAGCTGGCGCGGGAAATGAACCACCGGTTCGGCGAGAAGACGAAGAAGGCCGAGGAGCCGGAGGGCTCGATCGCCATGGAGCTCGCCGACATCCTGTTCGTCGTCATCTGCCTCGCCAACTCACAGGGGATCGACTTGGACGACGCATTCGCGCAGATGATGCGAAAGGTCACCTCCCGCGACGCCGATCGCTGGACCAGGAAGGCACGCTGACTTCCTCGTAGATGCGCTGGTAGGACACGAGGCGATCGGGGTCGAACGCGCCGCGCTCCGCCGCCTGCCGCACGCCGCAGCCGGGCTCGACGAGATGCCGGCAGTTGTCGAAGCGGCACTCGTCGAGGAAGGGCTGGAACTCGGCGAAATAGACGCCCAGGCGCTCGGGATCGATCCCCCAGGTGCCCAGCTCGCGCAGCCCCGGCGTGTCCACGACATAGCCGCCCGTGGCGACCGGCACGACGAGGGCGGCGCGGGTCGTGTGCTTCCCGGTGTCCCACTTCGCGCTGATCCCGCCGATGCGGAGGTTCAAGCCCGGGTCGAGCGCGTTCAGGAGGCTCGACTTTCCGACCCCCGATTGACCGGCAAGCACCGACGCCCGCCCTCGCAAGAGTTCGCGCAGCGCCGCCAGGCCCTCCGGCTGCGTCACCGAGGTGCCGAGCACCTGGTAGCCCGCCGGGCCGTACCGCCGCCGCAGGAGGTCGAGCGCGGTCCGGCCGAGGTCGATCTTGTTGAGGACGAGCACGGCGGGGATGCGGTTCGCCGCCGCGATCACCAGGAATCGATCGAGCATACGGGGGCTCGGCTCCGGGCTCCGAGCCGACGCGACGACCACGACCTGATCGACGTTGGCCGCGATCGGATGCGCCCGCGGGCTCCGCTCACCGGCGGCGCGGCGCGCGAGCACGCTCCTGCGCGGCCGCACGGCGGCGATCGTGGCACGCCCGTGGGCGTGCAGCTCGAGCTCCACCATGTCTCCGGCCACCACGCGGTCGTCGTCGCGATGCTTGAGCTTGCCGCGAAGCGTCGCCACAACTTCGCCACCATCGGTATGCACCCGATACGCAGAGCCGGTGCGCGCGAGCACGACGCCGGTGGTGATCACACGCGTCCCTCGTTCTCCGTCCTTGGTTCCTGCCGTTGGATGCACGCGTCGAGATGCCGCTTCACGTCCTGCAACGTCAGGGCGAGAAGTGGGGCGAGCGCGTCGGCGGGCGTCGCGCCCCGGAACAGGTAGTCCGTCTCCAGATGGCCGACCGGACGATCTCCCGCGTCGGACCAGCGCACGAACAACAGCGCCGCACCATAGCCGCCCCGGGCGTCCGGGGCGTCGTCCACGTAGGTCCCGACCGAGTAGGACTGGCCGTCGCTCCCGGAGAACGCGGGCGCGCGCTCGTGCACTCGCTGATAGCCGCCCAGCGTACCGTCCGTCAGCTCCGCCGTAGGGACTCCCGTAGCATGTTACCGACCAGGAACGCCACGTTCGCCGGCCGCTCGGCGAGCCGGCGCATGAGATAGGGATACCATTGGGTGCCGAACGGGACGTACACGCGCACATTGTATCCCTGGCGCCGCAGTCCGAGCTGCAGGTCGCGTCGCACCCCGTACAACATCTGGAACTCGAAGCGCGTGGGCTGGATGCCCTTGTCGCGCGCGAACGCCTTGGCGCGCTCGATGATGCGGGCGTCGTGGGTCGCGAAGCCGGGGTAGGTGCCCTTGAGCATGAGGCGCTGCATGCAGCGCACGTAGGTTGCATCCACATCGCGCTTGTCGGGAAAGGCGACCGTGTCGGGCTCCTGATACGCGCCCTTGCACAACCGCACACGGGCGCCGAGCGCGATCACCTGCTCCACATCCTGCTCCGTGCGCCGCAGGTACGACTGCAGCACCACGCCGACCGCGTTCCCGAACTCCGGGTAGAACGTACGCCTGAATAGCTGTAGTGTGCGCTCGGTGTAGTCGGACTGCTCCATGTCGATCCGGACGAAGGAGCCGTACGCCTTCGCCCGGGCGATGATGGCGCGCATGTTCTCGACGCACACCGCCTCGTCGGTGTCGAGACCCATCTGGGTGAGTTTCACCGAGACGTTGGCATCGGCTCCGGCGACCTTGATCCGGTCGAGCGTCTCGAGATACGTGTCCCGGGCGGCCTGCGCCTCGGCGGCGTTGTGCACCGACTCGCCCAGCAGGTCGAGGCTCGCGGAGAGCCCGGCGGCGTTCAGGTCCTTCAACGCCGCGACTCCCGCGTCCACCGTCTCGCCCGCGACGAAGCGCTTGGCGAAGCGCCGGGCAAACCCGTTGCCGCGAATGAACTGGAAGACTCGGGATTGCTCGCTGAGCCACAGCAGGGCAGCGCGGAGCATCTCGGGGCTAGGGATGGAACTTCGCGTTGCGTTGCGCCTGCTCGCGCAGCACGTCGCACGGCGCGAAGCGCGCACCGTAGCGCTCGGCGAGCCGCTCGAGCTCGCTCACGATGCGCGCGGCGCCGAGGTCGTCGGCGTGGCGCAACGGGCCGCCGCGGAACGCCGGGAACCCGAAGCCGAAAATGGCGCCGACGTCGCCGTCGCGGGGGCTGCGCACGATCCCCTCCCCCACCCCGCGCGCGGCTTCGTTCAGCATCACGAGGACCAGCCGCTGGATGATCTCCGCGGGCCTGGGGCCCCCGTTGGGATGAGCACCGATCAGTTCGTACACGGCGGAATCCACGCTCCGCTTCTTGCCGCCTGCGTACTGGTAAAATCCCTTCCCCACCTTGCGGCCGAGTCGGCCGCTCTTGACCATGCCGGCGAACGCGGGAACCGGCGCGAACCGCTCGCCGAACGCCTCGTGCATGACCCCGACCACCTTCTCTCCCACGTCCATCCCTACCTCGTCCATCAGTGTGATCGGCCCGACGGGGAAGCCGAACTCGACCATCAGCCGGTCGATCTCTTCGATTGCCACGCCCTCGACCAGCAGATGGCCCGCCTCGTTCATATAGGGCGTGAGAATCCGGTTGATCCAGAATCCGGGACTGTCCTTCACGACAATGGCAGTCTTGCCCATGCGGCGGCCGAACCCGACGGCCGTGCTGACGACCTGCGGCGCGGTCCGCCCCGACGGAATCACCTCGAGCAGCGGCATCCGGGCGACCGGCGAGAAAAAGTGCATCCCGATGACCTGCTCCGGCCGGCTCGCGGCCTCGGCGATCCGGTGTATCGGGATGGTCGATGTGTTGGACGCGAACACGGCGTCCGGCGCGGTCACCGTCTCGACCTCCTGCAGCACCTGCTGCTTGACCTGGAGATCCTCGAACACGGCCTCGATCACGAGCTCGGCGCGGCCGAACCCGGTGTAGTGATCACTCCCCGAGAGCAGCGCGATGAGCCGGGCGTGCTCGTAGGGCGTGATGCGACGTCGCTTGAGCCGGTCGTCGAGGATCTCGCGCGCGGCGGCCAGCCCCTTCGCAACGCGCGGCAGATCGGCGTCTTTTATGCGCACGTCCACCGCCGCTTGCGCGATCGCGGTGCCCGCAATCCCCGACCCCATGAACCCAGCACCCACGACGCCGAGGCGGCTCACCACGGTGGGAGGCGGCGGGTTGGGGATCCCGAAGTCCTTCTTGAGGGCGGTGGTGGCGAAGAAAATCTGGACCAGCTTGCGCGAGACGTCGGTGACGGCCAGCTGGCCGAACAGCTGCGCCTCGCGCTTCAGCCCCGCCGTCATGCCGTGCCGGAGCCCGTGCTCGACCGCTTCGAGCGCGGCGAGCGGCGCTGGATAGTTGCCGCGCGTCTGCCCGAGGACTTGCTTCCGGGCGGCCCGGAAGACCAGCCGCCGGCCCAGCGGGTTGCCGTCGAGCAGCCACCCCCGGAAGCCACCCGGTCGCTTGCGCCGGGGGCGCCAGCCGCCCGCCATGCGCTGCGCCGCGGCCATGGTGACGTCCCGGAGGATCGCGGGATGCACCAGCTCGTCGACGATCCCCAGGCGGAACGCCTTCCGGGCGCTCTCGACCTTGCCCGCGAGGATGATGTCGAGCGCCGCGCGGGCGCCGATCAACCGGGGGAGCCGCTGGCAGCCGCCGGCCCCCGGAAGAATGCCGAGCTGCACTTCCGGGAGGCCCAGCTGGGTCCGGGGGTGATCGGAGGCCACGCGGTACCCGCAGGCGAGAGCGAACTCGAGCCCGCCGCCGAGGCACGCGCCGTGGATCCCGACGGCGAGGGGCTTAGGAGAACGGGCGACGCGCCCCAGCAGCTCCTGCCCCTCGGCGGAGAGCCGCTCGGCTTCGGCGGCGGTGGTGAGCCGGACGAACTCTTCGATATCGGCCCCCGCGATGAAGTTCTCGGGCTTCCCGGAGAAGAACGCGACGGCCCGCACGGCGGTGTCGTGCTCCAACGCCTCGAACGTCGCCAGCAGGTCCTGCTTCACGGCAGCCGAGATCTTGTTGACCGGTTCGTTTTTCAAATCGAAAGTGACGACGGCTACACCGTCATCGGCGAGCTCCCACGTGAGCGCCGCCCCCGGAGCCATCAGCGGCGCTCCAGCACCATGGCAAAACCCATCCCGCCCTGCGCGCAGATCGACAGGAGGCCGAACTGCACGTCCCGGCGGGCCATTTCGTTCGCGAGTGTCGCGACGAGCCGGGTGCCGGTCGCACCGAACGGATGGCCGATGGCGATGGAGCCGCCCATGACGTTGATGACGTCCTCGTTGATCTCCCAGCCCAGCGCCCCCCATCCCTGCAGGTTCGAAAGCACCTGCGCGGCGAACGCCTCGTGCACCTCGATCACCCCGAGGTCCTTCCACTTGATGCCCGCGCGCTCGAGCGCCTTGGGGACGGCGAAGATGGGTGCCTGGAGCAGCTGCCACCCGGGATCCACCGCCGCGACTGCGTAGGAGCGTACGTAGGCGAGCGGGGTGTAGCCGAGCGCGCGCGCCGCCGAGTCGCTCATGAGCAATACTGCGGACGCCCCGTCGGTGAGCGGCGAGGAGTTGGCGGCCGTGACGCTGCCGTAGCGGCGGTCGAAGACCGGCTTGAGCTTGGCCATCTGCTCGAGCGACGTGTCCCGGCGGATCCCGTTATCCTGGGTCACCACTCCGTCGCCCGCACGTCCCGGTGCGAACCACGGCACGATCTCCGCCGGGATACGACCGTCGTCCGTTCCCCGAGCCGCGAGCTCGTGGCTCCGGAGCGCCCAGCGATCCTGTGCGGCGCGCGAGATGTGGTTCTCCTTGGCCATCTTCTCCGCCGACTGGCCCATTGTCTCGCCGGTCGACGGCTCGGCGATCGCGGGTGACACGGGGACGAGGTCGCGCGGCCGGATCCGACTGATGGTGCGGAGACGCGCGCCGAGGGACTTGGCCTTGTTCGCCTCCACCAGGATGTCCGCGAGGCGCCGCGAGGCGAGGATCGGGATGTCGGAGAGCGACTCCACCCCCCCCGCGAGCACGACTTCGGCATCCCCGAGCACGATCTCGTCGTACGCATTCGCGACGGCTTGTCCGGAGGACGCGCAGGCGCGGTTCAGGGAGTACGCGGGGATCTCCTTGGGGAACTGCGGCAGGAGGCTCACCTCGCGGGCGACGTTCGGGACGAGCGCCGACGGCACCACCTGCCCGAAGATCACCGCATTCACGTCGGCGCCGTCCAGGTTTGTGCGCTCGAGCAGCTCGCGTGCCACGAACCGGGCCAGATCGACGGCGCGGGCATCCTTCAACAGCGTCCCTGACCTGCAGAACGGCGTGCGGCAGCCCGCGATCACCGCAACACGGCGTCCATTGGCAACCGGCATTACATTCTCCTCCCGTTGGACCTCACCCCTGTCGGCGGTGAAGTCCCGAAACCTACCCCGAGCCTGCTGCCGGGCCAAGCTGGAGACCCTCGACGAGCGAGACGCCGTTTTCCCATCGCACGCGCGCCGCGGCACTCGCATCGCTGGCCGCCGAACCGGTCGACGTTCTCGTCATCGGGGGCGGGATCACGGGCGCCGGGATCGCCCGCGATGCGGCACTGCGAGGCTTTCGCACGGCTGTCGTCGACAAGGGCGACTTCGGCGGCGGGACGTCGTCGGTTTCTTCGCGGCTCATCCACGGTGGGATCCGCTACCTCGAACAGGGCGAGTTCCGCCTCGTGTTCGAGGCGAGCCGCGAGCGTCGTGTGTTGCTCGGGATCGCGCCGCACTTGGTGCATCCGCTGCCGTTCCTGTTCCCGGTGTACCGCGGGGCGCGGGTCCCCGCCTGGAAACTCCGCGCGGGGATGTGGTTGTACGATCTGCTGGCGGCCTTCCACAACGTGAAGGCGCACCGCTGGCTGGGACGCAAGGCCACTCAGCGTCTCGAGCCCGGACTGCGCGACAAGGAATTGAGGGGCGCCGCCCTGTACTACGACGCACAGACGGACGACGCCCGTCTCGTCATCGCGACCATGCGCAGCGCCGCGCAGGCGGGCGCCATGGTCGCGAACTACGTCGAAGTCACGGCGCTCATCAAGCCAGACGGCCGGGTGGGCGGCGCGACGGTGCGGGATGCACTGACGGGCCGCGTCTCGACGGTACGCGCGCTCGTGGTCGTGAACGCAACCGGGCCGTGGGTCGACCGCGTGCGGCGCCTCGACGACGCCGGGGCGGAGCCGTTGCTGCGGCCCACCAAAGGCGCGCACGTGGCGGTCCCCCGCAAGCGCGTGGGGCACACGCTGGCGGTCACGCTCACGTCACCAATCGATGGGCGCGTGATGTTCGTGCTGCCGTGGGGTGATCTGAGCTACATCGGAACGACGGACACCGACGAGGACGCGTCGCCCGACGAGGTGCGCGCGACGGCGCAGGACGTCGTCTACCTGCTGCGGTCGGTCAACGCGTTTTTTCCGCACGCGCGTCTCTCGCCTTCGGACGTCATCGCCAGCTGGGCCGGCTTACGACCCCTGCTGCGACCACCGCGGCACCTCGCGCCCTCGGCGGCCTCGCGCGAGCACCGCGTGATCGAGAGCCCGAGCGGCCTGTGGACGATCGCCGGCGGGAAGCTCACCACCTATCGTGTCATGGCCCGCGACGTGGTGGATCGGGTCGCGGCCCGCCTGCGCGAGCTGGACGGCCGTCCCCGCGCCTCCCGCGCTCCGACCGAGCGGCTGCCGCTCCCGGGCGGCGAGACGGCCGACCTGGACGGACTCGTCAAGGCGGCCGTCGACCGGGGGGCGCCGGAGCGGACGGCCCGCCATTTGGTCGCGAGCTATGGCAGCGAGTCGGCCGCGGTCTTGAACCTCGTGGACCGGGACCGCGCGCTGGGACGACCCATCGTCGCCGGGCGTCCGGTGCTGTGGGCCGAGGTGGCGCACGCGGTAGAGCGCGAGATGGCCGTTCGCCTCTCGGACGTGCTGGTGCGACGCCTGCATCTGTTCTACGCGAGCCGCGACCGGGGCGTCCCGGCCGCGAACGCGGTCGCGGATTGGCTGGCGGAGGCGCTCGGCTGGGACACGACGCGCCGTACGGAGGAGGTGGCGGCCTACCTGGAGCTGGTGGAGCGATCCCGCGCCTTCGCCAAGGAAGCGGCGGCGGTGGTCGAAACTTGACCGGTTAGCTACGGCCGTGGGACCTGACGAAGTGCTCAAGATTCTCGCGAGTGATCACCGTCAGCTCGCGTGGAACCTGGCTGGGGGCGAACCAGCCGATTGCGGAGCACTTCTCGGGCTCCCGGATGACCGGCTCGCCCGAAGCAATGCGACAGATCAAGGTGGGCGACACCCAGTGCTGGCCCTCGTCCGGGAGGATGTGGTCCACGACGTCGAGCAGCTCACCGACCTCGATCTCGACGCCGTACTCCTCGCGTATCTCACGCCTCAGCGCATCCGCGAGCCGCTCACCAAACTCCACTGAGCCTCCGGGGAACTCCCACAAACCACGCTCGTTCTTCGCGCTCGGGCCGCGGCGAGCGAGGAACAACCGGCCGCGCTCGTCGACGATGATGGCGCCGACGCCGACACCGATGTAGTCCACGCCGCGCTTCATCTCCTAGCTCAGCGCCATCCTCTGAGGCTCCGGATGAAGTCGTGCAGCACGAGGAACTTCTCGAACACGGGCACGCCCTTGCGTTTCCGGCCGAACTCGGCGAACAGCTCGCGCAGCCGCCCCCGCCGCGCGACGTAGAACCGGAACGTCTCGGCGAAATCCTCCTGCGGGTGCGTCGCCGCGTAGGCGGTAACGTAGTTCGGGAGGGTGGTGGTGACCCCCCGGCGCTCGAAGTCGACCCACTTCGAGTCGGCGACGCGATACGCCTTGCGCACCTCCCCGAAGGCCCGACGGAACCGCCCGGTTCGGGTGAACGACCAATTGTGGTACAGGAACGAATGGCCCAGCTCGTGCAGGATCAGCCCGCTCAGCATGTTCCACGAGATCTCGTCGCGCCGCCGCCGTTTGCCGGTTACGTAGCGGCGCTCGATCTCGATGATCTTGGGCGTCCGGTGCGTCACGCCGGAAACGCCCGGTCGCAGCAGCACCCGGTAGTTCCAGTCCTTGAGGCGACCGACGACCAAGAGCTGCCGCACGCGGCGCAGCGCCTGGCGGATCAGGTCGCGCCCGGTGGCGTCTTTGCCGCACCACGGGCAGACGTCCATCCAGTCGTTCACGCCCTTGTTGCAGTGCGGGCAGATGTTCTGGAACTCCTGGTAGCGCCACTTCTGGGGGCGCCCACACCAGGGGCACGAGCGCATGGGGTACATCACGCCGCCACCGCAACCCCACTGGCAGCGCCGATGGTACTTGAAACCCTTCGG
>Ga0134082_10000734_pt1 | contig 11331 bp, 10 predicted proteins | sample 15_taG_6_FD_94473 | JGI IMG/M metagenome (GOLD analysis project Ga0134082, IMG submission 94473) | Grasslands soil microbial communities from the Angelo Coastal Reserve, California, USA - 15_D_Rain_40cm_5_09182015 | ecosystem: Environmental > Terrestrial > Soil > Grasslands ... | reverse complement strand
ATCGTCATCGACGCGATCCGCAACGATCCAGCATGGAACGGTGGCGAGTACAAAACCCAGCCACCGAGTCTGCGCGCCGCAGCGGAAATGCTCTGGTTCATGAGCAGCAATCCTGTGTTGCGTCAGAAGGACGCGCCCACACTCGCGAAAACGGATGAGGTTCTCGACAAGTTTGTTGACGGGATCGTGAAAGCCGACGACGCGAACGATGTGCTTTACGCGGTCGAAGCTTCACATGATTACGATCCCGGTCCCGGTCTTGAAAAAATCCGCGCTCCGCTTTTGGCAATCAATTCTGCCGATGATCTAATCAACCCGCCAGAGCTCGGGATCCTCGAGCACGAGATCAAGCGCGTCCCGCATGGCCGCGCTATGGTAATTCCGTTGAGCGACAAAACGCGCGGCCACGGCAGCCACACCATCGCTAGCTTGTGGAAAGATGAGTTGGTGAAGCTGCTACAGGAAACGGAGAAATAATCGGCTGGCTGTCGAAAAGCTGACAGATTCGCACATCAAGCAGCGAATTTTTCTTCGATCAGTCGCTGCAAATGCGATGAGATCGCCGGATGATTGAGACGCTGTATTGCTTCGTCCAAAAAGCCGGTGACGATGAGGCGCTGGGCGATTTTTGTGGGAATGCCGCGCGCGTGCAAATAGAATAGTTCGTCCTCATCGATCTGACCGGACGTTGCGCCGTGGGTGCAACGCACGTTGTCGGCGAGAATTTCCAGTCCGGGCATTGAGTTCGCTTCTGCGTCATCGCTCAGGAGGAGGTTGCGAACTTTTTGATACGCGTCAGTGAAGTGGGCGTGCGGTTCCACCCGGATCAGACCGCCGAAAATGGTACGAGCGCGGTCGTCGAGCGCATTTTTGTAAAGGAGATCGCTGGCGGTGTGAGGCGAGATGTGATCCTGCAATGTGCGCGCATCGAATTCCTGCTGGTGTTTGGCCACAGCGACAGCAAGCAAATCGCTGCGCCCGCCTTCGCCGCTGAGCCGGCTCAGACTTTCGAAGCGCGAATATCGCGAACCAATATGCAAATTCAGACTCATGGCCGACGCATCGTGATCAACCGTGGTTGTGTTCATTTGCAACGCCACGACATTCTCTGCCCAATTTTGCGCACACACGTAGGTCACTTTCGCGCCGGGGCCAGCGACCAGATCGTTCACGCCACAAGCAAAGCCCGGCGATTGTGGATCCAGCGAGCAGAAATGCTCGATCACGGTCACTTTCGCGAGTTCGTCCGTGACCAGGAGCAAGTGTGGAAACACCGAAGCGTTCTCGCCATTGAGCCAATGGAAAATTTCGACTGGCAACTCGATCTCGACGCCGTGTGGCACATAAAGAAACGTTCCTGACGAAACCAGCGCTTGATGCAGCGCGGCGAACCTGGCTGAGCCTAGAGTTGCCGGTTGTGACATGAAGTGTTTCCGGAACAAATCGGCGTGCTCGACCATAGCGCGCTCGAGCGATTGAAAGATCACACCGCGCTTTTTCAGTTGATCCGAAATGACATCGCGCTCTATGAGCTGGTCGCCGGCAAAGACCATGCGGCCCGCAACTTCATCCAACCCACGAGATCGCTCCAGAATCGCGTCGCGCTCTTCTTCAGTTAATGTCCCGCCGACTTTGAACTTCGCCAGATCGAGAAGACCAACGTTGGAAAATCGCCAGGTCTGATCTTTTCGTGTGGGGTTCGGCAATGACTCGAATTGTTTCCAAGCCGCGCGTTGCCGATCGCGAAACCATTCGGGAAGTTCGCGTAACTCGGCCAGCCCGGAGAGAATCGGTGCCGCCTCTTCTTGATGTATGACTAAGGACATGTTGACCTTCTAGCCAAGCGACGGCCGTAAACCGCGCTTACAGAAACAATTCGCCAAGCGCGAAAGTTATCCGACCGAGCCTTCCATCTCCAGCTCGATCAGCCGCTTCAGCTCGACGCTGTATTCCATGGGGAATTGGCGGACGAGATCGTTGACGAAACCGTTAACGCTCAAACTCATCGCCTGCGCCTCACTGAGACCGCGCTGTTGCATGTAGAAAATTTGCTCCGCGCTCACTTGGCTGACACTGGCTTCGTGTTGGACGGCATTGCCGGTGCCGCGCACGGTAATAGCCGGATATGTGTCGGTTCGCGACGTCGCGTTGATGAGAAGCGCGTCGCATTCGGTGTTGTTTTTGCAATGCTTCAGATGCTTCGGCACGTGGACCAAGCCGCGGTAAGTAGCGCGACCTTTGCCGATGGAAATTGATTTAGAGATAATGTTGCTCGTCGTTTCATCGGCGGCGTGAATCATTTTCGCACCGGTATCCTGATGCTGACCGTCATTGGCGAGGGCGATCGAAAGAACTTCACCTCGCGCTTTTCGACCCTTCATGATGACGCTGGGATACTTCATCGTGAGCCGCGAGCCGATGTTGCAATCGATCCATTTTACTTCAGCGTTCTCCTGCGCCAGACCGCGTTTCGTCACGAGGTTGAAAACGTTGGAAGCCCAGTTCTGCACCGTGATGTACTGAATCTTTGCGCCTTTCAATGCGACGAGTTCGACGACAGCGCTGTGGAGTGTTGGAGTGTTGAATTTCGGCGCTGTGCAGCCTTCCATGTAAGTTACTTCCGAGCCTTCATCGGCAATGATCAGGGTCCGCTCGAACTGTCCGAAGTTTTCGGCGTTTATGCGGAAGTAAGCCTGCAGCGGGTGTTTCACTTTCACTCCGGGCGGGACGTAAATGAATGAGCCGCCGCTGAACACTGCGGAATTCAGCGCGCTGAATTTGTTGTCGGCGATCGGGATGACTTTGCCGAACCATTTCCGGAAAATTTCCGGATAATTCTTCAGTCCTTCGGTCGAGCCAACGAAAATGACGCCCTGTTCGCCGACCGCTTTCTTGATGTTCGAGTAAACCGCTTCGCTGTCGAACTGCGCTTCGACGCCGGCGAGGAATTTCCGTTCCTGCTCGGGAATGCCAAGACGCTCGAATGTACGCTTGATGTCGTCCGGTACTTCATCCCAGCTGCGTTTCGCCTCGGTCCCGGGAGAAAGATAGTAACGGATTTTGTCGAAGTCGATTGCTTCGAGATCCTTGCTCGCCCAGTGAGTGGGGAGCGGCTTTTCCAAAAACGTCTTGAGCCCTCTGAGCCGGAATTCGCGCACCCAATCCGGATCCTCTTTGACGTCCGAAATGTAGCGAACGGTTCGTTCGCTCAGGCCGGCGCCAGCATCGCGCACGTGAGCTTCCGGATAAAAGAAGTCTCCTTTGCTTCGATCAATATTGACTGCTGAAGTTTCGGTTTTCATTGTAAATTTTACCCTGTTTACCTAAACGCTGGTTCAATCGCCCCGTCGCGCGCCCAATCGTAACCTCTCTCTTCGAGCTCGAGAGCGAGTTCTTTCCGCCCGCTCCTAACGATTCGCCCCGCCACCATCACATGGACGTGGTCGGGAATGATGTAGTTCAGGAGGCGCTGATAGTGCGTAATTAACAATATGCCAAGATCAGGGCCGCGCAATGAGTTTACTCCATGCGCCACGGTCTTGAGCGCGTCAATGTCCAAGCCGCTGTCGGTCTCATCGAGAACGGCATATTTCGGCTCGAGCATCGCCAATTGCAGAATCTCGGTGCGCTTCTTTTCGCCGCCGGAAAAACCTTCGTTGACCGCACGCGAAGTGAACGAACGATCCATCCCGAGCAACTCGATCTTTTCGTAAAGCTTTGCGTAATAATCGGTGGCCTCGAGTTCTTCGCCTTCCGGCAGACGCGATTGCATCGCGGCACGAAGAAAGTTGGCGATCGTCACGCCTGGAATTTCGCTCGGATACTGGAAGGCCATGAACAGGCCGCGCCGCGCCCGTTCATCCGGCTCAAGTTCGAGGAGATTCTCTCCGTCCATCAACACCTTGCCAGCGGTCACATGATAATCGGGGTGACCAGCCAACACTTTGGCCAGTGTGCTTTTTCCTGAGCCATTTGGGCCCATAAGCGCGTGCACCTCACCCCGCGGCACGCGGAGCGTCAATCCGCGAACAATCTCCTGACCATCCACGGCGATACGCAGGTTCTCTATGTTCAGTTCCTTCATAAAAGCGAACAACAAACATACGTCGGATCGACAGATTTGCGAATGCTTTAGCCCCGTCGATCGCGCGCTCTTTCCGCAGCACTGGCGTCCCCAGATGTGCCGCCTTGCAGTGATCTCCGCACGCTGAGCCTAATCGCGTCTCGCAATGAGACAGCGATGATAGCTTTGATGATATCGGTCCCTTCGGCTGGAGCGGCAATGCTTTTAAGTCTTGATGTCCGAGTGCCTGGGTCTTTGTAAAACCTGAGAGCCGCTGTTTTTTGGCATTGCACGACCCACTCGAGTGATGATTAACTCTCCGCCAATCCAAGCGGCTCAAATGACCAGCGCGATTACTGAAACCCCTGTCGCTAACCAGAAATTGGTTAGAGGACTCGGCTTGCTCGACTCAACCATGCTGGTGGCTGGCTCGATGATCGGCTCGGGAATTTTCATTGTCTCGTCGATCATTGCCCGGCAGGTCGGCTCGCCGGGATGGCTCCTCGTAGTGTGGATCGTCACCGGGTTGCTGACGCTGACGGCAGCGCTGTCGTACGGCGAATTGGCGGCGATGATGCCAAAAGCTGGCGGGCAGTATGTCTATCTCCGTGAAGCTTTTTCGCCATTGTGGGGATTTCTTTACGGCTGGACGCTTTTCCTTGTCATTCAGACTGGCACGATCGCGGCGGTCGCAGTTGGATTCGCACGCTACATGGGCGTGCTTGTTCCCTGGGTTTCCGAGAGCAATTATTTTATCGCGCCGATCCTTTTCGGTGGGTATGCGGTGTCGCTTTCCACTGCGCAGTTCGTCGGATTAGCGCTAATCGGTTTTCTAACATATACGAACACGCGTGGCTTGGAAGTAGGCAAGCTGATCCAAAATGTCTTCACTACAGCGAAGACTGGCGCGCTAATCGGGCTAATCGTGCTCGGCATTATCGTCGGGTTGAGATCGGGCGCAGGCGCGGAAAACTTCCAGCACTTCTGGACGCTGCGCGGAAATTTGCAGGATGTCGGCGCGGGCTTGACCGCTGCGACTGTGTTCGGCCTCTTTGTCGGCATCTGCGTGGCGCAGACGAATTCACTTTTCTCGGCGGACGCTTGGAACAACATTACGTTCACAGCAGGCGAGGTTGTCAACCCGCGGCGAAACGTGCCGCTCTCGCTAGCGTTTGGCACGTTTCTGGTGATCGGACTTTATCTGCTCGCGAACGTTGCTTATTTGGCGACGCTTCCGTTTGCGTCTATCCAAAATGCGCCAAGCGATCGCGTCGCGTCGGAAACAGCCAACGTAATTTTTCCCGGTGCCGGTGCGGCGATCATGGCTGTGGCGATCATGGTCTCAACCTTCGGATGCAATAACGGACTTATTCTTGCAGGAGCGCGCGCCTATTACGCGATGGCGCGCGACGGCTTGTTCTTTCGATCGGTCAGCGAGCTGAACAAATTTCATGTGCCGGCCTGGGGTTTGGTCATTCAAGGCATCTGGGCCGGCGCGCTCGTCCTGCCGCGCACGGTCAAGACCGACGCCACCGGCGCCGTGAGCGGCTACGGCAACCTGTACGGCAATCTGCTCGACTATGTCATTTCGGCCGCGCTCATTTTTTACATCCTGACGATCATCGGCATCTTTTTGCTGCGTCGAAAACAGCCAGACGTGGAACGACCTTACCGGGCATTCGGCTATCCAATCGTGCCCGCTCTATACGTCGTCGGCGCGACCGTCATTCTTGTGGTCCTGTTCGCATATCAGACGGCGACCACCTGGCCGGGGTTGATTATCGTGCTGAGTGGTGTGCCCGTGTATTTTCTGTGGAAATTTCGGAGTAAAAGATCACCGCTGGCTTGACTTGCTCGGCCCATCCCGACTAGCACAACCAAAACAAACTTCGTTAATGAACTTACTTCGACGAAAAAGCGTCACGCAGCTTCAGTCTGATGCGCTGACGGATCATCGGCTGAAACGCGCGCTCGGAGCGACGAACCTGACGGCGCTCGGCATCGGCGCCATCATCGGAACGGGCATTTTCGTGCTGACGGGCACCGTCGCAGCGCAGAATGCGGGTCCAGCCGTGGTTTTATCGTTCGTTCTGGCCGGAGTGGCGTCGATCTTCGCGGCACTCTGCTATAGCGAGTTCGCCTCCCTGGTGCCGATGGCCGGCAGTGCGTATACCTACGGCTACGCCACGCTCGGCGAAGTTTTTGCGTGGATCATCGGATGGGACTTGATTTTGGAATATGCCCTCGGGGCAGTGACAGTGTCTATTGGCTGGTCGGGCTACGTCGTCTCGTTCTTGCACGATATAGGCATTGATATCCCGGCCCAGCTGTCGGCGGCACGCGGCACGTTGATTATGCTGGCCGACGGAACGCAAGTCGCGGCGATCTTCAATCTACCAGCTGTAATCATCATCGGTATCGTCACGCTCCTGCTTGTGATTGGCATTAAGGAATCTGCGAACGCAAACAACGTGATCGTAATCATCAAGGTGGCAGTCGTACTGTTGTTCATTGTCGGCGCGGCGCACGCAGTCAACCCCGCTAACTGGCATCCGTTTATGCCGCCGAGCACCGGTGTACGCGGACAGTTCGGCTGGAGCGGGGTCATGCAAGGCGCTGGAATTGTTTTTTTTGCGTATATTGGTTTTGATGCGGTTAGCACGGCCGCGCAGGAAGCCAAAAATCCGCAGCGCGACATGCCGATTGGCATCATCGGCTCGTTGTTGATCTGCACGGTCCTTTACATTCTGGTTTCCGGCGTCGCGACTGGCATAATGTCATACCACGATTTGAACGTGCCGGATCCGATCGCGGTCGCAGCGGATCACGCCGGGCTCGGTTGGATGTCGTCGCTCATAAAGCTAGGTGCCATCGCAGGCCTCAGCTCAGTCATCCTGGTGATGTTGCTGGGCCAGTCCCGGATTCTTTGGACCATGGCTGACGATGGTTTGATGCCGAAATTTGTGAGCAAGGTTCATCCAAAATTCCGCACACCATGGATCACGACAATCTTAACCGGTGTGGTGGTGGCATTCTTCGCAGCGATCTTGCCGATCCGCGATGCCGCGAGTCTTGTGTCTATTGGCACGCTGCTCGCTTTTGTCATCGTTTCTATCGGAGTGCTTGTGCTGCGCGTGCGCGAGCCGGAATTGCCGCGCAAATTTAAGGCGCCGATAGTTTGGTTCGTTGCGCCCATGGGTGCGCTGTCCGCGCTGTATCTGATGATCTCGCTGCCGTGGCGAACGTGGGAACGGCTCATCATTTGGTTCGTCATCGGCATGGTCGTTTACTTCTTCTACGGCGTCCGCCGCAGTAATCTCGCTAAGCAGCGCGTTTAGACGGACAAAACCGGCGAGCAAGCAACGACACTGCGCCGACTAACCGCACAACCGCTCAGGAGCCGACTGAAACCCAATCCCCTTCGAATCCGCGCGATGGGCTGGTCGAAGTGAAATCGAGGCGCGCGCGGGTGCGCCTCGCGAGCTTTTCGCGAGCGATCTTATTAAAAGCACGCCGCGCCGCTGCGATCTCCGATACCGAAGAGCGTAGCTTGCGAAGAATTTCTTTTTCCTCTCCGCTCAGCGCTTTTGGCTGCTCGCTCAATACGCGCTTTTGAAATTGTGACATGACGGTCGCCAACGCAGTCCCATTCGATGCTCCGAAGAAATCGAGAAGCTGTTGGAAACCGATGTGAAACGGAATTGTCGCAAGATCGACGTCTGCGGTTTCGGCGATATCGTCGGGCGGCGTCACGATCTCATGCGACATCGCAACCGAATGCCACACGTCTGCCGGCTCGTAATATCCGATCTCAACCCGATACGAGGCAGGCGTTCCCGATGTCGTGAGATAATGCATCGCGGCCAAAGGCTCGACAGCCACGGTTTTTTCTTCGAGACCATCTGCGCGATGCAGGCGAAGATGGACCTGTCGATCCACTGGCACCACTTTTTCAAACAAAGCCGGCCAATCGATATTCCAGCTGGCAAAGATCGTGCGCGGATCCCTTGCAATGGCGAACAGGATTCGCGCGCCATGTTTACGCGGTAGGCCAATTGTGTCAGGAGAGTCCTGTCGCTCCTCGGCGGCGGTAATGTGCACCAACGGCTTCCCAGAAATTCGGAATCCCCCACTAGTCTTCAATTCTTGCGCGTTGCGATTTCCTTTTGTTTCCGCCATTTTTCACATAGTCGTGCAATTTGCTGAAACGCCAAGTGTGATGTTGCCGCACAAAGGCAATTTCCTCGAAGTTTTCGCACTTCGATTTTTGAACTTTTCGCGGCCTGCATAGCATGTAACAAAATTCGAAGCGCATGAGCCTAAAGGTGATCGATCTTATGGATGTTCCTAAACGCTGCGAGGAGCTCCGTGCTGGTGGCAAAAAGGTAGTTGCTACGAATGGCTGCTTCGATCTGTTGCACGTCGGTCATGTTCGGTATTTACAAGCTGCGCGGGCGCTCGGTGATTTTTTGGCAGTTGGATTGAATAGCGACGACTCGGTTCGCGAGCTGAAAGGAATCGGGCGTCCTATTACATCGGAGAATGATCGCGCGGAGCTTCTTGCGGCGTTGCAGTGTGTAGATCTGGTCACGGTTTTTCCACAGATCCGGGCGACGCAATTTATTGCCGCAGTCAGGCCCGCCATTTACGTCAAAGGTGGCGATTACAGGGCCGAAACGTTGGACGAAGAGGAGCGCGCAGTATTAAAGGAAATTGGGGCGGAGATTCGCCTCATTCCATTTGAAGCGGGTTATTCGACTTCGCGCTTAATCGAACAAATATGTAAAGGCACGCGTTGAAATTTCTGACTCCCCATTCGTGTCCGTTAGTGAATAAGGGCATAACCAATAGGTGAAACGGCTACCAATTGGAATTCTCGGATCAGGAAAAGGAAGCAACTGCCGCGCGATTCTCGAGCGCATTCGCTCGGGCGACCTTGCCGCCGAAGCGCGCGTGGTGATTTCGGATGTGTTCGACGCGCCAATCCTTGATATCGCGCGAGAGTTTTCCATTCCGAATGCATATTTGGCACCCGGTCAATTTCGCACCCGTCTAACGCCGGCAGCAGAAGGTCAGCTTGTGGAAATGTTACGCGAAGCCGGCGTTCAACTTGTGGTTCTCGCTGGCTTTATGCGCGTGTTGCACGCGCCCATGCTTCAGGCATTCCCCCAGCGTATCATTAACATCCATCCGTCGCTTCTGCCGAGATTTCCGGGGCTCGAAGCGTGGAAACAAGCTCTCGCAGCAGGCGAAAGTGTGACGGGCTGCACGGTGCATTATATCGATGAGAAAATCGATCACGGCCAGATCATCGCTCGACAAGAAGTAGCCATCTTGCCTAACGATACGCCGGAAACTCTGCATGCCCGGATTCAAATCGCTGAGCGCGAATTGTATCCGGCAGCAATCGCCAAATTCTGTGAAAAATACCCGGCATCGAATGTGTAATTCGAGAAACGGCAGACAATCGAGCGTTGCAAAATTACTCCGCTACGGTTGTTCCGGTTTTTGCTCGCGCCTCAGCAGTTCTTCCAGAGCGACCGTCGGTTTTGTCTGCTGGTACAGCACGGCGTAGACCTGATCGATAATAGGCGTGGCGATCTTCAATCGCCGCGCGCATTCCCATGCGCTTTGCGTAGTCGGTATCCCTTCAGCCACCGCTTTCATCGACGCCGTAATTTGAGCCAGTGGCTCGCCGCGCCCCAGACGTTCGCCCACCGTGTGATTTCGGCTGCGATCACTGTAGCAGGTCACGATCAGATCGCCTGCGCCGCTCAATCCATAAAAGGCATTCGCGTTCCCACCCATGGCAACCCCAAGCCGAACGAGCTCGGCCAACGATCGAGTGACCAATGCCGCCTTCGAATTATCGCCCAGTTTCAAACCATCGCTGATCCCTGCCGCCAAGGCGAAGACATTTTTCAACGCGCCGCCCAGCTCGATAGAAACGATCTCTTGACTGGTGTAAATGCGAAACCGCGAACTTCCTAGCACGCTTTGCAAACTCGTCGCGCAATCAACGTCCTCGCAGCCAATCACCGTTGCCGTCGGAAGGTTCTGCGCAATTTCAACGGCGAGGTTTGGGCCGGATAAGGCTGCAACCCTGTGGGCCGGGAAAACTTCGCGCAGAATTTGGCTCATCCGCATGCCAGTCCGGTACTCGATCCCTTTCGTGCAACTCAGGAAGAGGGCGTGCGGATTATCGATGAATCTTTGTAGACGGTTCGCGATCTGCCGTAACACAATTGATGGCGTAACAAAAACGATCAGATCTGCTCTAGCGCAATCGCCCAACTCGGATGTGACATCAACTGATCGAGGCAATTTGATTCCAGGAAGATAATCGCCGTTTTCACGCGTCTTTTTGATATGCGCGACACGAGCGCTATTGTGACCCCACAGAGAAATTTGTCGCCGGTTGTTTCCCCAGAGCCAGGCTAATGCCGTGCCCCAGGCACCCGCACCCAAGATTGCTGTCGTCTTGATCTTCACTTGCGGGTAAAGCGCGGTTCCGTACCACGTATGAGACGGGAAAGATTTGAATGGTGCCGCCAAATGACAACCGCCGCGATACAAAGCGACGAGTAAAACAGCGCTTTCCCATAGGTTTGATTTAGCCAAGTCATAATTGCAATCACGAGCGGCAGCGCGACTGCAGTTGTTACCGAGGCCACGGAGACATAGCGCGTTAGGAAGAAGGTTAATATCCAAATGCCGACACCAATCAGCGTCGCCAGCGGCATCAGTCCGAAAAGCGCGCCGGCAGACGTAGCAACGCCTTTTCCGCCCCGGAATTTCAACCACAGCGGGAAGGAATGTCCGATCACAGCAGATACTGCCGCAAGAATCCCGACAACTTCGGGTGAAGTCGATTCCGGTCGCACGCTCGTTGCGATTGCGATCGAAATCCTAACCGCGCCTAAGCCTTTCAAGAAGTCGAAAACAAACACTGGATAGCCGTATGGTTTCCCAAGGACCCGCACGACGTTTGTTGCCCCAATGTTACCGCTGCCTGCTTTCCGGATGTCGATGCCTCTGATCCGACCGGCGAGGTAGCCGAAAGGAATCGATCCCAATAGATAGCTTCCGACCAATACCAGTGCTAGCGTGAGCATCAAGCCTTTTCGACGAATTGTGGCTCCTCTTGCTCCAATCGATTATGTTGTAAGTTGTTCTTCGACAACCAAATAGATATGATAGCAATATCCACTGGAGTGATGCCGCTGATGCGCGCAGCCTGGCCAAGTGAAGTTGGACGAAACCTTCTT
>Ga0134082_10000725_pt1 | contig 11388 bp, 14 predicted proteins | sample 15_taG_6_FD_94473 | JGI IMG/M metagenome (GOLD analysis project Ga0134082, IMG submission 94473) | Grasslands soil microbial communities from the Angelo Coastal Reserve, California, USA - 15_D_Rain_40cm_5_09182015 | ecosystem: Environmental > Terrestrial > Soil > Grasslands ... | reverse complement strand
TCGAGTTTGGAACAAGCCGCGAAGCGGTGCCCGCACTGGCCACAGGGATGAAGTCTGTTTGCGGCGTACAACCCGGCAGTTGCAAAAAGCCCGAGCTGCACGTGGTACGCAGGAACATCCGCGAGCCGGAAGTTCCGCCGGAAACGAGATTCGTCGCGGTCGACGCAAAGGCGACTACAGCGCCAAGGGCTGCCGCCGACGGCGTGATGCTATCGCCGCCCGTGACCAGCTTCCCTTGCGCGTCCACGGAAACGGCGATCGTGGCGTTAGCACCACAGGGCGGAGCTCCGCCGGCAGTAGCTGGTATTGGCAGATTCAGGCACAGACTGCGGAGATAGACTTGATGGAAGACATTGCCCGGCATATTGCCCACGATATTATACGCGAGAGACTCGAAAGCAACACTGAGGCCGATTAGATCCAGCGACGGGTTGATGGAATCCTTGTCTCCCGGCTTGCCGCTAGAGTCGAGCGACGCCACGCTCGTCGTAGGCGTACAGCCCGGGAACATACCGCCGGTCTGACCCAAGCCTGGAAAGGAATTCGCCGGACAGTTCTGATAGAGATAAACCTGTTGAACGCCAACGGGAACGGCCATGCTCGTCAGATTCGTTGCTGTGGATTGGTACGCAACAAACAAGCCAAAACCAGAAACGGCGGGATTGCCACTGGCGCGTTTCCAGGCTTGCCATCCACTCCCATCGAGACGAGACTTGTCTGCGGCGTGCAACTCGGTATCGGCCCAAAGACGCTGTTGCATGTATCGCGTAGATAAATCTGACCTATGGCCGGCGTGACGCCCGCTACGAGATTGGTGTCGTCCGATTCAAACGCCACGAGTCGACCGTCAGGAGAGACGACCGGCCGCTGGCTGCCCGTTGTGCCTCCCGCGCCGGCGCTGCCGTCGGCTGCGACTGAAATCAGCGTAGTTTGTGGCGTGCAATTGGGAATGACGCCAAAGCAATTCCTGCGCTCGTAAATCTGCGAAAGGCTGCTCGTAGCCTGCTGATCCAGATTCGTCGCCACGGAATCGAACACCACGAGTTCCCCACCCGCAGACACCGAGGAGCTTGTAACTCGCACCGTTGCCTGCCACTGGGGGACTTGCGTTGTTCACGGAGTCCTCGATCGGGAATTGGCTCATATTGATTACCAGGAAGCACTGTGGAGCCGAAGTACCACCCGAAGCTCCGGGATTCGTGATCGAGACTGGTACGGCCTGTGAACTGGCAATGGCTGAAGATGGAACTTGCACCTGAAGCACACAAGCGGAAACAGCAACACAGGGAGTCGGCTCTGTGGGCGTGAGCGTTTGCGAACCGAAAGTGACCGTCGCACCGGAAGCTACGTTGAGCGCAGCAATCGTCAGCGGGAAAGAGGTACCTCCCGCGGGTGCCGCCATCGGAGAAAAATTGATGATGGCTGGGGCGCCGGATCCGGTTGTTGAGGTCATAACCGTGAAAGTCGCACTGTTTGAAACAACCGACGCATTGGCAACGGAAACACTAATGGTTCCTGAGGAAGAGACGTCCTTCGAGGGCACGATTACCGACATCGTCTCGCATTGTGCCATGCTGGCTGGGCAATTGACTGGCGCTGAAACCGATGAAGGTGAAAGCGTGTCGTTGCCAAAACGCAGGATCTACGTCACAAGCAGGCCCGTGCCCGTAATCCCGAGCGTGAAATTGCCGCTGCCCGCGGGAACGCTGGTGGGCGAAATCGAGAGAATGGCCGTAGTAGTATCCGAAGGCGGGACTGCGGTGCCACCGCCGCATCCAAGGAAAGAAATCGAGATCCCGGCGAGGGCCCAAAGAAGAACCACCTTGCGCAGCATGTTCCACCGCCCGCCGGCTTGGCTGCGGGACTCCACCGCGCCGGCATCCGCGAGGTCGCGATCCTCAATGATTGAGGAAAGGGAGGCTGGGTGCACAACCCGAAATATGCGATGCCGGACAATCCGCTTTGGTTGCCATCGGTCGACGGCTTGGCTTGAGGTTACTCGGCGTTTTATATTTTGGCTTTACGGAGAGACAAAATTCAGGTATCAGGGTTGTGGCGCTACCGGAGCGATGCGCGAGAACCCCTTTAGCATTGGAAAAATCAACGGCCCAAGAGCCAAGTCCTTCAGAATAAAAGCGGCTGGGAATCCACCCTCTCCGCCAGAAAGATCCTTTCCTGAACCTTAATGATCCTTCGCACCGTTGTGCAGGTCCGCCGCATCTTCCTGATCCTTGTTGGGTTCACGTTACTGCTCCTGGGAATTATGATGATCTTTACGCCGGGTCCGGGCACGCCTGTGATCTTGATGGGCTTGGGTTTGCTCGCTGCCGAGTTTGTCTGGGCAAGGCGCATTGTGGATCGCATTAAGCGCGAAAGCGCGCGCTTGAAGGATATTTTATTGCCCCCGGAGAAATAGGAGTCATCCACTTCGTTATTCCTTGGAACTTGAGGAGGCTGATTTTGTCAATTCACAAATCGTCTGTGGGAGAGGCCTGGTCTGGAAAGTGGGCGCTGGTCACCGGAGCCAGCGCAGGCATTGGAGTGGCTCTTGCAGAGGAGCTGGCAAACGGAGGAACGCATCTTGTGCTGACGGCGCGCCGCAAAGACCGCCTCGAGGCGCTCGCCGAAGGGCTGACCTCGACCTACAAAATCCGAACAGAGGTTCTTCCCGCCGATCTGGCCGATCCGGCGGCTCGGGAAGGGATCTATGCTTTCACGCGAGAAAAAGGAATTGAAGTCGACCTGCTTATCAACAATGCCGGCTTCGGCAAATTCGGCGAATTCCCATTCGTTGATAAGCAGCGCCTCCTCCAAATGGTTCAGGTAAATTGCGCTGCAGTGGTTCATCTCACCCATCTCTATTTGCGTGAGATGACCGCGCGACGGCGCGGCGATATTCTGATACTGGCCTCCACTGCCTCTTTCCAGGCGGTGCCCTACATTTCCACGTACGCGGCGACGAAGGCTTTTGATCTTTTATTTGCCGAGGGGTTGGCCGAGGAAATGAAGCCTTACGGCATCCGCGTTTGCGCACTTTGCCCCGGCTCGACCCAATCCGAGTTTCATGCCGTCGCGGGGCAGGAGAAATTTATTCATCGAGCGGAGACCGCGCAAAAGGTCGCGCGAACCGGGTTGCGGGCTCTCGCCGCCGGAAAAAGCTACGTCATCTCCGGGCTCGGGAATTATCTGGGCGCGCACGGCGAACGGCTGGTTCCCCGTCGCTTGGTTACGCGCACCGCCGCCCGCATGTTCAAGCCGAAAGAGAAAAACCAGGCAGGCAACTGACAGTTGGATCCGAGCAGACTCGAGCCGCATGAGGTGCGACGACCTAACTCACTTGATTCAGCAGCTAGACTGACTGATTTGATACCTGGCCAGTTAGCGGTGCGATGACACCGCCTGATACATCTAACTCATTGTAATAGAAGGACTTCCGGTAGCCCGTGACCTGGATTGACAGCGGGGAACTTATCCACTACGCCGCAGGAATGTACATTTGGGGCCGGGCAGAACGTCTTACCCAGGAGAGATGAGCATCGCCGACCAAGAAAGAGACGACGTGCTGCTCCGGCGGGCTGCAAAGGGCGACGAGGAGGCCTTTACGCTCCTTTATCGGCGCCATCAGGCGGCGCTCTACCGCTTTGCCTTGCGCATGACCGGAAGCACGTGGGCGGCCGAGGAGATTGTCCAGGATGTCTTTATGATGCTGATGCGAGATCCGAGGAAGTATGACGCCACACGCGGCACGCTCGGTGGCTTCCTCTACGGCGTGACTCGCAACCGGGTGTTGAAGCATCTCGAACGCCTACCGCGAGAGGTGCCTCTCGAGGAACAACATGACAACGGAACGGGACTGGGAATCGTTTTAAGGGGTGCCTCCACTCCGGCGATGCAAGCCGAAGAGCACGAGCGCGTCGAACGAGTTTGGGCGGCAGTCCTGGATTTGCCTGCAGAGTTTAGGGAAGCCGTGGTTCTCTGCGAACTCGAGGAGCGCAGTTACGAAGAAGCCGCGCAGATGATCGGCTGCCCTATTGGCACGGTTCGCTCGCGGCTGCATCGCGGACGAGCCTTGCTAATGGCCCGGCTGGAAATGCTGCGTGGTGGGCCCCGGCGCGCAAACGCCGCAGCCGTGAATGGTTTTGAAAGTAAGAAGGAAGTGCGCAATGACCTGCGATGAATTTGAAGCAATTGGATGGGATGCGCAGGGCAGCGCATCCTCGACGGATGCCCAGCGTGCTGCCGCTGCGGAGCACGCGGTTTCGTGCGCTCGCTGCGGAGCACTACGGAATTCCTGGGAAGCCACGCGCCTGGAATTGCGCTCTCTTGCCCAACTGACCACCTCAGTAGAGGCCCCAGCGCGTGTGGAGATGCGCCTCCGACAGCAATTCCGCACGGAGTATCACACCCCAAAAGTACGCCGCACGGCTGTCGTGACCGCCTGGACCTTGGCAGCAGCCGCTGTTTTGGTCGGCGCTGCAAGCTGGGTCAACTGGCGAGCGAGTCGGAACCGGAACATCGCGGTCCGGCCAGACACTCGCGTTTTGAATGGGAGTCCAACGGGACAAAACGCTGCAGCAGAGTCTCAGAGCGTCATGGCCGACAGTGAATTGAGCGATTTCACGTTGTTGCCGGGAGTTTTGCCAGCCGATACGGATGACGCCGCCATCCTTCGCGTTCGCCTGCAGCGTGGCGCACTTGGCGCGCTTGGCCTGCCCGTGAATGAAGACCGCGCCAATGAATGGATTCAGGTGGACTTGCTCGTCGGGAACGATGGATTGCCCGAGGCTGTTCGCATGCGCGAGTAAGCACAAGCTTTTTTGGCAGGTCGGGAGAGAAGAGAGGAGAAGAAAGCATGAACCTGAGATTAACCGTGAGCGTGACCGTTGGGTGCGCTCTTGTGCTCTGTGCGGGAATGGCCGGAGCGCAACAGGCGCCGTCTTCGCCCCCGCAGCCCGAGGTAATGATGCAAGCCGGACCGGAAGGCGATTTTGTTCCGCCTCCTTTCGGAGAGGGGATGGAGCTGCTTGGCTTCGGTGGAGTGCACGGCGGCAAAATCGTCACTGGCGCGCCGTTCAGCGCGGTAGCCGTATCGGAAACCGCCCAGACGCTGGCCGATGGCAATCACCTCTCGCGAAAAACACAGAGTAATCTTTACCGCGATAGCCAGGGCCGGGTTCGCAGAGAGATAACGCTTACGGGCTTTGGGCCATTGGCGGCTTCCGGACAACGAAAGTCGTTCGTGGTTATTAACGATCCGGTTGCGGGCGTCACCTATCTGCTGCATCCCGACCAGAAAACCGCCGAAAAAATGGGAAAGCCTTTCGCCAAGATGGGAGGGGCTATGCGGGATGCCATGAGGAATAAGAGGAGCGCCCGGGAGCAGCAGGAGATCGCCAACGGGAATCTGCAAGAGGAAGACCTCGGCACGCAAACCATCGCGGGAGTAACCGCCCAAGGAACGCGCTTGACGCGCACCATCCCTGCGGGACAAATAGGAAATGAAAAGCCGATTACCATCGTTCACGAAAGATGGTATTCCAATGACTTGCAAATGGTGGTTATGAGCAAACGCAGCGACCCGTGGTCCGGCGAGACCACTTACACGCTTACCAATATTAACCGCACGGAGCCGGATGCATCGCTGTTTACCGTGCCCTCGGCCTACACCGTAACGCAAGGTCACCGGGGGATACCAAGAAGGGGCCGCAACCAGGCGCCTGCGGAACAGTGATTTTTAGCGACGTTCCTCGTAACCACGATCTTCTCTCCTGAAGACGGCACGCCCTTTTCGCGGCAACCCCCATCGCTGCGGGAAGGGCGCTGCCGTTTTTGGACGAAAATGGCAAGAAAGAAACGGACGGATATAAAATTGTACGCATGGACGAGAAAAAGCTGTCCGCAGAACTGCAACGCCAAGGATTCTTGCAAACGTGCGTCTGGCAAGATGCTCCCGGCACGTTTTATCCAGAACATACGCACCGAACCGAGACAGCGCACATCGTTCTGGAGCGGCGAGATGAGCTTGACGATGCATGGCCGCACGGTGACCTATGGCGCGGGAGGCCGCTGCGATGTACCCGCCGGAACGGTACACTCGGCAAGGATGGGGCCACAGGGCTGCCGCTATTTGATTGGGGAGCGGTGAAGCAAGGCGATCTATGGCGCTATCGCGCAGCAGGATTCTCGTGTGGCGCGAGAGCGCGGTCAAGTAGCTCAACAACGTGCAGGACGTCTTGGTTCGTTCGGTGGAGGGAAGTTCCGGCGCGCAGTTGCAAGATACAGCCAGGGTTGGCAGTGGCAACGATCTGAGCCCCGGTCGACTGGGCGTGGCGCATTTTCTCGGCGAGTAACTCGAGCGACGCTTCGGTCTGGGTAATGTTGTAGGTTCCCGCCGAACCGCAGCAAACCTCCGAGTACGGCAGTTCCACAAGGTCGAGATGTGGAATAGCCCGCAGCAGTTTGCGCGGAGCTTCGCGAATTTTTTGCCCATGCAAGAGATGGCAGGAGTCCTGGTAGGTGACGCAATGGCGCAGCGGATAAAGTTTGGCGGTTAGTCCGAGATTCGCAAGGAACTCGGTCACGTCGCGGGTTTTTGCGGCAAACGCCCGGGCCGGCTCGCATTCGGGTTCCATTGGCAAAAAGAGGCGACCGTATTCCTTGAGCGCAGAGCCACAACCCGCGGCATTCGTGACGATCGCGTCGAAATCCTCCAGCCGAAATGCAGCCAGATTCCTTCGCGCCAGGTCGCGCGTCGCCTCGTGAAATCCCGCGTGCACGGAAAGAGCGCCACAGCAGGTTTGTTCCGGTGGCACGACCACTTCGCAGCCGTTGGCGGTGAGCACCCGGATGGTAGCTTCCTGCAGTCCGGAAAAAGCCACGTTGGCAACGCAGCCGGCAAAAAAGGCAACGCGTGCACGCCGCCCTCCCACGGGCGCAAACGTCGACCCAATGCGACTAAAGAAAAAATCATCGTCGATGCGCGGGAGGAAGCAGTCTCGTTCGGCAAGGCCAAACAGCTTGAGAATCCCGATGCCGCGTGCGATCGCTTGCAAGCCGGACCGTTGGTAGAGGCGGAAAAGACGGGCCGCATCTTCGATAAAATGGGGAGCCGAGAAAAACTCCTTGAAAAAGAAGTCACGTGTGGCGCGAGCGAGCCAGGAGCGCTCGTAACTGCGTTCGATACGCGCGCGGGCGTGTTCGACCAGCCTCCCGTATTCGACGCCGGATGGGCAGGCGGTTTCACACGCGCGGCAGTCAAGACACTTTTCGATGTGCTCGACGAACCCATCGCTGATGCGCGCTTCCGCAACTCCCTGGCCGGTGAGTTCGCCTTGAAAGACGTGGAACATCTGCTGGATGCGGCCACGCGGCGAATCCGCCTCGAGATTCCACAGTCGATAGGTGGGGCAGGCATTGAGGCAAAGGCCGCAGCGGATGCAGCGAGTGTAGTCCTCGTAGACCGGCGTCGGGCCAGGGATAGAGTTTACAGGCATGCTGTCCGCTGCTAAGCAGCATCATTCTACGGAAGTTTAAGGGAAGGTACGAGGCCTAGCTAGAGTTCCGTTCCCCTCGAGGACGCCAATTCCACGGCAATTTCTACTGCTGTTGCGGGTTCTGCGGATTTTGAGGAGGCGGCGCGCCTGGAGACCCGCCCGACGGCCCCGCTGGCTGGCCGATAGGCTGACCAATTGGCTGACCAAGACCGGTGCCTGTCTGCATGCCCGGTTGCCCTACGCCCAACATATCTTTCGACGGGTCCCAGATAAATTCGAAAAGGCGGTAGTTCTTCGCGTGATCGTAAACGATTACAGACTTCCTGTTGATCTTGCTCCCGACTCCAATGATGTTTCCGCCTATGATCGGCGAAGCATCGTCGCTAGGAATGGGAGGATCGGCGTCCGAGCTCGTATCCGTTCCCTGATCTGCGGAAACGGGATTTCCGCTTGTAGCCGGAGGATTGCCAGGACTTGCCGGCTGCGTCCCCGCTGGTCCTTGCGGAGTGAGTCCGCCAACCTGTCCCGCCACCTGCCCGACAGCCGTGCCAAAACCGCTGTTTGGAGCACCCGGCGCTGCCAAGGCAGCTGCGGGCGTGCCCATTCCGGGAACACGGCCAAACTGAAGATTCGGGCGGGGCTTCAAGCTACCGATGAGCTGCCCGCCCGGACCGACATAGATGAGTCTCCATGAACCATCCTGCGTGTTCATCGGATCTTTGTAAGCCTGGCGCAGGAAACGCAGGGAGCCGATTTTTGGTTTGGTTAGGTCCTCCAAGCTGGTGGGGAAACGGCCCATCTTCCTGTAATACTGCTTCACGGCCCGCGCATACTGCCGGCCGCGCCAAATCATTTCTTTCTCTTTTTCGCGCTGACCTTCTGTCTTAATGTTTGGCGCTGCCATCGTGGCAAAGACGAGCAGAATGGTGGCCACGAAAATCACCAGCAGCAAGGCATACCCCTGCTGCCCCGCCTTTCGCCGAGCAAACCCACGCCTTGCCGTCATCATGGCGAACCTCCAGCCTGCTCCTCGAGAGGCGCCGTGGCGGTGCGTCCGGAGGAAACTTCTTCAAATTCCACACTGGCGTTCCCAATTCTCAGAATGCGGAAGCGCTGCAGCAAGACTTCGCCTTCGGCTACGACGTAGACCTCTTGTCCATCGCTAAAAAAGGCGAGGCGCGAAGTGCCGTTGGGCACAGTGCCAAAACCATAGAACTTCACACCGCTCGGCAGGGTCAAAGGAGGCGGGGGCGGGGGTGGAGGTGGAAGCTGGGGACCTGGAATTTCGCGTTTCTTGTCGGGACGAGGGACACGCGGCGGAGGAGCTTGTATCGAGCTAAACGGATTGCGGCCGGAACTCTTGTATTCCGTCTTGCGGGCACGTGCGATCTCATCCATGCGAATCTGCGGATTGTCGACGCTGAGCACGGGGTCGTCGTCCTTGACGGGGGTATCTGCAACAACTGCGCGCGGCTTGCTGTGGAAATTCCATAGCCACACAACGAGCGCGATGAGCACCAGCGCAAAGAGAATTCCGATTTGTCGCTTTTGCTTCACGCGGACGTCCGGAAATAAGTCTTGAGGTGTAAACCAACCTTTATGACGTTGGCAGGCCCCTTATTGTCCTTCTGTGGGGCCAGCGTCAAAGACTCTACCTCATAGATATTGGCGGAACGCTGCAAGCCATTCAAGAAAAGAATTACGTTCTTATAGTCGCCCTCTATGGTGGACTCCATGGCCACTTCCGTCAGTCGGCGCTCGGGAATCGGTGTTCGCTTGAAGGATACACCCTCCAGCCTGACACCGCTTTTCTTTGCAATTTCCACCAGTTCGGAGGAAACCGAGGAATATCCCGACCTAGCCAGCAAAAGCATGCGTTCGAACTGCTCGCATTCCCGCTGCGTATCCGGCATTTCTTCTCGGATCTTCCGCGCCCGCGCAATGGGAGCCTCCAGCTTCTTGAGCCCCATTTCCTGCTTCGAAAATTGCTCCGGAGTCGTCAGTGTTTCCGAGGCCAACTGCGAGTTGTAGTAAGCCAGCGCCAAGTCGGCGAGGACCAGGCAAATTATGCCGCCCAGGATGGCCCTTTTGCGGGTTGTGAAATCGCGTGGCATCAAGCCCCCGAATAAAAAGTCGACAAGTGAACGACTCTGTCGCTGCTCGGGCCGTTTCCCGTCGCCGGCTGAACATCGCTGTCGACTTGAACATCCGAAAACTGCCTTGAAGTTTCCAGGGCGCGCAAGAACTTTAACTTGACGTCGTCATCGGCGGCACCAAAGGTCAGATTCAGCTCGACGTGCCCAGATACCTGCTTGGGCTCGATACTGATAATGCGCACGCCGCCTGGCAGAATGTGCTCCAAGTCCATGAACATTTTCGTCCAGTTGAAACTGCGCACGGCAATGATGCCGTTAATGAAAGCGGCGCGGTCACTGAGGCCCTTGATGCTTTTTTGATCGAAGAAGCGCTTCAGATCGTTGCGCTCCTCCTCATATCTGGCGTACTCCTCGCGTATCCTTTCCGTACGGGCGCGGACCTCGGTCGCGGCTTTGCGAACCGAGTAAACGTGCCAGCCGAGCATGACAAAAGAGACTGCGGCGACGAAGGCGGAAAGGCCGGCACCCACAAGGAAGCGACGGTGCGATTCCAGCGGCTTGGTCGCCAAGTTAAGACGAACTCTCATTCCTTACTGCTGCTCCATTTCACAAAAACCGTTCTCAATTGCGGTGCAGCATCCAGCCGACCAGGCCTTCCAGATCACGGTCGGCAAGCTGCCTCGCATCGTCTTTGATGCGCCCCTCAGAATGCGCGGAGTTCAACAACGACTTTACCTCACAGCGCAATTCCTGTTCTAAGGGACGGGCAAACTCATCGAAGCGGGCGCCGAGACCGGCAATCCGCACCGAAGAAATTCCCGCCTGCCAGGTGTCTTGATAGTAGGCTGCGACGGGAAAAATTTCTTCCAAAAGCATCTGAGGCATGAGGCTCGCGCCGTACGCCGGGAGCTCGGTCGAACGGTAACCGCAGAGCAGTCCGGAACAAACAATGGCGGTCGTCAGCGCAGAACCGGAAATGCGTGCGAACAAAACCGGCTTTTCGCCATCCAGCAACGAAAGGGCCGCCAGGGAGGAACTCAGGACGACACCCGGCTGCAGCCCGACACGCTCGGCCAGAGACTCGTATTCTCGAATGATGCGGAGCCGCGCGACCGCGGTAACGATATCCACCCCGGCTTCGCGCGGCGCCTGGCGAAAATAGGAAATGATGGTTTCATCCGCTTCAAACGGCACGCTCTTCTTCAGCTTCCAGCGCAACAACGGAATCGCTTCTTCGGAAGAGCGGGGGAAATCCTCGAAGTGCTGGACAAACACGCGGATCACCGGGTCGGGAAGAATCAAAGCTGCCTCTTCGGGCCCCGTTCGGAGACGCTCGCAGGCTTTGGCAACGGCCGCCTTCGCCTCGGCAGAGTTCACCAGATTGGTTTCCACGGCGGATGGAATGACCGTCCCCGGCGGCAACACCTCGACGGCGAATGCGTCGAGCGCTCCGGAACGGCCCCACCGCGCGACCGCAACCCGATCCGAGGCAATCTCCATGGCCACCGGCGGATGCGGGATGGCGTCGAGCCAACGGGCCATGCGGCGCGCGAGCCCGCTCTTATAAATCCCCTGATGGACAAACGTCGCGCTACTCAACGAAAGTCACCTTATTGATTTCTTTGACGGTCGTAATGCCGGCCCGGACCTTAGCCAGCCCGCTCTCGCGAAGCGTTGCCATTCCTTCTTCCCGCGCAGCTCGTTTGACTTCGGAAGTCGGGCGCCGGTCCACAATCATTTCGCGGATGCGATCGCTCAGGTCCATCAATTCGCAAATCGCCGTCCGCCCGTGGTATCCC
>Ga0134082_10000713_pt1 | contig 11471 bp, 10 predicted proteins | sample 15_taG_6_FD_94473 | JGI IMG/M metagenome (GOLD analysis project Ga0134082, IMG submission 94473) | Grasslands soil microbial communities from the Angelo Coastal Reserve, California, USA - 15_D_Rain_40cm_5_09182015 | ecosystem: Environmental > Terrestrial > Soil > Grasslands ... | reverse complement strand
TGCGAGACGGCGGCAAGGTAGGACCTACCAAGTTCCTGGCGATCGATGTCGCGTCCCAGAAGGTCCTCGACACCGGCACCATAGGCTCCGGGCGCGGTACCAAAGATGCGCGCGATCGATCCGGCTGTGCGCGAACATTCCCGCCAAGCGGCGCAAAGCGGGTTCTCGTCGGCTGGGTCTTCGCGCGCTGCAACCGCGCGCACCGCTGCGTCGATAAGCGCGATCTGGGCGGGGAACAAGTCGCGGAACAGACCTGAAACTCGCCAGGTCACATCGACGCGAGGCCTTCCGGTGGTTGCCGTGGGTAGAACCTCTATTCCGGTGACGCGACCGGTTGTTTGGTCCCACGTCGGACGGCACCCCATCAAGGCGAGGCCCTGCGCGATTTCCTCCCCGCCCGTGCGCAACGTGGCGCTGCCCCAAAGATCGATCACCGAGGCGCGCGGCATCTCGCCATGGGTCTGCATATAGGCGCGAATCACCTCATCGGCTGCCAGTCGCCCGAGATCGGCCGCGGTCGGAGTCGGCAGCATGCGCGGATCGGCGGCGAACATGTTGCGACCGGTCGGTAAGACATCGCGGCGACCGCGCGCAGGGGAACCGGCCGGCCCCGGCGCGATTCGGCGACCGTCCAAGGCGGCGAGGATCGCAGCCCGTTCCGCTGCGGCGCTTGCGCTCCATGCAGCATCCCCAACGTTGGCGGGCTCGCGCCCATACACGTGAAGCCCGTCTTTGATCGCGATCTCCTTGAGGTCGCACAACCACGCATCGATGCGCCGCAATGCGTCGTCGGGATTAGCATCGGGCTGCACGCGCGCCTCCACCGCAATCCCAGTGCGTTCGGCCTGTTCAAGGATCAACCGCGCCAGGCGCTCCCGCCGGCGTCGATCAAGGCCGTCCGCCTGCGCGTATTCATCAACAAGACGCTCGAGATCGCGGGCCTCTCCCGCAAGCTCGCCTTGCACGAGCGGCGGTGGCAGATGGCCGATAGTCAAGGCAGCGATCCGCCGCTTTGCCTGCGCGGCTTCTCCGGGGTTGCTGACGATGAATGGATAGATGACGGGCAGACACCCGACCATCAATTCTGGGAAGCACGACGCGGTCAGCGCAACCGCTTTGCCAGGTAGCCACTCGAGGGTGCCGTGTGCGCCCATGTGGATGAGGGCGTCAACTTTCGCAACGTGCCGAAGCCAAAGGGCGAACGCGAGCAATGCGTGACGCGGAGGCAAAGTCGTGTCGTGATAGGTTGTTCGGCGATCAGACGACCGGCCCCTGTCCGGAGGGAACGCGACGACAACGTTACCGAACGTCCGCGCACGGAAGTAGAATGCGCCGTCACGCACATCACTGTCGTGTTCGACGTCGCCCCATGCGTCCTGCACCCGCTCGCGTGCGTTAAGGGGAAAGGCGCCAGCGAGCTCGCGATATTGATCGAGCGGGAGAGCAGCGTCGATCGATGGGTTGAGCAGGGCATCCAGCAAGGCACGCGAGCTTCGGGGCGCGCCAGCAACATCATAGTCCGCGTTCTGCAGGTCCGACAGCAACGCAACCATGCTCGCGGGCACATCAAGGCCTACGGCGTAACCGGCGCGACCCGCCGCGCCCGGATAATCGGGCAGCAATACTGCCACCCGGCGTTCGGCACGCGGTTTCGCCCGAAGCTTGACCAGCGCCGTGATCCGGTCCGCGAGAATGGCAACGCGGTCGAGCTCCGGCAAACTTCCGAATGCGGTGAACCAAAGGTCATCGTCTGTTGGCAATGGCTCCTTGAACGCAATCACGCCTTGTAGCACGCGACCATCAATTTCCGGGAGGACGACATGCATCGCGAGGTCGGCAGGACCGAGGCCGCGCGGACTCTGTGACCATGCCGAACGCCGTGTGGTTGCGATTACCGCCTGCAACACGGGCGCGTTGGTGTGATCGAATGGCGTCGACGCGCCGGCTGCCGCAGCAGCGCTGAACCCCGTCGCGGTGACGATGGCAGCCGGCTTCAGTCGTGCAACCGCAGCGCACACGAATTCCGCCGCCGCCCGATCCTTCAGGCTGGGAACCACCAGCGGCGCAGGTGCCAACTCACGTTCTGTCAGTGCCCGCGCTAATGCATCGATTGCTGCCGTGTCGGCTGCTAGCAGCATCGCGCGATAGAAGATGATCGGAATACAGGGCCGTTCGGGCGGACAGAACGCGGCCAGACGGTCGAGATCGACCGCTCCTTCGCCGGGAATATATCCGGCCATGCGCGCCACGGGACGCGGCTCGCAGATGTCGATCGGTGACCCACAATATCGCGCAAGCTGCCGAAGCAGCGCCGCCAAATTCTCTTGCCCGCCTTCGCGAAAGAAATGCAACAACGTATGCAGCTCATGCGCCGGCAACGTGGAGGCTTCGGTGAGGCGAGGATCGTCGCGATCTTCCCCCGGCAGCAGCGCAAGCGCAATCGAGCTTTCCCGTGCGACCGATGAGAGGCGATCGACGCCATAGCGCCACCATTCAAGACCTCCCAGCAGCCGGACCACAACGACCTTGGCATAGCGTGCCACGCTGTCGACCCAGAGATCGACAGAGAGGGGGTGCCGCAGATCACGCAAGTTTGCCAGTCGCAGTTTAGGCAGCACATCCCGCTGTGCTCTCCAACCAGCGGCAAGGGCCGACAGATCACTGTCGGCGAAAGACAAAATCACAATGTCTCCGGGCGCCTGGCGCAGATCGATGGCCTCGACCAACTCGTCGATGGAAGCGGAGGTGGTCGTTAGCAAATGCATTGCTCACCCTGAGAGGGCGCGTTTGATGCCGTCGCGGTCGAGCCCCTTCATGCCGATCACGACAAGCCGGCCCTGGCGCTTCTCTGCGGCGGTCCAGACACGGTCATAGTGATGGCTCACACGTGGACCGACGGCCTGTACGAGCAGGCGCATCGGCTTGCCAACGACGGCGGCAAATCCCTTCACCCGCAGAACACTCGCGCCTGCCGCCGCGGCCGCTATACGGCTCGCGAAGCTCGCCGGATCAGCGATCTCCGGCAAGGGAACGACGAAACTTTCAAAGTCATCGTGGTCATGTTCAAGTTCGGCGTCGTGGCGCGTTTGGCGGTTGGCAATATCGTCTTCCGCTCCGATGCCCAGCCCGAGCAAGGCTGCCGGATCAACTTTGCCATGGGTCACAGGCACAATCTTAACGGCACGGGGCAAGGACCTCACAATCGTCTCGGCTGCCTTCTCCGCCGCGACGATATCTAACAGATCGCGCTTGTTGAGCACCACGAGGTCAGCGCACGCGATTTGATCCCCGAATACTTCCTCGATCGGATCGTCATGATCGAGCGCCGGATCGGCCTGGCGCTGACGCCTCAGCGCATCCAGATCGGCTGCGAAGCGCCCCTCCGCGAGCGCGGCACCGTCGACAACGGCAACCACCCCGTCGACGGTAACGCGACTCTTTATCATCGGCCACTGAAACGCCTGAACCAATGGTTTCGGAAGCGCGAGCCCGGATGTCTCGATCACGATGTGCTCGACCAGCGGTTTCCGCCCAAGGATCGTATCCAACGCAGGTACGAAGTCATCAGCGACGGTGCAGCACAGACACCCATTGGCAAGTTCGACGATGTTTTCTTGTGGGCAGGACGCGTCGCCGCAAGCTTTGAGAATCTCGCCGTCAATACCGACGTCCCCGAACTCGTTCACGATCACGGCCAATCGGCGCCCCTTTGCAGAGGCCAACACGTGTCGGATCAGGGTTGTCTTGCCGGCCCCGAGAAAGCCCGTCACGATGGTACAGGGCACGCGCGCAATCGAATTGTTCATTCGAGTTCCTCAAAATTGATCGGGGGTACCCGAGCGATGAGGCCCCGCTTGAGCGGCTGTGGTCTTCCGCGCCATGGCATGATGCCGTCGCTCGCGCTCGCCAGAAGGCGGGCGCCCTCGACGAGTGCCGGCCCGCACGCCGCGTCGAGACCGCCAAAAACGTAGGTCCAAGAGCCATTGCAACGCACGGCGGCGCTCAAGCCGCGCGTGCAATTCGCCAAGCACCGAATGGGCTTGACTATAACCCCACTGCCTTCGGCAGCTTTCGTCGCTGCCGCCGCTAGGACCGCGCCGGGCCGTGGCTCGCTATCTGTTGTGCCGGCATGTTGGCAGGTGACGCACACATACACCGTCGTAGCGTCGGCGGACGCGAGCATGTCGGTCTCGTGTGATTGCCCAGAGCCCACTCGTGCCGCTCCGCAGGGGCGGTCGCCCGAATCCGGGTGCTTGGTGCGAAGCGACCGACCCCGGAGCGCCCCGCCGGGTCACGACCGAATCAACGGCAGGTCTCCTGGCTCGCGGGTCCCCGCCCGTGACCGCCTTCCCGGGATTGTTCCCAGTGGCAATGTGGCACGGGCTCGCCGCTTACAGTTGCGGGGGCAGCTGCGGCTTTGGAACAGTCGTTCCGCACCGCATTCCCTGTTCGCTCTCGGATGAGAGACCGTCGATCGCGCCCAGTTAACGGTTGCCGTGCACGCTTTGTCAATGCCGATGCGCGGCCTTGCGCTTGCGGTCGATTCTCCGAGAGCTATAGTCCTGCAGGTAGACGAAGCTCGGCCCACTAGAGGGCGAGCAATGGGGGAATACTATGGGTGTACGTCTGCTTTGCCGCACGGCGCTCGTCGCGGTTCTTTTTCTCTTCACAACATCAGCTTTCGCCCACCATGTGATGGGTGGCGCCACTCCCTCGACACTTGTTGAAGGTCTTTTGTCCGGCATCGCCCATCCGGTCATTGGTCCGGACCACCTGGCCTTTTTGTTGGCGATCGGCATTGCAGTCGGCATCGGCGGCCTCAATCTGGCGTTACCGGCACTGTTCGTGGTTGCTTCAGCAATCGGTGTCATGTTGCACGTCAACGGCATCAACCTCCCCGGGGCCGAGATTGTCGTTGCATGCTCGGTTTTGCTGGCAGGGTTCCTGATTGCGCGCGGACGCGCTCTCTCAGTCTGGTTGTGGGCGGTGCTTTTCGTGGTTGCCGGCCTCTTTCATGGCTACGCGTTCGGCGAGTCGATTGTCGGCGCGGAGACATCCCCCCTTCACGCATATCTTGTGGGACTCATTTTTGTCCAGAGCACGCTCAGTGTCGGAACCGCGCTGTTCGCGCGCTGGCGAGGCTTAGGTAGCTCCGAACTCATGCCGCGGCTTGCGGGCGCAGCGATTGTCGGAGTCGGATTAACTGCTCTGATCGGCCAACTCTTACCCGGCGCGTAGAAATCTTGGTCGCGTCCAATGTGCCGAGCCGCGCGCCGCTCACGCTCGTCCTCGGCGGCGCTCGGTCGGGCAAGAGCCGCTATGCCGAGAGCTTGATCACGGCGCTGCCACCGCCCTGGACTTATTTAGCAACAGCCGAAGCAGGCGACGCCGAGATGGCAGAGCGCATTGCCGTCCATCGCGCACGGCGTGGACTAGCTTGGAAAACTCTCGAAGCGCCGCGTGATCTTGCGGGGGCGTTCGCCGCCCACGCGGGGACGCCCTTACTCGTCGATTGTTTGACGCTGTGGCTATCAAATGCGCTGCTAGCTGGGGCGGATATCGACGCAGAGATCGAGCGGCTTGACTCCGCGGTGGCACGAGCCGCCGCACCGGTTGTGCTGGTCGCCAACGAGGTGGGCTTCGGCATCGTGCCCGATACCGGTCTCGGCCGCCGTTTCCGCGATGCACAGGGGATACTCAATCAGCGGATTGCCGCGCGCGCAAATCGCGTTCTCCTCGTCGTCGCCGGACTGCCGCTCACCATAAAGGGGTAAACATGGGCAAACCGATCGACGAGCTGGAGGTCGAGCGCCATCGCGCCAAGATGGCCAAGCGAAAACGCGTGCAGGATGCAGAGGTGGCCGGAAAGACCACCGAAAAGGGCCTCCTCATCGTTCACACAGGACCCGGCAAGGGCAAATCGACGGCCGCCTTCGGGCTCGCGCTGCGCATGCTCGGCCGCGGGCATCGCGTCGGCATCGTTCAATTTATCAAAGGAGCTTGGCACTCCGCAGAGCGCGACGCTCTCGCCGTGTTTGGAGACCAGATCTCCTGGCACACAATGGGCGAAGGTTTTACATGGGAAACGCAGGATCTGAAGCGCGACATTGCTGCCGCAGAGCGGGCTTGGGAGAAGGCGCTCGAACTCATGCGTGACCCGACGTTTGGGCTAGTGATCCTCGATGAAATCAATATCGCGCTCCGCTATGCTTATCTCGACGTGCACGCTGTCGTGACCGCATTGAACGCACGTAGGACCGGGCTTCACATCATTGTGACGGGCCGCAACGCTAAGCCTGAACTCGTCGCCGCGGCCGATCTCGTGACCGAGATGACGCTCGTGAAGCACCATTTCGCGGCCGGTGTTAAAGCTCAACCTGGTATAGAGTTCTGACCTTGACCGCCCGCGCGCTCATGTTCCAGGGCACGGCATCCGATGTTGGGAAATCGCTGATTGTCGCTGGCATGGCGCGGGCGTTGGCAAATCGCGGGTTCAAGGTCCGGCCGTTTAAACCGCAAAACATGTCCAACAACGCGGCGGTGACCGTCGACGGTGGCGAGATTGGCCGAGCGCAGGCTCTGCAGGCGCGAGCTGCACGCGTCTCGCCGAGCGTGCACATGAATCCCGTGCTGCTGAAACCACAGAGTGAGGTGGGCGCTCAACTCGTAGTACAGGGTTGCGTTCGAGGAACCGCAAACGCCGGTGCTTATCAGCGCATGAAGCCGGATCTGGCTCACTTCGTGCTGGACAGCTACGCCCGCGTCAAAAGAGAGGCTGATATCGTACTTGTCGAGGGCGCTGGCAGCGCCTCGGAAGTGAACCTGCGCGGACATGACATCGCCAATATGGGATTTGCGCGCGCGGCCGATGTGCCGGTTATTCTGATCGGTGATATCGACCGAGGCGGCGTCATCGCCAGTCTGGTCGGTACTAAAACGGTGCTTGATCCCAGCGATGCCGCACAAATTCGCGGCTTTCTCGTCAACAAATTTCGCGGTGATCCACAGCTATTCGCCGATGGGGTGGCAACGATCGAGCGAGTCACCGGATGGGAGGCCCTGGGGGTCGTACCCTTCTTTCCCGGTGCTCGACTGCTTCCGGCGGAAGACGCAGTGGCACTCGAGGGTACTACCCGCATCAAGAAACCTAACGCGCGGATCAAGATTGCTGTCCCAATCCTTCCCCATGTGGCCAACTTCGACGATCTCGACCCGTTGGAGGCGGAGCCTGCGGTCGATCTCGTTCGTCTTCGTCCTGGCAACGCGGTTCCTGGCGACGCTGATCTCGTCATCCTGCTTGGCGCGAAGGCAACGATTGCTGATTTGGCCGCGTTTCGCGATGCGGGCTTCCATATTGATATCGCTGCACATGTCCGGCGCGGCGGCACCGTCTTGGGACTATGCGGTGGTTACCAGATGCTGGGACGCACGATACGCGACCCAGTCGGACTGGAAGGGCCCGTTGGCGTGGTCGATGGTCTGGGCCTACTCGACGTCGAAACGACTTTGACTGCAGAGAAGCGCCTTGAGCGCGTATGCGGGACAACCGGCGACGGCATACCGTTCTCCGGATATGAGATGCATATGGGGCTGACCGAAGGGCCAGACCGCGCCAGGGCTTTCTCACGCCTCTCCAATGGATCGCTGGAGGGGGCAGTTTCGGCTAGCGGACGCATCATGGGAACCTACATCCACGGCCTGTTCACAGAGGATCGACAACGCTCTGCCTGGCTCGAGCGCTTTGCAGCAGGCCAGGCAGCGGTTTCCTATGATGCGCTGGTTGATGAAACTCTGGACCAACTCGCGGCCCATCTCGCCGCTCACGTCGATATCGATCGCCTGCTCAGCCTATCGCGATGAGAGCAGCGGCCATCAAAATAACGAATCCCACCAAGATTGCGTCGGCGCGACGGTATAGTGCGAGCGCAGCCCGAATATCCGTCGTTTTCGCCGCACGGCGACCGTTCCCCATAAACGCATCGTCGATCACGACCCCGCCGTAGGCGCGGGGCCCTGCTAGCGAAAGGCTAAGCGCACCTGCCATTGCCGCTTCAGGATAGCCTGCGTTCGGCGAACGGTGATGACGCGCGTCCCGACGTACCGCGCGCCACGCTGCTGGTGCCGAAGCGCCTTGTGTTACGGCCGCAGCAGCGATGATAAGCAGAGCCGCGATCCGCGATGCCGGCAGATTGACCAAATCGTCGAGGCGGGCAGCGGCCCAGCCGAAGGCCTCATATCGCGGGCTGTGGTGCCCAATCATGCTGTCTGCCGTGCTGATCGCCTTGTAAGTTGCAGCACCAGGGAGTCCCGCGATGATCATCCAGAAGACAGGCGCGACCACCCCATCGGAAAAATTCTCGGCTAGGCTTTCGATGGCTGCGCGAGCGACACCTGCCTCGTCGAGGCTATGGGTATCGCGGCCAACGAGGTGCGACACTGCTTCTCGCGCGCTACGAATTCCTTCGTTCTCGAGCGCATCGGCAACGCGCGCCACGTGTTGGTGGAGGCTTCGCTGGGCGATCAACGTGCTCCCAAGAATGCCGGCACCAATCATACCGAATGGCAGAATTAGAAGCCCGCGCTCGATCACCAGGGCCGCCGTAGCCACGATAGCGACAAGGAGAAAAACCGTAACAACTCCAAGTGCCTGCCTCAGGGTGCGGCCGGCACTCCCATTGTTCCAGCTGCGCTCCAAGATCGCGATGAAGCGGCCCATCCACATCACCGGGTGCCTGATTGATCGCAACAGCCAACGCGGATAACCGACGATGATCTCGATCAGGACGGCCAAAGCGGTGAGCGCTACAGCCATGATCTCCCGTCCGGATCCGCGCCTCGAGCATGGCGGCGACCTCACCACGGCGCGGCAGCTGTTTCCTGAGGCGCCGCAACCTTTCATCGACCTGTCGACGGGAATCAACCCTGATTCTTACCCATTGCCGCCGCTGGGCCAGGACGTATTCGCGCGATTGCCTGATCCTGCGGCGCAATGGCGACTTTCAGCAATCGCAGCGCAAGCTTACGGGGCGCCATCGGCCGCGCACGTGGTGTGCGCGCCGGGGAGCCAGATCCTATTGCCGCTCGTGGCGGCACTCGCGCCTGCCGGTCGGGCAGTCATTCTCGGCCCAACTTATTCCGAGCATGCGCAGGCCGCTGCACATGCCGGACATGCGGTGTTGGACGCCAGGGAGGTCGACAAATTGCGCGGAGCCGACCTCGCGATTGTGGTCAACCCGAATAATCCTGACGGACGGATCATTGGCAAAGAGGAACTCCTTGAATTGTGCAACGAGTTGAATCCCCACGGCGGTCTTCTAGTCGTTGACGAAGCCTTCATGGATGTCGGACCGCCAGAAGCAAGCTTGGCGGGGGAGACAGAGCATGGAAACATTGTCGTGCTCCGATCCTTTGGAAAGTTCTTCGGGCTGCCCGGATTAAGGCTAGGATTCGCGCTCGCTGCGCCCCCCCTAATAGCAAAGCTCAAGCGCGCCATAGGCCCATGGGGCGTATCTGGTCCAGCGATCGCGATCGCCGAACGGGCCCTTGCAGATGCTGCCTGGATTGAGGCCACTCGTGTCCGACTGCTGCGCGCTGCGGAGAACTTCGATCGATCAGTAAAGAGTGCAGGCCTCGAGGTTGCCGGCGGCACATCATTATTCCGACTGGTTCGCGCGCGCGACGCACATCAGATATTTCAGCATCTTGGAGCCAACGGAATAATCGTCCGGCCCTTCCGCGAAGAGCCGACCTGGCTGCGGTTCGCTATTCCGAGCGAGTCCGACTGGCACCGCGTGGATTCGGTCCTGGCAGCGGTTGGCCAGCGTCTGCGCAAGGCGGCCGGATGAAAATTGAACGGGACCTGGGACGAATGCTTGACCCTATTGCTCGAAAAGCATCGAGCTTTGTTGGCGGCCATAGTCAAATAGTAGGCAGTTCGCCAAGAAACCGATAACATCGATTCGGATGATTCGTCGCTGTTGCGGCAGGGGCCGGATGAGATTGAGCACGATCATCACCGTAGCTACCATGAAGGGCGGCAGCGGCAAGAGTACGCTCGCAAGCTGCCTTGCCGTACATTGGCATCTTGAGGGCCGCCATCCGACTATCATCGATGCCGATCCACAGCGCTCGATCGCGCGGCTTGCGGCGCGCGACCGAGCGCTCGATGGCGTGCCGGTTGTTGAGGATGCGACTGAATACGCCTGCAACGCGGCCCACCGGCTTTCTCTCGGCGGCGGCCTAGTCATTATCGATACGCCGGGTTTTCGTTCAGAGATCACAACCAAATGTCTCACCGCAAGCGACTTTGTACTCGTGCCAGTCAAGGCCTCTCCATTCGACGTTGATCGCATGATCGATACCCTCAACATGCTCACCAAGAGTGCTGGGGACCGACGGCCGATGTTCCGTTGCTTACTTACGCAGACGACACGGGATTCCGTAATTGCCAAACACATTCGTTCCGAGCTGGGCGCGGCCGGCTTCCCCCTACTCGAAAGTGAGATGACCAACCGCGTTATCTATGCGGAAGCCGCACTCTGGGGGGCCACGCCGAGCCTCATGGAGCGTGCGGGAGCCGCCGCGCGCGACATTGCAGCGATCGCTGCCGAGGTCGACAATATCCTCGCCATTAGACAGGCGGCATAAGCGTGAGAAAGAAGCTTCCCAGCGCAATCAGCGTTACGATGCACGGCGTGGGCGAAGCTGCGGCCGGCAACGGCAATGAGTGGCGCCGGACGCCGGCGGGCATGATGGCGACGAACGAATTATCCAGCGGAACTAGTGCAGCGCCGGATTCCCACCCGGTGGCACACGCCACGGAGACGACGCGGCCGCCTTCAGTCGACCCGCTAACCCCCAACAGCGCACCCTCGATGTCCGCCAAAGTGGACATCGCGAAGCGATTAGCGCAAGCACGCGCGATCGTGGATCGTCATGCTACCTATTCGGCATTCGGCGGAGTTGTCCCGCTGCCAATCGCGAGTGTCGCCGGCATTACAACGATAATCATCCGCATGGTGAAGATCCTGAGCAACCTGTACGGCGTTCCCTTCGAACGTGATCGAGCTCGCGCCATAGTCGCAGGTCTGGTAGGGGGCGCCACACCTACGGGCTTCGCAGTAGTTACGACTTCGACGCTGTTCTACGTCGTGCCGGCCGGTGCCCTGCTAGGAACTGTCGTCTCCACCATCTCTGCGATCGCCTGCACTCGGAGCATCGGCCGGGTTTTCATCGAGCACTTCGAAAGCGGAGCGACTTTGAATGATTTTCGTACGTCCAAAAAGAATTGATTATATTCGCGCTCGGACTGTGATTACCGCGCGGCTTTGAGCCCACGCGATTCAACATCTAAATTTGAACCAGCACGTATATACGGCCTGTAACTGGCCATGTCGGAAGCTTGAACGCCATTTCAGATTTGAACTCAACGCAACAACTAATCAGACGGATTGTCTTTTTGTTCGTTCGCG
>Ga0134082_10000703_pt1 | contig 11563 bp, 6 predicted proteins | sample 15_taG_6_FD_94473 | JGI IMG/M metagenome (GOLD analysis project Ga0134082, IMG submission 94473) | Grasslands soil microbial communities from the Angelo Coastal Reserve, California, USA - 15_D_Rain_40cm_5_09182015 | ecosystem: Environmental > Terrestrial > Soil > Grasslands ... | reverse complement strand
TGGCCGGCGACCTGCTTCCCAACGCGACGGTAGAACAGAAAATCGCGAGCGGGTTCAACCGCAACAATGAGATCAACTTTGAAGGCGGCGCGATCCCCGAAGAGTATCACGTGGAGTATGTGGTGGACCGCGCAAGCACAACGGCAACCACCTGGCTCGGACTCACCATGGGTTGCGCGCGCTGCCACGACCACAAGTACGACCCCATCAAGCAGAGAGATTTCTATCGCTTCTTTGCGTTCTTCAACACCGTACCGGAGCGCGGCCTCGATGGATATGAAGGAAATGCCGATCCGGTTCTCCAGTTGCCCACTCCGGGGCAGAAGCGGCAGATGGAAGAACTGAATCAGCAAATCAACGCCGTTTTGACGGCCATGCCGGAAAAAGAGATGCTGGCGCTGCGGAACGAGTGGCAGAAGACTCGGCTTACTTCCTTGCCCGAACCGCCAGGCAATGGGTTGGCGGCGCACTATACATTCAACGGTGACCTGTTGGACGCCTTGTCAAAGAACGATGGAAAACTCGTGCGAGGGGAAGTTGTCTATGAAGATGGGCTGGCTGGCAAAGCCGCGGAATTCAGTGGCGAAGCGGAAGTCAACCTGGGCCAGGCCGGAGATTTCGACGCACACGAGCCGTTTGCGCTTGCCGTGTGGGCCGATGTTTACGGGTTGAAGAGCAGCGTCGTTCTTCAGAAAAAAGACGCCTCCGAGCATTGGGCCGGCTATCAGCTTGGTTTTAACGACGTTGCGTACACAGGACGTCACCAGCGGAATCTCCGCGTGGTTGCACGTTTCGCGGCACACTGGCCCGACAACGCCATCGAGGTGCGGACGAAGGATCGTGTGCCCATGAACGGCGCGCACCACTTGCTCGTTAACTATGATGGCTCAGGCAAGGCTGCGGGATTGAAAATCTACGTTGATGGCAAGCCGTGGGAGACCGAGGCAACCAAAGATGCGCTCAGCGGTGCCATCCGTACTTCCGCGTCATTGGAAATTGGAAATAAGAATACCGGCGGCTTGTTTCAAGGCGAACTCGGCGACCTGCGCATTTATACGCGCACGCTGATCGACTCCGAGGCTGAAAATCTCGCGGTACATTTTCCTGCACGCGTGTTGCTGACCGAGCTTGCAGGCGTCCCCGCGAAAGAGATTGCTGCGCTTCAGCCCGACAAGCCCCCGGAAGAAGCCGACATTGGTGAATTAGCTAAAGCAGAGAGCAAAGAACAGAAGCAAGCGCGACTCGAAAAGCAACACCAGGATCGCTTGACGGAGTACTTTCTGAAGCACGACGCTCCGGAGAAATACACGCAGCTTTACTCGCGCCTGGCGGAGCTCCGCGAGGAGCGCGGCAAACTCGAAAAGTCCATCACCACCACCATGGTGATGGCGGAGATGTCCAAGCCGCGCGACACTTTCATTTTGGGCCGCGGTCAGTACGACAACAAAGGAGATAAGGTTACGCCCGGCGTTCCTTCCTTTTTGCCTCCCATGTCGCGCGACATGCCCCCCAATCGTTTGGGCCTCGCCAAATGGATTCTCGACCCCTCGAATCCGCTCACCGCGCGAGTTGCGGTGAACCTTTACTGGCAGCAGTATTTTGGAACTGGAATCGTCAAGACCGCGGAGGACTTCGGCTCACAAGGTGAACCGCCGAGTCATCCGCAATTGCTCGACTGGCTGGCCACGGAATTCGTCCGCAGCGGCTGGGACATCAAGGCCATGCAGCGGCTGATTGTTACGTCCGCGACTTATCGTCAATCGTCCATAGCATCGAAAGAACTCATCGAGCGCGATCCGGAAAACCGGCTCCTCGCGCGTGGCCCGCGATTCCGCCTGCCCGCCGAAATGATTCGCGACAACGCATTGGCCGTTAGCGGATTGCTGAACGACAAAATCGGCGGGCCGAGTGTGTATCCCTACCAGCCAAAGGGCTTGTGGGAAGAAATGGCCTTCGGTGAAGGCTATTCGGGCCAGAGTTACACGCCGTCTTCTGGCGCCGACTTGTACCGCCGCGGGATGTACACCGTTTGGAAGCGCACGGTCCCGCCACCGTCGCTGACGCTGTTCGACGCGCCTGACCGCGAAAAATGCACAGCGCGCCGGGCGGTAACCAACACGCCGTTGCAGGCGCTCGTGCTCCTCAACGATCCGACATACGTCGAAGCTTCACGCGCCCTCGCCGAGCGCACGCTGCGGAATGGCGGCAAATCGGATCAAGCCCGCATCGATTTTGCTTTCAAGCTGGCGACCGCGCGAACCCCCGATCCGCAGGAACGGTCCGTACTTCTCAGTTCGCTCAAGGAATTCCGCTCGTCCTATGCCCAGGACCAGGCTAACGCAACGAAACTTCTCTCAGTTGGCGACACGAAAGTGGATTCGAGCCTGGCTCCGCGCGAACTCGCAGCGTGGACGACGGTAGCCAGCATGATACTGAACCTGGATGAGACGGTTACGAAGGAATAGCTGAAGTGAGGCAGGGCATGAGTGACAGATTGACTCCGGAAATCAGCGCGTCCATGACGCGGCGGCAGTTTTTCCGGCGAAGCACCGCGGGAATTGCCATCGGCATTCCGGCTCTGGCCACATTGCTCACTGCCGATGGCTTCGCCGCTGATGCCGCCTCGGATTCGAAAACGGGCGGCCACCCTGGACTGCCGCATTTTCCGCCAAAGGCAAAACGAGTCATCTTCTTGCACCAATCCGGCGCGCCTTCGCAAATGGAGTTGTTCGACTACAAGCCGAACTTGGTCAAATTACAAGGTACGGAGTTGCCGGATTCGATTCGCCAGGGCCAGCGCATTACTGGCATGACCTCCGGCCAGTCGTCATTTCCTGTCGCGCCGTCAATTTTTAAGTTCAATCAATACGGAAAGTCCGGCACGTGGATCAGCGAACTGCTGCCCCATCACGCGAAAATTGTGGACGACATCACCATCATCAAGACTGTCTACTCGGAAGCCATCAATCACGATCCTGCCATCACGTTCCTGCAGACCGGCTTTCAGCAGCCTGGCCGTCCGAGCATGGGCGCATGGGTCAGCTATGGGCTGGGAAGTGAAAACCAGAATCTGCCTGCATTCGTGGTCTTAATTTCGCAGGCCAATGCTTTAAATCCGGACCAGCCGCTGTTTTCGCGTCTGTGGGGAAGTGGATTCTTGCCCTCGCGGTACCAGGGCGTGAAATTCCGTTCGAGCGGCGATCCGGTGCTGTACTTGTCGAATCCGCCCGGCATGCCGTCCACAACGAGACGCCGCATGCTGGACGGCATCGCAAAACTGAATCGCTTGCTATCAGAAAAATATGCCGATCCGGAAATTGACACGCGCGTCGCTCAATACGAAATGGCGTATCGCATGCAGACCTCCGTACCCGACCTGATGGATTTGTCAAAAGAACCCGAGTCTACATTCGAATTGTACGGGCCAGATTCGAAGAAGCCAGGGACGTATGCAGCCAATTGCCTCCTCGCGCGGCGGCTGGCCGAGCGCGGCGTACGCTTTATTCAGCTTTACCATCGCGGCTGGGATCAACATAACGATTTGCCGCGAGACATTGCCTTGCAGTGCAAAGGCGTCGATCAACCTTCGGCGGGGTTGATTCTCGATCTCAAGCAACGCGGCATGCTGGACGACACGTTAGTGGTTTGGGCGGGCGAATTCGGCCGAACTGTCTACTGCCAGGGCAAGCTCACGGGAACCAACTACGGGCGCGACCATCATCCACGTTGCTTTTCGATCTGGATGGCGGGCGGCGGAATCCAGCGCGGCCTCGCCATCGGCAAGACCGACGATTATTGCTACAACATCCTGGAAGACCCGGTTCACATCCACGATTTGCAGGCGACCATCCTGCATTGCTTGGGAATCGAGCACACCAAGCTCACTTACAAATTCCAGGGAAGATATTTCCGGCTCACCGATGTCGGCGGCTTCGCGGTAAAAAAGGCCCTCGCCTGAGCCTTAACGCAGAATAATCTCTATTTAACTCTGGCAGCCCCTTCAAAAAAATCGCTGGTTAGGTTCCCTGGCCTAAACGATGTCTTCTTTTTCAGGATCCCATTGCACCGTGCGGCCCTGGCGTAGCGAGGCATTGGCCATTTGGCAGGCGATCGCTGAGCTGAAGCCCAGTTCAAACGGGCAGTTAGGCTCTTTGCGGCTTCGCACGCAATCAAAGAAATTATTCATGTGCGCCGCAGTTTCGTCGTCATCGCTTCCAACGATATTCGGTTCTCCCCCAACCGCAAGCGGACCTTCGTTCTTTTGTGCAGAATGGCCCTGCGGCTGGAATGTCACCTTGTTCGTCACGCGAATCACCGTCCCCTTGTTTCCCAGAGCAAAGTCGTATCCGTCTTCGCCAAAATAATTGTTGCCAAACGCCGAATTCCAACTGAACAGGAGATTCTCCGGCTGGTCCATCGAGACGTTCATGGTGTCCGGAACTTCCATGCCCGGCGAAAGATAGTTGTAGCCCGCCATCGTAACGCGCCGCGGTATCTTCAGCCCGAGAGCCTTCTGCCAAAACGCAACCTGGTGCACCATGTTCTCGAAAACGTTTCCGCCCGAATAATCCCAGAAAAATCGCCAATTGATGAAGCGTTGCGGGTCAAATTCATGCGGAGCGGCCTCTCCTTCGAACTCCTTCCAGCCCACGTGGTCGAGATTGCAGTCCGAGGGAATTTGCCTTTTCCAACCTCCGTAAGGTCTGTTCCGGTAGTGGTGCGTGTGAATTGCCGTGAGGGTTCCCAGGCTATCGGGCGTCGCGAGTTCGCGCGCCCGCGCGAGCGTTTTTCCGCTCGTGGATTGCACACCCACTTGCACCACGCGATTCGAGCCTTCAAAGGCGCGGCGCATGCGCCGTGCGTGGTCAGGATTAAACGCCATGGTTTTTTCCTGGTAGATATCCTTGCCTGCCTGAAGAGCGGGAACAAAATTCAAAGCGTGTTGATGCTGAGGAGTGGCGATCAGCACCGCGTCAATGGACTTGTCCTCGAGCAGACGGCGAAAATCGCTAAATGTCTGAATTGTTGGCGCGAGTTTCTTGGCTTCCTCTTGCCGGCGCGTGTAAACGTCAGCGACCGCGACGGCCTGCGTATTTGGCGAGCGGAGCGCGTGCTTGAAAATGTCCATCCCGCGCCCGCCCGCGCCGATCAGCCCGAACCGCACTCGGTCATTCGCGCCGAGAACACTCGGCGGAAAGACCGACGAACCCGCCAGCGCGGCCGCACCTCCCGTAACGTTACGAATGAACCTTCTTCGATTGAGCATGATGCAACTCCTTTAGTTAAACTGAGGAATACTTCCGGCAAAGCGTTTTGATCTTCTCGACGAGTTTGGGAACTCCGGTCGAGGGATCCTCTTCGCCTTCATATTCCGCGGACATAAATCCTTTGTAGTTCGCGCGCGCGAAAAGCGGCCACACGCGCTCAAAATCGACAGCCTGCCCATTTTCGAAAACATCCCGGATGTGCGAATGCGTTGCGTAGGGAAGAGTGGCCTCAATTTGCGCGTAAGCGTCTGCCTGCGGCGTAGCAATGAAATTTGTAATGTCGAGATTGATTCCAAAATTGGGTGAATCAATGCGGTGAACAAGCTCGATGCACACATCCGCATTCTGGGTGATACCTTCGTGATTTTCAACGCCTAGTGTACTCCCTTTCGTGCCCGCGTACTCGCACGCCGCTTTGAGCGTTTCCACGGTCCACTGGATGCCCTGTTGCGCCGTTGCCCCGGGAGGCAGCTTGCCCGCGAACACGCGCAAGTGCGGCGCTCCCAAAGCTTCCGTGACATCCGTCCATTTCTTGATCTCTTCCAAAGCCTGCGCGCGCTTGCCCGCATCGGTTTGCACGGTGCTGGCTCCCGTGGCTGCCCCGGAAAAACATACGCCGTTCTTATGAGCCAAGTGCCGCAAAGAAGCCAAATAGGAGGGTTCGGTCGATTTGAACCAGTAACCCGTCATGTCCACCGCATCAATCCCGAGTTCGACCGCTTTCCGAATCACGTCTTCCATGGTCATCTTGCCGGCTTTCAAAAGCTTGGCGTAAGAATAGGCGCAGCAACCGGTCAGGAGCCGCGGCTTCGCTTCCCCTTGCGACTCAGGGTTTGGCGCGGAATTCCAGGCAGTAGTCCTGTGGGCAAATTCATTAGCTACGATGACGGCTGGTCCAGCGGCTCTCAAAAAATCTCTACGGTGAATTTGCCTTGGCGTGGGCACTTTCAGCTCCTTCTGAGAATTCTCAGCGTGCTTTCAAGGACTCCGCAGGTAAAAACGCAGGGCAACGCGATACGTGCCGGAATTCGATGCCGATCGAAGATTTATTCCAAGAGGGAGAATACCACCGTCTGCAAGCTTGGATCTCTTCTTTCTCACAATACTTCCAACCCGGCCAGATTCGTCACATGAAAGAGTGACTTCGCCAGGCTCCCCCGCTAGAATTGGTCTGCGATAAAGCTGAGCGCAATACAAATGGAAGCTGTTTTTGTCGGCAGCAAGATTCCTTATGACATTTTCGCATTCGAGCCGAGGCAAAGTGGCGGTATGTGACTCGCGCGTTTTTCTACTGAGCATTTGCTTGCTTGTTTTCCGCGGCCTGAGTTTTGCCAGCCAGCAGTCGGCGCAGCCGGCATCGCAACCTGCGGCTACGGCTCCGCAGGGAACGGCGTCTGTGTCTCGGTCCACGCCGCAGCAGGCTGCCCCCACGGAGCAAGTGCAAAAGGGACAATCTCTCTTCGCCACTCAGTGTGCGTTCTGTCACGGCCGCGATGCCGCCGGTGGCGAAACCGGGCCAGACCTCACGAGTTCCGAACTCGTGGAAAAAGATGTCAACGGAAATGAAATCGGGCCTGTGGTGCGCTCAGGGCGAATCGACAAAGGAATGCCGCCGTTCAATTTCTCGGACGCAGATTTAGCCGCGGTCGTCTTATTCATTCACGAGCAAAAGACCAGGATGGACTCAAAACAGGGCCGCCGTCGCACGGTGCAGCCCGAGGATCTTCAAACCGGCAACGCCGAAGAAGGGAAGCAGTATTTCAACGGGGCAGGTGGCTGCGCAAAATGCCATTCTCCCAGTGGAGACCTTGCCGGTGTCGCAAGCCGCTTTCGAGGATTGGCGCTCCTCGAGCGCATGCTTTATCCCGGAGGGCGCAGGGCTGGTCCTTCATCATCGCCGGCGACGGTCACGGTGACGTTGCCTTCCGGCGAGACCGTGACAGGCAAGCTGGCGTATCGCGACGAGTTCGTGATTGGCCTTGTGGATTCGTCCGGGTGGTACCGCTCTTGGTTCAAAAGCGCAGTGAAGTTCAAGGTAAATAATCCACTCGAAGCGCACAGCGAAGAGCTTGGAAAGTACACCGAGGAAAGCATGCACAACGTGCTGGCTTATCTGCAGACGTTGCGCTGAGAACGGATTTCTATTGCGGACGGTCGCATTGAACAAAAATCTTCTCCGGATGAAATTTGTGCGCCACAGCTTCCTCATTATTGCGAGCGCGGTCTTTCTGCCCCTGTTCCAAGTCACGGCTCACGCTCAAAGTGCGGACGGTCCTGCCGCGGATCGGGCGCTCGACGCCGCCACTCTCTTGAAGCCGTCTGCCGATAGCTGGCCGATGTATCACGGCACGTATTCCGGCCAGCATCACAGCAAGTTGGCTCAAATTACTCCCGCGAACGTCTACCAACTCACGCTAGCTTGGGCGTTCGAGACCGGGCAGACCGCGGAAATAAAATCCACGCCAATCCTCTTCAACGGCATTCTGTACGTGACCACTCCGGACAACGTTTGGGCGCTCGATGCGCGCTCTGCGAATCCCATCTGGCACTACACCTATCCGCCGAATCCGGGCCTGCACATTGGGCATCGCGGCGTTGCCGTGTACAAAGACTCTGTGTACTTCGCCACTCCGGACGCGCATCTGATTTGCCTCGACGCCAGAAACGGCGCCGTGAAGTGGAACGTGGTAGTCGCCGATGTAAAAAAAGGCTATTGGACTACCCTGGCGCCGCTGATTGTGCGCGACCACGTGATCGTTGGCACTTCGGGCGATTTCGATAATTTGCCCGGAATGCTGAAGTCGTTTGATCCCGAAACCGGCGACGAGCAATGGACGTTTTACAGCACGCTTCCGCGCGAGGCGCCGGACGCATTCAGCGGCGGCGCCACAGGCGGAAATATGTGGATAACCGGAACGTACGATCCGCAGCTCAACCTCGTTTACGTCGGGACGGGAAATCCCACGCCCGTACTGGCCGCACAAAATCGCCCGGGCGACAATCCCTGGACATGCAGCATCGTGGCCATCAATCCCGACACCGGCAAGCTGGCGTGGGGATTTCAGGCCTCGCCGCACGACACGCACGATTGGGACGCCGTCGAAGTCCCCGTTCTGGTGGATGGAAAATTTAAAGGGGCGGCGCGAAAAATGTTGATGCAAGCGTCGCGCAACGGATATTTTTTTGTGCTGGACCGCGCGACGGGGAAGAGCCTTCTCACCACAACGTTTGCCGCGGTCAATTGGTCCGCGGGCGTGGACAAGGAGGGCCGCCCCATTCCCAATCCGGCAAAAGATCCGGCGCGCGATGGGCGGCTGATTGCTCCTGACGAAGGCGGCGCGACAAATTATCGTTCACCCAGTTTTGACCCGCGGACGGGCCTGTTCCTCGTCAGTGCGCGGGACAGCTACGGCGTTTACTTTTCAAAGCCGGAAGACGGCGAGTATGGCTGGGCGGGCGCGGACTACGGCGTCTTCGGAAAAGCAATGCTGAAAGCGATTGACTATCAAACCGGAACAGCCCGCTGGACCCACGACCTCGGTGGAGGATGGGGAAGCGCGGGGGTTCTGAGCACGGATTCCGGATTGACGTTCACCGGGGATTCCGCAGGCAACGTCCTCGCGCTGCGCACCAGCGACGGCACGACACTGTGGCATTCGCGGATCGGGCATGTCGGAAATGCTCCCATTACGTATGAGCTGGACGGCCGGCAACACGTTCTCGTCGCCAGCGGCGGGACTTTGTACGCCTGGGCGCTGCCGGAGCTGCCTGCCGGGCAAGGGAGAGCGGGCGGCCCGCATACGCATAAGCTACGGAATTAAAGTAAGTACCTGAGATTTCAACGGTTTCCACCGGCACAAATTAATTTTTTTAACCAAAACGCGGTTGACTTGCGGCCTGCATGGCGCTATGGAAACCGTCAAAGACTGTGATTTTTCGCCGAAACGGTCACCTGCTCAGCCTTAACCTGTCCGAAAGGACAGGTTGCGCAGCGGCACGCCGTCTGGCACTGTCCAAGACATGGCACGCAGGAAACTCATCATACTGGACCCCGAAAACAGCTTTGAGGTGGCCAGCCGCCACCTTTACCGCTGCCGGAAGTGCAAGAACGCCGGCATGGAATGGGCGCGGCCCAAAGACCTATGCCGCCGCGGGCGCCGGCTTTTGCAGGACCTGGAAAAGGTCGAGCAGATTTACGAAGCCGTGGAACGCGCGGCGTAATAGCCGCACCAGCCTCCATTCGGGAACCTCTCGCCTATTCGGCCCGTGGGCTGTCTCGCCGGTTTACTTCTCCGCGTAAAAGGGCCTCAGGCTTCTTGCCCGGGAAGCTTTCGCCTATTCGGCCCATGGGTTGTCTGGCCGGCTTACTTCGCCACGTAAAAGCGCCTCAGGCTTCTGCCAGAAATCCCTCCCCGGTTCTGCCCCCGGATTCCGGCGAAAGGGGTCGATTTAGCTTCAGTTCGCGGGGACGTGGCGGATTTTTGTGGCCTGCGAGCCCGGCCCCGGTTCGGGCACGGGCTTGGGCATCTCGGCATCTTTGAACCGCGGGACCATCTGGTCGGCCATGGCGATCGCGTAGACGGCCGACGCAATTTCGACCGCGCCTTCTCTCACGTCCTCTTCGTAAATGCGCTCGTAGGTGTCGAGGTTCGTGTGGTGCGTAAACGATCCGTAGTCAAACGAATCCTGCGCCAATCCAATTCCCGGCAAGCCCGCGTTATTGAAGGAAGTGCTGTCAGTTCCGCCGGTTCTGCGGCTGTCGGAGGCGGTCGCACCCATGAAACCCCAATCTGCAAAAGGGTTCAGCGCATCGCGCACCATGTCCGCCGCAGCGGCTGGGCCAAACACACCCGCGCCGCGCGGCTTTCCCGTGCCTGAATCGATGTTGAAGTAGGCATCCAGCTTGGCGTATTCCGGCTTCTGGTTCTCGAAACTTCCAAAGTGCTGTTGGACGTAAGCGAGCGAGCCGAGCAAGCCCTCTTCCTCGCCGCTCCACAAAGCAATGCGAATCGTTCGGCGCGGCTTCACATGAAGCGTCGCCAGGATGCGCGCAGCTTCGAGCATCATCGAAGAGCCGATGCCATTGTCGGTCGCGCCGGTGGCGTCGTGCCAGGAATCGTAATGCCCGCCAAGCATCACGATTTCATCCCTCTTATCGGTACCGGGAATCTCTCCAATCGCGTTGTAGGCGGTCGTTCCCTCCGGATACTCCTTGTTTTGAATGTTGATCCTCAAAGTTACAGGCGCGCCATCGCTCAGGATGCGCGAAATGCGGCCATAATCTTCGTTGCGCATCACTAGGGTCGGTACGGCACGCGTCCAGTCATACGTCGCATTCTGCTGCGCGATGATGACGCCGTGCGCGCGGCCTGCGTCATTTACGCGGACCAGAGCGCCGTTGTCCATCAGGAATTGGTCCACTTGCCGGGAAACTTCCTGGCGCGTCAACTGGCCCTCGGCCAATTTTGGCTGCTCGGGGAAGCGAAATGGCTTTGCGTTGGGGCCGAAGCGCGATTTCCACTCGTCTTCGCTGCGCCGCATGGGCGCGGGATTCATTTCTTCCGCCACTTCCACGTGCTTGCCGACAAACACAATCGCTCCACGCACTTTGTCTTTCACGGAATTCAAATACGCATCGAGTTCCGCCTGCGTCGGCTGTTTGGGATCTGCTGGTTTGTCTTTTGCGGGCATGGGAGGCGTAGCCCACTTTGGTTCCGGCGGCGGAGGCGGGCCACCGAAGAAGTTGAATCCTCCGCTCGGGAGCGCCAGTCCTGGTGGGTCCAGGATCACAACTTTCGCGCTCACCACGCCTTTGGTGCTCGGAGTCCACGCGAGCGGCTTCACCATGAGTTGGCCGTGAAACGGCGCGACGGCTTCGGCGAGCAATTCCATATTCTCCCAACCGGGCACCGGCGTTGCGGCGCTGGGCGGCTGAAAGGTCCAGGGCTCGAGATGTGTGTTCACGAGTCCCCAGGAAGCCATGGTCTTCAAAGCCCAATCGTCGGCGGCTTTCAGATTGGGCGTGCCGGTTACGCGCGGACCGTAGACGTCGGCCACTTCGTGGATAATCCACATGATCTTCGAGTTGTTCGTTTCCTCCGCACGGATCTGCGCGTACACATCGGAAACGCCCGGCGCCTGCGCGGTGGCCGGCAACGCCGCCAGGATCAAGCAACACAACAAGAACGCACAACCTTTAACCACGTTTCCTCCCCCCTATCCATACGGGCTAAGAGCTTAACCCATGCAAATTGCAATCGTTTAGCTGATTGCGCTGGCGAAATGCAAGGGTAGAG
>Ga0134082_10000690_pt1 | contig 11689 bp, 8 predicted proteins | sample 15_taG_6_FD_94473 | JGI IMG/M metagenome (GOLD analysis project Ga0134082, IMG submission 94473) | Grasslands soil microbial communities from the Angelo Coastal Reserve, California, USA - 15_D_Rain_40cm_5_09182015 | ecosystem: Environmental > Terrestrial > Soil > Grasslands ... | reverse complement strand
GTTCCCATTCATCGCCCGCGCTCGTCGGAAAGCCCAGCAGGGGCGCGCCCCAGTGGCCGTAGACCGCAACACCCAGCTCCAGTCCGAGCCGCTGGGAATACCAGCGCTGATATTCGCGTTTCATCTGTGCCTCTTGCTTGCCGCGGGGAGAGAAAGTATGCCAGCATGAGCGGGTTCCGGGCAACGACGCAACGCGCTTGTACGCTCCTGGCAACATTTCGCGGCTGCCAGCATCTGTAGAAGGTGGGAATTCAAATCACGAATTGGAGCCCATGATGGCTGCATCCACAACCGCTTCCAAGCCAACACCAGAGCGCATTTTCAATACTATGGTCGCGTTTCAAGAGACCGAAGCGCTGAAAGCCGCGATCGAGCTGGACATTTTCACGGCTATTGCCGATGGCGCGAACACCGCCGCCTCGCTCGCCGCAAAGATTGGAGCTTCCGAGCGTGGCTTACGGATTTTGTGTGATTACTTCACGATCAAGGAGTTCCTGACGAAAAAACGAAACGAGTATTCACTGACGCAGGAATCCGCGGCCTTTTTGAACCGCCGCTCGCCCGCGTGTCTCGCGACGATGATTGATTTCCTTGCCAGCCCCTGGAGCCGCAGGAATTTTGGCACGCTGACGGAGGCCGTGCGAAAAGGCGGCACGGCCAGCGAGACCGGAGACCACACCAAGGCGCATGAAGAGATTTGGGTGAACTTTGCGCGCTCGATGGCGCCGCTAACAATACCCGCGGCGGAGTTCATCGCGGGACTCGCCGGCGCAGTGGAAGCTAAGCCCTGCAAAGTCCTGGACATCGCGGCCGGGCACGGAATGTACGGAATCACCCTGGCGAGGCGCAATCCCAACGCGCAAGTGGTGGCTGTGGACTGGCCTGCGGTGCTGGAAGTGGCAAAAGAAAACGCGGGGAAATTCGGCGTCGCCAGCCGCCATACTACGAAACCCGGTAGCGCATTCGAAACAGAGCTCGGAGAAGGCTACGATTATGTTTTGTTGACCAATATCCTCCATCATTTCGACGCACCCACGTGTGAAAAACTGATGCGCCGCGGTCATGCGGCACTAAACCTTGGAGGCAAAGCCATCACCCTCGAGTTTGTGCCGAATGAAGACCGCGTCACTCCGCCCATGGCCGCCGCGTTCAGCCTGGTGATGCTGGCAGGCACGGACGCGGGAGACGCCTATACTTTCGCGCAATATGAGAAGATGTTTCGCAACGCGGGATTCGCAAAAACAACATTGCATCCCGTTCCAGACATGCCGCAACAGGTTCTGGTTTCGGAAAAATAGGAATCCCCATCATGAAGAAAAAAGCAAAGCCTGCCCCAAGGAAGAAGTCAGTAGCCAGGAAACAAACAAATTCGGGCAACAACGACAAAGCTTTGCGCGAGCACGTCGTCTACCTTTTAAAGGGAGGCGGCGCTCACGTTCATTTCATGGATGCCGTCGAGGGTTTTCCCGAGGCGAAGCGCGGAACCTTCATCGCCGGCCTGCCGCACACCGGCTGGCAGCTTTTGGAGCATTCGCGGATCGCGCAATGGGACATCCTGGAATTCAGCCGCAACGCGAAACACGTCTCGCCGGGATTTCCCGAAGGTTATTGGCCGAAAACGCCGGGGCCTGCGGATGCGGCTGCTTGGGACAAATCCGTGGAGGCATTTCAGCGCGACCTCGAGGAAATTGTCAGCCTGGTGAACAACCCGAAGACCGATTTGTGCGCGAAGATCCCGCACGGCGACGGGCAAACCATCTTGCGCGAGGCGCTGCTGCTCGCCGACCACAATGCTTATCATCTCGGGCAGCTCGTGGATTTGCGGCGCGCGCTGGGAGAATGACCCACACCATAGTGGCTCGGGTTTGCAAGATTCCTCCGTGGCGGTAGGATAAAGCAGTGCGGTCCGGCCTTACGCTTCATTCCATTCGGTTTTTCTGTGAGGACGTATGATTCACATCGAGAACATTTCCAAGCAGGAGCAAGAAACCGCCAGCAGCCGCCGCGGATTCCTCAAGGGCATGCTTGGCGCGGGCGCTTTTGTCTTGAGCGTGCGCTGGATGCCGGAACAGGTGTTCGCCGCCTCCACGGTTCCAAATTCCAGCGCTGCGGAGGCGATGGGCAAAGCCGCGTGGCAACCCAGCGTTTATCTGGCGCTCGACACGGATGGAACGGCGTACGTGGTCGCACATCGTTCGGAAATGGGCAACGGGGTGCGCACTTCCCTGCCGCGCATTGTCGCGGATGAACTCGATGCGGACTGGGCTCGCGTCAAAGTCGTGCAGGCTACCGGCGATGAAAAATATGGCGACCAGGACACCGACGGCTCGCACTCAGTGGTGAGCTTCTTTGTGCCTCTGCGCGAAGCCGGCGCAATGGCGAGATTGATGCTCGTGCGCGCTGCCGCGAAACAATGGAATGTTCCCGAAGGCGAATGTTCCACGGAATTGCATTTTGTCACTCATAAACAGTCCGGGAAGAAACTTGGATATGGCGAACTTGCGGCGGCTGCTGCAAAACTGGAAGTGCCAAAGAAGGAGGAGCTGAGACTCAAGCCGCGCAGCGAGTGGCGCTACATCGGAAAAGACGCGGCTGGTTACGATCTGAAGGATTTGTGCACCGGCAAAGGAATTTTCGGTCAGGACACCCGCATGGACGGCATGTTGTACGCCAGTGTGCTGCATCCTCCCGTCCTCGGCAGCACCGTGAAGTCCGTGGACGATAAAGCCGCTCTCGCCGTCACCGGGGTAAAGCAAACCGCAACCATCGACACGTTCAAGCCGCCCGTTCTCTTTCAAGCTCTGGGCGGCGTGGCCGTGCTCGCGGACAACACCTGGGCTGCCATGCAAGGCAGAAAAAAGCTGAGAGTCGAATGGGAAGAGAGTTCGCACCGCGTCTTCAACTCCGGCCCGTATCGAAAGGAATTGGAGGACACCGCCCGAAAACCGGGCAAGGTTGTCCGGGAAGTCGGGAACGTGGATACGGCATTCGCACAGGGCGGAAAAATCATTGAGGCGGAATATTATGCGCCGCTGCTGGCGCATGCTTCGATGGAGCCGCCGGCGGCGCTGGCGGTCTACCGCGACGGAAAAGTCGAGGCCTGGGCCCCCACGCAAAGTCCCGTGGGCGCGCGCGATGCGATCGCCGCGGCTGTGGGAGCAAAGAAGGAAGACGTGACCGTACACGTTACGCTGCTCGGTGGCGCGTTCGGCAGAAAATCCTTCCCGGATTTTGCGGTGGAAGCGGCTGTGCTTTCGAAAAAAACTGGCAAGCCAGTGAAAGTGGTCTGGAGCCGCGAGGACGACATTAAGTTCGACACCTATCACTCCGTGTCAGCGATGTACATGAAAGCGTCGCTGGGCGCGGACGGAAAGCCCACCGCCTGGCTGCAGCGCACGGTCTTCCCTCCTATTGGTTCGACGTTCAACGCTGACGCGGTCTATTCCGATGCCGGAGAGCTCGGACTGGGCTTCTCGGACCTGCCCTTCGCCATTCCCAATCATCGCTCCGAAAACGGCCCGGCCACCGCACATGTTCGCATCGGCTGGTTCCGCTCCGTCGCCAACATTTACCACGCGTTTGCCATTCAGTCATTCGCCGACGAACTGGCGCACGCCGCCGGAAAAGATCCGCTCGAGTATCAGCTGCAACTCCTGGGGCCGGACCGCATCCTTCCGAAAAGTGAGCTGCCGAAGGATTATCAAGACTACGGCCAGCCTTACGATCAATATCCCATCGACACCGCGCGATTCCGCCGCGTGCTGCAAGCCGTTGCGGAAAAATCCGGCTGGGGCAAAAAGAAACAAGGCAATGGATTTGGCATGGGACTGGCCATGCACCGCAGCTTCCTGACCTATGCCGCTTCCGTGGCCCAGGTGCACATTGACGACGCCGGCAAAGTGCGCATTCAACGCGTGGACACCGCGCTCGACGCGGGCACGGTAGTGAATCCTGAAATGGCGCGAAATCAGTTTGAAGGCGCGGCGGTCATGGGCACGAGCATCGCGTTCTATGGCGAAATCACAGCGACCAACGGCGTCATCGATCAATCCAACTTTGATACCTATCCCGTGGCACGAATGAATACCGCTCCCCGCGAAGTTCACGTGCATATCGTGGAAAGCGACGCGCCTCCGGGCGGCATCGGCGAGCCCGGGCTTCCCGCGATTGCTCCGGCGATTTGCAATGCGATTTTCGCCGCAACCGGAAAGCGCATCCGCGAACTCCCACTGACAAAAGCCGGACTGGCCTAGAATACTGACCGCGAGACTAGGCCTGGCAGCTCGGCAGAAGAATCGTCAGTCTCTTCGCCAAATGAAAAAAGCCTCCCCTTCGCATCAGAGTTCTTTCGGAATTCTGCTTTGTTTCCTCCTATCGGGCACAGCCGGGCTCGTCTATCAAGTGGCTTGGAGCAAGGCGCTGGGACTCATCTTCGGGCACACCGTCTATGCCATTTCCACGGTGCTTGCGGTATTCATGGCAGGGCTGGCCGCGGGCAGCGCTTATATTGGCCGCTGGGCGGAAGATCACGCGAACCCTACAGCACTCTACGCCCGTCTCGAGCTGCTCGTCGGCGCTTCGGGGGCCCTGTCGCTCGCAGGCCTTGCGGCCGTTCGCTGGTTGTATCTGGTTGCCTATCCTGCCGCTGGTGGTCTCCAGTCGCTTCTACTGCTCCTGAGATTCCTCGGCGCTGCCTTGGTGTTGTTTATTCCCACCTTCCTAATGGGTGGAACGTTCCCGATCCTGGTTCAGAGCATGCGGCGACATTCGGCAGAGTTGGGAAACCGCGTCAGCCTGCTCTATTGGATCAACACTTTAGGTGCGGTTGCAGGAACTCTGCTCTCCGGATTCGTGCTGCTTCCGGTGTTCGGTCTGCACATCACCGTCGCTCTCGCCGCACTTCTTAACCTCCTGGCCGGCCTGATCGCTCTGCGGGTTGCAAAGAGCGCCGGTATTGCGCAGGGTATTGCGGGTTCACCCGCAAAGGCGCCTTCTCCGGCGCCGGAAATGACGCGCGATGCCTCGACGTTCCTGCTTTTTCTGTTTGGGGTGGTAGGCAGCACCGCCTTTGCTTATGAAATTACCTGGACGCGTCTTTTGTCCATCACAATTGGCAGCTCCACCTACGCGTTTACGCTCATGCTGGCAACATTTCTGCTGGGCTCCGCGATAGGCAGCATGTTCTTCCAGCGCTACTTTGCTCGCTCGCGAGTCGCGTCTCTTGTAACTTTCTCTCGCACGCAGACCTGGACCGGTATCGTAGCCGTCGCTTCCTTACTTCTTTTTCCCTGGATTGCTTCTCTCGTTCCGCTGGTTCTCCGTCTGACCCATCAGACATTTGGTGGCCTGGTCTTGGCACAATTCATTGTCTCTGCCCTGACCTTTCTTCCCACCGCCATCGTATTTGGCTTCAACTTTCCGGCTGTGGTTGTTCTCATTGGTCACAGCTCTGGAAACCAATCCGGTGAGTCGGCCACCGTCGGCAAGGCCTACGCCGCAAACACTCTCGGCGCTATCCTCGGTTCTTTGGTGACAGGTTTCTGGCTGGTTTCCTGGCTGGGGAACTTCCGTGTTGTCGCGTTCACCGCATGCGTGAATTTGCTCCTGGCAGTTGCGTTGGAGTTGCGCTTGTCTCGGCGCAGCGTCCTGTCCCTCGCCGCAAACCTTGTCTGTATTCTGGGCGTCATTGTTGTCGGAGCTTCTTCCTTGTTCCACAACAAATCGCTGATGTCCCTTTCTGCGGTGCTCTACGGCAACTCCTACCAGGGGCATCTCACACTGAGCGAGATCGCCGCCACGAACGATCTCGTGTTCGCGGCAGACGGCGTAAACGATTCGATTAGTGTTTTGCGCTCGGATGATTACGTGGCCCTCCGCATTAACGGCAAGACGGATGCATCCACCGGCGACGCTCGCACGCAACTTCTGCTAGGCCACCTGGGAGCGGCGCTGCATCCCGCCCCGCGACGCGTCTTGATTATCGGCTTCGGCAGCGGCATGACCGCTTCCGCGGTGGCCCGCTATCCCAACGTGGAAAGCATTGACTGCGTTGAAATCGAGCCCGCGGTGATCCGCGCGGCCCCGTTTCTGAAAAAACTCAACCGTGGCGTCCTAAGCGATCCCCGTCTTCATATCATCTTTGATGACGCGCGAAACTTCCTGCTTACCTCGCGGGAGCAATACGACCTCATCATCTCCGAACCGTCGAACCCCTGGATCGCGGGAATTGCCACACTCTTTACAACCGAGTATTACGCCGCGGTGCGGCAACGCCTTGCACCGGGCGGAATGTTCGTGCAGTGGGTCCAGTCCTACTCGCTCGCGCCGGCCGACCTGCGCATGATAATCGGGTCGATCGCGCCTCACTTCCCCGAAGTGACTCTCTGGCGCGCAGAAGGTCCAGATCTCCTCTTGCTTGGCCGTACAGAACCTTCTTTACTCCAATTCACTCGGCTCCGTTCGCTCTGGCAAGAACCGGCCATTCGCAGGGACTTTGAAGCCCTGGATGTCCGTCAGCCCGAAGGGCTCTCTGCTTACTACTTGCTGGACGCCGCCGGTGTGCGAAGGCTGGCGGCCGGCAGCGCTTTGAACACCGATGATCGCACTCTGTTGGAATACCACGCTCCGCAAACATTACTTACTTCCGGCCTGTCCGACGAGAATCAGGGAATGATTACGCAGTTTCGCGCGGCGCCGCTGCCAACAAATTTAGAACCGTCCGAAGTGCAGCGGGCTTTGGAAGCTGGCTCGATAACCGCGCTCGATCTGAAGGACTCCGTCACGGCTCGCATGTTCTTAAAGGCGCTCGAATCTCAACCCGATTCTGCTACGCGCCGCATTGCCGAAGGGCGCTTTGCGTTGATGCACGATGATTTATCCCGCGCCAAATCCTCCTTTGAGGCCGCTCTGCGTTTAGAGGCAGATTCGCCGGAAGCCATGCATTGGCTCGCCGTGGCGGAGCATACAATCGGCGACGAAGCCTCCGCAAGGAACCGCATCGGCCAAATTCTCAAGGCGCACCCTCGCTTCCTGCCCGCGCTCACCGACGAAATGCAATTCGCGGCCGATCGCAAGGATTTTCGCCTCTCGTTGATCGCGCAGTTGAATCGGATGACGGTGATGCCACACCCGCCAGCTTCGGAATACTGCCGGCTCGGAGCGATTTGGATGAAACTTTCCAATTCCACAGAAGCCGAGCCGGTTTTGCTTCGAGGAATCTCCAAGGATCCCTACAGCTACGCCTGCCATCTGGAGCTTGGTGAACTGTATCGTGCCACGGGCCGGACGGCGCTAGCGCGTCAAAACTTCGAGTTCGTGGTGCGCTTCTACCCCGATTACGATCCTGCTGTCTTCGCAGCCCTCGCAGGCGTATACAACGATCTGGCAGATTCGCGTGCTGCCTCATCGATCTTGCGTAAAGGCCTTCGGCTTTTCCCGGCTAACCCGGAACTGGAGAAGGCCATTGCCCTTTATCAATAATCCGCTTCGCGGCAATCCGCCCTCATTTGGGGAATCCATTGGCCGCGCGCTGCCAGAAGTAAGTCTGCTCTCTGCTTTGAGCGGCATTTGGTGGGCCCGCCAGGATTTGAACCTGGGACCAACGGATTATGAGTCCGCTGCTCTAACCGCTGAGCTACGGGCCCCACGCTTCTCCTCATCGTACATGGAAAGCGCGATGCGTGCATCAGCTGCTGGCGCTCACTTGCGCTCAGGTTGAGCGATGCTTTTGCCGGTCGCCACGCGCCGTACCTGGCCTGAATTCGTGTATGCAGCGTTTGCCTCCTGTGACCAACATATCTTCTTCTAAATTTTCCCTGAATCCGCGAAACCCGCGAGCATTCGTGGTTCCTTTCCTCGCTTTCGCTGCTCACGGAACTGCCCCGAGGCCGTCCCTCCCAAACGGGGGTGTCTCGCCGGGGATTCCGGCGCGCTCGCCAGGTCGTCACAACGAGAGAGGATGGTGTGGTTATGCGCAGCGTGTGGAAGTGTGTTCTGGGCCTTTGTGCAGGATTGGCAGGACTGGGCTTTTTGGCCGCGGGCGCGGAAGCGCAATTCAAAAACGGCAGCCAGCCGACGGAGCTGAATATTCCGCGCGTCAGCCAGGGCGGAAGTGTAACGCAACGCATCGGGCTGATGGACATTACGATTCACTATCACCGGCCGGCGGTCGGCGGGCGCGAGATTTGGGGAAAAACCGTTCCTTACGGCAAGGTGTGGCGCGCCGGTGCCAATGAAAACACCACGATTACGTTTGCAGACGACGTGACGGTGGAAGGCAAGCCGCTGGCCGCGGGCACCTATGGTTTGCACATGATTCCCGACAAAGAGCAGTGGACGATTATCTTCTCGAAGAATGCGACCTCGTGGGGAAGTTTTAGCTACGATGAAAAGGAAGACGCGCTGCGCGTCACGGTGAAACCGCACCCGGCGGAAATGTTTGAGCAGTTGGCCTATACCTTTGAAGACGTCAAGCCGGACTCGGCGGTGACCACGCTGCGCTGGGAGAAGCTGGCGGTGCCGTTCCAGATTGGCGTGGACGTGAAGGCCGTGGTTCTGCGGAGCATCAAAAACGAGTTGCGCAACGTCGGCGGATTCACCTGGGCGGGCTATGACGAGGCCGCGCAGTGGTGCTTGGACAACAACTACAACCTGGAAGAGGCGCTGAAGTGGGAAGAGACCTCCATTCAGGGCGAGCCACGCTTCGAGAACTGGGAGACCAAGTCGCGCATTTTGAGCGCGATGGGCAAGAAAGACGATGCGGACAAAGCGCTGGCGACGGCGTTCGAGAAGGCCAACGCGCTGCAACTGTATGTCTACGCGCGCGGACTGCAGCGCCAGGGGAACACGAAACGCGCATTTGAGCTGTATCCTCAGGTTGTCAAGAAGGATCCCAATCACTGGCTCAGCCACGTCGCGCTGTCGCGAATTGACTCGAACAAGGGCGACTTCCCGGCGGCGGCCAAAGAGATGACCCAAGCCATTGGCGCGGCGCCGGACCCGAACAAGCCGCAACTCGAAGGCCTGCTGAAGCGGCTGGAAGCCAAGGACGACATCAACAAGTAAAGCGGCCGTCAGTCTACAGTCCACAGTTGTAAGTGCAGGCTGAAAGAGGTAGGGGCAGCACACCCCTACCTCTTTTTTGTAAGTGTTGATTCTAAATGGGTTACAGCACAAAATCGTTTAAGTGTTGCATCTAAAAGACTTAAAGCGGCTGTGTTTTCAATGAGTTGCGCGCGGCTTGTAAGTGTTGATTTTAAAGGAGCTGGGGAGCGCCTGCGCGTTGCACCTTGGAAGATTTGCACGTTAGATGGGGGAGCGGGCGCAGAGGCCCCCGGGGGGGTCTTGGATGTGTGGCAAACAAAGGACTTGCGGGAGGGGGTATTTGGAAGTGTGGCAAGGAAAGGACTTATGGGTCGTTTCTTCGGATGTGTGGCAAATAAAAGACTTAGCAACAGTGGCGACTGACAAGTGGCGAGTGGCGAGAAAAGACAAGAGAAATCGTGGGGCAGGTGGGACTCGCCCGTTAAAAGGTCCCGGCGAAGAGCGCGGGATGCAAGAACCGCATTTGCAGATTGGAAGGTTACGGAGAAGGCGGAGCCGGAACACAAGGAGCCGGGGAGAGGCGGGCAAGAGGAAGATTGTTGGCACATTGCAAAAAGAGATCCTTGGGCTCGCGAAGCTCGCTGAGGATGACTATCCTTGCCGGATCGTCAAGTTGGCGGCGCATCGTGCGGCAACTTTCATAAGAGAGGCTAGCAAATAATTAACAGTCTGTCAACTAAATAATAAGATATTTAGAATGAGGGAGTTGCGGACTCGTTCGAATGAGCGAGGCTTAAGTGCAAGAAAACAAAAGGGTAGAGCTGACTGAGGCGTGGGACTTTTTAGAGCGCGGCTCTGAGGGAAAGAATGATGAATAACAGGTCGAGTTAAGTCAAAACCTGTGCACGCAAAGCCGGCGTATGCGGCGCCTGGCCACTCAAGATTTCCGTGGGGATCAAATTGCGGGCCGCCGTTAGGGGCAGCCGCCCGGAATCAATCCTTTAGTTTGAGGTTCCGTGCTGCGTGGCGGACACTTTCTTTTGTGATGGAGTCAGAACCAAGGGCGTTGCCGAATGCAAAGCTGACCCTTTGTTCGCGCAATTCTTCTTCGCTTACAGGTCTATTTCCGGTTTCCTTCAACAGGCGCACCAATTCCGGATCGGGCGCGGGAACGTTCTTGAATTGTTTGCGGTCTGCCATACAAGTACACTCTTTAAATTAGATGTTCCGTGGAGGCGTATGTTGCAGTGCTGAGAAGAGGAGAACGGGGGAGCGGGAAAACACTTTGCCGCCAACGTGACATCCTTGCCCCCAAGGCGGTACAACCCTGCGGTAGGTTAGCACAAACCCATTCCCTCTACTCGTTCGCTGTGACTATACTCGGCAAAGGCAGTCCCACCTTTTCAAAAAGCAAACCCGAAAAGGTGGGGCACCCCCTCTTGATTCAACGGGTTAAGGGCTTGCCTAGGTCAATATCTATCAAGGGTTGGATATGGTACGCGAGGTATCCCATTTCCGCTTGGGATTCTGGTCCGGAAAATGAATCATGAAAAAATTGATCAGCGCTAACATAGACTTCAGAGCGAACTGGACGCCTTCAATAAAAATAGCGGCCTGAAATCTCTTATCGAATCGTCTTGTCCCTTTGCTGTTGACGATGAAGGCAGTCGGATGGGCCATCTTGGATAAGAACTTGTTGTGGCTGAAGAACTCGCCTTCTCGGTCTAATTCCCTTGCGGCTTTACCAACTCCTTTGAATTCGTCACTTATCTTGAACGACTGAGTATTGAAAATTCTTTCGAAGCGTTGAAGAAGGTCGTCCACTCTTTGGTTCAGTTCCGGCGTTATGCGAGCTCCCTTAGCCGCGGCCACCATTCCGAAAAGGTCACACTTCGTATCATCCTTGAATCGTTTGGCATTTCCCTCCGATGTGGAGCAATACTCTGTCCAAATCGAAAGTTCGAGAAAGTTCCGCGCCGACCACGCGAGGGTCGCAGTACGTCCTTCGCGGCGTGCACGTTCAAGCTCGAATGCCGTCGCATTGAGAGCAATCACAAAGTTTTGGACCTGTCTTACCCGCCACGGTGGAATCCGCTTGGACCATCTGTTTTTCTTTTTGAGGAAGCGGACAAGGGCCAAAGACGTAAAAGGGAACGCATCGCTCAAGAGATTTTGGTAGCGTTTGGTACTCACACGCATCTACAACCTCATCTTTCCATCTTAGCCCGCAGTTGTAAGATTAAACCAATCGCGACGTAGAAGCCCCTTTCGGCGGGGCTCTTTTGAGACTCGTGCACTGACGAAAAGAGGGCGGGGCGCTCGGGGCAGCATTCGGGCTGCTGCGCGGGAATCTATAATGTCGTGCCCCTGCACACGGCCCGCCTCGGAAGGCGGGCCCTACAAGAGAAAGCACGATGAACCGTGTCCCTCAACAGGGAGGAGCAAAGGCGCCGGCGAGACGCCAGCGCTACGAAAGGCACGGGTCTGAAGACCCGCCACTACACGAGGGTACGGCGAAAGAGCGAAGAGGGATTTCTCACTGCGTTGCGGTCCGCTCGAAATGATGAAGTGAGGATTAGGCGACGAATTGGAGGAGGGTGGCGGGGCGCTTCTTGCCGATGGCAAGGAGGCGGAGGGCGGCGCTCTG
>Ga0134082_10000686_pt1 | contig 11722 bp, 9 predicted proteins | sample 15_taG_6_FD_94473 | JGI IMG/M metagenome (GOLD analysis project Ga0134082, IMG submission 94473) | Grasslands soil microbial communities from the Angelo Coastal Reserve, California, USA - 15_D_Rain_40cm_5_09182015 | ecosystem: Environmental > Terrestrial > Soil > Grasslands ... | reverse complement strand
CCGCGCCGAGGCCGCCTTCCTCGAGGTGAGCGAAAGCCTCCGGCATTTGTGCGTTTGTTTGAAGGGCCCTGTAGTAGGGCTGTTTCACGCACGGCCGCGCCTGATCAGCAGGAGGCTAGTAGCCAATCTAGAGCGGTAACCGATTGATTTTGCTGGCGTAAGCCTGTGTGGAGAAAAGGTTGTGAATGTGATGCTGCTCACAAGACTGGAATGGCAGTTGCTCTCCTGTAGCGTTTTGCCGGCCGCGAAGGGCTAAGAACTCGGCGTGCTTGATCTGTCTATGCGGTCGTTCACGCAAGTTTGCAAGGGACCCTGATTCCGGGTTCCGACGCCATTTCAGAGGCGACAACCGTGGCAATACTGATCGGGCTGGACGACGGACGGCAGCATTATGCGCGCGGGGCGTGGCGTGCCGTCGTTTCTTCCGACATTTTGTCCAAATTGCTGCTGAAGGCGAGGCCCTACGAGACCCCTCCAGGCTCCGCGGACCAACTCTATGAAGACCGAACGCTTGAAATTACATACAGCTCCGATAAGGAGCAAATGGAAGCGCTTCAAGAATGCCTGGTGAAAATCCGCGACCGCTTCCGCGTCCTGGAAATTCATTTAGATCCTCATCGCTCCAATGATCGGCGTCGTTGGAGAAATCTTTTGCCGCCTGAATACATTCAGCAACAACGATCTGGTGCGGCGGCTCGAAGAATTTGGCGCTGAAGTTTGGCTCAATGACATTGCCGAATGGATCTGGTATGTCAATGACGACCAGTTGCAGAGGATGCAGCTTCAAGGAACAAGCTTCTCTCTTGGCGCATTCGACGCTCGTTTGCGGAATCATTTTGAACATAAGGACGAACATGCGCTGCTTTCGGTGTTCCAGCAAGACTTTCGTGGTTATGAAGAGCCTGACATCCGCGAGACGTTGACATTGGCAGAACGCTACCTGCCGCCACTAGGCGCGAACGGCGAGATGGTCGTCAATATCGGAAAGGCCGTTTATTTGGCCAACCAGGGTGCCGACGGCGTGATCGACATCAGCCCTTTTACTTGTATGAACGGAATCGTTTGCGAAGCCATTTATCCGCGCGTCAGCGCGGACCACGGCGGCATTCCCATTCGCAACCATTATTTCGACGGCACCCGGTCGGATCTGGAACGCGACATCGGCATTTTTCTCGAACTAGCGCTCCTACAAACGCAACAAAGCGGTGCCGCGCACCCTTCCGAGTTTCCAGTCCGACGCTCGCCTCCGACGCTCTGCTGCGGCACAATCTTCTGGATGAGCCAATCGGCAGACGCAATTTGGATTGTGGAGCAGGCCAAGGGCCTGGGTTTCGACCTGTGCGGCGTAGCGCGAGCGGATAAGTTCCCTGAACTGGAAAACACTCCGGATTGGCTCGCGCGCGGTTACGCTGGCGAAATGAAGTATCTCTTTGATCCTCGCCGCGAAGATCCACGTAGGGCTATGCCAGGGGTTCAAAGCGCCATCGTTTGCCTGCTCAACTATAACAGTGAGCATCCGTTCTCTACGGACGCCAAGTTTGCCCGCCGGAATGGCGAAGCAAGGGGATGGGTTTCTCGCTATGCGTGGGGAGACGATTATCATAGTGTTCTTGGGGAGAGACTGGAAGCGCTGAACGCGCTGCTTCGCGAACGGTTTTCCGAGCCCTTCGAAGCTCGCGTGTATGTAGACACAGGACCCGTTCAAGAGCGCGTGCTTGCCAAGTACGCGGGACTGGGTTGGCTCGGCAAAAACACGCTGCTGCTCAATCAAACGCTCGGCTCCTACTTTTTTCTTGGCGTCATACTAACGACGTTGGATCTGGAACCGACGCTCGGTGAAAAGGAGCTGCCGCCGCCGGATTTGTGCGGGAGTTGCCGGCAATGTCTTGATGCCTGTCCCACGCAAGCTTTTGTCGAGCCTTATGTCTTGGACGCCCGAAAATGCATTTCGTACTTGACGATTGAACTGCGCGGCAGCGTTCCTGAGGAACTTCGAGAGCCCATGGGGAATCACGTTTTTGGCTGCGACATCTGTCAGGATGTTTGTCCTTGGAACCGCCGCGCCGCTCTCTCCGCGCTGATGCAATTTCAACCGAGAAGTTTGCCATCGCGACAGGAGAATGCAACAGAGGCATCTCCAGACAGTCAGGATGATTCGCTGTTGCTCCCCAGGCTGGAGCGGCTCTTGGCTCTCGACGGGGAGAACTTTCGTGATTTCTTTCGCCGAAGCCCTATCAAACGCGCCAAATGGCGGGGCCTCGTCCGCAACGCCTGCATTGCGGCGGGAAATTCTGGTATGGGGCCCGGCAGCGCGGGCTACGCTCGCATCCTCGATTGCCTAAACCGATTGGCTGCCTGCGGCGATTCCATCGTTGCCGAATCTGCCCAATGGGCGCTCTCGCGCATCCAATAAAAGCGCAGCGAAATGAATCGATAGAACAGGGAACGCGGTACCGGATTTAGCCGGTGGCCGGCATCGAAGGCGTTTCAGATGTTTTCAGAGGCTGCATTGCCAATTCCCCTGGCGCTGGGAGTATAATCCCACGCGCTGGCCAGCTAGCTCTCCGCGCCACCGAGGTTTCCATGAATCGCCGCAAATTCTTGTTCCATACGAGTATCGTTGGCGCAGGATTGCTCGGGACAGGAAAAGCTGCACCGGACCTTCTGGGCGCCGGCTGCGTGACCGCTTCGGATTCAAATCTTACACTGGAGGAAAAACCCGTGGCATTTAGCGTGCCCCCGCTCGCTTATCCCTTCGACGCTCTGGAACCCCACATCGACGCCAAAACAATGGAGATCCATCACGACAAACATCATGGCGCTTACGTGACCAATCTGAACAAAGCCCTGGATGGCCAATCCGCGCTCCAGGCGAAATCGATCGACGACTTGCTGAAAGGGCTGGATTCCATCCCCGAAAATATCCGCACGGCCGTCCGCAACAACGGCGGCGGGCATTGGAACCACACGCTGTTTTGGACGCTGATGAAGAAGGGCGGCGGGGGCGAACCCAAGGGCGACCTTGCGGCAGCGATCAATTCCGCATTTGGTTCGTTTGCCGGCTTTCAAGAGAAGTTTACCGCCGCGGGCCTAGGTCGCTTCGGCTCGGGCTGGGCCTGGCTTATCTTGAAAGACGGAAAATTGTCCATCGACTCGACTCCCAATCAGGACACCCCGTATCTGCTTGGCGGAAACGCCAAGGCGGTCCTGGGCCTGGACGTCTGGGAGCACGCGTATTATTTGAAGTATCAGAACCTGCGCGGCGATTACATCAGGGCCTGGTGGAACGTGGTGAACTGGGACCGCGCCGCCGAACTTTTTGCGGCTGCGAAGAAGTAAATCCTTCTCGCAAAACTCTAAAGAATGGAAAAGGCCCTCGACGATTCGAGGGCCTTCTTGTTGTCGCTCAAGATTGAAACTGCTTCACCTTTAAGCCAATTGCCGTTTCGCCAGCGGGACGACCGCCACCGTTCGCATAGGCGCAGGATAGCTCTTTATCGGAGGGGCAAAGGGATGAGCGTCTCCAGGGGTTACAGGCAAGGGCTCGCGTAGGGCTCCCATCGCGTGCCGCGCGGATTCGCGAACCAGTTCCATGCGCCCGCGTACCTGGAATTTTGCCAGCAACGAGGAAACGTGAAATTTAACCGTTCGTTCCGAGAGGTTGAGTTGGGAAGCGATCTCTTTGTTGGAGCGACTATCCGAGACGCCGGCAAGAACTTCTTCTTCCCGGCGAGTCAGCCGCACCTGGCCATGAACGGATTTTCCAGCCTCGAGCAGTTGGTCGGCCTTCTCGATGAGATTTTCGAGAACATGGTTTTCTGTTTGGACCAAAACGGCATAATCGCTTGGAGTTTGGCCCCGAACCAGACAATGCATGGCAAGCAGTCCCGCCGCCTGGTCCACCGGAAGGCGGCCGTCGGGACCGGCTTGGATGTGAAAATGCGCGACCCCAGAGGTTTTTTCACAAAAGAAGAAGACATTGCGGTGGGAAACGGGACGCGCAGCTAACAATTGATGCGGATGGTCAACTCTACGGATTACCTTCACGTGCACCCCCCTCAGAATGCAGGCTCGGGATGGAACCGAAGCCGATGCGTTTTTTAGTTCTGTGCCCCTCGAAGAGACGGGAAACCCAATTGGGTAAGTCGCCCGAAAGTGAACCAAACCGTGGCTAGCGCAGGGTACCTTTTACCCAATGAACGGCAGGAAAAAACAGGGTTAGGCTGGCAACTCCCTGAAAGTCCGCCACTGGACGGTCTGCCGAACATCTCTTTCATGCAAACACTCTTCCGCAGTCTTCCGCAGTCCCGGAGAGTGCAACTCTTTCAAAGATTGGGGTTTACACCCCACGCAAGGTAGGTACTATACCTGATGTACCGGTAGGATTTTCATGGAGCGCGAATTTTTTCCATGAAACTAGGCGCAAAATTGCCCTTCTCAAAATAAACGTTAAATGAATAAGTTCGCACGCCAATGAGCGTTGCTCTATGTGCTGTGGAAAACTCTGTAGAATCTACGCAAAACCGCAAAACATCATCGTATGCGGGTCTGTTGAGGACTAATCAGCTCATAGGTCATGCCCCGCCAGCGGATTTTGCGGGTCGCTAAAGAATTCATGAAGTTCACCAAGTATAGGAACGGCATGAGGAGCGGAAGTAGGACGTAAACCGACGCCTGCGCCATGATTTGTGCGCGCGCCGTGGGCAAGGCTTCCGCTACACCCGTAAGGCGCAGTCCTCCGCGGATGGCAGACAGCAACAAGGGAAGGAAAGTCAGGGTCATGAGATGGAATGCCGGCCTTTGCGCCAGCACATCGCCGAGTATCAAGTACAAGCCCAAAACCAGCGTCAAGCAATAGAGAAAATGCGTGAGAACTGCCGATCTCCACATTTTGCCGGCGTATACGCGCGTAATCAGGATTTGCCGGTTGGTGAATTCCAGCAATCCCTCCCATTCTGTCTCCACATAAGAGAGCGTCAGGCACTCGGGAACGAACAGAATGGAACGTCCGGTCCTTTCCAGCGCGCGTGTCAGCGAATAATCGTCGCTAACGGAGCCCCTCCATTCCTCGAGCACGCCGGATTGCTCGAAAGTACTGCGGCGAATCGCCGTGCCTCCGCCCCAGCAGAAGTTTTGGGCCTTTTCTCCCAGCATGGTAACGATCGGGGAATTCCAGGCCGCAAGAAGCACAGTTGGCAGATTGCCGCTATTCGGAATCATCCAGCGCATTGTGGTGGTTGCGCCAACTCTTGAGTCCGCAAGGGGGGCAACCAGGTGGTGCAGCCAGTGTTTTCCGGGACGGCCGTCGGAATCGGTGAACACGAATACTTCAAATTCTTCGGGAAGCTGTTCGATCACAAATCGCAGGTTGTTCACCTTCTCGCCGCAATTAACGGGATTCCCCGCAATCACAACGTTCGTCTTGACCCGGGAGCTTTTCACCACGCGGTCGATGACGCTGCGTGCGGGGTCCTTCTCTGAAGCCAGGACGAAAAAAACTTCGTAGTTCTGCCGTTCGAATTCCGTCAGGGATAGCAAGTTACGCTCGAGCCCGGGCTCCATGCCCTTACACGGACAAAGCACAGCAGCGCGTGGCGCGTAGAATCCTGGATCGGCATACTGCCGGCGGCGTACGTAGCCGAGCCACTGCACAGCCTGCCAGACGAGGTACGCTCCGGTCAGAATCTGGGTAACGGCCAGTAAATAAAAGAGAGTTTCCACCTTCCGAGAGAATAACAGAGGAAGATTGCTCGCGGCGCGCTGTTGAAAACGGTTAGAATCGCACCCGTCAATGGCCGTTCAACGCTGGTTCAATCCTTTAAGGAGAAGCAAATGGCAAGAGTCGATGCGGGGATGGTTACATCGGGAGCCGAGCTGCCTGGGTATCGGATTGTGAGGAATTTTGGGATTGTTCGCGGCATTATCGTTCGTTCGCGAAGTCTCATTGGAAATCTTGGCGCGGCGCTACAAACCATTGTCGGAGGCAACATCACGCTGCTGACGAACTTATGCGAAAAGACCCGGGAGGACGCCTTTGAACTCCTCTTGCAGCATGCGGCTGAACACGGCGGCAACGCGGTGATTGGCATGCGCTACGACGCCACGGAAGTGATGCAAGGCGTCACAGAAGTGCTCGCCTACGGCACGGCGGTTCAGGTGGAGCGCATTTCTTGAGCTAAATTTGCCCATGTTCGCGGTGCGCCGCGAAGCAAACCAGTCATTTGGGCCCTCGTATACGTCCGGCGCCATCGCCGGCGACAGTTTTATAAAAGAGGATCAATTTTTCTACACCGGGTTGTTTTCTGAGCCTGCTTCGCACACCTGCGTGGCGAGGCTTTCCAGTTCCGTCAACGTCCGGCTGGCGGCCAGGCGCGCGTTTTCCAGAAACGAAGGATCCAGCAAAAATGCACAACGGTCCACGAAAGGATGGTTTGCTGCTTCGAACGGCTTGCGGCCTCTCCGCGTTGGCGCCACCCTTGCAAGAAGCTCCGCATATAGTTGCAAATCTCGCTGGAAATCCAACGCTTGTCCTATGGTCCAACCCTGCTGGCGCACCAGCGAACCCAGAAAGTTCTTGCGAAACAATGCTGCTTCTCGTCGCGGCATCGGCCGCGGCTTCGATTTTCCCTGTACTCTCGGCTCATCGCAGACAATTTCGAGGGCCCGCACGCAGAGTGCCAGCAGCGCCTCCCGTTGCAACAGCGCGAGCAAATCGCGATACATCACCGCGTGAACTTGAAGCGCTTGCCGTTCATTCTCCACAACGTAGGAGTCCACGAAACGCGGCACGATGCGCTCGCGCAACAACGCCTCATGAAGCTGTCGCGCCAGCTCAGCGGCTGCGCTCGACTGCGATTGCCTTCCCCGAGCCATGACTTTCGCGTACATGGTAGCAGGACTTGGCCGGGGCCTTCGGAATTGTGGCTAAAGAAAAAGCCCGGCATGGCTTGCCGGGCTTTGCCCCTTATCCCTAGGAAATGAGCCAACCTAGTGGATTGCTCTGGGGCTCTCCGGGCCAACGCGCTTGGCTTTCGGTTCCGGCGCCGGAGGCAGTGGCTGTGCCACCGGCTCCTTCTGCAGCGCATGCTCAAGTACCTCATCGAGAGTGTGCACGTAGGTGATCTTGATGTCGCCAAGAATGTCCGGCGTCAAGTCCGCCACCACGTTCGGCTCGTTGTCCGCGGGCAGGAGCACTTCCTTGATGCCCGCACGCTTGGCGCCAAGCACTTTTTCTTTGACGCCGCCGATGGGCAGCACCACACCGGAGAGTGTCATCTCGCCGGTCATCGCCAGGCGATCCTTCACCGACCGCCCGCTAAGCAAGCTGACCAACGCAGTCACCATCGCTGCGCCTGCCGAAGGGCCGTCTTTCGGCACTGCGCCCGACGGCACGTGGATGTGGATGTCCTGCTTCCGGAAAAAGTCAGGGTCGATGCCGTAGCGGTCCGCGTTGGCGCGTGTCCATGTCAGCGCCGCGGTCATGGATTCCTGCATCACCTCGCCAAGATGCCCGGTCATGGTGAACTGCTTGCCACCGCGCATCCGCGTTGCCTCGATGAAGATAATGTCTCCGCCAACCGGCGTCCATACCAGCCCCACCGCAACGCCCGGCCGCTTGACACGCTCCTCAACTTCCTTTTCCGTGCGGAACTTCGGCACGCCCAGAAATTCACGCACCACTTCCGGGGTCACGACCATTTTTTCCGTCCTGCCTTCGGCGATTTTGCGCGCCTGCTTTCGCGTAATGGTGGCGATTTCCCGCTCCAGATTGCGCACGCCCGCCTCGCGCGTATAGCTGTGGATGATTTCCTGCAAGCCCTCGTCGGTAAAGTGAATCTGTTCGTCCACCTTCAAGCCGTGTTCGGAGGCTTGCTTCGGGATCAAGTACTTGTGCGCGATGTGCAGTTTTTCTTCGCTGGTATAGCCGGGAAGTTCGATGATCTCCATGCGGTCGCGCAGCGGCTCCGGGATGGGATCCATCCAGTTGGCCGTGGCGATGAACAGCACTTTCGACAAATCAAACGGCACGTCAAGATAATGGTCGCGGAACGAGTTATTTTGCTCCGGGTCGAGCACTTCCATCAGCGCCGAAGACGGATCGCCACGGAAATCGCGTCCCAGTTTATCGACTTCATCCAGCATCATCACCGGATCGTTGGTTTCCGCGCGCTTCAGTCCCTGAATCACCTGGCCGGGCAGCGCGCCGATGTACGTCCGGCGGTGACCGCGAATCTCGGCTTCATCGTGCATGCCGCCCAGGGCGATGCGCACGAACTTACGTCCCAGCGAACGGGCAATGGACTTGCCCAGCGAAGTCTTGCCCACGCCTGGAGGCCCGACAAAGCACAGGATCGGCCCCTTCATGCCTGGCTGGAGCTTCTTCACCGCCAGGAAATCCAGGATACGCTCCTTCACCTTTTGCAAATCGTAGTGATCTTCGTCCAGAATGTCGCGCGCCCTGGCAATGTCGATCTCGCTAGTTCCTGAGGATTTGCTCCACGGCAGCGAAGTCATCCATTCCAGATAGGTGCGCGAAACCATGTATTCGGCCGAAGCCGGCGTCATTTTCGCCAGGCGCTTCAATTCGCGTTCGCATTCTTTCTTGGCTTCCGCCGGCATTCCGGACTCTTCGACTTTTTTGCGCAGCTCGTCGATTTCCTGCGTCGAATCATCCGATTCGCCCAATTCCTTCTGAATGGCCTTCATTTGCCCGCGCAGAAGATATTCGCGCTGATTTTGGCTGACCTGTTCCTGCACCTGCTCGTGAATTTTCGAGCGGAGCTCCAGGACTTCCAGCTCCTTGGACAATTCACGGATCAAAATCTCCAGCCGCTTGCGCACGCTCGGCGTCTCGATCAATTCCTGGCGCAAGAGCGTGGAAAGCGAAGGCAGCATGCCGGCGATGAAATCGGAAAGCTCGCCGGGATCCTCGATGCTCATGGCCTTGGATTGCAGATCGTCGGAGAGTTGTGGCGAGTGGCTCACAACTTCGCGGAACAGGTCCAGCGCGTTGCGTTGCAGGGCCTCCAGTTCCGCGTCCACTTCACCGACAACGTCCGGCTCGGGCTTCACCTGTGCCTTCAGGAATGGCCGCAGGCTCACCATGTCGACAATTTGAATCCGCTGCAGCCCTTCGAGAAAGACCACTACGTTGCCGTTCGGCATTTTTACCGTTTTGTGCACACGCGCCAGCGTTCCCACCTTATGGAGGTCGGCGGCAGCGGGGTCTTCAATCCGCGGATCGAGCTGGGCAACCACCCCCAGCAATTTGTCCTCGCTTTGCAACGAACCTACCAGTGCCAGAGAGCTTTCCCTTCCCACGGTCAGCGGCAGCATAGCGCCCGGAAAGAGCACCGTATCGCGTACTGGCAGGATTGCCAGAAGCTCTGGCATCGAAAACCTTTTCTCAGCCATATTCTCCCCAGTCTCTCAAGGCGGCTCCACCGAGCCCCTTCACTCGAGATTAGATGCGGCCTAGGCATAAATGTTGCACAGCAATGAGAAGGCCGCTAGCAATAAACTTTAGTCTGTCTCGCTCATATTTTAGTATCAAAACTCTCTTTTTACGAGTGAATCAAGTAAAGCATTTATTTTGTATATCTTACTAGCCTCTCTGGCCACTGCTTTACCTTGCTTTCCGCCTGAAATTCCCGGCACGCAACAGACTAGGGTCCCCCGACTTCTTATCCGGCCTTACTTTGCTTGATCTCAACGCTCCTTAGAACGAAGGCTTTTGCTTCCTCTCGCGTCTTGATCTGCCCTTCGAGCTGCGCGTCCTCAATGGCTCCCAGGATTCGAGCAAACTGCGGGCCAGGGCGCAAGCCCATCGCCAGGAGGTCATCTCCGGTCAAGAGACGATCCGGCCGCACCTGCTCGGGAGGCGTTTGGTCCAGAAAACGCTGGACGAACTGGTAGGAATCCAGGTTCCCGTGGCTCGACAGGCAGTCCAGTCGATGCAACTCCAGATGCTCCTCAAACAGGGGCAGTCGAACCAACCGCTTCAACGTTGCCTTCTTCATGGCTTCCACCGCGCCAAACCGCATGTGATTCGCCACAAGGGCGGTGATTTGTTTCGTCTCGTCGTTGGAAGACCGCAGCCGCCGACAAATGGCTTCCGCCATCCGCACGCCCACGTCCACGTGATGGTTGAACCGGATGCGGTCACCGGTTTGCTCCGCCGATTGGAACGTCGGCGGCTTCCCAACGTCGTGCAACAGTACACCCCAAGCGAGCGTTGGGGAAGCGCCCTTCTCTAGTTTTTCGAGCATCAGACGCGTATGAATCCACACGTCGCCTTCCGGATGAAATTCCGGCGGCTGCTCCACGCCCTTCATCGAGGCAATTTCCGGCAGCACTTGCTGGAGCAGTGCGGTTTCCTCCAGCAATTCAAACGCGCGCCGGGCCGCTCCCTCGGTAAGCATCTTGGTAAGCTCTTCCCGCAGGCGCTCCGGAGAAACTTGAGCAATTTCCGCGACATGATGCCGAATCGCGCGAAACGTCGCGGCTTCGATTGCAAAACCGAACCGCGCGGCGAAACGCGCCGCCCGCATCATCCTCAGCTTGTCTTCCGCAAACCGGCGTTCAGGATCGCCGATAGCGCGAATGATTCCGGCGTCTAAATCCTTCTGCCCGCCGACGAAATCAAGCACATCGCCGCTGTCATGCCGCATCAGCAGGCCGTTGATGGTGAAGTCCCGGCGCTGCACGTCTCGTTCTGCAGTCTCCGCATAGACCACGCGGTCCGGGTGGCGCCCGTCGCTGTAGCCGAAGTCCGACCGGAACGTGGCCACTTCCACTTTCAAGCCATCCTTGGGGATCAAGATCACGCCAAATTGCGCCCCCACCGCGACGCTCTCCGGAAACAAACCCGCCACCTCGACCGGCGTCGCATCGGTCGCGACGTCAAAATCAGCCGGCTCGCGTCCCAGTAACAGGTCGCGCACACACCCGCCCACCAGCAGCGCCTGATGCTTATGGCGCTGCAGCATCTCGCAAATCGAATTGGCGAGTTCCCGCGGCTTCATAGTGTGATTATGCGCCAGTTCGCTTGCTCCAACGAGGTACTAAACCAAGGAGAAAAGCTCTCCGGGCTTCTTACTTAGGGCCTATAACTTACAGCGGAGAACTGTTTTATTTGGAGCGAAACACCAGGCAGGTAATGTCGTCCGATTGGCGGGTGGCGCCCACGAATTCATCCACACGCTTCATCAGGAGCTGCAGAGTCTCCTGTGCATTCCAATCTGGCAGATTGCGGATGGCTCCCAGCCAACGGCTGTTTCCAAACTCTTCGCCGGATTCATTGAAGGCTTCCACCACTCCGTCGGTAAAAAGAATCAGTGCGTCGCCCGGCCGCAATTCCAAAGTAGCGGTTTGGTATTCTGCGCCAATCTTGATTCCCAGCGGCAAGCCGCCGGTTTCCAGAGATTCGAACGCCCCGTTCGCGCGCCGCACAATCGGCGGATTGTGTCCTGCGTTTACATAGGTGAGGCGCCGCGTTGCCGGCTCGTATTCGCAGAGAACCGCCGTCGTGAACCGCCTCCCATCCAAGCTGTACGCCGCTGCATACCGGTTCAGCCTGGTTGCGAGTTCCGCGACAGGCACGCCTTCGCCAGCAATTGTGCGAAGGCTCGCCTGGAGCGTCGCCATCAACAACGCCGCCGGTACACTTTTCCCCGCTACGTCCGCAATGACCACGACTAATCTTTCTTTGTTCTCCGGGTCT
>Ga0134082_10000675_pt1 | contig 11802 bp, 8 predicted proteins | sample 15_taG_6_FD_94473 | JGI IMG/M metagenome (GOLD analysis project Ga0134082, IMG submission 94473) | Grasslands soil microbial communities from the Angelo Coastal Reserve, California, USA - 15_D_Rain_40cm_5_09182015 | ecosystem: Environmental > Terrestrial > Soil > Grasslands ... | reverse complement strand
GCGAACACCAGCCAAGAGAGTCTCGACGCCGAAAACGCGCCCATGTTCTACTACGCGTTTTCGCAGAACCCGCATCCGTTCATAGTCGTCGTCATGCGCACCAGCGGCGATCCAGCACCATGGATGAACGCTGCACGCCGCCACGTCTCTGAACTGGACCGCAATATACCAATTCAATCGCTTCGGACCGCTGAAGACTGGCTGGGAGCAACCCTCGACAGCAGACGCTTTTCGACCCTTCTGCTAGGGCTCTTCGGGGCGCTGGCGATGACTCTAGCGTCCGTGGGAATCTACGGCGTCCTGAATTATTGGGTGAGCACGCGCCAAAGAGAAATCGCCATTCGGCTGGCCGTAGGCGCACCGCGCTCCGCGATTCTTCGTTGGGCCGGACTGCACGCCGCGCGGCTCGCTGCGATCGGAATTGTGCTCGGGGGAATCGGCGCATGGAACGCGGCCCGATGGCTGGAGAGTTTGGTGTTCGGCGTCAAGGTCCACAGCTTGCCGATGATGGTGTCTGCTGGAGCCGCGGTGCTCGTTATCGCCGCGCTCGCGGCGAGCATGCCATTGTGGCGCGCGACGCACACCGACGCCGTCCGCAACCTTCACGAGGCTTGAGAATCTCACGAGGCCCGAGAATCTCGTATCAGGCGAACACACGCGAATGCATGGGAATGTAGCGGCGCGCTTAGCGCGTCCCCTGTGTTGGATTTCGTTACACGTCCAATTGCTAAGCGGAGCCCCGGTGGCCTAGATTACTCAGATGCGGCGAATCGCCATGGTTGGTGTTTTCCTTCTTCTGGCCCAAGCACAACGTCATCCCACAAATGAATTGGGTACATTCTTATTCCGTTGACGTGCGTAACCGCTGCCGAGCCAACCTTGCCCGGCAGTTAAAGTCCTCGCTATAGTAGGTGGCTGATGGCAGGCGGAGATCGTTCCTCCCCTGCCTTGCCCTCAACCCGCGGAGTTCGTGTCACTGTGGCGAAGACGAGCGCGACCAAGTCGAAGGAATCAGAGAGCGGTAAATTGCGGATCGGCGATGATTGGAATGCTATCCGTATCATTGCCCTGTCGCAAAGCAATCCGCTTAAGGCCATCGCGGAGTTGGTCGAAAACAGTATCGATGCTCATGCCAAGACGATTGCCATCACGCGCGGCCGCGAGCACGGCGAACATTATCTAACGGTCAGGGACGATGGCGACGGTGTCCCCCGCGATCCGAACGGACTGCCTGACTTCAAGTACGTCGCGACTCATATCTGCGACTCGGTCAAGCGGCGCTTGAAGGCAGACGGTGCTGGACTCGGCTTACAAGGAGAATTTGGCATCGGTCTGTTGAGCTTCTGGACCGTGGGCGACACGCTCACGATGACTTCTACCAGTGCCGATGAGCGTGTCTATCAGATGGTTATGAGCAAAGGGGATCCGCGCTACGTCGTGAAGCCTCGACGCGTGCTCTTTTCCGAGCGGGGCACCGAACTCAAGATCAGGCCCTTGCTCGAGGGCATCCGCGGACTGAGCGGCGAAAAGATCCAGTGGTATTTGGCCTCGGAGCTGCGCGACCGTATTCGCAATACGCAGGTTCGAGTAACGGTGCTCGATAAACTTGCGCGCAAGCAGTACCAGGTCGAGCCGCGACAGTTCGAAGGCCGCTTGCTGCACCAACTGCCGACGGTTCGCTCGCCATTCGGCGAGGCGTATGGCGAACTGTATCTCACAGAACCGGACGAGGATTGCCGGGTCGCCCTTACCCGAGACGGCACGCGCGTGATTGCGGATATTGGAACGCTGCCTGGTTTGGAGCGCCCGCCGTGGAGTTCTCGTTACCTGCAGGGCCTGATTGACGTGCCCTACCTTAGCCTCACACCCGGCACGCGTTCCGGGATCGTCCACGATGAACGCTATCGGGCTTTCGTGGAAGCTTTAGTACCGCTGGAAGCACACCTCAATGGGCTCATCGAGGCCCAACGACGCGCCGAGGAAGAACAGGCAAGCCGGGAGTCTCTACGTGCTATCCAACGTGCGTTTCGCGAGGCCATGCTGGTCTTGCCGCGCGAGGAATACGACTGGTTTGACATTCAGTCTCGCTCACCGCAAGCGTCCGGTGCAGGCGAGCCACCGGGGCGAGACGTGGAGGCCTCAGGTGTGGAGGGAGAGGGGGGCGTTCCCGAACCGCGCGGAGGCGAACCTATACAGCGCCAATTCTTCGACTATGCCGGTCCTTTGCACACCGTCGTGATTTCACCTGCGGCAAGCACATTGGCAGTGAGCCAACGTCGGCGGCTTCGTGCGCTACCCCGGGATCGCTCGCGCCGGCGGGTCGAACAGGACTTGACATTTGCCTGGGAGATCGTCGACGGGGGTGGCACGCTCTTGTCCACGTCTGATCAAGAAGTGAGCTTTGAAGCTCCCGCGTCGCCCGTTCTTGTACGTTTGTCCGTTGCTGTCTCACAGCGCGACATACGCTGCAGTGCCGAGGCGTTGATCACTGTCACCGACAGCCTTGATGTGGCTATCGGCCCAACTGTTGTCAATGCGCGCGGTTTACCGGGCTACACCTTTGAACGGGCCGCTGGGGAACTGTGGCGCTCGCGATTCGATGCTGAACGCAACCTGATCGTCGTGAATAGTGGGCATCGCGATTTTGTCTTCGCCACGCGCAGTCGCGCGCTCCAGCTGCGTTACCTTGTGCGGCTCTATGTCAAGGAGTTGGTGCTTAAGAACTTTGCTGGTCAGTCGGCCGAACAAGTGGCGGAGCGCATGATTGAGCTCTCGCTGTATGTCGAAGAGAAATTGAAGTCCATGTGAAGGGTCGTGCCGGAGACGCAGCCTGAATGGACTGTATGACAGATTCAACGGCGTCGACCTCCCGGAGGCGACGCACTACGCGAATCCCGGCACGTTTGCGTTGCGTACACATGGGTGTACACTCACGTCCAGGAGCATCCCTATGACTACGATCAAAGTCGGCGTGCGCGAGTTCCGCGAACGGATCGCCAGTTTCCTGGAATCGGACACTCCAGTTGCTGTCACTCGGCGCGGCGAGAATTTCCGAACTGAAGGAAGCAGCGGACCGTCTTGCCAGTGCACTCGCGGATGTTGATGAGGAGGAACTAGTGGCCGAGTTCAAGGAGCTGCGTCGCCGCGGGAAGGGCGCATCCCGCTGAGATGATCGTTCTCGACATCCTTATTCGCGCCGTCCTGGGGCGACGCGTTAGGCAGCTCATCGACACCTATGCGAGGCAAGGTGTCCGCTTCTTCGCACCTGACGTTGCCTTCGATGACGCCGAGAAATACTTACCTTCCCTCTTGAAAAAGCGGGGCAAGCCCCACGCCGACTTTTCGGCGTCGCTCGAATACTTGCGAAACATCATCGAGGCTGTTACTCCCGAGCTTTACGCCGCCTTTGAAAGCGAAGCCCGACAGCGATTGCGCCGTCGAGACGAAAGTGATTGGCCAATACTCGCCACAGCACTCGGACTGGCATATGCAGTGTGGACCGAAGATGCGGATTTCTTCGGTACTGGCGTCGCGGTGTGGACTACAAATTGAATCGAGATTTTTCTCAAGGAACAAGCACAGTCGCTTGAATCTCAGGAGGAATGACATCGAAGGGCAAAGGGACCTTTTCGTTGGGCTTGCTTTTCAGGTTGCTAAAACTTGCTTACATGACACTATGATTTTCTGGAAGCAAACCGTGAGAATGCAAGTGCACAAGCGATTGAATTCAAGAACTTGGCTCCCCGGGCTAGATTCGAACTAGCAACCCTTCGGTTAACAGCCAGCAGAGTTGTTTAACCAAAACTTGCCGGAGTTAGGCACGACCGAGGGGAATCAGCAAGTTTCGATGAAACGCGGTAAGCGGACTTTTCCTTCTCTATTCACCTTTTATTCGCAATTTGCTGCGCTTCACCGCGTTTCGCGTGACATTCCTGTGACAACGTCCAAAGCGGTAACCCTCAGCCAGAGTTCGTCTGGATATGCGGACACTGCCCAAGCAGTCCTCCCTGAGTGTCAGTTCGGGGCAGGCTGAATTGGTTTACCTAGACTTCTCTTCGTTCTGCTCCTGCAGCTTGCGAAGGTCCCGCCAACGGGCGTATTGCCCGGCTTTGGCGGGATCGGGAGCAAAATCATTCGCATATCCCATCTCTGTAAGGTGTGATATCCTTACTGTAAAGGAGATGAGTAAAGATGCCACCTTCTAGCACAATCAGTAGCAAGGGCCAGATCACGGTTCCTCTTGAGATTCGTAATCGGCTCGGGCTGCGAAAGGGAGATCGGGTGGAATTTGTCGTTGACAATGACCGAACGACCATCCGCCCCGCACGTGCACCTGAGAATCCCTTCGCGAAGTATGTCGGGGCACTTCCCGCCTTTTCCGGCGTCGATGAGGCAAATGCATGGGTGCGGACGTTGCGTGACGAAGAAACTGAAGGACGATGAGAACGGCAATCGATACCAATGTCCTCTCCGCCCTCTGGTCCAAGGAACCTCTGGCTTCAGACATAGCGAGAAATCTTGGCAATGCGAAGAGGGAGGGAGGTCTTGTTGTCAGCGCGCCAGTGTACGCGGAACTGCTCGCCTATCCGAAGGCCACGGAATCGTTCGTGAATGACTTTCTCGCAGATACGGGCATCGCTGTGGACTTTGAGTTTCAACAGCCGGTATGGCTTGGGGCTGGCCGACGTTTTGCGCGTTATGCGAAACGGCGACGACGGTCTGCGCATCAGGGTCCGAAGCGTTTGCTAGCTGATTTCATCATTGGATCGCATGCCTTGGCGCAGGCTGATCGTTTTATGACGCTCGATCCGAAGCGATATCAGCGGGATTTTCCAGAACTGAGGCTTATATAGTCTACCTTCCGCGACTTCGTCCGGTCGCATACCTACGGCAGAATTTGCGACTCAACGCGGAAATTCTTCGAAAAAATGTAAGTGGTTAAAAAAAGAAGGTTGGCTCCCCGGGCTAGATTCGAACTAGCAACCCTTCGATTAACAGCCAGCAGAGTAACTTAATCAGCATTCGCCGGAGCTAAGCTAAACCGAGGAAAGCTAACGAATTGCAGCAAAATCCAACGAGTCACTTCCTCAGTTTTTATTCGTCCGATACTCACTTTTTGCCGCCATTCTCCACATCTGATATAACGTCTGTACTACATTTTCATCGCGGCCATCGCTATGACAGCAGCAACGCCAGGTCTTCAGAGCGTAGGTCTCGAATCATGCTGTTCTCGGCGCCGATGATTGCGGCGGCAAGGTCGCGCTTGGTTTTCTGCAACTCCAGGACTTTCTCCTCAACCGTGTCGCGGGCAATCAGTCGATAGGTGAAGACGGGCCGTGTCTGCCCAATGCGATGCGCACGGTCTACGGCCTGCGCTTCAACTGCGGGGTTCCACCAAGGATCGAGAATGAATACATATTCGGCGGCGGTGAGATTCAAGCCCAGACCGCCTGCCTTCAGGCTGACAAGGAAGAGACGGCAGTCTTTGTCATTTTGAAAGCGCTCCACTCGCGTCTGGCGGTCCCGGGTGGCGCCGTCTAAGTATTCGTAGAGTATTCCGTCCTGATTCAGCCGGGCGCGGAGAATCTTCAGCAAGCTGGTGAACTGCGAGAACACCAGCGCCTTGTGTCCTTCGTCGAGGACTTCACGCAGTTGCTCGAGCAGCACGTCCAGCTTGGCGCTGGAATCACTGGAGCGTTTCGAATCGAGCAAGCCGGGATGGCAAGCGGCTTGCCGCAGGCGCAACAATGCCTCCAGGACCTGAATCTTGGATTTCGCCAGGCCGGCGGTTTCGATCCGCCTAAGCAACGAATCGCGGTAGTGCTGGCGCAACTGGTCATAGAGTTTCCGTTGCTCAGGTTCGAGCTCGCAGTACACCGTTTGCTCGGTTTTGGACGGCAGTTCACGCGCCACCTGCTCCTTGGTTCGGCGCAAGAAGAACGGCCGCAACGCGTGACCCAGCAGGCGGCGCGTTTTCTCGTCCGGATTGCGCATCGATCCGCCCACGACCTTGAAGGCGTTGGCAGCGCCAAGCATTCCAGGGTTGAGAAACTCGAATAAAGTCCACAGCTCACCGAGGTGGTTTTCCATCGGAGTGCCGCTCACCGCCAGGCGGTGTCGTCCGCGCAGAAGCCGCGCGGCCTTCGACGATTCGGTTTCCGCATTCTTGACCACCTGCGCCTCGTCGAGCACGACGTAATCAAACTCGGCGTCTTTGAAGCTCCAGGCGTCTCGGCGCAGCGTGCCGTAGGTGGTGAGCACCAGGTCGTAAGCGGCGAAGTCATTGCCGTTGCGCTCCAACCCGGTATGATCGAGCACCCGCAGCTGCGGAGTGAAGCGTGCCGCTTCCTCCTTCCAGTTGAATACGAGCGACTTCGGAACAACCACCAGGGACGGACCGACGGGCTCGCCTGCGGCGCGCAGCTCGCGGCGGGATTCGAGCAGCGCCAGTACCTGCGCGGTCTTGCCCACACCCATGTCGTCCGCTAAGCAGCCACCGAAGGAGAAGCGCTGCAGGAAGTGCATCCAACCCAAGCCTTCGCTTTGATAGTCACGCAGCTGACCCACAAATCCCGCGGGCTGTGCGGCAGGTTCGACGCTGTGAAACCGTCGTAGCTCCTCGCGCACGCGTGCGAAGGTCTCATCGCAGCGGGCTTCTGGTTGCGCCGCCACTAAGGCGTCAAGCAGTCCCGCTTGGCTGTGACGGAAGCGCACATGACCTTGCTCTGGCTTACCCATTCCAGCCAGCGGGCCAATACGGCGCAGCCACTCTTCCGGCAGCACGCCATAGGTTCCATCATCGAGCCGCACCATCTTGTCCCCGCGCCGCAGGGCTTCGAGCAACTCGGGCAGGCGCGCTGTGGTGTTCCCGTACTCTACCTCACCGTGCAGCTCGAACCAATCCACGCCACTCGAAACTTCGATGCGGAATGGGCCTGGGCGCCGGAAGATCTTTCCTTCGGCTTCGATGTCCCAGCCTGCCTCCACAAGCGAGCGCACGATGCGAGGCAGCTTGCTCGGCGCCAACTCCCACCTCGGCGTGGAATCCGGGTAGGTAGGAGCGCGCTGCTTCAGGCCAAGCTGATCGAGAAACGCCCAGGCGGCCTTCTCCGCGTTGGAATCCCGGCGTATAAAACGCCGTCCTGCAGCATCGAAAAAGCCTCGCGCCGGATCGAACGCCGCAAACATGCGGCCCTCGTAAGCAAAACACAGCTTCGCATCCAGGCGTTCATGCCGGTACGGGACGCGGGTTTTGGAAATTGTCAAATGAGGATGGGCTGGCAGAGCTACCTCCTCGTATCGTAACTCCTCTGGCACCCGCAGCGGCGGCAAGTTCGGACAGCAGAGCAAAGTCGCCAGGAATTCATCGCGCTCCTTTTCGGGAACCGAGATCGAGCCCTGTTTGCGAAGAGCGATGATCCATTCGATCGGAGTATCGTTGGCGAGAGGTGCCACGCGGTCTCTCGTGATTACCAGACCTGCCGTGGCCAGGGCCGGGAATGTTGCTTCCCCGCGCTCTTCTCCGCGCTGGAAAAAGCCGGCGAGGGTACATGCCGTTTCGCCGAGCCGGTGCAGCTCAAGGACGAAATTCCAGGGACCGCCTTCGTCCCACGCAAGCGGAAGCAGGTTGTCCGGTTCGTTCAGTGGCCGCAGGAAGCAACGTCCGGTGCGCACCACCAAAGGCATGAGCATGCTGGCCAACGCGGGCGAGAGCAGAGGAGATTCGGGGATCGGCAGATAAGTTCCCGCGTAGCCGTAGCTGTAGCTATACGATTGACCTCCCGGCAGAGAGGACAGAATTTCGCGATCCTCTGACAGCGGGAGCTGAGCGATCTGGCCTTGGCGCATGGAAAGAATTTTGGGTCGCGAGAAACTGCCATTGGCGTTCCGGTTGCGCGATTGCAGGGAGAGAACCAAATCGCCGGCGTGCACGTTTTTCGCGACATCCACGACATATAGAATCTCCAGCTTGGACGGCCAAGCCGCGCGATCTCGAGGCGGAAAGACCTCACCGAGTTGTTTCCGCCAGTCCGCTGGTTTCGGCTTTGCCGGATTCCAGACGACCGCAGGAGAACGCGATGAAAGGACCGGCGCCGTCCCGTCGTCCTCATAGAGTTCTTCATCGCCATCGTAGTAGTCACGGCCATCAAGACCATCCGCGCCAAGAGCATCCAAGTCCAGGATCAACTTGTCTGCCGAGGCAGCTGCGGTCAAATATTGATGCTGGTCAGCGGCAAGGGTGGTGGCCCACACGTGCTTGCAGGGAACGCCCTGCTCCACAAAATGGGGGCAGTCGCACCAAACCGCAAGCTTGTTGTCTCTCCAGGCGAATTGCACCTCGTAAAAGCCGGAACCGCGCACACAGGCAGTAAGCTCGGATTGGGAACCTTCGTGGATCGTGACGCGGCCCTTACAGTAGTAGTCGTCGCCGCGCTTCCGAACATTCTTGGTGAAATTCGCTGCCAGCTTGGTGGAGAGACTCATGCCCCTGCTCTATAGAACTCGCAGGATATTCTATGCAGGTTTTTCATGACTTTCCATGGAAAGAAAGCTCCTCAACTGCCAGCAGCCTCTGGAACTCCGGATAGGACTTTCCTTCGGAGGCAGAAAATAAAAGCAAGCAGTCGCTTCTCGAACTTTTATTTATGTTTTATTCGCTTTTTGGCGCATTCGCCGCAATTGATTACTACGTTTGTGCTAGGTTTCCGTAAGCGGGAATGATCGGCTGTCGGAATTAGCTCCATCTACCAAACGAAGCACGCCTGGCCGAGCTGTTGGCCAGTTGGATCGCGCGGAAGTAGTTGTCTCCCTTGCCTAAATCCATCTGCAGGTTGCATCTCCCGGATTTCTTGTGCCAACGTGGGATAAGGCAGGCATTTCTCAACTCTCTTTGGCAGCTATCCAAATACAGATGGAATGCACACCACAAATTGCAGGACGACCGTACCCAGCCGCGTGCCGACATACACGGCGATCCATGCGATCCATCAAGTCTCTTGAAGACAGCGAAACACGGTCCTAATATTGCTTGAGGGTCAGACTTTAGAAAGAATACCTGATTCTCGGTCGGCAGGGCCATAAAGGCCGCATCAGTCATGGCTTTCGTACGTTGACATCGGTACGGATCGCCCATCGCTTAGGGTTATTGAGAAGCCAATCTTTCTCTCTCAAAGGCGCTGTAGTTGTTCCGTACTCTCGTGAACCAACGAATCGAAAACGACTTTGCCGTTTGCATGAAGGCATTGCAAAATATGCGACCGTATCGTATATTATGCGCGTGTGGATACCACGGGACATTGAACCTAGGCTGCAACGATCTGTCCGCACTCGTCCGGTCGTGGTGCTCACAGGAGCGCGCCAGACCGGCAAGACTTCCACACTTCTACGGCTATTTCCGAAGTATGGGTTTGTCTCCCTGGACCTGCCGACTGAAGCAGAACAAGCGGAAAAGGAACCACAAAACTTCCTTGGTCGCCACCCGCCGCCAGTGATCATCGATGAGGTGCAGTATGCTCCTCGCCTATTCCGGCATCTCAAGGTGGTTGTGGACGCGAGTCGCGCCCGCAACGGCCAGTTCCTGCTTACCGGCTCACAGAAATTTACGTTGATGAAGAGTGTTTCCGAATCGCTGGCCGGGCGGGCGGATATTACGGAACTCGAGACGCTCTCCTTTGCCGAGATTCACTCCGCAAGGCCAGCAACCACGGTCGAGACGACGATCGTTCGGGGCGGTTTTCCCGAACTGCACGCGAACCCGGACATTGACCAGGTTGCCTTCTATAACTCCTATCTTGCCACCTACCTGGAACGTGACGTGCGGTCACTGGCCAACGTTGGTAACCTGCGAGACTTCGAGCGTTTTCTACGCGCTTGCGCCTTGCGTTCCGCAAACTTGCTAAACAAAGCTGATCTCGCGCGTGACATCGGCATCGCTCCTTCCACGGCAAATCATTGGTTATCCACGCTCGAGGCCTCCGGGCAGGTGGTCCTCCTTGAACCATGGTTCTCAAACCCTACCAAGTCCATCGTCAAGAGCCCTAAACTCTACTTGGCAGATACCGGCCTGCTTTGCGCTCTATTGAACATCCGCACTGAAGATGCCCTTCACCAATCACCTGCCGCCGGCGCAATCTGGGAAACCTTTGTTTTTGCTCAACTGCGTAGTCGAGAACGCCGCGCCGGACGTGTTGGCAGTCTATTCTTCTGGCGTGACCGGACACGCGAAGTGGATTTTGTTGTTGATATCGGCGGACGGTTGGACCTTTTCGAAGCGAAGTGGACCGAACTTCCGGGTGACGGTGATACGGTAAACCTCAATTTCGCGCGCACCGTTGTGGGCAAGTCGCGAGTGACCGGGGGCGCGGTCATCTCTCGCACCCCCAATAGTTTTCCACTCAGCAGTGGATTCCGCGCTCTGCCAGTGTCCGAATTGCGATGAGGCAAATCGTTATTTTGGAACTGGTTGATCGTTTTGCAAGTCGTTGAGCTGGACGTCGGGGTTTGCACTTCCAACTGAAAGGCAGAAGTTGCATTCCATTACACCTGTAAGTAGCTGGTTGTGACGCGTTACGTAAGTGATTCTGCTTCAAGAGGAGAGGCGCGCCGGAGTGGAAGAAGGTCGAATGCCGCTTGGAAAAACGCGGATATGAGACTCGAAGTGGGAGACCTGGAAATAGGAGGCACTGAAAACCGTCTCTAACTGATTGCCTACAAAAGAGGAAATGGCTCCCCGGGCTAGATTCGAACTAGCAACCCTTCGGTTAACAGCCGAATGCTCTACCGTTGAGCTACCGGGGAACCGCGCAACCGATTTGTTTTCATTGTACTAGAGGCTTTCGGTCCACGCCAGTTGAACTTATGTTTCGGGTTCGATCCCTGCTCGATGGGGTAAATCGTGTTTGTAGTCAGTGAGTTTCCGTCAGGCGAGTATTCGATGTTGCACCGAACAGTTGAACCAAAGAAATCGATTCTCGAAACGACTGGTTGCGCATAATGGTTAGTTGCGACTACCTATCTTAGCTAGCCTACCGGCCGCGCAGGTCCCGATGCGTGCAAGAGATTGGCCCGGCTTCATCGAAAGTCTCGATTTAGCGCTTCGAAATATGTAGGGCGCTGCACATCAACCTCGCCCTCTTGGTCCAAAACCACTATGCCGTTGTAAACGTTCATTACGAGTGGAGATTCAACGAAGGAGTGCTGTAGATACTTGTGTTCATAAGTAGCGGTGACCTCGGTTATTGCCCATCTTGGCGGGTGAGAGTAGAAGCAGCTCAAATCCACAGCTGAAGTAGGAGCGTGAATATCCAGGTACGAAACGCGGATTCTCCGCCGAGTCGCCCAGCGCTTCTCGAATCTTGTTGATCGCAGTATTCAGATTGTAATCTATGTCAACGAGGGTGTCAGGCCAAAGCCGCTTCTGTAATTCCTCGCGGGTCACGATTGCGCCGGAGTGCTCCAGCAGGATGGCGAGAACCTGAAACGGCTGACCACTGAGTTTCAGTTTCAGCCCAGCCTTGCGCACCTCGCCTGCCTGAAGGTCAAGCGCGAACGTCGCAAAACGAACAACCTGGGCGTAACGGATCGCTTTCTCCACCTCCGGGGATACTCAAGTACGCACAGTCTAGCATCGAGGTCCAGGCCCATACGAGCAATCAATCCTATGGTCTACGCAACTACGCCAATGGACCACACTCCTCAATCTGTGTTCAATAATCTAAAGGATCGGATGTTGTTCTGAATGCTGTTTCGGATGGTGGACGCGATAGTGTCTCAATTACGTTCCCACCGCTTCTCCCGCTGCTT
>Ga0134082_10000660_pt1 | contig 11918 bp, 10 predicted proteins | sample 15_taG_6_FD_94473 | JGI IMG/M metagenome (GOLD analysis project Ga0134082, IMG submission 94473) | Grasslands soil microbial communities from the Angelo Coastal Reserve, California, USA - 15_D_Rain_40cm_5_09182015 | ecosystem: Environmental > Terrestrial > Soil > Grasslands ... | reverse complement strand
GTGGCCCACAAGTCCACGGTGACGTGATAAATCTCTCCCGGATTTGCCAGCTCCGGCTTCTCTTGCGAATTACGGTAGCGCAGCCGCAGGATTCCTTCCGTCAGGTTCTGCGCAAACCCATTCGGCCAAACGTCCACGAACTTTCCGGTGAAATCCGTGTCTACAGCCGAACTGCTGACGTATAAGTCCAGCGAAACTGGCCCAGTTACTTCCGTATCTTTCGCAAACGCCGCCGTCGTGTACACCAAAACGTCAGGACGCTGCTCCGCCGGCCGCTGGTCCTCCGGGCCAACTCCCGTTGGCAGGCGCTGGCAACAGAGCGGCCCTCCAATCGTTGGCACCGCGTCGGCCGGATCGTAAACGTACTGGTCGGCCTTCTCTTCCGCTGGTGAGGTTGTGTTGAGGGCGCCATTCCCGTTCAAGCCGTTTGCCCTCCCCGGCGAGTGCAAGTAATAGTGCGTGTTCTTCGCGCGCGCCAAGGGCCAATCGTCCTCGTCGCGCCACTCGTTCTTACCCATCACGAAAATCTTGACGGGTTTCTCTTTGTCCACACCGTTGGCTTCACCTTTCAAGAGCCAGTCGTACCACTGCAGCATCCTGCCGTCGCCATCCACTTCCAGCTTTTCGCCAAAGTCCACGGCTCCGATTTTTCTTCCGCCGCCGGCATGTCCGCCAACCGTAACCTCGAGCCTTTGCCCTTTCCGCGCCGCTTCCGTTCCGGCTTCTTTCTTTAGCCGGACATAATTCCGCAACGTCCCGCCAAGAAAAATGTCGTACCACGCGCCAATTCCGTAAATCGGCACCTGGATATCCGCGTAGTGGTCTTCAATCGAAATCTGCTTCCAATAATTGTCGTAGCTGGGATGCGCCAGCCAATCCGTGAAGTACGGCGCGATGCCCGCCGCAGAAGGCGCCTCCATCAAAGGGTAGGAAACCAGCGGCAGCACCTTGCTGCCTTCTAATGGGTTCATTCCTTTCTCCGAGCGCCGCCGCATCGTATCCAGCGCCAGTCCGCTGGACCACGACTCGTTGAACCACTGTTCGAATGCGCCGCCCTGGTAGGTCCAGCCGTCGTGATAGTTCGACGCCGTCACGACAGGACAGATCCCCGCCAGGTGCGGCGGTTTGGCAATCGCCGCAAGGTACTGCGTCGCGCCCACATAAGACCCGCCGAACATCCCCACTTTGCCATTCGAATACGGCAGCGCGGCGGCCCACTCCACTGTGTCGTAGCCGTCGAGCGATTCATTCTTGAAGGGATACCACTCGCCCTCGGAAGTGAACCTTCCCCGCACATCCTGTGAAATCACGACGTAACCGCGCGCCGCGGCTCGCAGCCCAAAATTCATCTCTCCTGTTTTGTCGTAAGGCGTTCGCACGAGCAACACCGGAAATTTCCCGTCGGCTTTGGGGCGATAGATATCCGCGCGCAGCGTCACGCCATCGCGCATTTTCGCGGCAACGCCCCGCTCCACCGTCACCTCATATTTTTCTTCTGCTGCAAGGCCTGGTGGCGCAAATTGCGACGCGCCAGCCGCGAAAAGGAAAGAGGCGACAATCCTCCGCATGGCCTTCAGTGCAATTCTTTCTAATTTCCCATTCATGCATCGCCCCTTGCATGGACGCAATGATTTCAACAAGTGTTGGAGCCTAGGTCGTCATCGCCACTCTGTCAAGGCGCGCATTCCGATTTATCCTTCTATATTACTAATATGGTGATGGGCGCGCGGATCGAGCAGGATTGCCGTAAGAGAAAGAAAACAAAGGGCTAGACCTAGCAGGGCGGCTCGTTGTTGCTGCGCTGGCCGTTAGCGCACATGTCAGGAACGCGCCGCGTAGTCGGTCTGGCCTTGATTTGCCCTTTTCACGTCAAGCACGAAGCAACTCGACTTGTTACCTTTCCACCCAACAGGACCTTTGGTCCTCTGCCAAGGCACGTCAACAGCTTCGTAACTAACTCTATTTAAATGGTTTATCACGCCGAGAGGGTTGGTTCCCAAAGTGCCGTTCTTAGGCTGTCTTTTAGGGTTGCCCTGAACGGGCATGTGATTTGACGTGGCCGGAAACTTAAGCACGTAAGAGGAATCAATGAATCAACGCAACCTACATGGGACCGCCCAAAGAAGCCGAGGTTTCTCAACTCTCGAACTGCTCTTGGTCATGGTCGTCTCGCTGGTCATCGCCGCCTTGGCCATACCGGGATTTAACCAAGTAAGGCGCACCCTGCGTATCTCCGGCGATGGCAGGGAGTTGAACGGGGCCATTAACCAAGCGAAAATGCTGGCCGCCGCTGACTTTACGCTTGCGCGAGTGTACTTCGACCTTGGTGCAAATGCGCCAAACACCTTCCATGTGGATGTGTGGAACAAGGCAGGGAACGGAGGAGCTGGGTGCTGGCAGTTGGCCAGTGACGAAAACAACCCGAACAACCCGTGCTTCGTAGCGGGCACGAGCCCGGTTCAGAGCCTTTCGCCAGGCGTCACGTTTGGCTTTGCTGGAATCGGCGCCCCTCCCCCCAATACGCAAGCGAACGGCATAAGCCAAGGACCTCGATGCCTTCCAGTGAACGGAAGGAGGCTCGGGCAATTGGCCACAACGGCTTGCATCACTTTCAATTCGCGGGGCGTTGCCATTGACACCAACACTGGTGCGCCCACGGGAAACGACGCTGTGTATATCACCGACAACGCGCAAGTCTACGCAGTGACGGTTGGCGCTACGGGCATGAGCCAGGTGTGGGCCAATAACGTGAACGTCAACGCAAACTGGTATCGGAAATAAGGACGAGAAATTATGAGACAGCACGGTTCCATCCGAATTTGCAACCCCAAAACGAATGCACAGGCGGGCATAAGCCTTATCGAAACCCTGATCGCCCTCGGCATCCTGCTGATCGCCGCGGCCGGAATCATGGCCCTGGCGACGGTGGCCATGTCCACCACGGAAACACAAGGCCACTTGGCATCCCGTACCGCCGAGTATGGCCAAGACAAGATGGAACAACTACTAGCCCTACTGTACGGAGATACTAACACTGACACTACTGTTTTTCCTGCCGTTGTCAACCCGGGGGTCGGAACGGGTCTCAAGGTGGGGGGCGGCTTGAATCCGAACGCCCCGGTAGTGGGATACTCGGACTACGTCGACGCAGCCGGAAACCCAGTGGCCGCTGCGGCAAACTGGTCCTACATTCGCGTCTGGCAAATCACTCAGGCCGCCCCGAACATGATCCAAATCTCCGTTCGGACGCAGGTTCGACACTCGATAGGCAGTGCCAGCCAGACCGGCATTCTTCCCACATCTACCATAACGAGCTTGAAATCAAGCCCCTTTTGAGGCGTCTGTGTGCGGCAACCTGAGAAAGAGTGGAAACTTATGATGCGCAAAAAGCAAGCCGGGTTCACATTGATGGAAACGATGGTGTCCCTGGTGGTTCTCCTGGGCGTTTCCGCGATCGTTATGTCGGGGATGGTTCAAATGATGTATACGCAGGGAACCATTGCGAACCGCACGGAAATGCATACCAGCGTGCGCAGCGCGACCGAGCTGCTGCAGCAGGAAATAGGTCAAGCCGGGAAAGTCTCGCTGCCGCCTCCTCCCGCAGGCACGGCTTGGGCGATGGTGGGTCCAGCTCCCGCTGGCGTGGTTGTTAACCCAGCAACGGGCATAATTACTCTGAACGTGACTTTTAACGTTGTTGACAGCGCCGGTAACCCGGTCCTCTTCGAGGGGGAATGGGTGACCGTGGAGGCGGGTCAGACACTAGCTCTTTGTCCGACGTGCGGCCGGGAAACCGTCCAACTGACTTGCGCCGCTGGACCGGGGAACTGTCCGAATTCATCAAACACTTGGAGAGCGACCTTTGTTGATAATCACGTGCTCGCGCCGATTCCGGGGACGGGCACCGTGGGGGCCCAAATCAGCTTGCCCGGAGCGTTTTCCACGGGCATCGTCCCGCCCGCAGCCGGGGTCATGCCAGCTCCGCCAGCCGGCTACGCGGGCTACCCAGTGTTCCCAGCGGGCTACCCGGTGGGCAATCAGCCCGCCAAAGGATCATCAGGCACGGTGTTGAAGCTTTACGGCGATGTGAACGGCGACGGCGAGATGGTCTTCGTGGAATACACCTGCGTCCAAGGCACTCCCGCCGCTCCTGGCTTCTTGTATCGCAACCAGGTCAGGTTCATGGATAGCCAGGTGGTGCCTCCTAATGATCCCTCGAAGATCGTATTGACGGGCGTGCTGCAAAATCCAAATGATGCAGCAGGCAACCCGGTTCCCTGTTTTACTTATCAGCTTCAGACAAAGGGCGGGCTCAACGCGGCGGCCAGTGACTTGGCATTTGTGACCGACGTGGCGGTTACGCTAACCGTGCAAACGTCAAATCCCGACCCGCAAACGCACATATTGCAGCAGGAGACTAAAGCATTGTTGAACATTTCTCCGCGAAACGTTTACGACGCCTGGGATTTTGCGACTCTGGACTATTCCGATCGCATTCAGCCGGCTCCGCCGCTGATCAAAGCGAACATTTTGATCAATTACCAATAATGGATACAGCCATGAAGATCGTAAACGGAGAAATGCTCATGAAACGCAACAACCAAAGAGGTTCCGCTCTAATTTTTGCCCTGATCCTTTTGCTGGTGCTCTCGGCCATGGCCGGGTCTCTCATGTTTCTGTCGAAGTCCGAGACCTTTTCCAGCATGAATTACCGCATGATGACCCAGGCGCGTTATGGCGCGGAAGCCGGCGTGAACGCGGCGGCGAACTTCATCATGAACACCTATGTGCCCCCCGCCGCAGTCCCGGCCGGCACCCAGAACTTTGCAGGCTTTAATACCAACGTGTATCCGGTGACTGACGCAGCCGGTAATCCCATTTTCTTGTCCACGTTGAACGGACAGGCTGCCAACTACCCGGGCGGGCAACAGAATGCCTTTACCAACGCCATGAATGCCACGCAGCCTTTGCAGGCCGGCGCTAACACCGTGAACTACAGCGCTTCCGCGCAGTTGATGACCATGGTTTCCATTACGCCGTTTGGCACCACAACTCCGGTGACAATTCAGACCTGGCAAATCACCGCGCATGGCGATGTCGCCAACGTGCGCAATGCGCAAGCAGAAGTGGTTACCACCCTTGAGCGTTATATCTCGCCGGCTTTTTCCTATGCCGCCTTTGCCGATGCCAACGGCTGCGCCTCGCTCAGTTTCACCGGCAATGGCACCACCAACAGCTACGATTCCGCGGCCCTCACTGCCAACGGCGGTGCCATCAACCCGGGAGCCAACGGAGCGGGCATACCACTCAACGGCTTCGGAGGCAACGTCGGCACTAACGGAAACCAGGACGACACCGGCGCTAACGTCCAGATTAACGGTTCGTTGTCCACCCCCAATGCGGGTGTCGGCGCTTGCGGGGCCGGCAACGTGACGGCGTTTAGCGGCAACCTGAATCAGGTCACAGGCGGGCTTGTCCATCTGTCCCAGCCGGTTACTTTCCCCATTCCCACTGTGTATCCGCCGGGAGCAACGAATGTCAACGCTACAGCAACGCTCGGACCCACGGTTGATCCTGCTCATTGTGTGGGCACGACTTGCAGCTATGGGGACATCAACCTTGCGGGTGGCAACATTGTCACGCTGTATCCCGGCACTTACAATATCAACAGCATCTCGATCACCGGCAACGCCCAGCTTGTGATTGCTCCTGACCCTGTCACTGGGCAGTACGGGCCGGTGGTCGTCAACGTGGCGGGAAATAACAATGCCACTCCCATCGACTTGGAAGGAAAAGGTATCGGCAACCCAACCTTCAATCCTGCGATCCTCCAGTTCACTTACGCAGGAAACGGTTTGATCAAAATCGCCGGCAATGGCGCGAGTGCGGCAGTGTTATACGCCCCCAACGGCACCGCCTCCTTCAGGGGAAACGGCACTTTTTATGGATCGGTCATCGCGAATCAGTTGACCGACGTAGGTAACGGCGCCGTTTACTACGACATGCATCTCAAGAAGGCGCTGTTTACCATCGGAAATTACGTGCTCAATACCTTTACCTGGAACAAGTACTGATTTCAGCAAAAGCAATCAAGACATAAAGCATTCAGCTTTTCGAGAATTAGGAGCCGGCGCGCGAAGCCGGCCCCTTTTCTTTTTCCTGACAAGTCTTCGTAGCGACTCATTTTCTTGGCCGAACCCTTCCCCGGTGTTTTGGCGCGCAGCCGCTCTTTGGTTTGCAACTGCGCGGGGGGCTATAATGCTCGGATGCAAAATCATCAGAAAAGTGCGCCGATGCACGGCACTACGGTTTTGTGCGTGCGCAAGGAAAACAAAGTGGTGCTGGTCGCCGATGGCCAGGTCACCATAGGCGATCACGTGATGAAACACACGGCGCGCAAGACGCGCCGCTTGTACAACGATAAAGTCCTGGCGGGATTTGCCGGCTCGACCGCCGACGCGATTACTTTATTCGAACGTTTTGAAGGGAAGCTGCAGGAATCTTCCGGCAATCTGCAAAAGGCCTCCGTCGAGCTGGCCAAGGAATGGCGCAAGGACCGCGCGTTGCGTCACCTGGAAGCCATGCTCGTGGTGGCCGACAGCAAAAGCACTTTTATCCTTTCCGGTAATGGCGACGTCATCGAGCCTGACGATGGAATCGTGGCCATTGGTTCCGGCGGCAGCTTTGCCCTGGCCGCGGCGCGCGCGATGCTGAAGCACTCGAAACTAACCGCCAAGGACCTGGCCATGGAAGCCATGCGCATCGCCAGTGAGATCTGCATCTACACGAATGAAAATTTTACCGTCGAAGAGCTTTAGACCTGGGCTCGGATTTCGGATTTGAGCGCTTGTGTAAGTCCGTTTTCTCGTTCATTGTGAGATGGTTCCCCCCAGCCGACCTTAGCGCCCACGGATTGGGCGAATTTGTTGTAAACCATCGTGGGGCGTGTAGCATCTTCTAGTTAGGGGATGTTAGGCTTTGGCTGTGCCTCTCTTCACACAAAACCTTAAGACGGAAAACTGGGAACTAGGGAACTACGTGGGGAACCAGGAATGACCACCAAGTCCGAAAAAGAATTAGTCCTTGCGCCTGGCAGCAATGGGGCTGTTACGGGCGAAGAGGAAGGGATTCTTCCGGCGCTCGATGACATGACGCCGCGCGAGATTGTCGTCGAGCTCGACAAGTATATCGTCGGGCAAGCGGCCGCGAAACGCGCCGTCGCCGTGGCCCTGCGCAACCGCGTGCGCCGGCAAAAACTTCCTCCGGAGATTGCGGATGACGTCTTGCCGAAAAATATTCTGATGATAGGACCGACAGGCGTGGGGAAAACCGAGATTGCCCGCCGCCTGGCGCGACTTGCGGGATGCCCGTTTATCAAGGTGGAAGCCTCGAAATACACGGAAGTCGGTTATGTAGGCCGCGATGTGGAGTCCATGGTGCGCGACCTTGTGGAAACCTCGATTGACATGATTCGCGAGGAAAAGCTGGATGAAGTGGCGGACCGCGCTGAACAAGCCGCGGAAGAACGCGTGCTCGATCTCTTGCTTCCTCCTCTTCCTTCTGCCGCTCCCGGCACTCCTGAAAGCGAAGTCGCGGCGCAGCGCGAGCAGAATCAGCGCACACGCGAAAAGCTGCGCACGCAGCTTCGCGAAGGCAAGCTGGATCAGCGCATGGTGGACCTGGAGGTGCGCGAGCGCATGATGCCCGCGTTCGAAATTATTTCCAGCCAGGGCGGCGAGATGGAAGGCATGGATGCTTCGAAGATCAACGACATGCTTTCCGGCATTTTCGGCCAGCAAAAGAAAAAGCGCAAAATGAGCGTGGCCGACGCGTTTGAATACCTGATCCAGGAAGAGGAAAACAAGCTGCTGGATATGGAGCTGGTCACGCGCATGGCCGTCGAGCGCGCCGAGCAGATGGGAATTATTTTCATCGACGAAATCGACAAAGTGGCCGGCCGCGAATCCGGCCATGGCCCGGACGTTTCCCGCGAAGGCGTGCAGCGCGATATTCTGCCCATCATCGAAGGCACCACCGTCAACACACGCTACGGCATGATCCGAACCGACCACATCCTGTTCATTGCCGCCGGGGCGTTTCACGTCACCAAGCCTTCGGACTTGATCCCCGAACTCCAGGGCCGCCTGCCCATTCGCGTTGAACTACAGTCGCTGAAGGAAGAGGATTTCATTCGAATCCTCACCGAGCCAAAGAACGCGCTCATCAAGCAATACATCGCGCTTCTGGAAACCGAAGGCCTGAAGCTGAATTTCACCGAAGATGCGGTGGCGGCCCTCGCGCGCTTCGCCACGAGCGTCAACGAGCAAACGGAAAACATCGGCGCTCGCCGCCTGCATACCATTCTCGAAAAAGTTCTCGACGAGATTTCCTTCGAGGCGCCTGACCTGAAGAAAAAGAACGTGAAAATCGACGCCGCTTACGTCAATAAGCAGCTCGTGGACATCGTGAAAAACCAGGATCTGAGCCGCTACATCCTGTAGGTCCGAAACTCGAAAATGGAAATTCGAAATTCGGAAAGAGTCCGGCGGCGGGCGAGGGAGTATTGGGGGCTCTCCAATTTCAATTTCGAGTTTCGATTTTCGTAATTCTCCTGGCCGCGGGTTGCGGGGCCCCTGGCGATCCCGTTCCTCCAGCGCCGCTGGTTCCTGTTGCCGTGTCGGATCTCTCCGCGCGCCAGGCGGGTGACGGCGTCGAACTCGTTTTTTCGCTTCCGCCCAAAACTGTTTCCGGAGAAAGACTCACAGCTCCTCCAGCCATCGAGATTGTTCGCGGTTCTCTGAAGCCGAATGGCGCGCCCGAGCCGAAATCGTTTCGCGTCGTCTACACGATTCCCGGCGCGCTCGTTACGAACACTGTTGCTTCAGGACATGTTCGCTTGACGGACCCGATCTCGCCTTCGGAAACGAAAGAGCACCCCGGTGGAACGTATGCCTATCTCATTCGAACGCGCCTCTCGAAAAAGCGCGCTTCCGCCGACTCAAATGTTGTTACGGCACGCGTGTTTCCCGTTCCGCAACCCATCTCAGCCGTTCAAATCCAGGTCACAGAAACCGCTTTGAACCTTACCTGGCCCGCGCCAACGCAAACGTCCGGCGGCGACCCTCTCGCGGGCATCTCCGGCTACCGCATCTACCGCGCTGAAATCGATCCGCACTCGGCTGTTCCTGCTGGCAAAGACCTCTCCACAGTTCACTGGATTGTCCCTCTGGCGCTTCTCGGGCCATCCGGGGCAACCAGCTACAGCGATACGCAATTTGAGTTTGGGAAAGGTTACGTTTACGTCGTCCGCAGCGTTATTTCCGTGGATGGAAATGAAATCGAGTCCGACAACTCCGAGCCCGTCACCGTCACGCCCCTTGACACATTTCCGCCGGCTGCGCCTCAGGACCTCGTTGCCGCCGTGCTGCCCGGGGCGACTCCTTCCACGTTCGTCGTGGACCTGTCGTGGTCCATCAATCTGGAAACCGATTTCGCCGGTTATCGCGTCTATAGAAGTGAGCAGGAAGGCGTAACAGGCCAGCTAGTTACTCCGGACTTGCTGCCTACACCGGCTTTTCGTGACAGCTCTGTCGTACCGGGTCGCCGTTATTGGTATACGGTGACGGCCCTGGATCGCGCGGGAAACGAAAGCGCGCCGAGCACTTCCGTTGCTGTTGACATCCCGCAACCGCCTTCGTAGATTCGTTGCTTCATTGCGGCATTCTTGGGAGCCCAGCTTCGGATGTTTATTCGAACAAATTTGCCTGGTTCTCGGCGGCTGGATTTCCTTCGCAACGCGGCCATTCGCACCGGCGTTTACACGGGTGTTTGTCTAAGTTTTGTGTTTACTACCTGGCTGGTAATCGCCAACCAGGTTCCTTTTCTGGAGCGCTTTGCCTTCGAGCGAAATATCGCCGCGGCCGCCGTTCTCGGTTTTCTCGCGGCTGTCCCGGTACTGCGATTTCTTCGCTGGCCCGGAAATCTCCTGGCTTCAAGCATGATTGCTTGGGTGATCTTTAGCTTGGTCTACCGCATGCTTTGCATGATCTATCATGGGCTCGGCAATTGGCACACCACCTTCCAGGTTTTCATGGAGGGGGCCGTGGTCTACATGATTTTCACGACGTTGTCCTGGATTGGCGCAATTATCCGAAGGGCCCGCGCCGCCGAGATTTCTCATCCCAAGCCTCAACCCCGGCGCCGCGAGAGCTGACACGAAATGAAAATTTGCCGCTACGTTCCGCGCAATACCGCTTCACCGCCCTCCCCGCGCTATGGCCTCATCGAAGGCGAAAACGTAGTTGAAATCGCCGGTCTGCCGTGGAGCCAATGGACACGCGGCGAGCACTCTTCGCGCCTTGCGGATGTGCGGCTCCTCGCTCCTGTGGAGCCTTCGAAGATTGTTTGCGTTGGCCGCAACTACGCGGCGCACGCTGCCGAATTCGGCAACGAAGTGCCCAAGGAGCCTTTGATCTTTCTGAAGCCCTCCACGTCCATCATCGGCCCGGAAGAGCCCGTGGTCCTCACGAAGTATTCCAAGCAAGTGGAACATGAAGGAGAGCTTGCCCTCGTTGTTGCGCGCCGCTGCTCGCATCTGCGCGATCCTGAAGATGCGCTCTCTTACCTTCTTGGCTATACCTGCCTTAACGACGTTACGGCGCGCGATTTGCAGAAGAGCGATGTGCAATTCACGCGCGGCAAAGGCTTCGACACTTTTTGCCCCGTTGGTCCGCACATCGAAACCGATCTCGATCCTTCGAGCCTTCTCGTCGAAACGCGGGTCAACGGGGCCATCCGCCAGTCGGGCAAGACCTCCCTTATGATTTACCCGGCGCCGTTCCTGGTTCGCTGGATTTCCCGCATGATGACGCTGCTTCCAGGGGACGTGATTGCCACGGGCACTCCCGCGGGCGTGGGTCCGCTTGCTGCGGGCGACACAGTTGAAGTGGCTGTTTCTGGGATTGGTGTATTGCGTAATCCGGTGCGCGCCCCCCAAGATTGATTCCCGTTAGGCCGCAATTTCGCTAGAATACGCGGTAGTGGGGCTGCGACCGTTGGAATGCGTCCGTTGCGTTGCTATCGCCCAGTCTTGGCGCCCCATGCAATCCCCGGGATTCAATGGAGTCGCTTTGCTAATAGCCTTGCCCGCCGATTGGAAGCTGATGCTTGCCATGGGTGGCGCGGCCATCGCCGCCGTCGCCATGATTGTCTATGCTTTTCTTCGGCCGGAAGGCGACCCGGAAGCGGAGGAACGGCAGCGCCGCCTGCATTTGAATCAAATCGGCCGCATCGCCGAAGGCCAGGTCGTCGATTTGGTGGAGAATCCGCCCGAACCGCCAAAGCCGCGCAAGCGCTTGTTTGGCCTTGGCGTTCATCGGCTGGTGGACCTTCGCCCCCGCCATCTCGTCTCCTACAGCTATGCGATTTCCGGCGTGGTCTATCACACCGCTCAGGACATCACCGGACTAGAAAGTCAGGTTCGCCTCGATCGCGTGGTTCCGGGGCAGCCCGCCAGCGTCAAGTACGATCCCTCTAACCCCGTGGATTCCATTCTTGTGGCCGACGACTGGTCTGGCTTGCGCTAGTCTTGAAGCGCCTGCGTTGTTTTGGAAGGTCCGCTGCAAGTTCAGGAATTCTATCGTTGATCCTCCAATCGCGCCGCCTCAGCTGCCTGTCCGCCAGCAATCGTCACCGGATGCGGCAGAATCATTTCGAGAGGCGAACCCTCTCCCACAAAGAAATGACGGCTCCGCGCAAGCAAGACAAAAGATACGATGGTCCCCGCGGCGAGGCCGGTCATGCTTCCTATGGCCACGCCTTTAGGGGTATCGGTCGTCATGGTCATTCCTGCGAAGGTGGTCGTTTGCGTGGTATGAGCGGCAGCGCCAATCGCCGTGCCAAGGCCCGAACCGACGAAT
>Ga0134082_10000650_pt1 | contig 11969 bp, 7 predicted proteins | sample 15_taG_6_FD_94473 | JGI IMG/M metagenome (GOLD analysis project Ga0134082, IMG submission 94473) | Grasslands soil microbial communities from the Angelo Coastal Reserve, California, USA - 15_D_Rain_40cm_5_09182015 | ecosystem: Environmental > Terrestrial > Soil > Grasslands ... | reverse complement strand
CTGGCGCTCGACGTCGACATCGAAGACATTTCAGAGCAAACGGCCGCGCTCGCGCTCCAAGGTCCCATGTCAGGCCGAGTTTTGCGCGAAGTGACCGACGCCCCTATCGACAATTTGAAATATTTTCGCGTTACGCACGGAAAAATCGCGGGCATTCCCGTGGACATTTCCCGCACCGGCTACACCGGCGATCTCGGCTTTGAAATCTGGATGCCCTGGATTGACGCCATCAAAGTCTGGGACGCGCTCATCGCCAAGGGCAAAGCCTTCGACATTCATCCCGCGGGTATGATTGCTCTGGACATCGCGCGCATTGAGGCGGGGCTCATCCTGATTGAAGTCGACTACATCTCCAGCAAAAAGGCGCTGATCGACTCGCAAAAATATTCCCCCTTTGAAATTGGCCTCGGCAAGCTGGTGGATTTGAAGAAAGAGAATTTCGTTGGGCGCGACGCGCTGGCGCAGGAAGCAAAGAAAGGCGCGGAGCGCGCACTGGTTGGCCTGGAAATCATTTGGAACGAAGTTGAAGCGCTTTACGACAAACTGAAAATGGCGCCGCAGGTTCCCGGCATGGCATCGCGCGTCGCCGTGCCCGTCTATCGCGGCGGCCGCCAGGTTGGCAGGGCGACTTCAACCACGTGGTCTCCCACTTTGAAAAAAATGATCGCGCTTGCTTCCGTCAGCCGCGAAAGCTCCAAATCAGGCACATCCCTCAGCATTGAAATGACGGTCGAGGCTGTGCGCCACACCGTTTCCGCGAAGGTCGTTCCTCTCCCCTTCTTCAATCCCGCGCGCAAAACCGCCGTCCCCCTGAGTTTGAAGGTGGTAGCATGAGCTCGATGGTCTGGGGCAGTGCATGGCTATGACGACTGAACACAGAATCGAGGAATTGAAAGCCGCTTACGAAACCGGAGAGAGGAAACTTGAATAGAACGTAGACGAGTTCGCTATTGCAGTAGGCGGTTGTACTTCTTCAGCACCGCGCGAAGCTTGTCGTGGGGCAGACCGATCACCTTGTGATTCTCGATTCCAGTCATCGTTTCCGCCGCGACCATCGCATTGACGACGGCTTCTTCCGTAGCTTCCACCGTAGCCTCAAACAAAGGATTCATCTGATCGTTGGGCAACATCGTCAACTGCGCCAGCCCATCAGGCTTCGCCGCGCCGGAGTTTGCCGTCGAAAACGCGATAAAAATATCTCCGGAACCATTTCCCGACACACTCCCCAGCCTTCCCAACCCCAGCGTGACGCGCCGCGCGATCCTCTTCAATTGATGTGCGAGCAGCGGAGCGTCGGTCGCCACCACCACAATGATCGAGCCGCGGTCCTCCTGCGCAAACGCTGTATTTGCGTACGCCGCATCCTCTGGAATCTCCCGCCCAACAGGCACCCCTGCAATCCGCAGATTCTTCCGCGTGCCGTAATTGCACTGCACCAGCACACCCACCCTGTAGCCGCCCGACTTCTCATCCAGCTTTCTTGACGACGTACCGATGCCCCCTTTGAACCCATTGCAAATCATTCCGGTACCGCCGCCCGCGTTGCCTTCTTCCACAGCGCCACCGTGCGCGGAATCAATCGCGTGCAGTGCGTCTGCGGGCTTTACGTGAAAGCCGTTAATGTCGTTCAGCCAGCCATCCCAGGTCTCCGCCACCACCGGCAGCGACCACCAATAACCCGTCGGATCCGGCTGCCCGTGCTGCACGCGCCACTGAATCACCGCGTCTCGCACCACGCCCACGCTATGAGTGTTCGTGATCATCACCGGCCCTTCCAGAAAGCCCGACTCTTCCACCCACGTCGTGCCGGTCATTTCTCCATTGCCATTTTCTGAAAACCACCCGGCAAACACGGGGTTGTTCATGGAATCTTTTCCGCGCGGCAGAACCGCTGTCACGCCCGTTCGCACCGGACCATTTCCGACCTGCAGCTTGCCTTCGCCGGAAATCAGCGTCGTGTGTCCCACGGTAACTCCGGCAACATCTGTAATCGCATTCAGCGGACCGGGCGTCCCGTCGAAAGGAACTCCGAGATCGCGCGCCCGTGGCTTTGAATGTGCTTCCTGCTGCGCGAACGCCGCAGAGCCCGCAAAAGTCAAACAAATCACAGCGAGTCCACAAAGAATGCGAAAACGAATCATTAATAATCTTTCTCCCATGAAGCCTTTGCTTTGCGCAACAATTCAATATTTTTCGCGAGCGCCCGCTCGATCAGTTCCTCTTGCTCCGACGCGAGCTTCCAATCTCCCTTTTCCACCGCTTCGGTCAACCCGGGAAACTCCAGATGTGCGTAGGTATAACGCGCTGCATAAAGCAAATGCTGGAACCACGGCCTTCCGGGAATTCCTGCAGGATCGAGCCAGTTCGACTCCACTTGCAAAAGCTGCTGATTCAGCCGCTCCTCCTTTTCCGCAGAACTTCCGCCGGAAGCAAGACCGCGCTGCACTGCCTCTCGCAGTTCGTCTCCTGCTTTCTCGAAGTCCGTTATGCGCTCGTGAAGTTTCTTCAATTTCAGCTTATGAGGATCAACCTTGTCCTTTATTTCCAGCTCCGTCAGAAAATGGTCCAGCGCAATGGCGTTAAACCCAAAGTCATACGGCAACACGTCCGCGTTGGCCAGCCGCAGCGCAACCAATCCCCAGATTCGCGTTAGCGCCACGTGATACTCAAACCCCGGATCGCCAATATTCTCCATCCAGTAGTGATCGTCGTACATCGAGTGATACACGCCATAGTCGCCGCTGAAGCCCAGGTTCATCACCGGCCGTCCCAAATGGTTGAGAAACACGGTATGGTCTGAACCGCTTCCAATGCGCGTTTCCACCAGCGCGCTGTCAAGTGGCGGAGCACTGGCCTTATCATCGCGCTTGCTCGTCGTTCGCCAGGCTTCGTAAAGCGATTTTCCCGACGGCGCGCGCACGCCTTTTGAAGCTTCCACCAGCATAGGCGTCAGCGAAGCGACCGCTGCAGGCGAAAAGCTCAGCCCTTCTGGTCCTGCTGTCGTCGCCGCGCCCGCCACAGACTCATCCACATTCAAATACGCCACCAGCTTTTTCTTCAGGTCGTCCGCGAACTGTTCGCCCCATTCGGTCGATCCCGTCAGCGCATACTCTTCTCCATCCCAACTGCAAACGACAAGCGTGCGTCGCGGACGAATCCCGCGCTCTTTCATTTCGCCAAGCGCCCGCGTCAACTCCATCATCGAAGCCGTGCCGCTCGAAGGATCGACGCCTCCAAAAACCCACGCGTCGCGGTGATTTCCCATGAGTACCCACTCGTCCGGCAGTTCGCTCCCGCGAACGCGCGCTTCCACCACGGTGTAGGGCTGCAGGCTCGTGTCCATGTCTACTTTCACGTGGGCTGTCACGGCACCGGTCAGCCGGTACTTGATCGGCAACGCGCCTTGCCAATCCTTTGGCGCCTCGGCGCCGTTCATGTTTTCGAGCAAAGGTTTCGCATCGTGCCACGATAAAGGAAGCGCCGGAATTTTCGGCAGCGATCGCGCTTCCTCCGGCGCGATGTGTTTCGCGCCCGCCACCGAAGCCCATCCCGGCGTCGTGGGATCGCCCGGAACAATGTAGTCGTAAGTAATCGCGCCGCGCTGTATGTGGCTCTCCGGCCCCCACGGCCCGTCAGGGGAAACTTTGCCGCGCGCGTAGCCGTCCTCCGCGGGGTCCGAGTAAATCAGCAGGGCCGCCGCGGCCTCGCGCTCTGCCGTCAGCGCTTTGAATCCGCGATAGCTATACGGATTCGAATAGCGCACCAGCACAATTTTCCCTCTGACGCTGATGCCGCGTTTCCGCAGCAAATCGTAATCTTCCGGATTCCCGCTGTGCGCGTACACCACTTCCGCGGTGACGTCCCCCGAAGCCGAATACCCAAAGTAAGCTCCGGAAACAGCGGGATTCTTCGTATCCGGATCGAGATCGTACGCATCTTCGCGCAGCGACGCTGTGTAATGCACCGGCGCGGTCATCTCCAGCGAAACGCTCCGCGGCCGCGAATGCAAAACGTCGTACTTTCGCAGCGTTACGTCTTCCCAACCCTGCTTCCGCCACTCGTGCGCAACGAAATCCGCCAGTTGATTGTTTCGCTCCGAAGCTGCAGGATGAGGTTCCGCCGTAAACTTCCGGTGCCACTCCCGTGCTCTTTCCGGCGAAGGAATCGCCCGAAATTCCGCCTCGACCTTATGCTCCGCAGCAGCATGTGCCGCAGTAAACCCCAGAATCGGCGTTGCAGCTAAGATGGAAGTTTCTTGGAGGTGCGCGACAAGCGCCGAGGAAAGAAGAAGGATCGCAACAAGGCCAACCGGCGCAGCCAATGAAACCTTTCGCATTGGTGGTTGGCTCTCTACAATCCCGCGAACGTGCAAGGGAATCAAGACGGGAACACTTTCGCAAGCGCCGAGGCCAGCGCATCCCCCACCAGCGCGCATTCTTCGTCGGAGATGGTGAATGGCGGCGCAAGCAGGATATGGTCGCCGCGGTGTCCATCCACGCAGCCTTGCGTCGGATACGTCAGCACGCCTTCCGCCATTGCTGCCTGTCGAATTTTCTCCGCGATGTTTTCAGATTTCGCAAAAGGCTCGCGCGTTGCTTTGTCTTTCACAAATTCCACTCCGACCAGCAGCCCCATCCCTCGAATGTCTCCAACGTGCGGATGCTTTTCCAATCGAGAAAGCGCCTCACTCAAATTCTTTCCCGCCGTGTTCACTCGTTCAAAAAGCTTGTGCGCTTCCAAATAGTCGAGAACCGCATTTCCCGCCGCCGTGCAAATCGGGTGCGCCTGATACGTAAACCCGTGCATGAACGCGCCGGATCCCCCTCCAATAGCGTCCACGACGCGTGCCGAAGCGAGAACCGCCCCAAGTGGCGCATATCCGCTGGCCACTCCCTTTCCGATCAGAATAATGTCCGGCTCGACTCCCCAGTGTTGCGTCGCGAACGGTTTTCCGGTCCGGCCCATCCCGGTCATGACTTCGTCCGCGATCAGCAAGATGCCATTCCGGCGGCACGTTGCCGCGATGTGCGCCACGTACCCTTCCGGCGGAACCGCTGCGCCGAGCGTTGCTCCAACCACTGGCTCGAAAATAAACCCAGCCGCCGTTTCCGTCTGATGCTCGCGCACAAAAGTTTCCAGGTCTTCCGCGCACGCCAGCTCGCACTCCGGAAAAGTTTTGTTGAACGGGCAGTGGTAGCAAAAACACGGAGCAATGTGTCCCCACTCGGGAATCAGCGGCGCGTAAGGCGCGCGCCGCGCCACGTTGCCGCTCACGCTCATCGCGCCGAGCGTGCTCCCGTGATAGCTCTGCCGCCGCGAAATGATGCGATAGCGCTCCGGCTGACCCGTTTCCACGTGATACTGCCGCACCAGTTTGATGGCCGTTTCCGTCGCTTCCGAACCGCCCGACGTGAAGTAAACGCGCCCGCCATTGCGAAAATCCGGAGGAGCCAGCGCGAGCAGTCTCGCCGCTAGCTTTTCCGCTGGCTCGGTATGGAATTGCGAAGTGTGCGCGAAGGCGATTTGCGCGGATTGCTCCGCCATCGCCTGCCCAATTTCCGCAACGCCGTGGCCGATGCTCACCACTGCAGCTTGGCCCGCCGCGTCCAGAAAACGGCGTCCGTTTCCATCCACAATCCAGCAGCCTTCCCCGCGCACCGCGATGGGAAACGTCTTTTTTAGGTTTCGGGAAAAAAGTCCGCTTGTCGGCATCAGAAGTCCGGCCAAAGATTGTAGCAGACTCACTTGCCTAGTCATCGGGATACAATGTGCGGCGAATCTCCGAAGGTGCAAGATGGTTGGTCCGAACGAGTTTGTCCAAGCACTTTTGGACTGCGACTTCAACTCAGCCGAAACGCTCCTTGCAAATGGGGCTGAGATCAACTGTGGCTATGACTCGAACGGCTGGACGGCTCTCCACTTCATGGTTGAAAACATGCTAGTGGAATCGGCCAAGTGGCTCCTCGATAGAGGTGCCGATCCCAATCAAAAAGACGCCAGCGGCTGGACTCCACTGCTTCTCGCAATTGACGCCGAAGGCAATAACGGAACACGTGAATTTGTTGAGAGAGGAATATTCCCTCCTGCGGCCGAACTTACGAGACTCTTTTGGAGCATGGCGCAAACCCAAATGCCAAAAGTAACAACGGGCGGAGTCCATTGGCGGTTGCGAAGCGCTACAAGCACACTCAAGCAGTTGATTTGCTGATCCAATACGGCGCTACAGAAGAGCTGACCCTCCGAGAAAACGATGACCTATTGGAAGAAGAATTGAAGCCTCAGACCGGCCTCGTTCGCACCATCGGGCGCTGGAGTCTTGCCGCGCTCATGGTCAATACCATGGTGGGCGCCAGCATTTTCGGCCTTCCCGCGCTGATCGCCGCTCGCCTCGGCCCATGGAGCCCCTTCGGCTTCCTGGTGGCATTCGCGGTCATCGCCGTCATCGCCGCGTGCATGGCGGAAGTGGCCTCCCAGTTCCAGGATGCCGGCGGGCCATATCTCTACACGCGAGTTGCTTTCGGCCGCTTTCTCGCTATTCAAAACGGCTGGCTCACCTGGCTGACACGCATCGCCGCTGCGTCCGCGGTGGCCAACCTCTTCATCATTTATCTAGCCGAGTTCTTCCCTGCCGTCACGAAGCCCTTTTCGCGCGCCGCGGTTCTCATCGTTCTCATTGGCTTTCTTGCTGCCGTAAACTATCGCGGCGTCGCCGGTGGCAATCAGCTCAGCAATCTCTTCACGGTCACTAAGATCAGCTTGCTTGGCTTCTTCGTTATCGCAGGCATTGCCGCGTTGGCGTTCCATCCGAACATTCGCGTAAATCTTGCCCCAATTCATCCCACCACCTCCGCTTGGTTCGAAGCGGTTCTCCTCATGATGTATTCCTACGCCGGATTCGACGCGGCGCTCATCGCCTCGGGCGAGACGCGCGACACCCGCAAAGACATTCCCGTCGCGCTCTTCTCCGCCATCGCCGCAACCACTCTCCTCTACGTCGCCGTCCAATACCTCGTCATTCATACTATCTCGAACGCGGGCGCGTCAGCGGCTCCCGTCGTCGATTCCGCTCGGCGCTTCCTCCCGCACTGGGCCGTGCCCATCGTTGCCGCCGGCACGCTGATCTCCGCCTACGGCTATCTCAGCGCCAACATGTTGCACACCCCCCGCGTCACCTTTGCCATGGGTGACCGCGGCGACTTCCCTGCCATCTTCGCCAGGATTCATTCGCGCTTTCGAACCCCGCACGTCTCTATTGTGATCTTCGCTGCGCTGCTCTTGATCTTTTCCATTGCTGGAGATTTTCCAGGCAACGCCATGCTGTCTATCGTCTCGCGCCTCTTCGTCTACGGCTCAGTCGCCGCTGCCTTGCCCGTCCTCCGCAAAAAACATCCGAACGCCAATGCCTTCCGCCTTCGTGCTGGAGTTCTTATCTCCGCCCTTGCGCTTCTTTTCACGGCTGTGCTCATAACACGCATGCACCGCGGAGAATTCCTCGTGATCGCCGTCACGGCCGCCCTCGCCTTCGCCAATTGGCTTTGGGCCCGCAATCGCACTATTGGATTCGCGCCGGAAACGTGACATCATCCGAAGTTCTGCAAGACTTTCACGCTTGCAATTTCAGGGGAGAGAGAAAAATGAAAGGCATTTTTCTGCGAAGCGGTTTGGTTTGCGCGTTGGTTCTCGCATTCGGATTCGAAATCGCCGCCCAGGAAACCGCGAAACATCCCATCGCCTTCGACGACATGATCAAAATGCATCGCGTCGCCGAACCGCAAATCTCTCCCGACGGGAAATGGGTCGCCTACACCGTGGCCACGCCGGACATGGACGCGAATCGCAACGTCACTAACATCTGGATGGTTTCCACGACTGGCGGCGCTCCGCAGCAGCTCACCCAAAGCGGTCACGATACCTCGCCGGTCTGGTCCCCCGATGGAAAAACCATCGCCTTTCTCTCCTCGCGCAGCGGCGACTCCCAGGTTTATTTGCTTTCGCTCGAAGGCGGCGAAGCGCAGCGACTAACGAAATTGTCAACGGGCGCTGATATCGCGAAGTGGTCGCCCGATGGAAAGACCATTGCTCTCACTTCCTCCGTCTATCCGAATTGCAAAGACGACGACTGCAACAGCAAGCGTGACGCCGAAAAGGAAAAGAACAAAGTGAAGGCCCACGTCGCCGAGCATCTTCTCTATCGTCACTGGACCCACTGGAACGAAGGCAAGCGCGCCCACCTCTTCGTCGTTCCCGCCGATGGCAGCGCTGCTCCTCGCGACCTCACCGCTGGCGCCAACTACGACGTTCCTCCCGATGAGCGCGGCGGCCCGAACGACATCAATTTCTCTCCCGACAGCAAAGAAATTTGTTTTACCGCTGTCACCGGCAAAATGGAAGCCATCAGCACCAATGGCGATTTGTTTACGGTCCCGGTCGCTGGTGGCGAAATCAAGCGCATCACCACGCAGCCGGGCTTCGACGGCGAGCCCGTGTATTCGCCGGACGGGAAGTACATCGCCTATCACGCGCAGCTCACTCCCGAATACGAAGCGGACCGCTGGCGCGTGATGCTTTACGATCGCCAGACCGGCAAGAGTGAAAATCTTTCCGAAAAGTTCGACCGCAGCGCCGACGAGCTTGCATGGTCGGCCGACAGCAAGAGGATTTATTTCACGGCGGAGAATGAAACGCAAGAGCCCATTTACGACATGGCCGCACTAGCAGGCGCTCAGCCAAGGATTGTCACTGATGGTAACAACTCCGCCATTTCCTTTAGCCGCGATGGGAAAATCGTAGCCTTCGAGCGTTCCAGCTTAACGATGCCTGCGGAGATTTTTGTTACGTCCACCGAGGGGTTCAGCGCCCGGCAAGTCACGCACCACAACGATGCGATTCTCGCCTCTCTCGAAATGAATCCTCCCGAAACGTTTTGGTTTGACGGCGCCGAAGGCACAAAGGTCCAAGCCATGCTGATTCGCCCGTCCAAATTTGATGCCGCGAAAAAATACCCTCTTCTCGTGCTGCTTCACGGCGGCCCGCAGACCATGTGGTCCAACGCCTGGAGTTACCGCTGGAACGCAGAAGTCTTTTCCAGCGCGGGCTACGTCACTCTCATGATCAATCGCCGCGGGTCCACGGGTTACGGCCAAAAATTCACCGACGAAATCACCAACGACTGGGGCGGAAAAGCCTACGTGGACGTCATGGATGGCCTGGATTTCGCGCTCAAAAAATATTCCTTCATTGACGGTACAAAAATGGCCGCTGCCGGCGGCTCCTACGGGGGCTACATGGCCGACTGGATCGCCACGCACAATGGACGCTTCAAAGCCATCATCAGCCACGCCGGCGTGTACGACAAAGTCTCCATGTACGCGACGGAAGAACTCTGGTTCGAAGAGCACGACATGCAGGGCACCCCGTGGTCGAACCCGGAAAGCTATCACAAGTGGGCGCCCGTCACTTATGCGGGCGAACTCGGCAAATTCAAAACGCCCACACTCGTCATCTGCGGCGAGCGCGATTACCGCGTTCCGTACACGCAATCGCTCGAATTTTTCAGTGCGTTACAGCGCCAGGGCGTTCCCTCAAAGCTCGTCGTGTTTCCCGACGAAGGCCACTGGGTGCTCAAGCCCCAGAATTCGCAGTTCTGGTACAAAACGTTCCTCGACTGGCTCACGCTCTATCTGAAATGAGCCGCGTTTCAGCTAGCCAATAACTTCCGGATTGACCGCCGCGCGAAGCGGAATAAGTGGTAGAGCAAAAACACGCAAACGGCCAAAAGTGCAACGACCACAATGGTGGTTGCAACTGGATGCGCGTTGGCCAGCCAAGACAGCCAAACCGCGAGCACGTCCTCCCCCAAACTTAGTGTCCAATTGCTGAACGGTTCCGGGCTCGCATTGACAGCAGCCCGTGCGCTCGCTTTCGTTCCATGCGAAGTCAGCGCCACGCCGCCCGCAAGGAGCGCCGCTCCCCAGCGCCACTCCGCTCCAGCGCCTCCCGCCGCCGCATAGGCCAGCAGCGCCGCGGCCGGCGGCCGGATGAACGTGTGAATAAAGTCCCAGATCGTGTCGACGTAAGGAATCTTGTCCGCAAAAAATTCGATGAGATAAAGCCCGGCGGCAATGCCAATCACCCACGGATGCGCAAGCACCTGAAGCGATGCAGGCAGATGCACAATCCCAAAACGCTGCAGCAGGCCCAGCGTGGCCACTGTCGCGTAGAGATTCAACCCGGAGGAAAATCCTGCCCCGAGCGCAAGGCTTAACGTCTGAATGGGATTCACTCTGCAACATCATAGCAGCCTCTCATTGACAGGGCCCGTTGCCCGCGCAACTCCACCTCCCAACTTCCATTTGACCAATCCGTCGCAGACAAGCGATGCTGTTTGCCCAAGGGTGGCTGTCCATGCACGGTTTGGGTCACTTTTATCTTTCATGGGGACTGCTGGTGCAGGCCTTCGCGCTACTCCATTTCCTGCGCCGGCGGCCGGAGAGCTACTGGTTCTTCGTCATCTTGTTCTTCGGATGGCTTGGCGCTGCCGTGTACATCATTGCCGAAGTCATTCCCGACCTGGGGCTTCTGCGCGACATCATGCAAGGATTTGGCCGCCGGTCGCGCATCCAAAGAGTTGAAACGGACATCCTCGACAACCCTTCAGCCGCCAATTACGAAGAACTGGGCGAGCTCTACAAGGATCAACGCGAGTACGCCAAGGGCCGCGAAGCTTTCACTCACGCGATTTCCGCGCGTAGCGATTCCATTTACACCTTCTATTCGCGCGCGCTTTGCTCCCTGGCGCTCAACGATCTTCCCGCTGCGATTCCCGACCTTGAGATCGTCGTAGCGGGCGACCGCAAATTCGACTACTACCGCGCTGCAGGATTGCTCGCCGACGCTTACTCGCGTACCGGACAGTTGCACCGGGCGGAATCCCTGTTCACCGAAGTGACGCAAATCTCCACCACGCCCGAAACGCTCTACAACTACGCCAGTTTTCTGAAAACCGCCAACCGCCGCGAAGAAGCGCGCGAATGGGCGCGGAAACTCATCGCCAAAAAGCGTACGCTCCCGCGCTACATGCAGCGCCGCGAGCGTCCGTGGTTCCGAAAAGGCGAAGCCCTGCTAAAAGAACTCGCCGCTGTCTGAAACTCCTCGCCTGCTCCAGCGAACAGTTTGGAAACTTTGGGGCAACCCTACCAACGTACCAAGACAAAAAATGCTTGCAGTACGCGTGTACTATAGCCAACCGCAGACACCGACCCGACTATTCCTCAAGCGTGGCAGTACAGCTGTAACGGGATTGGGAGGGTACGTTTATGGCATCGCGCCTTACCGTTCTTCGGGAGCGGGTGTTTGGCAATTCGTCCGGCCGTAAAGCAAAGGTCGTTTCTACCATCTGTGCCTTGCTGGGCCTCGCATTGGCCGGCGAACTCGGCCTCGCGCAAAGCAACTCCAGTCAGCCGCCGGTCATTAGTACTTCCACTCAGTGGACTTTGGACGCTCCAGTACTTGCGTCTTCCAGTGCCAGCGGAGTCCCCTCCAACGGCTTCAGCATGGAGGGCGGTTTTTCTCCCGACGGCACGCATCTTCTGTTCTGGTCCAGGTCTACGAACATCTCTCCCGCGGCCACCAGCGGCTTCTCCGAACTGTACCTTAAGGATCTAACGACCGGGCAAGTCTCGGTCGTCTCCGCGGACGCCAACGGCGTCGAAGGAAACAACGACAGCACTAATCCGAACAATTCCAGCCAGATTCTTATGTTCTCGCCGGACGGCACGAAAGTCGTGTTCGAGTCCGCCGCGACCAACCTCATCGCAGCCGGAGCCAATGGACACCAGCATATTTTTATCAAGGATTTGACGGCGGGCGCAGTCACCCTCGTGTCGGTAGATGCCAATGGAATCCAGGGCAATAGCAACAGCATGGATTTCACGTTCTCGCCGGACGGCACGAAAGTTGCGTTCGACTCT
>Ga0134082_10000630_pt1 | contig 12106 bp, 8 predicted proteins | sample 15_taG_6_FD_94473 | JGI IMG/M metagenome (GOLD analysis project Ga0134082, IMG submission 94473) | Grasslands soil microbial communities from the Angelo Coastal Reserve, California, USA - 15_D_Rain_40cm_5_09182015 | ecosystem: Environmental > Terrestrial > Soil > Grasslands ... | reverse complement strand
CGCCGCGCTCTCGGGACGCACGCACCCGCCCGTATGCGACAGGGCGATCGCAATCGTCGTCTGGTGCCGCGGTGTCTCGCCCTGCGTCAGGTCGAATTCGGCGGTGGCAGCACCACACAGCAACGTTCCCGTGCCCGGGAGGGCGTTGTTCGCGACGAAGTTGAATCGCTGCACGCAGCTGCCCGGCGCGCACGTGAACGGGGCGCTGTTGCCTGCCGCGCGGCGCGCCGTCCCCTGCACAATCCATCCCTGTACCGCGAGGTCGGAGACGGGCGCCATGTTGTCGTTCTCAACCGTGACCGTCGCGGTACCCTCGAGACCATTGAGCTGCAGTGTGGTCGGGCTCAGCGCCGCGCCCTCGGGGCGCACGCACCCGCCGCTATGGGAGATGGTGAGGGTGGCCGTCACCGTCTGCAACAGCGTCCCCTCGTGCGTGAGGTCGATTTCCATCGTGGCGGGGCCGCACATCAGCGTGCCGCTGCCGGGGAATTGGTTGCCGGCATCCACATTGAACTGCCCGTCGGGAACTGACGAAGGCCCCGCCGGAATGGTGCATGGGCCGGGTCCGCACGAAAACGGCGCACTGCTTCCCGCCCAGCGACGCGCCGAACCCTGGAGGATCCATGCCTCCACCAGTAGACCGGACACCGTGGCACGCCCCTCGTTGCTCGCGGATACGGCCACCCGCCCCTCGAGGCCGTCGATCGTGAGCCCCATCGGTGCCGTGACGCTCGTGAAGGCGACGCAGCTCACGCCCGACTGTCCGCGGCTGCGCGGGTTGCACTCGGTCTGGCCTTGAGGCCGGTCACCCGTGGCTGGATGACCGGTGGTGGCCTCGTCGAATTGCGCCGCTCCTGGTTGCGCCGGCGTCCGAGCGTCTTCGCATGCGGCGGCGAACAGCAGTGCTGCGACTGTCAACGACCATCGTTCGAGCCTTGCCGACTGCAGCATGGTACTGTCTCCGAAACGAGTCGTTGGCCTCTGCGGCAAAGCGTGTGCGCGCACAAAACGTCACAACCCGTGGTGCAGCGCCCGCTCCACCTGCTGCGCGGGTGCGATGCGGACCGCCGCGACTCTCCTGTCCGTGTGGCATCAACACGACACGGCGCTCCCCCACGCCGTTATCCTTCTCCGCATGCGTCACGTTTATCTCCACGTCCCCTTCTGCCGGCGCCGCTGCACGTACTGCGACTTCTCGATCGCCGTGCGCAAGCGCATCCCGGCGCGGGAGTACGTGGATGCAGTTGTTCAGGAGCTGCGACAAGGGTTGACTGACCCCGGGCGCAAGCCCGGGGATCTCGGAGCGGCGGTGACTGACCCGGTCGGGGCCACTGACCCCGGGCGCAAGCCCGGGGATCTCAGAGCGGGGATAACTGACCCCGGGCGCCTGCCCGGGGATTCCGAGGATGGCTTGGAGACCATCTACTTCGGCGGCGGCACACCGTCGCTGCTGCCGCCGGACGCCCTGGCCACGCTTCTCACGTCTCTCCGCGACGCCTTTCCCGTGACGTCGTTCCGTGACGACGTTGAAGTAACGTTGGAGGCCAACCCCGAAGACGTCACACAAGACGCGGCCACCAGCTGGCGCCGCGCCGGCGTCAATCGCATCTCCCTCGGCGCTCAATCATTCGACGACCGCGTGTTACAATGGATGCATCGCTCCCACGATGCGGCACGGATTGTCACGGCCGTGCGGACGCTGCGCGGGGCGGGCATCGACAATATCTCGCTCGATTTGATCTTTGCCCTGCCCGCCGAACTGGAGCGCGATTGGGCACGCGACCTGGAGCAGGCGCTGGCCCTGGGTCCCGCTCACCTCTCGCTCTACGGCCTCACGGTAGAGGACCGCACACCCCTCGCGCGCTGGATCTCGCGCGGCGCGGCCGCCCCGCCGGACGATGATCGCTATGCCGATGAGTACTTGCTGGCGCACTCGCGGCTCGCCGCTTGCGGCTATCGGTTCTACGAGGTCTCGAACGCGGCGCGCGATGGCCGCCGCTCGCGTCACAACTCGGCTTACTGGTCGGGACGCGCCTACGGAGGCTTGGGGCCCGCGGCCCACTCGTTCGACGGCGCGATGCGGCGCTGGAACGTTTCCGCTTGGGAGGCGTACCGTCGCGCGGTCGCGGCAGGCCGGTCTCCCGTCGCGTCGCAAGAAGTCCTGACCGATGAGCAACGGGAACTGGAGCGGGTATACCTCGCGTTGCGCACCGACGCCGGGCTGCCGGTTGCCGCCCTGTGCCGCCCGTTGCCGCCCTCTGCCGCCCTCTGGCAGGAGCGGGGTTGGGTGGAGATCCGCGACGAGCGGTTGGTTTGCTGCCCCGAGGGCTGGCTCCGGCTGGATGCCTTGGCGCGCGACTTGACCGGCTGCGGCATAACGGGCTAAATTGTTAGCAATTAAGAGCTTGGCCTATATGCCAGCATCCCTGAACGAGCGCGAGCGCCAGGTTCTCGAGGCCGTCATCGAGACCTACGTCGAGACCGCCGAGCCGGCGGGAAGTCGCACTGTCTCGAAGCGCTTCGGGCTCTCCCTGTCTCCCGCCTCCATCCGCAATACCATGAGCGACCTGGAGGAGAAGGGGTACCTGTACCACCCCCACACCTCCGCCGGCCGGATCCCCACCGATCTCGCCTATCGGGTGTACGTGAACTCGTTGATGCGCCTGCCGCCCGTCTCGGCGTCGGAGTCGCACCAGATCCGCGAAGGGCTGGGCGAGCACAATGCGGTGGACCAGATCCTCGAGCGCGCGGCGCAGGTGCTGGGCGTGCTGACGAAGGAGCTCGGCGTCGCCGTCGGTCCGACCCTCGATGCCGCGGTGCTCGAGCGGCTCGAGCTGCTGCAGGCCGCGTCGGAGCGGCTGTTGCTGGTGCTCACCCTCAAGAGCGGCGTGGTACGATCGATCTTCGTCGAGGTGCCCGCGCGGTTGGCGCCGGAAGCGGTGGCCCAGGTCGGCGTGGTATTGAACGAGCGGCTCGCCGGCCTCACGTTGCGCGAAATCCGCGGCACGCTCTCTGAGCGGCTGCGCGACGCTACGCCGGACCCGGATTCGAGCGAGCTGCTCAACATCTTCATCCAGGAAGCCGACGAGCTGTTCGACATGCCGGCGGCGGGGAACGCGGGGGTCGGGGTCGTGCTGGGGAGCACGCAGCTGCTTGCGGGCCAGCCGGAATTCGCCACCAAGGAGCAGCTGCAGGGGTTGATGGAGGTCACCGAGCGACGCGACCTGTTGCGTGAAGCACTCGCCCAGCGACTGGGACAGGGACTCACGATCACCATCGGCAGCGAGCATCAGGATCACAAGCTCGCGCCCTTCACACTCGTGACGGCCTCGTACCGCCTGGGCGCGCTCGCCGGCGTCATCGGCGTCATGGGTCCGACGCGCATGCCTTACGACAAGATCGTCGCCCTCGTGGATCACACGAGCCGTCTGGTGGGGGAGCTGCTCGAGTGACGCACGACTACTACGCCCAGCTCGGGGTCAAGCGCGACGCGGACGAAGCCGAGATCAAGAAGGCGTACCGCCGCCTCGCGATGCAGTACCATCCCGATCGTGTGGGCCCGGACGAGAAGCAGGCGGCGGAAGCGAAGTTCAAGGAGATCACGGAGGCGTACGAGGTCCTGCGGGACCCCGAGAAACGTGCCACGTACGACCGCTACGGCGCGGCGGGGTTGCGGCGGGGGGCCGGAGGGGGAGGGAGCGACTTCGGCTTCGCGCACTTCGACCTGTCCGAGGCGCTCAATGTGTTCATGCGCGACTTCGGCGGGCTGGGCGGCTTCGACGCGCTGTTCGGAGGCGGGCGGGGCCGACCGGAGGAGCACCGCGGCCAGGATCTCAAGGTGACGCTCAAGCTCGATCTCGCCGAGGTGGCGAGCGGCACCACCAAGAAGCTCAAGGTGCGCACGTACGAGCGCTGCGCGGAATGCGGTGGTAGCGGTGCCGCGCGGGGCTCGCGCCCCACCACCTGCGGCACGTGCGGCGGGTCGGGCGAGGTGCGGCGGGCCGCCCGCTCCATGTTCGGGCAGTTCGTGTCGGTGTCGCCCTGTCCCACCTGCGCGGGCGAGGGCAAAGTGATCGCCCAGCCCTGCGCCAAGTGCCAGGGGGAGGGCCGGGTGCGCGCCGAGAAGACGGTGGAGATCAACGTCCCCGCCGGGGTCGCCGATCATCACTACCTCACGATGCGCGGGGCGGGCGCGCCGGGGCCGCGCAACGGTCCGCCGGGCGACTTGATCGCGGTGCTCGACATTGCCGAGGATCCGCGCTTCGAGCGGCAGGGCGACGATCTGATTTACGACCTGCCGTTGTCTTTCACACAGGCCGCCCTGGGCGCGGAGCTGAGCGTGCCCACCCCCTATGGGGCGGCGACGCTGAAGGTGCCGGCCGGCACGCAAACCGGCGCGTTGTATCGGCTGCGCGGCAAGGGGCTGCCCCGCGTGGGTGAGGGCGGGCGCGGCGATCTTCACGTGCGCGTGCACGTGTGGACGCCCACGAAGCTGACGGCGGAGCAGCGCGCCGTGCTCGAGCAGCTCGCGAAAATCGAGGGCTCGCCGTCTGCCGACGAGCACACCGGTAAAAAATTCTGGGAGCAGCTGCGCCAGGCGTTCGGGCGGTGACTAGCCCCACCCGTCAGGGTGGGGTTTCTCGAAAAGGCGGCGGTCATGGCTGGGGGTTGCGTGTTTTGCAAGATCGCCGCCGGCGAAATCCCGGCGACGGTGGTGAAGCGTGGCGACGGGATGCTCGCGTTCCGGGACCTGAACCCCCAGGCGCCGACGCACGTGCTCGTGATCCCGACCGATCACCTCGCATCGCTCAATGACGCCAAGGACCCGCGCCTGCTCGGCGGGCTGCTCGGGTTCGCGCGCGAGGTGGCGCGGGCCGAGGGGATCGCGGAGCGTGGCTACCGTGTGGTGGTCAACACCAATCCGGACGGCGGACAGACGGTGTTCCATTTGCACCTCCACCTGTTGGGCGGTCGGCCGATGAAGTGGCCGCCCGGCTGAGGGTTGCACGGGATGATGGGCACGGCTAAGTTTTTGAGACTATCACAGTTAGCGAGAAGGGTATGGCGGAAGTCATCATTCATGATGACGAGAGCTTTGAGCGCGCGCTAACGCGCTTCAAGAAGAAATGCGAGAAGGCTGGAATCCTTTCCGACCTGCGGAAGCACCGTCACTACGAGAAACCGAGCGAGCGGCGCAAGCGCAAGATGAGCGCCGCGCGCCGCAAGGGCCGCCGCCCGCGCGCCGCGTGACGTGGTGAGCTTGCCCGAGCGGCTGCGTGCCGCGATGAATGAGGCCAGGAAACACCGCGATCAGGCGCGTACCCTCCTCCTCTCCACGATCCTCGCAGACCTCAAGAACCGCGAATTCGAGCTCCAGCACCCGCCCTCCGACGACGAAACGGGCGAAGTCCTGCGGCGCGCCATCAAACGCCGCCGCGAAGCGGCCGAGCAGTATGGCGCCGCCGGACGGGGCGATCGAGCCGACGTCGAGCTGGCCGAGGTCAAGGCGCTCGAGGAGTTCCTCCCGGCGGCCGTGGATCCGGAGGAAATCCGTCGCGCCGTGCGCGACGCCATCGCCGGCGGTGCCCGCGACGTGGGCAAGGTCATGGGGCAGGTGATGCCCCAGTTCAAGGGCCGGGCGGACGGTAAGGTGGTGAACCAGATCGTTCGAGACGAGCTGTCGGCCGCATGAGTGCCCCGCGTGGGGTCGCGTCCGCGGTGCTCGAGACACTCGAATTCCCGGCCGCGCTGGAGCGGGTGGCGGAGCATGCCGCCGGGCCGTTGGGCGCGGCGCGCGTGCGGAGCCGGCGGCCCGTCGCCGACGGGGACGCGATCCGCGCCGCCCTGGCGCAGGTGGCCGAGCTCGCCGCGCTGCTGCTCCGCGACGATGACATCCGCGCCGAGCCGGTGCCCGACATCGCGCCGGCCCTCGAGCTGCTCGGCGTGCCGGGCAGCGTGCTGGATGGCGCGGCGCTGGCCGGATTGGGCCGGGCGATCGCCGCGGCCCGCATCGTCGCGGCGGATCTGGGGCGGCTGGCCGACCATGCGCCGCGCACCGCCGCGCTGCGCGCCGCCGTGCCCGCGAGAGAGCTCGAGACCCGGCTCGCCCAATCGCTCGACCCCGAGGGGCGGGTGCTCGACGGCGCGTCGCGTGGTGTGGCCCGCGCCCGCCGCGCCGTCCGGGAAGCGCGTCACCGGCTGGTGGAGCGCCTCGAGGCCATCCTCGGCGCGCTGGATCCGTCGGAACACGCCCCCGACGCGGCGGTCACCGTGCGGGGCGGTCGCTACGTCATCCCGGTGCGCGGCACCGCGTGGGCGAAAGTCGGCGGCATCGTGCACGACGAGTCGGCCACCGGCTCCACTTTGTTTGTCGAGCCGCCGGAGGCGATCGGGCTGGGCAATGCGCTGCGCGAGCACGAGGCCGAGGAGCAGCGGGAGGTACTGCAGGTGTTGCGGGACCTCACCGAGCTGCTCCGCCCGGTGCGCGAGACGATCGCGGCCGCGTGGGAGATGTGCATCGCCTTCGACGACCTGTGCGCCCGCGCCCGCTACGCCGTGCTCGTCAACGGGTTCGCTCCCGCGATCGGCACGGGGCCGCTGGAGATCCACGACGGCCGCCATCCGCTTCTCATCTCTCCTTTCGTTCCCTCTCTCCACGAAGTGGAGAGGGGGAAAGGTGGTGCGGTCGTCCCCTTCGATCTGATACTTGCCTCCGACGAATTCACTGTGCTCGTCTCGGGCCCGAATACCGGCGGTAAGACCGTCCTCATCAAAGCCGTGGGTTTGCTGTGCCTCATGGCGCAGAGCGGCATCGTCCCGCCCATCGGACCGCAGTCGACGCTGCCCGCGTTCGGGGGCGTGTTCGCGGACATCGGCGATCGTCAGTCCATTGCCGCCAGCCTCTCCACTTTCTCCGCCCACGTCGCCGTGCTGAAGGACATTCTGGAACGCGCCCAATCGGGTTCGCTCGTCCTGCTGGACGAGATCGGGAGCGGGACGGATCCCGCGGAAGGCGCCGCGCTCGCGGCCGCCGTCCTGAAGACGCTCACCCGCCGTCGTGCTGTCACCCTCGCGACCACGCACCTGGGAGCGTTGAAGCAGCTCGCGACGGAGACGGTGGGGATCGTGAACGCCTCGCTGCAATTCGACGCCGAGACCCTGACGCCCACCTTCCGGTTGCTCAAGGGCGTCCCGGGGCGCTCGTACGGGCTCGCCATCGCCCGGCGCCTGGGGATCGCGGGCGAGGTGTTGGACATCGCCGAGCGTGCCGTGCCCGAGCGCGAGCGCACGCTCGATGCGCTGCTCGCGACCGTCGAAGCGCGGGCCCGCGAGCTCGAGGCCCGGGAGCGGGAGCTCGCGGTCGGTGAGCAGCGCGTGCGGGAAGACGCCGCGCGGGTCGACGTGCGCGGCGAGGAAGTAGCCGGGCGGGAGCGGGAGGTGAAGGCCCGGGCCCGCGGCCTCGAGCAGGCGGCGCGCGACCAGACGCGAGCATACCTGCTCGAGGCGCGCAAGAAGGTCGAAGAGGCGCTGGGCCGGGCGCGGGCGGCGGTGGACGAGGCGACGGCGAAACAGGCGCGGCGGCTCCTCGAGCAGGCACTCGAAGAGACGGCCGGGGAAACGGCCGGGGAGAAGGCCAGGGAAGGGTGGGTGTCGCTGGAGCAGTTGCGGAGTCTCAAACAGCCATCGCCGACGGACGCTCCCCGACGCGTGCCGAGCCCGGCGCGGCCGGCACGCGGAGGAGAGCGTCTCTCGGCGACGGCTACGACCGAGATCTCCCTCCGGGGCCTGCGGGCGGACGAAGCCGAAGCGCGGCTCGTCAAAGCGCTCGACGACGCCGTGCTCGCCGACCTCCCCTTCCTGCGGGTCATCCACGGCAAAGGTACCGGCGCGCTGCGCCAGCTGGTGCACGATCTCCTGTCCGCCGACACCCGGGTCGCGCGCTTCGGCTTTGCCCCGCCGAACCAGGGCGGGCACGGGGTCACGATCGTGGAGTTCACGGCGTGAGTCTCATTCCCGACGACGTGATCGAGCAGGTCCGGGAAGCGGCGGACATCGTGGGGATCATCGGCGAGCACGTGGAGCTCAAGCGCACCGGGACGGACTTTCGCGCCCCGTGCCCGTTTCACGGCGGCACCCACCGCAATTTCGCCGTCATCCCGAAGAAGGGGATGTTCTACTGCTTCGTGTGCCATGAGGGCGGCGACGTCTTCACCTTCTTCATGAAGAAGCTCGGCATGGACTATCCCACCGCGGTGCGCGAGGTCGCGCGCCGGGTCGGCATCGCGATTCCGGAGCGTGGGCCCACCGGCCCCGACCCGCGCGAGCCGCTGTACGAGGCCGTGGCCTCGGCCGCCGACTGGTTCGCGCGCCAACTGCGCGAGAGCCCCGAAGCCCAGGTGGCCCGGGACTACCTCGCGTCCAGGCACCTCGAGCTCGAGATCGTGCTACCACTGGGGCTGGGATACGCGCCTCGGAGCAAGGCGTTCCTCGACGCAATGAAAGGATTGGGCGTGCGTGAGGAGGTGTTGCTCGAGGCGGGCCTCCTCGTTAAACGAGAGGACGGGACGCTCCTGCCCCGGTTCCGCGGTCGCCTGCTGTTTCCGATCCACGACCTGCGCACCCGCGTGGTCGCGTTCGGGGGCCGCATCCTCGGCGAAGGAGAGCCGAAGTATCTCAACTCGCCCGACTCGCCCGTGTTCCACAAGGGCAAGCTGCTCTACAACCTGCACGTCGCGAAGCACGCGATGCGCACGGCGGAGCGCGCCATCCTCGTGGAAGGGTATTTCGACGTGCTGCGGCTGGCGCTCGCCGGCATCGAGGAGGTCGTCGCCCCGCTCGGCACCGGCCTTACGCCGGATCAGGCGCAGCTACTGGCGCGTCATGCGCCGGCCGTGACCTTGCTGTACGACTCGGACGACGCCGGACTGCGCGCCAGCTTCCGCGCCGGCGACGAGCTGCTGCGCCAGGGCCTACGCGTGAGCGTGGCCACGCTTCCGCCGGGAGAGGACCCGGATACCCTCGTCCAGAAGCAGGGCGCCGCGGGACTGGAAGCCATCCTCAAGGACGCGGTCGACCCCCTGGAGCGCAAGATCCAGATTCTCGACCGCAAGGCCTTCTTCGCGAGCCTCCCTGGCCGGCGCCGGGCGCTCGACCGGCTGCTCCCGACGGTCCGCGCGGCGAAGGATCCCATCACCCGGGAGCTGTACATCTCGCGCGCCGCGGAGGCGGCGGGAGTGCGGAAGGACGTGCTGGAGCGAGAAGCCGGGATGCGGGATGCGGGAAGCGGGGTGCGGCCCACCGACCCCACCCATCCCGCATCCCGCATCTCGCATCCCGTCCTGCCCGCCAGCGCCGAGAAGGCTCTCTTGCTCCTGCTGCTGGAAGGCGAGCCGTGGAAGTCCCGCGTCGTCGAAGCCGTCGACGCGGAGGAGCTCGAGTTTGCGGCGTATCGCGCCGTGTTCGAAGCCGTGGCGGACGACGCCGTGCTGGCGCTGGACGACACGTCGGCGCGCGCCTACGAGCAGCTCAAGGGCGAGGGCCTCGGCGGGCGCGATCCCAACGAGATGTATGCATTGGCCGTGAGCTGGATGGAAGCACGGCGACTGGAGCGGCAGCTGCAGCAGCTCGACGACCAGTTGCCGTTCGAGAGTCCCGAGCGGCAGGCGTCCCTGATTGCGGAGAAGCGACGGGTGTTCGACGAGCTCCGCAAACGTTACCCGCGTTACAAAATCGCTGCGAGGAGGAGAGGTGCACCCGGAACTTGAAGCGTTGTTGTCGCTGCAGGAGAAGGATCAGGCGGTCACGGCGACGGACGAGAGCCTGGCGGCGCTCGCGCCGGAGCTCCAGGCCCTGGACGAGGCGCAGGCGGCGGCCGAGCGGGCGCTCGCCGGCGCCCAGGCGGCGATTCAGGCCGCGATCGATCGGCGCGACGAGCTGGAAGGCAAGATCGCCAACTATCGCACGATGCAGGAGCAGCGGCGCCAACGGCTCGAGTGGGTGCGGGGCGCCAAGGAAGCCTCGACCCTCATGGCGGAGCTGGACCTCGCCCGCTCGGTGCTCGCCAAAGAAGAAGCCGAGTTCATGCGCTCGGGCGATGCCGTGACGGAGGCGGAGCGCAAGGCGGCGGAGGCCGAGAAGGCCCTCCAGGAGGTGCGCGCGCAGCAGGCGCCGCTGCGCGAGGCGCTCGCGGGCAGGCGTGACGCCATCGCGGCCGAGCGCGAGCAGGCGGTGGCGGAGCGCGAGCGCGCCGCGGTCCGCGTCGGCAGCGGCCTGCTGTCGCGCTACGAGCGCATCCGCCGCGGGAAGGCGCCGCTCGCGCTCTATCCGCTCCACGGCGACGCCTGCGGTCACTGCTTCACGGCCGTCCCCACCCAGCGGCGGGCACTGATCCAGCGCGGCGCGTCGATCGAAGGCTGCGAGGCCTGCGGCGTGCTGCTGTACGCGCGGGAATGATCCCGGCCCGCTGGACGGTCGCGGCGCCGCCCGACCCGGGTCTCACCTCGACCCTCGCTGCCGACCTCCACATTCCCGAGCCGCTGGCCGCGATCCTGGTGCAGCGTGGCCTGGCGGCGCCGGACCTGGCCAAGGCGTTTCTCCGCCCCGAGCTCGAGCGGCTGTCCGATCCGCTCGCCTGGGCCGACATGGCCCGCGCCGTGGACCTGATCGTCGCGGCCGTGCGCGCGCGCGCCCCGATCCTGGTGCACGGCGACTACGACGTGGACGGGCAATGCGGGGCGGCGCTGCTCACCCGCGTGCTGGCGAGTGTGGGCGGCAACGCCCGGGCGTTCGTGCCTCACCGGCTGCGCGACGGCTACGATTTCGGGCCGGCGGGCCTCGCGGAAGCCCAGCGCGTGGGCGCGGGCCTGGTCATCACGTGCGACTGCGGCATCACCGCCGTCGAGACCGTCGGCGCCGCCCGGGCGGCGGGCATCGACGTGATCGTGACCGACCACCACCTCCCCGGCGACGTCCTTCCGCCCGCCACGGCCGTGCTCGACCCGCGCCGGGCCGACTGCGCCTCGGAGGACAAGCACCTCTGCGGCACGGGGGTGGCGTTCAAGCTGGCGCAGGCGCTCGTGCCCGCGCTCGGCCTCTCGCCCAACCTGCCGCTCCATTTTCTCGACCTCGTGGCCCTGGCGACCGTGGCCGACGTCGTGCCCCTCACCGGCGAGAATCGCATCCTGGTGCGCCACGGGCTCAAGATGCTGGCCGACTCGCGCTGGACCGGCGTGCGCGCGCTGATCGACGCGGCGGGCCTGACGGGCAAACCGATCAAGTCCGGCCACGTGGGGTTCATCCTCGCGCCGCGGCTCAACGCCGCCGGCCGCATCGACGACGCGAATCTGGGGCTGCGGCTGCTGCTCTCCGACGATCCCGCCGAAGCGGCCGCCATCGCGCGGGAGCTCGAGACGCTCAACGCGCGGCGCCAGGAGCTGGACCAGCGCATTCTGGACGAGGCGGTCGAGCTGGCCGAGCGCGTGTTGCGGCCGGAGGACCGGGCGCTGGTGCTCGCGGCGGACGCGTGGCACGCCGGGGTGATCGGGATCGTCGCGTCGCGGCTGGTGGAGCGCTACGGCCGGCCCACGTTTCTCATCGCGTGGGACGAGGGAGGAAGCACGGGCCGCGGCTCGGGGCGGAGCATCGCCGGCTTCGACCTCCACGCCGCGCTGCACCGCGTGGCGCCCCATCTCGAGAAATACGGCGGCCACACCATGGCGGCGGGCCTCACCATCCGGCGGGAGCGCTACGAGGCGTTTCGTGTTGCGTTTCTCGGCGTCGCAGGCGAGCTTCTGCGCCCCGACGACCTGGTGCCGGCGCAGCGGGTGGACCTGGAGCTGTCACTGGGCCTCGTGAGCGACGAGCTGGAGAAGCTGATCCGCTATCTCGAGCCGTGCGGCGCCGGCAACCCGGCGCCCGTGTTCGGAGTGCGCGGCGCTCGCGCCGTGGGGGCGCGCCGGGTCGGCACGAACCACCTGCGCTTCACGCTGGACGACGAGTCGGGCGCGCTGCCGGCCATCGCGTTCCAGTGGGCCGACGCGATTCCCGATCAGTGGCTCGGCGAGCGGCTGGACGTGGCGTTCCGGCTGGAGCGCGACGAGTGGCAGGG
>Ga0134082_10000606_pt1 | contig 12277 bp, 9 predicted proteins | sample 15_taG_6_FD_94473 | JGI IMG/M metagenome (GOLD analysis project Ga0134082, IMG submission 94473) | Grasslands soil microbial communities from the Angelo Coastal Reserve, California, USA - 15_D_Rain_40cm_5_09182015 | ecosystem: Environmental > Terrestrial > Soil > Grasslands ... | reverse complement strand
GGATGGACCTGGGCGGAGGTCCTCCCGCGCCCGTTTCCGACCTCTTGCTCCTTGGCGATGCGGCTTATTCCCCGGATGGAAGCAGGATTATGGCAGCCTTTATGGACCCGAAGACCGGTAGCATCAAGGGCTATGTACTTCCCTCCTCGGGCGGTGCTCCGATCTTCGCGGGTGATCCCCCATCCACAATCGACGCCGTGGGAATTGTGGGGTGGACGCCCGACGGCCGCGGTATGACGATGCTGGACGACCGTAGCGGCGTCCCTAACCTATGGATTCTTCCTTTTGATCACAGTCCAGCCAGACAGCTCACTCATTTGCTGAAATCTGAAATTCACGGCTTTGCCTGGTCTCCCGATGGCAAGCGCATCGCACTCTCCCGCGGCCCCATCGAACAAAACGTCGTGCTCATCAAAGTCGGCCCCTAGCTTTGGGCCCAACGCATTAGTAGTGGACAGTTAGGAGGGGTGTTCAGTGCGTACGAGTCACTGAACGTAGCGAAAAAACACACTTGATAATCAGGCGGGATCAGCTCCTTCAACGTTTCTCGGCTTGCGCTTCTCCCGCAAAATCTCCTCGTTGGCCTTCACTCACGAGAGCCATCCAACGCAGATACATCTTTTTGAAATCGTTGATAATCGCCTCATAGGGCACATCCGGATAATGCCCACGCTCTCGGACATATTCCATGTGCCTCCGGCCCTCGCGATCGAACTCATGAAAAAGCGAATCGTGCCGCCCATCAAACTCCAGCGGATGCACCCCAAACCTTTCGCACAGGCTTAGATTGAACGCTGGCGTCGCTTTCACCCACCGGCCCTCCAGATAGAGTTCCGTGAAGCTGTGCCAGATGAAGAGGTCCCCACCCATCAGCTCGAGCAGCTTCTTCGTAGACAAGTGATTGCGCACATCGGCATAAGCCACTCGCGCGAGAATGCCTATCGATCGCGCCGCCGCAGCGAGCAAAGCCGCTTTCGGAATGCAAAACCCTCGTTTAGCGCGCAGGCAATCGCTGGCACGAAAGTACCGGCGTTCATCGCCCGCGTAGTAGGGATCGTAGAGAATTTCGTCTCGCACGGCATAGTACAGCTTCACCGCCAGCGAGACATCATCGCCAGAGCCTGCGGACGCCCTCCTGGCAAACTCACACACTCCCGCGCCGGCGCTATCAATGAACTCTCCCGCCACCGTGTATCGCTCAAGTTCCATCGCACCCCCATGTTACTGCGGCCTTGAATATTTCCGGATGTTTGCCGGCGCAGGAATTGCAGGATTGCCGCGCGGATCGGGCACGGGAGTTTGCGAAACCCACTTCATCGGAATCACGCCGGTCCAGGCCGGCGCAACGTAGTCTTTGTCGTCATTTACGGCAAAGCCCGTGCGCACTTTGGCAGAAGCCTCCACTAATGGAACGGAAAGGACCATAGTGCCTTTTAGTTCCTGCTCGGTGGGAGGAAGCACGGTGGCCCAGCGGCCGCGAATCACGTATTCGACAAAGTCGCGCATGGCAGCGAGTTTTGCAGCTTCGCCTTCGACGATTTCCGCTTTCCCCATCACCACCACAGATCGGTAATTGACCGAGTGGCCCGTCGCGCTGGGCGAGCAAACGATGCCGTCGAGGAGCGTAACGTTCAGGCAAAAAGGCGCGCCGCTCGCCAGCGTCTTCATCAAACGGCTTGCCATCGAGCCGTGCAGAAACAATTTGTCGCCCACGCGCACATAGTTGGTTGGCACCACAATCGGCATTCCATTGTCGATGAACGCAACCTGGCAAACGAACGCCTCGTCCAGGATGCGATAAATCAATTCGCGATCGTAGCTTCCGCGGTCTGGTTTGCGGTGGACCTTGGTTCTTTCGGTGGGTGTAAAGTTGCTCATGCACGCAGACTAGCCGTTCCGTGCGCATGGCCGCAAGCACCAATCTGGACGCCTCGGGATTGACGCCGCTTCGGAATCGTGTAGGCTGTGAATCGTCGTTCCTACCTCGAAAACAGGGATTGAGACCCACATGACGAAGCCAACACCCGTTTTCACGCGCGAGACCTTTCGATTTTTCAAAGACCTTAGCCGCAATAACAGCAAAGCGTGGATGGATGTCAACCGCGAGCGCTACCAGACCAGCATCGTTCAGCCGTTTCGTCGCCTTCTGGAAGAGCTTTCTAACGACGTGCTCAAGCTGGACTCGCGCTTCGACGTTTCCGCGCGGACGGGTCCGAACTTTTCGCGCATCAACCGCGACATTCGCTTCGCGAGAGACAAAACACCCTACAAAACGCAGATGTATCTGAAGTTCTCTGTTCCTGTGCCGGACAACGGAGAAACCGGTCAGCTTTACGTGGGTCTTTCCGCAGACACAGTGACGGCGGGTTTCCGCATCTACTCCGGAGGAAAACGCAAAGGATCGGTCCTCGCATTGGTCGGTCAGGTTCGCGTACAGGCGGACCCCGGTTGGGTCGGCAAGCAAAGGAAGCGCCTGAGTCGGCGCTAAAGCTACTGGTACACGACGGAAAAAGGCGAGTGGACGAAACATTCGGGCTGGCCGATCGCCCCCGAAAGCTGGAACAGGATTCTCGCGTGGATTGTGCGCCGCAAGCTAAGCCCGGCCGCTGCCACCCGGGCTACCTTCCCCCGCGACATTGCGAACATTTTCCGCGAACTGTACCCCCTGCTGCGTTACACTTCGCTGCCAACCTAGGGAACAAACGTAGGGAGGGAGAGTGCGGATGAACCACACGCCCGACAGGTCCCGGACTCGCAGAAAATTCCTCAAAATGCTTGGAGCCAGCCCGTTGATTGCGGGGTCTGGCGTTCTTGCAGGCGGTCTCGCAAATCTTCTCCACGCGGCGCCGAGCGAAGAGAAACAGTTTCTGGGCTGGCTCGAAAACCTCCAGCAAAGCGATGACGTCATCTCCTCTCCCGACCAGGCCCTCGATGTAATGGATTTCGAACCAGCGGCCCGAAAAGCGATTCCGCCGGCACATTTCGGCTACCTCGCCACAGGCGTGGACGACGACGGCACCGTGCGGGCCAACCGCGATGGCTATTCGCGCATCCAGATTCGCGCACGACGGCTCGTCGACGTTGAGAGGATCGACATCTCGCAGTCCATCTTTGGTGTCAAATGGAACACGCCAATCGTGCTCTCTCCTATCGGCTCGCAGAAGGCATTTCATCCCGACGGGGAGTTGGCAGTCGCCAGAGCTGCACAAAGCAAGGGCCACCTGATGCTCTTGTCCACTGCCGCCACATCCTCGATTGAAGACGCCATTGCCGCGCGGGGAGGTCCCGTGTGGCAACAGCTCTATCCGACGAATGTGTGGGAAGTCGGCCAGGCCATTATTAAGCGCGCCGAAAAGGCCGGCTCGCCGGCGATTGTCCTCACCGTCGATTTGCAGGAAGGGAGCAATCGCGAAACTCTTTTCCGCTCCCAGCGACTAGACAAGCGGCAATGCTCCGCATGCCATTCCGGAGCGTACTCTCCCTTCGCGCGAGGAAAACCGGGAACCAGCGGCTCAGGAGGGTTCGCGGGCTTCGCCTCTCGGAAGCCCATGTTTGACGGACTGGATTTATCAAAAGTCACTGCCTTGCACGCAGTGAATATGGATTGGGATTTTGTGAAACGCCTCCGTGATACGGTGACCGTGAAATTGCTCATCAAAGGAATAGTTACCAGGGAAGACGCGCAACTTGCTGTCCAGCACGGCGTGGACGGGCTGATTGTTTCCAATCACGGTGGCCGCGCGGAAGAGACTCTACGGCCGACCGTCGAAAGCCTGCCCGAAGTGCTCGAAGGGGTTGGCGGCAAGGTCCCCGTGATTGTGGACGGCGGTGTGAGGCGCGGCACAGACATTTTTAAAGCGTTGGCCCTGGGCGCCACCGCGGTGGGAATTGGCAGGCCGCATTCCTGGGGGCTCGGAGCGTTTGGCCAGGCGGGCGTGGAGGCCGTCCTCGAGATCTTGCAGCGGGAACTGCGCACTATCATGCGCCAGGCGGGAACAACCTCGGTTGAAAAAATCACACACGATTATCTAGTCTCACGTCCATCCTGATTCCAGGCATCACCATGGCCTCATGGCGCCCAAAGGCGCAAACCAATCAGGTGCCACGCGGAGAAAAATAGCGTGATGATGCAGCATGCGCTCGAAACCAGCAACGCGTGAATACGCTCTGCCTTATGCATTTCCGCTTTGGGCACGCTCACTGCCAGCGCCAGTCCCACAAGCGACAGCACCATGAAAAGTATAGTCATGACCCACATCAGGAACGACCAGAAGTTGAAGGTCCCGATATTGTCTGCGACGTTGGTGAACGCAAAGAGCACCAGCACAAGACTCAGAACCGCAAACAGCGGCACCGCTCGCACGCGCGCGTGCTTCATGCGCTTCACTTTCTTGATGAATCTAGAGAGCAGCAGCCACATTCCCCAAAACAACGCATACGGCAGCGCTGAGGCCATCACTGTGGCCGATGCAGCCAGAAAGAGCAGCCGCGTGAACACCCAAATGGGAAAGACTCTTTCTCCGTAGGCCTCCCCGCCTTCTCCCGAGCGGACGTAAATCATCCGGCCGCTTGCATCCGGAAAGAAAACCGCCGTAGCTTCGGGCTCCTTTGCCCCGCGAAAAAGATTCTTGCCAACGGGCAGCAACGGTTCATGCCCTTTTCCGAAAAGCGTCGAGCATTCCAACTTGCCGCCCGCCACGCGAACCCACGTGCCTCCGGCCAACTCGCCAAGGAATGCAAGCAGCTGGCTCCGTGGGGCGCGCGGCGCGTAATACCCGGAGAACTTTTTCAGTTCATTCGCAGTGAGAGAAATCAATGGCTGCTGCGGTTTCGGAAAATCTTTGGAAAGAAACTCGATGGTCAGATGGTTCATGTCATCGAGAGCTTTTCCCGACACGGTACTGTTCAACAGAACCACGTAACCCCAGTTCTGTTCCGGCATGTACCTGTAACTGGAAATGAAACCGTCGATTCCTCCGTCATGGCCGTGCGTTATGACTCCGCCTTCGCTTTCCGTGTAATTTGCCAGGCCATAGCCCAGGCGCAGGCCATTTTTCGCGGACGAAATGGTCTCGGGATATTCCATACGCGCGATGCTCTCCGGTTTCACCAATTGAAGATCGCCCGTCCTGCCTCGCCTCAAGAAAAATTGCACCAGCTTCGCCAATTCGCCGGGTGAAGCCTTCATATCACCGGCAGGGCGCAAATAAATGCCTTTGTAGGGAACCGCTCGAGGCGGGTTGCCGTCATATCCCTGCGCGAGGGCCGCGCGATTTGCATCCGTGATTCGAAAGTCGCCGACAGTAATTTCCAGGGGTGCAAGAAGGTTTTGCCGGATGTAAGCATCGAAGGGTTGGCCGGTGACCTTTTCGATCAAGTAGCCCGCAATGCCGTAGCCGGGGTTCGAATAGGAAAAGCGCGTGCCTGGCGGCCAGCGCACATCTTGCGGTTCCTGAAAGCGCTTGAACACGTCAAGCACGGGATAATCCGCACGATCACGGCGATTGTAGATCTCGCTCGGCTGCATATCGTCAAATCCAGCAGAATGTTCCAGCAAATTCACGACGCGTACCGGGTTCGTGCCTCCCCAGCGGTTTTTCATCGGGATTTCGGGAGCGACATCCTGCAAGCGCGAATACAGGTTGATTCTTCCGTCTTCCTGCAATTTCAAGAGCGCCAGCGCCACAAATGTCTTGCTGATCGAACCGACGCGGAATTCCGTGTCGCACGTAACATCGCGGTTCGCTGATAGGTCGGCCTTGCCGATTCCGCCGCACCACAACAATTGGCCATTCGAAACCAGCGCCACGCCGGCCCCCGTGACATGCTCTTTCTCCACAACACCCTTCATGGCCCTTTGCAGTTCTTCGAGCGTTTTGGGATGGGGCAGCTCTTCCTTCTTTTGCTCCGCCTGAGGAAAAGCCAGGGTGGCTGGCCCGGCAATTAATAAAGACAAAGTGATAGCTGGCAACAAGATTCGCCGCATGAAACGCTCCTGGGTGAGTTCTTTGTAAGTGGCATTCTATCCATGACCCATCTGTTTCGCCAATTGACGTTGTCTCGACTCTCGCTTACGATGCCGCACGTTGCCGTTATGCATTTGTCGTGGCTCGTTTGGGGAGATTTGGTGCCTATGAAACATTCGCTTTGCTGCTTTGGCTTCGCTGCGCTGCTCTTCGCAGCCAGCACCTGCCTGGCCCAGCAGCCGCAATCGCAGACGCAACCGGAAAAAGCCGGAGAGAAGCCAGCGGAAAAACCAAAAGACGAAAAAAAGCCTCCTATCCCCGAAGAAAAGAACGTGGTAACCAAACACTCTCTCAAGATTGACGGCAAGGAAATCAAGTACACCGCGACCGCAGGCACGATTCTCCTCAAACTCGAAGACGGCACGCCCAAAGCCAGCATTTTTTATGTGGCTTACACCAAGGATGATGTCGCCGACCTGAGCCAGCGCCCAATCACTTTCAGCTTCAACGGCGGGCCCGGCTCTTCTTCTGTGTGGCTGCATCTGGGGCTGCTTGGGCCACGCCGCGTGCAGATGGGAGACGCAGGTTCGCTGCTCCCGCCACCGTACAAGCTCGTGGACAACGACACTTCGCTTCTCGACGCCAGCGATCTCGTTTTCATTGATCCCGTTTCAACCGGTTACAGCCGCGCGGTTCCCGGCGAGGCGCCGAAACAGTTTCACGGCGTGGAAGAAGACGTGGAGTCTGTGGCGGAGTTCATCCGGGTCTATGCTACGCGCAACAAGCGCTGGTCCTCGCCAAAATTCCTGGCCGGCGAAAGTTACGGAACCACGCGCGCTGCCGGGCTTTCCGGCTATCTTCAGCAGCGCTTCGGAATGTATCTGAACGGCATCGTCTTGATTTCCGCGATTTTGAATTTTGAAACTGCGGAATTCGACACTGGGAACGATCTGCCGTACGTCCTCTATCTGCCGACCTATACCGCAATCGCCTGGTATCACAAAAAGCTTCCGGCTGATTTGCAGGGCGACTTGCAGAAAGCGCTCGATGAGTCGCGCAAGTTTGCCATGGGGGAATACACCGACGCTCTTGCGGCTGGAGACGCGCTGCCGGCAGCCCGCCGCGCGGAAACCGCTCAGAAGCTCGCGCGCCTCACGGGACTCTCGCCCGACTACATAGATCGGACTAATCTGCGCATCGAGATCATGCGCTTCACAAAGGAGCTGCTTCGCGGTCAGCGCCGCACCATCGGACGCATTGATGCGCGGTTCCTTGGGATCGACCGCGACGCCGCTGGTGAAAATCCCGAGTTCGATCCCAGCATCGCCGCCATAACCGGGCCGTATTCCGGCATGCTAAACGATTACGTGCGCAGCGATCTCAAATTCGACAGCGATTTGCCTTACGAGATTCTCACCGGACGCGTACAACCGTGGAATTATGCGCCTTTTGAAAACCGCTACGTCAATGTGGCGGAGACACTCCGCAGGGCCATGACACAAAATCCGTTCTTGCACGTTTTTGTCGCCAAAGGGTACTACGATCTGGCTACGCCCTTTTTTGCCGCCGACTACACTTTCGATCACCTTGGACTGGATCCCACACTGCGCGCCCACTTGGGCGGCGCTTATTACGAGGCCGGGCACATGATGTACGTTCACACGCCTTCGCGCGTGAAGCTGGAAAAGGACATCGCGCAGTTCCTGAAATCCAGCGTGGCGCCGGGACCTGCACAATGAAGCGGATTTTCAGCATTGTGGTTTGGCTTGCCGTCGCGCTTCTGGGAGCGGGCGCTCTGGGCGCGATTGCCATTCACCGCGGCGAACCGCTCAACGCTATGTGGTTTGTCATCGCCGCGCTTTGTTGTTACCTTGTCGCCTTCCGCCTATATTCGGCTTTTGTTGCGGCGAAAGTGCTTGCGCTCGATGATACGCGCGCCACCCCCGCGGAACGGCACGACGACGGCCGCGATTTTGTGCCGACCAACAAATGGGTCCTCTTCGGCCACCATTTCGCGGCTATTGCCGGTCCTGGGCCGCTCGTCGGCCCCACACTGGCCGCGCAATTCGGCTATCTCCCCGGCACGTTGTGGCTGATAGTCGGCGCAGCGTTTGGCGGCTGCGTCCAGGACTTTGTGATCCTGTTTTGCTCAATCCGCCGCGACGGAAAATCCCTCGGCCAGATGGCGCGCGAAGAAGTCAGCGAGCGCGGCGGATTCATCGCACAGCTTGCGGTTCTGGCAATCATGGTCATTCTCTTGGCCGTGATCGCTCTGGTTGTGGTGAACGCGTTGAAATCATCCCCTTGGGCAACTTTCACGTTGGCCATGACGATCCCCATTGCTCTGCTACTAGGGGTGTATCTTCGCTTTGTGCGGCCGGGGCGCGTTCTCGAAGCGTCCATCATGGGCGTTGCGCTGGTGATTTTTGTGGTGATCGCAGGCCAGTGGGTGGCGGATTCGCCATATTGGTCCAACGTCTTCACGCTGAGCGGCCTTTCGCTGACCGCCGCCATTATCATTTATGGGTTCTCCGCATCCGCACTGCCCGTGTGGTTGTTGCTGGCTCCACGCGATTATCTCAGCGCATTCATCAAAGCCGGAGCCATCTTTTCTCTTGCGGCGGGCATCCTGCTGGTTCGGCCGCATGTACTTATGCCGCCACTGACGCGCTTCATTGACGGCACCGGACCCGTTTTCGCCGGCAAGATTTTCCCATTTTGCTTTATCACTATTGCCTGTGGCGCCGTCAGCGGCTTTCACTCTCTGATCTCTTCGGGCACCACGCCGAAGATGATTTTGCGCGAAGGCCATGCCCGCTTCATCGGCTACGGCTCCATGTTGCTCGAATCTTTTGTCGGTGTCATGGCGATGGTCGCGGCCTGCGCCATGACTCCTGGTGTCTATTTCGCGATCAACAGTCCGCCGAGCATCGTGGGCGCCACGGCGGACGCTGGCGCGGCCACCATCAGCAGTTGGGGCTACCCGTTGCAGCCCGAGACCATGACGAGTCTTGCTCACGCTGTGGGCGAGATTACGCTGTGGAATCGCGCGGGCGGCGCGCCCTCGCTCGCCGTCGGCATGGCGCAGATCTTTTCCAATACCAGCGGCGGCCCCCGGCTCCTCAGCATCTGGTATCACTTTGCCATCATGTTCGAAGCGCTCTGCATCGTCACGGTGCTGGACGCCGGCACGCGCGTCGGACGTTTCATGGTTCAGGAATTGGTTGGGCGCGTTTGGGCCCCATTTGGACGGCGAGGCTGGATGCCAGGAATTCTTTTGTCCAGTGCGATGATTGTCGCCATGTGGGGTTACTTTCTCTACCAGGGAGTCATTGACCCCCTGGGGGGAATCAATTCCCTCTGGCCGCTCTTCGGCATCGGGAATCAATTGCTTGCGGCGGTGGCCCTGGTTGTCGCCACCACAATTCTTCTCAAGATGAAAAAGCTGCGCTGGATTTGGGTGACGTTGGTGCCGACGGTATGGCTGGTCATTGTTACCATGACTGCGAGCTATCAGAAGATCTTTGACCCTAGTTCTCGACTCGGTTTTCTTGCAAACGCAAAAGATCTGGCCCGTCAGATCACCGAGGGCAAGATTGCCGCTGCGAACATAGCCGGCACGCAGCGCCTGATCTTTAATCTGCGTCTAGATGCCGCCGTGACTGCCATTTTTGCCCTCATGGTTCTGGTCCTGGTGGTCGAGGCCATTTTCCAGTGGTATTCGATTCTCAGCCGCCGTCGTGAATCGGTGCTCCACGAATCGCCCTACATCGCGACGCACTGGGCCTCTAACTTTTCCGGCGCAGGGCACGGTACGGTTGTCGGCGATGCCACTGGAGACGATTGATGCGCGAAGCCGCCAAACGAACTAAACGCTTCCTTCGCCGCTTCTGGCGCGGCCTTCGCGAATGGTGTGGCGACGCGGCTTACGAAAGCTACTTGCGTTCAAAAGCCCGCCACGTTGGCTCCTGCCGCACCCTGAGCCCGGCAGAATTTTACGTCGAGCAGCTCAATCGCCGCTATTCCCGCCCCAACCGCTGCTGCTAAATACTGATTGGACGGCTCAGCGGAATAAACCTCAGCCTCCACGCTTGCACCTGCGTGACGCCCTACGCAAAATCGCCGGTGCCTGCCTAGAATTCCTCGTCCTCTTCGCCGCGATTTTTCAAGACAGTAGTTTTGTGCATGATTCGAATGCTATTGTTGCGAATCCCGGAGAGGATGGCGCGTCTCGTTTCGCCCGGCAGCATCTCTGGAGCAAACACTCCCGCCGACTCTCGCGGAAAAAACCTAACGAATAGTGCAGCAACGTGAGCCGTGGCATAAGCCACGGGCGTAGTGAGCCGCCCCTGCTGCCGAATCTGGTACAGCGTAGGAAACATGCAGTCACTTCGTATCAACAAATGCTCGTCTGCAGTCTTATCATTCTTCACGCCTTTGACCAGCATAGCCGCCGCGAACCGCGCGTTCTGTAGAATCCCTTGCCGAATCAGTTTCGCGATCCTCTTTGGCGAAAAAGTTTGGGGGAAGCGGTGCCGCGCCATTCCCCGAGATTTCGATAGTTTCCCCTGCTTGTGCCAGCGGCGCAGGCGGTCAATTTCGTTGCCGCCGATTTTCACATCCAGGTCGCGCATTCGAATGAAGTGCGGCAGCGTGGCCACTTCGTCCTGCGCTGCTAGCACCACTCGCACCGTGCCAATGGGATCGGGAAACCGAAATTTCTCGACATCCGAAAACCGTTTGCCTAATTGAAATTTTCCGCCCCGGTAAATGCGCGGGTGCGAAACCGCTTCGTCGAACGACACTTCCGGCGACCATTGCGAAATTGGGTCCTCGCTCTCGCTGCTTTCATAGAGCCGGATGTGCACGGACTCCACTTCATCGAGCATTTCCGCTGCGCGTTTCACCAGTAGGTTGGTCAAACCCGGCGCTACGCCGGCATTAATCACCGCCGCGCGATTCTTTTCTGCGAACCGCTTGGCGTAGCGGAACTGCTCGGCTTTGAAAGGATTACGAGTAAGGTGGGAGCTTAGATCCAAGTAATGCGCGCGCAGCCGCAGCGCCGCCCGCAACACAATCTCATTGAAGACCGACGCGGAAGCATTAACGAGGAGCTGGCAGCCTTTCGCCACTTTCACGATGCCCCGGAGGTTTCGCGCATTCACTTCCGTGACCGGGATCGTGCTTCTTTTCCCTAGGAAGCGCCGCGCACGCTCCGGATCGCGGTCCCCGCACCAGACCGTATGTCCTTGGCGCTCCAGCAATTGTGCGAGAAGCGAGCCGGTCGCACCGGCCCCTAAGACGAAGATCCGCATGGCGTGCGCAAGACTTTATCACAATCTCTAACGCCTCCCGCAGGCTGTGTGGACCATGTCGTTGCATTGCACCTGCGGCCCGGAGAGCGTACACTGTCGCTGTAACTCCGACCTCCGCGACCTAAAGGAGAACCAACCCACGGCCGCAAAGGCGACGTCCCGAGTACTCTGGGACTCAGGGTTCGGGTGGAAACGCCCTCGCCTCCCGCGATTGGAAAGGAGCGATTTCTCCGGAAATCTGTGGATTTCCGGCTTGCGCTCGATTCCAACGCTGGATTCGAGCGGTTTTGTTTTAGGCCCTTTGAGTCAGTTTTTTCAGTAGAGGCATCCAACTTAGGCAAGTCAAGATGACCCTTCACGACAGTTTCGGCCGCCAGATCACCGACCTCCGAGTTTCGGTCACTGACCGCTGCAATTTCCGTTGCGTCTACTGCCGTTCCGCCGACCCGGAAAACTATCGCGATCACGACGAAATTCTCTCCTGGCCCGAGCTCGACCGTTTGGCCGGAATCTTCCTCGACCTTGGCATCCGCAAAGTCCGCGTTACCGGCGGCGAACCTCTCGTCCGCGAGGGCGTGGAAAACTACATTTCCCGCCTCCACGCGCGGGGTTTCCCTGACCTCTCCATGACCACGAACGGTCACCTCCTTGCCGAGCGCTGCGACCGCCTGCTTGCCGCAGGCCTTCGCCGCATCAACATCAGTCTCGACTCGCTCGATCCCGCCAAGTTCGAGCGCATCACCCGCACGCAGTCTTTCTCCAAAGTCATGGATGGCATCGACGCCGTGCAAAACTCGCGCCTCGCCCCCGCCAAAGTGAACGCCGTGCTCGTGCGAGGCCTCAACGACGATGAAGTCGAAGCCTTCGCCCAATTTGCCCGCGGTCGCGCCGTTATCATGCGTTTCATTGAATTCATGCCGCTGGACGCCGACCGACACTGGTCCCGCGAACTCGTGGTCCCTGCCGCAGAGGTTTACGCGCGCATCCACGCGCGTT
>Ga0134082_10000601_pt1 | contig 12320 bp, 12 predicted proteins | sample 15_taG_6_FD_94473 | JGI IMG/M metagenome (GOLD analysis project Ga0134082, IMG submission 94473) | Grasslands soil microbial communities from the Angelo Coastal Reserve, California, USA - 15_D_Rain_40cm_5_09182015 | ecosystem: Environmental > Terrestrial > Soil > Grasslands ... | reverse complement strand
ATTCGCGACACCGTTCGCTGCATTGAGATTGCCTGCCACAATCCCGCGGCAAAGGGCGAATGCCGCGTTTACAACCAGTTCACTGAGCAATTCTCGATTATGGATTTGGCGCGGTTAATCGACGCTGCCGCGAAGAAAATGGGCGTCACAGTCGAAGTCGACCACATACCCGATCCGCGCGTCGAAGCCGAGCAGCACTACTACAACGCGAAGCATTCGAAGCTGATCGACCTTGGCTTGCAGCCGCACTATCTTTCGGATTCCCTGCTCGACTCGCTGATGAACATCGCGATCAGGTACCGGGACCGTGTGGACGCTTCGTTGATGCTCCCGCAGGTCAACTGGCGTGAACCAAAGAACGAACGCCGCCTGCAAATGAGCATGCCAGCGAAAGCCAATGGCGTTGAAGTGCGGGCAGAGGCCAAAGCCAAGAAAGGTTGAGCGACCTACCCAGGACTCCGTGCCTTAAGCGAGTTGAGTTGATTCTCGACGCGCAACGCAAAATCCAAATCAAAGGGAAAGGCCGCGCCATCCAGCGCAGCCTCTACTTTTTTCATGAATCCCTGAATGATGCGCTCGCTCCCTTGAAGCAGATCGATAGTTGCAATCCGTTTCCCTTTTCGTTCCAGCCAAACGACGCGTTCATCGGGGCTTTCGTAGGCGCATAGCACTTGCGCAACTTCCGAACCAGGCACAGCAAACTCCCGAATCGAAAGCAGATGGCACCCCAGATTTTCGATGGCGGGAAGTCCTAAATGGTCTGCGCGGCTAAGGAAGAAGTGCCCGCCAAAGCGCAGCTCGGAACCGGGACAAAAACTGCTTTTCCATTTCTCAACCTCGCCGTGAACCAGATATTCGAAATGCACGCCAATCAAGCGGCGTCGCGTGCGAGCCAGCGCTTGCAAACGCTCCGTATCCTCTGCCGAACCATACCACGGCTTCTCCGCAATGACGTGTAAACCCGCTTCGAGCGCCGCCTGAATCATCAGGGACACATCCGGCCCCGGCGAAACGCACAGCCAGGCAATTTGTCCTCGACTGGTTTTCATCGCCTCCGCGAGGCGAGATACATAGCTCGATTCGGTTTCTGACTGCCGCTGCCGCGTCTTCGTAATCATCGCGACGGTTCTTCCCTCTCCAGCAATGATCGGCTGCAGCTTTTGCGCCCAGCGGCCGCGCCCGAGAACTACATACGCTGGCCCCTCAGCCATTGTGTCCGATCCTTTCACAGACCAGGCGCGCCGCCTTCACGGCGCTCACCACTTTGCCCGAAAAAATGTGAATCTCTCCGGGCCCGCTCTCTTTGAGATAGAGAATGCGGCGATCGCTTTCCGGAGCATCCTCGACAACGCGGATAGTGAAGCGCGAGCCGATGTACTTCGCGTCTTTCGCCCCCGGCACGGATTCGCAGCAATCTCTCCGCATAGCTTCAAACCGCGTGAAACGCGCTGGCCGGAATTCTGGTTCGTTCAGGATTGCAGCATACGGCTCCGGGATCGCCTCGTCAGGATCCGTAGTTGTCCAGTGATTTGTATTCTTCGCCGAGCCAAAAAGGGACAGCCCCGAGCTCCCATAGGGATCGAATGCGGTAAAGGGGCCGTCCACCACAACCAGCGCGACGTGTTGCAGCGCCGGAGGCAATTCGATGAGCATTTTTTCTGCGACCTGAAATTTTGCAATCTTGAAGGCGCGCCGGCTTGGCCCCAGACCATACGTGGCCCAAACGACAAAATTAAAATCATCCCGCATTGCTGAGGTGAATTCCCTTCGCTCGAACGGAATCCCCAGTGCCCGGATACGCTCTTCAATCAATTCCCGCAGCACGTCCGGATCGTAGATGTTCTCGTCGACTTCATAGCATCGGTCGACAAAGTCAAAGTTCATCCATTCCGGCCGGCAAGCCCTCAGCAAAAGCCCCTGCTCCTTCATCACGCGCTCATACAAATCCGGTGCCGTGCGGGAAGCTTCCTTCGGAATCGCATAGTAATGACGGCTGTTTCTAACGATCGCCGGTTCAAAAGCGCGAATGAACTCCGCGCGCGCTTCCAGCGTTTCCTGAATCGTTTCCAAACTGCGCGGGTAGTGATATCCCGCATGCACGCGATACTGATTGATTGCCGAGGCGGCGCGCAAAATCCCTAACGGATCGAACAGCCGCACGCTGTGCCCCTGCTCGGCAAGCCGAATCGCTACGGTCGCCCCATAGATACCTGCCCCCGCTACCGCAACTCTCACGCCCATGTTCACCGTGCTACAGACAGCCCTTATGCCACTCCTATCGCGTAGAATTTGTCGCTGAACTCGATGCCATCGGCACAAGCATGCCGTCGCGAATCCGGTAATCCACGTTGCGCCAGCGAATGCGCCTCCGCCCGAACGTCAGCAACCAGATAACGAACGCGGTCGCATCCCAGACGATGATGAGCGGCATCTTTTTCCAAAGCCCATGCTGCTTCATTCCCCACGCGCCCACAAACCAAGTGATCGCAAGTCGAAATAACAAATACATGCCGACGTAGCTGATCCCAACGCCGTCCGAGGGATGAACAAAAAGCACCGCCAAGCTCCAAGGCAACCCTTGCGTAAAGGCAAGCCCGATGTGCCCCCACGGCCGCATGTGCCGCATCACCGTCAGCCAGCGCAGCCGCTTGATGAACAGCTCCTTGAACGAGCCATAATCGGGAACCGTTTTCACGGCATACGGCAGCAGCTCGACTTCATAACCCTGCTGCGCGATATATCGCCCCACCAGCAGGTCGTCCGCCGGACGATTCTCGATGGCTTCGTATCCGCCAAACGCCTTCAGGACAGATCGCGTTGTCACAATGGTCTGCCCGAAAGCGAACTTAATGCCATCCAGTTGCCGCGCGACAAAAATTCCGGGAAAGAAATCGCAAATCATGCCGATGGATTGGAGATTTTGCGCAAAGGTCTTGTCTTCCGTGGAAACGTACAGGCACGTCACCCCTCGGACTTTCGCATTTCGCAGAGGCGCCACCACAGTGCGCAAGTAGTTCGGCTCCACGCGAACGTCACTATCATTGATGACCAGGACTTCGTGCCTCGCCTCATTCACCATGCGCACAAGCTTGGCTACTTTGTCGTTGATGGCCTTGCGCCCCGATCCAAAGAGAATTTGAATCTGCCGCTCAGGAAAATCGTGTTTCAGCTTTTCCAAAACCGGCACCGAAGGATCACTTCCATCCCCAACGCAAAAAATCAGCTCGTACTCCGGATAGTCCTGCCGGCAATAGCTCGCCAGGTTTTCGTAAGCCTCGGGATCCAGCCCCCGCAAAGGTTTGAGGTTGCTTACAGGCGGCGTGAAACCGGAATCCGCGCGCAAACGCTCCTCCGCGTGCCGGAAAAACCGCCAAGTGCTGAAAAGGACAAGCAAATAATAGACAAGAGGGGAAGCTGCGAGGATGAGAAAAAGATAGCCGGCACTCTGCGAAATCATCGCACCCCTTGCGCGAGGATACTCTTGCGCTTAGCCCGCCCGTTAGACGGTTTCATTGCGAACCAAAAGAATAGCAAAAACCGAATCACTTCGCCCTGCAGCGCTTTAGATAAGCGCCTGATATCGAGTAAGATGAAACAGCCTGATTTCTTAAGGACTGAACGAACATTTCGCGCGGGAGCACAACTCAAATCGCATGAAAGATTCTCCAGGTCTGCACCTGAAAACCTACATTTTTCTTCTCTTTATTGTTCTGTTTGCCCCGCTCGGCAATGTGCTCCTCGGCAAGGGCATGAAAACCATCGGGTCCGCACGCGACTGGGATCCGCAGGGGCTTTTTCACATATTGCTTCGGATCCTCACTTCCGGCTACATCTGGCTCGGCATCGCCTGCTTGCTCGCTTTTTTCATCGCCTACATGCTCGTGCTCACCTGGGCGGATTACAGTTACGTTCAGCCCGCCTCCGCTTTTTCCTATCTCGTCGTCGCCGTTCTCGGGCTCTTGCTCCTCGGTGAAAAGGTAAATCTCCTTCGCTGGACCGGCATCGCCGTCATTTGCCTGGGGGTCTTCATCGTTGGTCACACTCATCCACGAACCACGGAGAAGGCCTGAAGCGTGCTGGAATCTATCTTCCTATTCTTAATCGTGGCGGCAGGAACAAGCGGAGAACTTTGCGTGTCCCACGCCATGAAGACCTTGGGCGAAGTTCACGATTTTCGCCCCTCGGCCCTGCTGCAATTCGTCTGGCGCGCCGCCCGCATCGGCTGGATGTGGATTGGCATCGCATTCATGACCTTGGCGTTTTTTTCGCTGCTGGCGATGCTCTCAATGGAAAACGTAAGCTTCGTCGTCCCCATAACCGCGCTTAGCTACGCTGCCGGCGCAATTGGCGCCACGTTGTTCCTGAGGGAAAGAATCAGCACCCAGCGCTGGCTAGGCGTTCTGGTTGTTTGCATTGGCGTTACGCTCGTCTGGCTCAGCCGCCGCTAGCCGTCTTCCAACATCAAGCCGCTTCACGGCTTCTGCGGCTCTTTTGGCTGATCGATCTGCGTGGCCGTGCCGATCTTGATGGTCGTAGAGAAGCGCTTGTAGTTCGAATAGTGAACCGCAATCCGCACGTGCACATCTTCGCCATATTTAAAATGCAATATATCATCGGCGCGTGTGTACGTCGGGAACCAGTAGTGACCCTCAATATTCTCGCGGTAGTTTTCGAAATGCGGGAACGCCTGGTCCTCTTTCTTCTTCAGCAAGCCTGTTGAAGTCCCCGAAGTTTTCACGATCTGCAAGTCCTTATCGTCCACCCAGACCCGGCCGCGAAAATAACGCTGCCCCTTCTCCAGTTTCTTGGGCTCCAAATCAAAAACGTAAGTATCCAACTCATCCACGCGCTCGCGGCCTACGTACTTCACGTCGTATTTGGGCAATTCTTGCGGTGTCATCACGAAGGGCCAGACCTTTTCGATGTCATCGAAATCTTGTTGCGTCATGACCAACCTTTGAATGGTCGTAACCGGCGCGAAAGTAACTTTGTCAAAACGCTTCCCATCCGGCGTGAAGAGAATGTCGCGCACTTCGTGGAATTCCCCATCCACTTGGCCGTCCTGATCGATCGTTTGAAACGTGACGTCCTGCGTATACGTAAAGTTGTCGCGCTCTTTCCGGAACTCTTCCTCGCGCTGCGTGAATTTTTGGATGATCTCGTCCACCGGCATGGCCGGCGGCTCATTGGTGATGTGAGACGTTCTCTCTCGGGGCCCTGCCGACGATTGAGGCGCTGGCGTAGACGCGGTTACCGTTCCCGGGGGCGGCGCCGGCATGGGTCCGCGCTGCTGCGCCGCAAGCGGAATGCCCGAAATCGCGATTCCCACAATCAACGCAATCCACGCGCCTGCGCTCTTTACGCAGCTCACAACCATTCCCGCTGGGCGTCCGTACATTCTCGTCTTCTCCTCACAACCTGTCTTCCATTGTACAGTAACGTTCGATGCGAACTCCGCGCCGCGCGTCGCCACGGTTTCGTCCAAGCAAATCCCTCTTTAATCCAGATAAACAGTCCCTTTGGCAATACTTTATGCGAGATCTTTGCTTCTGGCATTACAATCAATGCCCTGAATCAGGCCGTCTTACTCGGCGGAGAATTGAGCACACACGCAAGCGCCTATGGGCCACCCCCTTCTTGACCTGACGAACAAGACCGCCGTCGTCATTGGCGGCACTAGCGGCATCGGCCTCGCCCTGGCCCGCGGCCTGGCACAAGCCGGCGCCAATGTCGTCGCCACCGGGCGCCGCGAAGAATTGGTGAAAAAAGTTGCCGCAGAGATTGTGGCTCTGGGCCGCCGTTCCCTCGCTCAAGCGTGCGATGTCACCGATAACACCAGCGTCGAGCGGTTGCTGCAATCCGCCTGCAAGGAATTCCGCAGCGTCCAAATCCTCGTGAACTGCGCTGGCCGTACAAAGAAAATGCCCACTCTCGATTTTCCGGAATCCGAGTGGAACGCCATCATCGAAACAAACTTAACCGGGACTCTTCGCGCCTGCCGCGTCTTCGGCCGCCACATGGTCCAGCAGGGCTACGGCCGCATCGTCAATATCGCTTCCATCTCTTCGCTCGTCAGTCTCTATCAGGTAGCTGCTTACAGCGCCAGCAAGGCCGCCGTCGCTTCTCTCACCAAGAGTCTTGCCATCGAATGGGCCCCGTCCGGCGTCTGCGTCAACGCCCTGGTTCCCGGCGTGTTTCGAACGGATCTGAATGCTGGACTGCTCGACGGCACCGACCGCGGCAAGGAGTTCCTGCTTCGTACTCCCATGCGGCGTTTCGGCAAAGTGGAAGAACTCGTCGGCGCAACCGTCTTCCTCGCCTCTGATGCCGCCAGCTACGTCACCGGCCATCTCCTGGTGGTCGACGGCGGCATGCTGTGCAGCGGCGTTAATCAATAGCTCTTTCTACTGGCTGGTTTTTGCAACCGCTTTTGCTGATCCGATTTTCTCCCGCGCTTGGTTCACGGCTGCCAAAAACTTCCGCGCATTCTCAACAATAATCTCAGGTTGACCGGCTTTCAGCGCCTCCGCTTGCACCAATTCTCCGCCAACTCCCAGCGCCGCTGCTCCCGCTTCAATAAACTCCCCCGCTGTATTGAGATTCACACCGCCCGTCGGCACCAGCGGAACCTGCGGCAGCGGGCCCTTCAACGCCTTGATGTATTTCGCCCCCCCCATTTGCCCGCACGGAAACACTTTCACGAAATCTGATCCTGCCTCCCACGCCGTAATCACTTCCGTGGGCGTCAGCGCCCCAGCCATCATCAGCTTTCGTTCGGCGCCCGCAAGCTTGACCACTTCCAGATTCAGTCCAGGACTCACCAAAAATTGCGCGCCCGCATCCAGACACCGCCGCGCCGCCTCCGCATTGAGAACGGTTCCCGCTCCGACGAGAACATCCGAAGAACCGCTTTTCGTCAGCTCGCGAATCACGTCCACGGCTCCCGGCACGGTCATCGTAATCTCGACAATCGGAATCCCGCCTTCGCAAACGGCGTCCGCAGCCATTCGCGCCTCCCGCGGCGACGATGCGCGCACCACCGGCACGATTCCAATTTCAACAATCCTCTCTCGAACCCTTTGTTTATCCATGTGCATCCGCCCTCAAAAGCAAATCTTCCCTGTCTTCACCGCGCGATCCGCGCTCCCACACCTTTCATCACTTGCATCACTTCTTTCGACGTCACCATGGACGTGTCCCCCGGTGTCGTCATTGCCAGCGCTCCGTGCGCCGCTCCACACTCCACACACCACTGCGGCTCCTGCCCCGCCAAAAACCCGTAAATCAACCCGGAAGCAAACGAGTCCCCTCCCCCGACCCGGTCAAAAATCTCCAGATTCTCCCGGTTCTTCGCCTGATAGAACTTCCCATCGCAATAACAAATCGCGCCCCAGTCATTCAGCGTCGCGGTTTTTGCCTTCCTCAGAGTCGTCGCCACCACCTTGAATGGATAATCCTTCACCACCTTCGCGATCATTTGCTTAAATCCATCGGCTTCAAACGCTGACATGTGCTCGTCCATTCCTGGCACTTCGTAGCCCAGCGCGGCCGAAAAATCTTCCTCGTTCCCCAGCATCACGTCCACATGTGGCGCAATCTTCCGGTTCACCTCCTGCGCCTGCTTCTTCCCTCCCAGCGGCTTCCAAAGCGATGCCCGGTAATTCAGGTCGTAAGAAACAATCGTTCCGTTTTTCCGCGCCGCCTGCATCGCTTCCAGCGCCACTTCCGGCGTTGTCCCCGAAAGCGCGCAAAAAATCCCGCCCGTATGAAGCCACCGCGCCCCATGCTTCCCAAAAATCTCGTCCCAATCAATGTCCCCCGGCTTCAAATTCGACACCGCCGTGTGTCCGCGGTCATAACTTCCCAGCGCCGCCCTTACCCCAAATCCACGTTCCGTAAAGTTCAGCCCGTTGCGCGCCGCCCGCCCCAGTCCATCATGTTCCACCCAGCGAATCAGCGACTGATCAACGCCGCCCTGATAAATCAAGTCCTGGAGCAGGCGCCCCACCGGATCATCCACAAACGCCGTCACTATTGCCGTCTCCAGCCCGAAGCAGCGCTTCAATCCCCGCGCCACGTTGTACTCTCCGCCGCCCTCGCACACTTCAAAGCTTCGCGCCGTCGCAATTCGCCGCTCGCCCGGATCGAACCGCACCATCACCTCGCCCAGACTCACCAAATCCCAGCGGCACTCCTTTTTCGGCTTAATCGTCAGCGCCATTCGCTCTCCTCAAAAGCGACCACCCTTCGCAAATTCCTTTCTCTTTTTGCCCCTGATTTCTCAATCCAGTCTTGCCGGCTCTAACCTCGGACTCAAAAGCTGAATCATTCCAAGCGCTATCAGATAGGCCGAACCCGCAATCACGAAGGGAATCATATAACTCCCGGTCCATTGCAGCACATGCCCCACCACTGCCGCGATGAACAACCCCCCAATGGCTCCCGCCATTCCGCCGATTCCTGTGACCGAGCCAACTGCTTCCGCAGGAAACATATCCGAGGTGATGGTATAGAGATTCGCAGAGAATCCCTGATGGCAAGCCGCCGCTAGCCCAATCAGCAACACCGCCGACCACGTGCTCTCCACGCGGTAGGCGTACACCACGGGAATGACCCCGATGGCGCAAATCAGCAATGCGGTTTTGCGGGCTGCATTGATCGATCTTCCTCGCCGAATCAAAAAAGAAGAGATCCACCCGCCCACCACGCTGCCGATGTCCGCAATCACATAGATGGCAATCAGCGGAGGCCCGAGACGTGTCAGCGAGAGGCCGTGCCTGGCCTGAAAAAACCCCGGTATCCAGAAAAGATAAAACCACCAAACCGGGTCGGTCAGAAATTTCCCCACGGCAAAGGTCCACGTCTGCCGCAGCGGCAGCAGAGCAACCCAGGGAATCTTCTTCAGGACCTCCTGCGGATCGCTTCGGATGTAGTTGAGTTCCGCCTTCGAGAGTCTCGGGTGCTCTTCTGGTTTTTGGTAAAGCATCACCCAGAGCACCAGCAAGAGGAAACCTACGCCGCCGATGCCTACAAATGCGCCGCGCCAGCCCCAGCGCAAGCTAATCCAAGCCACCGCGACCGGTGCGAGCATCGCCCCTACATTGGTTCCCGCATTGAAAATCCCCGTGGCTAGCGCGCGTTCTTTCTTCGGGAACCATTCCGCCACGGCCTTGATACTCGCCGGGAATATTGCGGCTTCGCCCAAACCGAGAATGCAACGCGCAACTGCGAAGCTCGCCAGAGAATTGCACAGAGCTGTTCCCATAGAGGCCAGGCTCCAGAAAATCATCGCCAGCGCGTAGCCCAATCGCGTGCCCAGCCGGTCTATGATCCAGCCTACGACCAGCATGCCCAGCGCATATCCGGCCTGGAAAACCACCGTGAGATTGCCGTAGTCGACTTCGCTCCAGCCCAGGGTATGCTGTAGCGTTTCCTTCAGGACCCCCAGGACATTCCGGTCCATGTAGTTTTTTGTCGTTCCAAAGAGAAGCAGCGCGCAAATAATCCAGCGGAAATAGCCGATGCGGGAGGCTGCTTTGGTTTTCAAGGTTTCGGCAGCCTTCGCCGCGGCAACCGCCGAAGTAACCTCAGATGCAGGCGTAGGGTGTGCGGGGTCCATACTTTAAATCTAAATCAGAGTTGTCCTCTTAGGAGACAGGAAAATTCCCTACCAACTGTGCATCGTCCCATCCAGCTTCCGGTTAATCGGCAAATACGCCCTCTTGTACGGATACTTCGCCGCGATCCCCTCATCAATGTCCGCGCCAAGTCCCGGCGCATCCCCCGGATGCATCATCCCATCCGAGAAACTATACTTATGCCGGAAAACCCGCTCCGTCTCTTCCGTGTGCCGCATATATTCCTGGATCCCAAAATTGTGCACGCTCAAATCAAAATGCAGCGCCGCAGCCATGCATACCGGACTCATGTCCGTTGCTCCATGGCACCCCGTCCGCACGTGATACAGCTCCGCCAGGCTCGCGATCTTTCGCAAATGCGAAATTCCGCCCGCATGCACCACCGCTGTCCGGATGTAATCAATCAGCTGCTCCTGAATGAGCTGCTGGCAGTCATAAATCGAGTTGAATACTTCGCCGACCGCAATCGGCGTCGTCGTGTGCTTCCGGATCAGCCGAAAACCCTCCTGCAACTCCGCCGGGGTCGGATCCTCCAGCCAAAACAAATGATACGGCTCCAGACTCTTCCCCACCCGCGCCGCCTCGATCGGCGTCAGCCGGTGATGCACGTCGTGCAACAACGGAACATCCTCGCCAAATTCCTTCCGCAGCCGCGCAAATAAATGCGGCACAAAATTCATGTACAGTTCCGAGCTCCACACATCTTCCTGCGGTGCGTCTTTTGTCGCCGGCTCGTAGTACATTTTCCCGTGCCCCACGCCGTACATGCTCGGTATTCCCGGAATCCCGCTCTGCGCGCGAATCGCCTTGTATCCCAGCTTCTGATACTCAGCCACGGCCTTGACGGTGTCTTCGATGTCCTGCCCGCTCGCGTGTCCATAGACCAACACGCCTTCGCGCGACGCGCCACCTAACAACTGATACACCGGCGCGTTCAGCGCCTTGCCTTTGATGTCCCACAGCGCCATATCCACGGCAGAAATCGCGCACATCGTCACCGGCCCGCGACGCCAGTACGCTCCTTTGTAAAGGTATTGCCAAATATCCTCGATGCGCCTCGCGTCGCGCCCAATCAGCAGCGGAATCACATGGTCGGTCAAGTAACTGGCCACCGCCAGTTCCCGCCCATTCACCGTCGCGTCTCCCAGCCCGTAAATCCCGTCTTCGGTCGTGATCTTCAGCGTCACGAAGTTCCGCCCCGGGCTGCACACAATTACCTTCGCATCCCTAATCTTCATCGCTCTCCTCGTCCTATCACGCCCTTAGCTCTTGTAGAGCACAGCCAGCCTGCCGCGGCAGTCGCTGCTATGCCCTCTTCTCTGCCCGTGGAAGCACGATATATCGTGCCCGCGGGTTGCAATACCGGGGCTTGGCCCGCCCGTCTTGATTGATCTCGCCCTGTCCGCTTATTTTTTCGAGTTTCGTTTCTCGAATTTCGTATTTCGATCTTCGAGCTTCGCCCCATCGCCCGAACCATGACATATATCAGGTGCCTCCCTCACTTTCAAATCTTAACCATTCGATTCCCCACGATTTCTCATCCCCAAACGCCCCTTCTGCCGGCCCTCACCCAATTCTCGGTTCTCTAAGCGTCAGTAATGAGGTGGGCACAGATGCTCTACCTGCTAATTGCCTCAGTACTATGACCACCCTATTCTGAACGCGCAGAAGGCATCCTCGAAGGAAAGCGCGCACAACTCTCTCTTGATGCAACCAGGTTGGGTTGCCACTTCAGGCGTGCAGCCTTATGCGGGCGGAGTAAGCCCTGACGGCTTCACTCCACCGGAGATCGAATGACCGGCGAGGGTCCAAGGAGAATTACCGTGAGGAAAGTTGCCCCCAAGATCTTGCTGTTTGCTTCTTTTCTTGGCATTGCCCTATTTGCGAGTTCCTGCAGCCTGAAGCGCCCGACCGGCGGCACGGGCGGTGGCACTGGGGGCGGCGGCACAGGCGGCGGTGGTACGGGGGGAGGTACATCCACAGGTCCGTTCACAATTGCCGGCTCGGTCGTGGGCCTGACCGGCAGCGGCCTTATTCTTGAGGATAACGGTGGCGACGACCTCACCATCGCGGCGGGCGGCACTTTTACGTTTGCGACCAAGATCGCCAGCGGCGGCACGTATAAAGTTACGGTTAAGACGCAGCCTTCGACTCCGACACAGAATTGCAGCGTCACCAACGCCACAGGCACTGCCCTTGCCAACGTCACCAATGTTCAGGTGACTTGCGGCAACATCTTTCCCATTGGCGGCACCATTTCCGGTCTGCTGGGAACAGGTATGGTCTTGCAGGACAACACCAAGGACAACCTCAACATTTCTGGCACGGGCGGCGTAAATTTTACCTTCGCCACGCCACTTGCCGCGGGATCAGCTTATGCCGTGACGATTCTTACGCAGCCAGCGAACCCCGGCCAAACTTGCACCGTTCTCAATGGCACCGGCACTGCCAACGGCCCTATCACCAACGTGCAAATCATTTGTCCTCAGCCTGCTTTCACCATTGGCGGCACGGTCGTCGGCCTTGTTCCCGGCGCAGGCAACACCGTGGAAATTCAGGACAACGCGGGCGACAACCTCTTCGTCACCGGGAACACCAGTTTTACTTTCCCAACGTCCATCACAAACGGCAGCATTTATAACGTCTCTGTGTTCTTGCAGCCGACCAGCCAGCCTCAACCAT
>Ga0134082_10000597_pt1 | contig 12330 bp, 10 predicted proteins | sample 15_taG_6_FD_94473 | JGI IMG/M metagenome (GOLD analysis project Ga0134082, IMG submission 94473) | Grasslands soil microbial communities from the Angelo Coastal Reserve, California, USA - 15_D_Rain_40cm_5_09182015 | ecosystem: Environmental > Terrestrial > Soil > Grasslands ... | reverse complement strand
CTAGTTTGCGCGGCAGATCAAATTCATTCCGGCTTTCTCAGCGACTGCAGATCGATTCCCAGTTGCTGGCATTTCTTATAGAGGTGGCTGCGCTCGAGACCCAGGGCACGGGCCACATTTGTCATGTGAAAATTGTTGCGCCGAATCTCCGCAAGCATCACTTCCCTTTCAAACGACTCCGTGCGCTCCGCGAGAGTGCCGGTCGAATTTCCACTCGTGGAACCGGATGAACCACTTGATGAAGAATCTGAAGTGGGAATTACGAGACGAACCTCGCCAGCGGTAACACTTTCGTCCGAAGCGAGCAGGATGAGGCGTTCCACCACGTTGCGCAATTCGCGGACATTTCCGGGCCACGCATATTTGCGCAATTCAGCGATGGCTTCTTCCGCGAAGAGTTTTTCTTTCCAGGCGTTTTGCGCCGCCACCTGCCGAGCAAAATGCGCGACTAGGCCGGAAAAATCCTCCAGGCGTTCGCGCAGCGGTGGCAGTTGCAGCGGAAAAACATAAATGCGATGGAACAAATCGCGCCGGAACGAGTTCTGTTTGACGAGGTCCTCCAGGTTGCGGTGCGTGGCCACCACCACGCGCACGTTCACCTTCATGGGCTTGTCACCGCCGACGCGCTCGACTTCGCCCTCTTCCAGCACGCGCAATAATTTCGCTTGCATCGCCAAGGGCATGTCGCCGATTTCATCCAAAAAGAGCGTGCCGCCATCGGCTTGTTCAAACTTGCCAAGATGCCTGGTCGCTGCGCCGGTGAACGCGCCTTTTTCATGACCAAAAAGTTCCGACTCGATCAATTCCGCCGGCACAGCTGCACAATTCAGCGTGATGAAAGGGTGCCCTTGCCGGGGGGATTTTTCATGGATGGCGCGTGCGACAAGCTCCTTGCCTGTGCCGGTCTCGCCGAGAATGCAAACACGCGTCTCGCTTGCCGCAACGCGGTCAATTTGCTCGAGCAACTTTTTCATCGCCGGGCCGGAGCCGACGAGTTCGTGCTTCCCCAGGCGCTGCCGCAACTCACGGTTTTCCTCTTCGAGCCGAGAGAGCCGTAAGGCATTCTCCACAGTCACCAAAAGTTTGTCCGTCGAGAGCGGTTTTTCCAAAAAGTCAAGCGCGCCCAGCTTCGTGGCTTTTACGGCCATTTCGATATTCGCTTGTCCGGAAATGAGCACGATGGGCGTCTTCAGCCCGGCCTTTTTCAAATCTTCAAGCAGCTCCATGCCGCTTTTTCCCGGCATTACCACGTCGGAAAGAATTAGGTCGAACGATTCGCGACGCAGCAGATCGAGTGCGCGGGCGGCGTTGTCGCAAACCGTGGTTTCATGCCCCGCCATTCGAAAGGCGCGGGAAAGAGATGCCAGCGTATTGTGATCGTCGTCAACAAGGAGGAGATTAGCTTTGCGCGGCAAACGTCGATCCCTTCGAACAAAAGTTAGTCGGAAGCCGCTGCGAGTGTGGACGGCGTGCTCTTCGCCTCTGGCGCCGCCTCGCGCGCTCTCGGGGTGCGGCCGGCCGGACGCTGGGGCAGATCGATTCGAAACGCTGTACCGCGGCCCTCGTCGCTGGTCACCGAAATAGTCCCGTGATGATCGCTGACCACGGACTGCACGATGGCGAGCCCAAGCCCGGTGCCCTGCGATTTCGTCGTGTAATACGGCGTGAACAGCCGCGAACACTCTTCCGGCGTCAGTCCTTTTCCTGTGTCGGCGACTTCAATGCGCACCGCGCCGGCCTTTTCCGAAGTTCTTAGTGTCAGCGTTCCGCCGGCGGGCATGGCATCGAGCGCGTTGAGAACCAAATTCTGAAACGCGCGGTGAAGCAAATCGGGATCCGCGTCGATGTCGGGCAAAGGCTCCGTCAAAAACAATTCGGGGGTGATGGTGGGCTTGCCGACTTCGTTGAACTGCGGTTCGAACAGGCGGACGGCATTGCGGAGCGCTTCATTGACATTTACGCGCACAAACTGCGGGGCGGGCATCTTCGAAAAATCGCTGAAGCGCCCAATGATGGTATTGAGATTGGCAAGCTCGGCTTTCAAAGTTGCCGTTGATTCGTGGAAGACTTCCAGAAATTGCTTGGCGTCGAGTTGGCGGGCCTTCTGCAAATTCTCAATGGTAATCTGCATGGGAAAGAGCGGGTTGCGCAATTCGTGCGCAAGACGCCGCGCCAGTTCGCGCCATGCGGCGACGCGCTCGGTCTGCACCAGACGCTCCTTCTGCGCCGCAAGCGTTTGCGTCATGTGATTGAACGCTTTAGCAAGCTCGCCGACTTCATCGCGTCCACGTACATCGATGCGCGTGTCCCATCTTCCGCCGGCAACTTCGCGGGCGCCTTCGGCAAGTTCCTCGACCGGTTTGGTGATCCGCGCGGAGATCCAGAAGCTGACGAGCAATCCGACGAATAGTGCGGCAGCCGCGACGGCAGCGGCAGTTTTCAGGATTTGGCGGGTCAGCAGCACTAACTCTTTTCGCGAGCTGCCGACAAAGAAAACGCCAAACAGCTCATTGTTGCGGCCAGTCAAAGGAATGGCATGAAACGTTTCCGCGTCCGCCGGATCCCTGGTCCACTCAATCGTTCGAACCATGGGCTGTGGCTGCCTTTGCAACTGCTCGACGAGAGGCGCGAACCGTTCCGCTTGTTCCGCATCGATTTTCTCTGCCAGCAGGGACGTGGCCGTAAAATTTGGATCGAGGTTGGTATAGATGAGCGCGCGCATTCCGGCGGGCAAGACCAGAGAGGCGAGGAAATTCTTATCGAGACGGTGCCCACCGATGATGTACAGGCTCTTGTCCGCCACGGTGTTGTTCGTTCGCACAACGCTAAGGGAAAGGGACACGCCGTCGGGCAATTCTTCTTTCTTCAAAAATGCCGGAGTGTCATTCCAGTCCTTCACCGCAGTCACCCAGTCGTTCTTATATCCCACGCGAGCGGGGAACTGCGCCGAAGAGATCAGTACTCCGTCGTGATTCACAAACTCCACATAGTCCAGCCCGTGCTCTTGAGCGGTGCCGACGGCATCGCGCACATAGAGAGACAGGTCAGCGTTGGGACGGGAGAGGTCAATGGCCATGCGCTCGGTGAGGTTCGCTTCCGCTATGTTTTTTGCTTGATGGGCAATTTCTTCGCCCCGCTGGACGAACTCCTTCTTGAATTGCGCGACCAGTGCTTCCGTGCGCTCCGCGTCCATGGCTTCGAATGCGGCCTGAGTGTAATGCGTCACGGCATAGGCAACCACGGATACCGACGCAAATATGGTCAGCAGGACAACAAGCAGCAATTTGGTTCGGAAGCTCATGGCTCGGCAAACATGGGTTACGGACTGATGATATCACGGGTGCAAATGAGGGACTGACCGCTAGTAAAGATGAAATTTAAAACTCATCGGACCAGGAATCCTTTTCATCGCTGGCCCAGCGCTGCAGATTTTCAAACGCGCGTCTGTCAATTCTGGGTACACGCAATCGATGGAACGGCGCGGGCGTCAATGAGGCAATCGCCGGAATCACAAACACGCAAGCGGCGAGCAGGGTGGTGGCCAGGATTCGCCTACACAAATCTTTTGCGATGCTTCGGACAAGCGCGTGGCTCGAAACTGCTGTCGAAATCTTCATAACCGTTTTCCTTCAACTCAATGCTTCGCACTGCATCGATTCCCGTCTTCAATTCTTGTTTTGGCCGCTAGCCGGGTGGCCAGGAACGCGTCGCCGGAAAAGGAGTAGTCTCTGGCTAAAGGGCTAAGCGCGGCGGTGCTTGCCTCTGTGCTTGTTGACCGTCTTACGGTGGCCATAAAATTGACCGCTTGCGGTCACCAAAGCCATAGTTTCTATTCCTTTCCAGTTTCGCGTCCCGGGCCACCCGCAGGGGTATTGGCTAGCGGAACCTGTTGGCATAGCCACTGCAGGCGGTGCGCAATTCTTTTCTCAACATCATGGCCTGCGCGGCTGCTTGCGTTGAGCCGTGGCCGCTGCGGGTGCCGGCGGATCATCTAGATTGTCGGCCGAAGTCACACCGGAAAAGGCCGACCGCATTACGTCATTCGCAAAGAAATTCCTTCCGTCGATCGGCACCATCATAATTTGCAGCTTGTCCGACAACCGTTCGGCGATGATTTTTTGAATCAGCATGGGGTTCGACTTCAGCACGGACGCTTCGTACTTCATCCGTTCGGCGTCCGCAGCAGCCGTCACGCGGATGCGGTTGGCCTCGGCGTCGGAAAGATTCTTTTGGCGCTCGACTTCTGCCTTGCTGTCAATGATCTTGGCTTGCGCCGCAGCTTCGGCATTCTGGAGAGTAGACTCTTTGCGCGCCTGCGCTTCCAGTTTGGTTTGCTCGATTTGTTTTTGTTTCAGCGGAAGCGTGTACTGCATTGCGTCCGCCTCCGCCTTTGCCTGCAGAACGCGCACCTGGGCCTGCGCTTCCGCCTGTTTCACATCACGCGCTTTCTGCGCCTCCGCTTCCAGCTCGGCAATCTTTACCTGCTTTCCTTTAATCTCCTGCTCGGTACCCAGGCGCTCATTCTCTTGCTCTTTCAACAGCAGCCCCTCTAGTCCCTTGGCATATTCCTCAGGAAGCTGCAGGTCGCGGAGAAGCACTTCCCGCACGATGATGCCGTCGCTTGCCAGCCGGGCGGTGATGGCGTCGGCAGCGGTGGTGCGCAATTCTTCGCGTTTGGTGGCAAAGATTTCGCGCGTTATATAATTCGGCGCAAGTTGCCGGTAAATCGTCGAAACGACCGGCGCTACGACCTGTTCCCCGACCGGCTGCGGCAAATTCCGGTGAATCGAATCCAGCCGCTTGGGGTCCAGCCGGTAACGCACGGAAACAGCCAGCCCGATGTTGAGTCCTTCCCGCGCCTGCACCGTCAGCAGGTCACCCTTTTGCTTGGGATTTTCTGCCGCGACGGTCGAATACACTTGCTCGCGCGTGTCGTAGATGGCGATGGAATCCACCAGCGGCGTAATCAGGTGCACGCCGGGATACAACGTACCGGGGCGAGCGCCCCAGAATTCGCTCACACGGACGCCCGCCGCTCCGTCGGGAACAACCGCGAAGCTCTCCGTGATCAACAGGAGCAGGGCGCCCGCCGTGGTCAGCTGCAGCGCCAGCCGCCAGCGCACCGGGCGGAAAGGGCGGCGAGCCAGCGTTCCCACCTCCGCGCCGGATTCGTCCGTTTTGTTCCGCGACAAGAGCCGCCGCAGTTGTGCGGAGAGATAAACGTCGTAGGCGACCAGAGCTCCCGCGCTTCCAAAGAGTCCCGCGCCGACAATCATCAACAGCCATTTCAAGGCCACCATGGACCTACCCCTTCCTTTCTATTTCCCGGAGCGCCGCCGCGGAGCGGTGACCGCCGCCGCCGCCGCTTACGTTGATCCGGATAATCCCAGTGGCGCAGGGTTCCGTTTTCGCCGAGTGATAACGAACGGCCCACGCCTGTAGCCGCCGTCTCGCGTTCAACGCTGCGACGCGAAAGCCCGGGCCAGTTGCTTGGTCCCGCGCGCCAATTGGGTTCGTGCAGGAATCCTTGGGGCTGTAGCCGGCTGCATCATCAAGAAAGCCACCTTCAAGAACAACCAGTGCAGCCCCGCAGCAACAGCCACCGCGAAAATCGTGATGAGAGCCAGAATCGTAAGTTCCAGCATGGCGATCATGATGTGCCTCCCGACTTGCGCTTTGGGAAATGGCACGGCCACGGCCAATCTCAGTACATTGAAAATACAGAGCTTATCGGTAAGGAAGGATTATGGAACTGTGGGGACTAGCACACGGCGTGTCGCGGCGGACGCGGCACAAGGGGACCGCCTCCGTCCAGACCTATGGAGAACGTCTCGCCTGCGTTCCGGGCTCCCAGCCTCTCCCGCTTCCCTAGTCGTCTTGTGCTAGGCTAATCCTAGAACCCATGGGACGCGGATCAGGCTTACGCATCGGCAAAATTCTCGGCATTCCCATCTATCTGCATTCGACTTGGGTTTTCATTTTTGTAGCCATCACCTATATCATCGCTTCGCAGTACAAGCAGCAGCATCCGCTTTGGACAGACACACAGCATTGGACCGTTGGCGTCCTGACCAGCTTGCTCTTTTTCGCCTCGGTTCTGTTCCATGAGCTTTCCCACAGCGTTGTGGCCCAGCATTACAAGATTCGCGTCGTTTCCATCACGTTGTTTCTCTTCGGGGGCCTGGCGCGCATCGAGCGCGAGCCTTCCAACGCCGTTCAAGAATTCAACATCGCAGTTGCCGGACCGCTAGCTAGTGGTTTCCTCGCTGGAGGCTTTTTTGGATTAGCGCTGCTGTTGCCTTACAGCCAGACGGTCGGGGCCCTGGCCACCTGGCTGTGGCAAACCAATTTTGCGCTGGCCGTTTTCAATCTTTTGCCGGGATTTCCGCTAGACGGCGGAAGAATTTTTCGCGCCATTGTGTGGGGAGCATCCAAAAATTATGAGAAAGCCACGCGAGTGGCGGGCGCCAGCGGAAAACTGATCGCCTACGCGATGATTCTTGCAGGCGCTTGGGGCGCTTTCAACGGATATCTGCAAAATGGACTATGGATCGCGTTCGTGGGCTGGTTTCTTCTAAACGCTGCGCAGGAGAGCGTCGCTCAAGTGGCCATCCGCCAAACTCTCTCTGGTCTAAGCGCCGCCGACGTCATGAGCAAGGAAGTGCCTACTGTTCCAGGACACATCACGCTCGAAGAATATGGCGCCGAGGTTCTACGCACCGGCCGCCGCTGCCACCTGGTGGTCAACGACGACCGCCTCGTCGGGATGATGAATGTCCACACCCTCAACTCGGTTCCGCGCAACGAGTGGGCCCACAACTCCGTCCAGGCCGCCATGATCCCGCGGGAGAAAATTCTGTGGACGTCGCCTGAAGAACCACTCTTGCGTTTGCTGGAACGGCTCCTGAGCGCGGACGTGAACCAAATGCCCGTGGTGAGCGGCGCGAAGGAAAGCGCGCCGCAAATTGTTGGCATCGTCACGCGCGATTCCATCCTCCGCGTGATGCAGACGCGCTCCGAGCTTGGCCCGCTGGCAGCAAACAGCAGGTGACTGTCCCATCGCCGGCGTGTCGGTGTTCAGTTCTCCCGCGCACGCAGCGCCCGGATTCGATAGCCCCCCCGCTGGATATCAACAGTCACCTTTGAAAATCCCGCGGCTGTCAATCTTGCAAACGCTGTCGCGGGCGCCACGGGCACAAACGTGCTCCGGATGTGCCCCAAGCGGTGCAGCCAGCCATCCTGAATCTCAAACGCGAGGAACACTCCGCCCGGCCTAAGCACTCGCCAGGCTTCCGCAAAAGCGCGGTCCTGCAACTCATTTGATCGCAAATGATGAAGCATCAGGATCGCGATGGCTGAAGAAAATGTTCCGTCTGCAAAAGGCAACGCCGCCGCGTCACCCTGAATCGCCGCCGCATTCGAACCATTGATACGTGCGCCCAGCTTTGCCGCAAACGCGTGGTCGCACTCGAGACTCGTCACGCGACTCGCGAGGCGTCCCAACTCCTCCGTTGCTGCTCCTGGCCCGGCGCCCAGCTCCAACACGTGATCGCCCAGTTCCGAGCCCTGCAGCATCCAAGGCAAAACTTGTCGCCGCGTGACCCAACGCCACAGACGCGTTCCACAAAACCACGTTTCGTATCGATTCATTGGGCGCTCGGAAAAATTCGCAGGCAAGCAATTCTAACGCGGCTGACGCAACTCGCCGAAACAAAGTGCGCATTCGTCGAAGCCGAGCCGAAATTCACGCTCGCGACACTTCACGTCCGCTAGATGCCGCTAGCGATTGGGATCAAACCCTCTTGTAAATACGGCAGGAACTGAACCTGAACGGGGCGTAGAGAGAACTGCGCCCCACTTTTTATCCTGGTTCGAGACGCTCATGCGTGATTCACAAGCGCCATCATATCGGGCGCGTAGCGTTCGCCGACGACCTCAATCTGCGCAAGGCGCACACCGATCTCCTTCAAATCACTTTCGGTTAGCTTTACGCTGAGCGCACCCATATTGTCCTCGAGATAGCGGACGCGCTTGGTGCCGGGGATGGGGATCAAGTCTTTGCCCTGCGCAAGAACCCAGCCGAGGGCCAACTGAGCAGGTGTCGAGCCTTTCTTGCCGGCGAGCTCCTTTACCGTTTCCGCCAGCTTAAGATTCGCCTGCAAGGCTTTCTCTCCGAAACGCGGATTCGTCCGGCGCCAATCGCTGGCGTCAAGGTCCTCAAGTTTTTGAATCGCCCCTGTCAGGAAACCTCGTCCAAGCGGGCTGTAGGGCACAAAGGTGATTCCGAGTTCGCGACAAGTAGCCAGGACGCCATTCGTTTCCACGTCGCGGGACCAAAGCGAATACTCGCTTTGCAGCGCTGCAATCGGATGGACTTTGGCGGCGCGCCGCAAAGTTTCGGGGCCAGCTTCCGAAAGTCCGAGCGCGCGTACTTTCCCGGCCGAAACCAGTCCGGCCATGGCGCCGACAGTGTCTTCAATCGGAACTTTCGGATCGACGCGGTGCTGATAGAAGAGATCGATCGTTTCGATGCCAAGCCGTTTAAGGCTGCCGTCGCAAGCGCGCCGGACATTTTCAGGCGAACTGTCGACGCCCCTGACGCCACTGGGATTGAACCGGAACCCGAATTTTGTGGCAATCACCACACTGTCGCGAGGCACTTCTCGCAAAAATCGGCCCAGCAGCTCTTCATTGGTGTAGGGCCCGTAGATCTCGGCGGTGTCAAGAAAATTGCCGCCGAGTTGCAAATAACGGTGAAGAACACGGAGCGATTCCCCTTCATCAGCGGGTCCGTAAGCAAAGGACATGCCCATGCACCCAAGTCCTAGGGCGGAAACCAACGGACCATTTTTCCCAAGACGGCGCTTTTCCATGATTGCTCCTTGAGAGTTTTCGATAGGGCTTCTCGATGTTGGATGAAGAGTTCGCGCTTTCCGTTACCAGGATAGGGCCAGCGCGATCGCGCATCCTTCGTTACAATGAGACCCGGCGTGCACAACAGGGCCCGCTCCCATTGGCTTGTTGATGGCCTCCCCTTCACAAGATGCGTCGACGCTACTGGCCTCGTCTTCAGCGGCCCCGGTCGCCCATGAAGGTGCGGCGCGCGTGTTCTGGCGTGTGCTGACACGCTTCGATTCCTCAAAGCTGTCTCCCTACCTGGCCCTGCGCAACTCGATCGGCGTGCTCCTTCCGCTCGTGGCAGGATTTGCTCTGGACATGCCGCGCGGTGGCTTGGTGGTAGCCAGCGGCGCGCTCAACGTGGCCTACTCCGACGGAAGCGATTCCTATGCGCAGCGCGCCAAGCGCATGCTCTCTTCGAGCGGTTTATGCGCACTGGCTGTTCTTTTCGGAGCGCTCTCCGGGAGCCATAGCGTCGCGGCTGTCACCATCGCGACGCTGTGGGCATTTGCCGCAGGAATGTTGGTGGCGGCGGGCACCACAGCCGCCGATCTGGCCGTGATCAGCCTGGTCACGCTGCTGATTTACGCGGCGCAGCCGCTGACACCTCGGCAGGCCCTCATCTCCACGGGGCTCGCGCTTGGCGGCGGACTTCTCCAAACGGCGCTCTCAGTGGCGCTGTGGCCTGTGCAACGCTATGAACCGGAGCGGCGCGCGCTTGCCAACTTCTTTCTCGAACTCGCGCGCGCTGCAGAACAGCCGCTGAGCGCGACTACCGCGCCGCCGGCGACGGTTCACAGTACGCAAGCGCAGGAAGCTCTCTCCAGCCTTGACCGTGAGAGGTCCATCGAAGCCGTGCGTTACCGCGCTTTGCTCAGCCAGGCAGAGCGCATTCGGCTTAGCTTGCTGATGCTTTCGCGGTTGCATCTTCGGATGCAACGCGAGAGTGCGGTGCATTCGGGCGTGCAGATTCTCGGCGAGTACCTGAAAGAAACAGCGCAGGTTCTGCAAGCGATTGGCAACGCCCTGCTTTCGGGAATCCCGGCGGAAGCGAGCACAGATATCCTTGCCGCGTGCGAGTCGCTCACGCTGCGGTTGCGGCAAGAAGCGGAGAATTTGCCGGCGTCTTTTCTCGCCGCCGTGGCGCGGGATGCGCGTTTCCAGATGGACGCGCTCAATGGTCAGCTTCGAGCCGCCCTGGACTTGACTGCACATGCGACGCCCGCCGGCCAAGCGGCGTTCGCGAAACAGGAAGCGCACCAGCCGTCGTCGCTCCGGTTCAGCGGGTTGCTGGCGACGCTGCGCGCCAATCTGAATTTGCAATCTTCGGTGTTGCGGCACGCCATACGCCTAGCGGTTATGGTCGCTCTCGGCAATGGCCTGGAGCGCGCTTTTTACTGGCACCGCTCCTATTGGCTGCCGATGACGATTGTCCTGGTGCTGAAGCCGGAGTTCACGACAACGTTCAGCCGCGGTCTTTTACGGATTGGCGGAACGATCGTCGGACTCTTTCTGGCCACGGCACTCTTTCGCATTCTTCCGGAGAGCCAAACGCTGCAAGTAGTTCGCATCTTTGTATTCACGCTGCTGCTGCGGTGGGTTGGTCCCGCAAACTATGGAATTTTCGCCGCGGCTATCAGCGCTCTGGTGGTCCTACTGATCGCCATCACCGGAGTTTCGCCGAAGGAAGTGATCTGGGCGCGCGGAATCAATACAGCGGCGGGAGGCGCGCTGGCACTGCTCGCGTATTGGATTTGGCCGACCTGGGAACGCACGCAAGTTTCCGACAGGATCGCCGCCATGCTCGATGCGTACCGGGAATATTTTCACAGTCTGTCGGAAACCTATGTGCGGAATGAAACCAGCAACGCAAGCGAACTCGACCGAGTGCGGCTGAGCGCGCGCATGGCGCGCACGAACCTGGAAGCATCGATCGACCGCCTGGGCGCGGAACCCGGAACGACCGCGGAGCAGATGCACCACTTGAATGCGCTGCTGGCCAGCTCACACCGTTTTGTGCACGCGGTGATGGCGCTGGACGCGTGCTGGTTGCACACGGCCGCAGTTCCGGCGCGAACGGCGTTCGACACGTTTGCAGCGGACGTAGAGAAGACGCTCGAACTGCTTGCGGCAGCGCTTCGGGGCAAACATGTACAACTGAATGAGTTCCCAGACCTGCGCGAGGATTATCACGTTCTGGTGCAATCCGGCGATCCAAAAATCGAGCGGTACGCGCTGGTCAATGTAGAAGCGGACCGGATTGTGAATAGCCTGAACACGCTACGCGAACAAGTGAAGGAGCGCGTGCGCTCCAATGAAGTGGCGTAATGCGACAGAGCAGTGAGGAGTGGGAATGAAGCGACACGTGCTGTCCGTGGTGATGAGCTCCGCCGCGGCGGTAATCAGCGGAACAGTGTTCGTAGTCGCATTGTTCGATCAATATGCGCTGGTGGAAATGGCGGCGAGTATCGTTACGGCGCTGCAAGCTTATTTTGTGAGTTCCGCGATTGGCGACCTGCTGGAGGAAAAGAAAGAGACGAACCGGACGCGAAATTCAGTGGCCGTGCTGATGACGATTTTTCTTGTGGCGTTTTATTCGTTCCGGAAATACTTCCACTGAATGAGACCCGGAAACGGAAGCTTTGAGACCTGCAAGCGATTGCAAATGGGAGACTTGCGGGAGTTGAGACTCGCGGTAACTTCAGAAAGGATCGAGGGGAAGTGTACTTAACAATAATTTCAATCCCACCCGGCCCGTTTCATTAAGTGTAGACTCTAAAGATAGTTAAGTCCTTTCTTTTAATACCTCTTTGTAAGTGTTCATTCTAAAATAGTTATGGGAACCTAAAATCGGCATTATCAGACGCAGGAACGTATTTGGTAACGCGTTCATCGGATGCTCAGCCAATGGGCTTGGACAGAAACAAACTAAACATAGCGTCTTAAGTTATTGCGCATAGACGGTGTAGGGTTTCGTTTCCGTTACGCCAGTTTTCAAACTGGTTTTCGACAGCAGCGGACGACCTCCTCCAGTACAGGAAAGTATCGGTTGTGCAAGCACTGACGACGCGTCAGCTTCCAGACCCGCTCAATCGGATTCAGTTCAGGGCTGTACGGCGGCAAGTAATCCAGCACAAAGTCCTCGATGTGTGTCGCTCTCCATTCTTTGTGAAGCCGCGCGTGATGGTATCTGGCATTGTCCGTGATGACCACCACGCGGCGCCCTGTTCTGATACTGGTGCGCCGTAGCCCTTTCAGGAAGGTAAAGAAGGTCACGGCGTTAAATTTACCTGTTTCCCGAGAAAACTGAAATTTTCCATCCCGCAACCGTACGGCACCGAAGTATCCCACACTGCGCCGCGTCGGATGATGCCGCAGCACGGGGTCCTTGGTTTCCGGGGGCACCCACATGCGGCAACGGGAGCCGTGCTG
>Ga0134082_10000582_pt1 | contig 12436 bp, 10 predicted proteins | sample 15_taG_6_FD_94473 | JGI IMG/M metagenome (GOLD analysis project Ga0134082, IMG submission 94473) | Grasslands soil microbial communities from the Angelo Coastal Reserve, California, USA - 15_D_Rain_40cm_5_09182015 | ecosystem: Environmental > Terrestrial > Soil > Grasslands ... | reverse complement strand
CGATCTCGCCCGCCCCTTTGAGGCTGAGAATCACTTCCGTCCCGCTCGGGCCAAATTGCACGATTTTCGCGCTGCCCGAGGTTAGCAGAATGAGTTGGCGGACAGGGTCACCTTCGAGGAACATCGTCTCGCGGCGGGCAAACCGCTTTTCGTGTGCCGCAGAGACAATTTCGCGGCGCTCGGACGGGGAAATGTCCCTAAATATTGGTGCATCCTGGACTAAGGCACTTCTGCGACTGGCTTCACTTTCGCTAACAAGACCAATTGTAATTGGGCGTGCAACCCCGCAGGGTTCCCCGGATCGCTCTGCGAGCATCGTGTCGCATTCCTCCCTCGATTTATTTACTTTTTGTTGCTCTTATTTCCTGCTCGTGCCAGCGACAGTGGGTGCGCCCATTGAAGCGGTGCTAAAGAACGAGCTGTCTAGCTACCGGCGATAACGTGATATGCCAGAACCCCGTGGCCTCTTTAATTTTCGGGAATTCCAACTTCACGTGCTCATGCAACGGACGTACTGCTCTTCGGGGACCAGCATTACGGGGAAGCAATCGTGGTTCCAAATACCAAATTTGTGTAAAATCTTTGTACCCTTGGTGATACCTAAACGCCCCCGGAGTGACCACGCTCACCGAATGGCAAAGTAGTTCCATAAGCGGGAACTCTTTTTACGCAGGATATACACAATCGGTCAAAAACGTTGGCAGGAACCTGTTTAGTACTCCTAGACTTAGCAGCTAGCGCTAGATTCCCTGCCGCAAGGCTGCTAACCTAGCTCCCTCCGGGGGTGTTTGGACTGTTCTTTTGAGACCCCTGCAGGTCGGAAGTTCCCGTTGCGCGGGGTGCTGTCGTCTGACTCCGTTGGCTCCCAGACGGGCGCGCCTCGCGACTTTGCGAGGAAGACGGGCTTGCAGGAGCAGCGGACGGCTTAGCGGGTTTGGATTCCTTATAACGAAGCCCAATACTATTGCTGGTACCCACGTCAATCATGCGCAGATTTTCGTCAGTGATCTCTTCGGCCCGCACGATATGGGGGGTAATTGCAAACACGATTTCGTTTTCAATCCGTTCCTTAGTTTCCTGCCCGAACAGGTACTTCAAGATGGGTATCTTGGTCAGCCATGGATAGCCGCTCAATGACTTTGTTTCCGTATCCTGGAGGATTCCGCCAACGAGGTTAACCTCGCCGTCCTGCAACCGCGTTTCGTGCTCGATGCGGCGCTGCCCGATCTTAGGCTGAGTGATTCCGCCAATATTTTCCACGCCAGAGAGCGAGGAGACCTCCAACACCATCTTCAGCGTAACCTCGCGGTCCGAATGGATGTGTGGCGTAATCTGGATGTTGACTCCAACATCGATATATTGAAACTGAGTGTTGACCAGGGGACTGATCCCTCCACCACCGATCCCTGCCGCGAACGAGCCCGTCGCTATGGGGACGCGGTCTCCGATTTTTAGCGTTGCCTGTTCGTTGTCCAACGCGCGGATTTGCGGCCTTTGAAGAATCTTGGCATTGGTGTCAGACATGAGTAGCTGGAATGTAGCGGACGGAAGGGGGATAACGTAATTGCTCCCGTTAATCGCACCTATTTTGACGCCCCCGCTTGAACCCCCGCTAGTGCCTCCCGCAGACACGGGGCTTATGGAGGTCTGCGTTGGCACATTCGTTCCCCACGTATTCAAACGATCGCGGCTAACCTCCATCACCGCTATGTCGATAACCGTCTCGGCCTTAGCCTTGTCGGCATCGGAAATAACTTTCTCCGCAAGGACCAGCTGGTCCGGCGTGCCCCGCAAAGTGATGGAACTGTGCGTTGGATTCACTTGAATGCGGTTGATGTCAAGCATCCCTTTTAATGTCCCAACCACATCCTGCAATTCCGCAGGGGTCGACGCATTCCGAAGATAGAAAGTCTTCATCACGTTCGGTTCAAACTCTTTGCGTTTCCCTTCCGCGGCCACGAAAATGGCTGTTGGCGAAATGGGCCGCCAGAAAGTCTTGGATTCCAAAGCCACCATCTTCAGAGCTTCTTTCATCATCACTTCGTTTAGCTCGACGGTTATCTTCTGGGGCTTGTAGTCCAAATCAAAGAGAACGTTAATTCCGCCTACCTTGCCGATCGCGCGATAAACGAGGTCCGCCGTATTGGTCATGCGCATGGTGATGGGAGTGTCTGGAGAAGGTTCGATGTCCACCGGCCCTTGCGCGCCCGCTAGCAACTTGGCAAGGGGAGATTCCGCCGTTGCGGCAGTCGGGCCTCCGGGCTCTGCCTGTTTCCTGAGCAGCGCTTCTGTCCGGCGCATCTCCTCAGCCGCGACATAGTTGGTGGTGTCAATCTCCGCGCCGCGCCGAAACTCCGCAATCGCTTCCTGCAATTTTTGGTCGTTGCGGAGCTTCAATCCATTGGACACATGCTGCGCCGCAGCGCTAGCTCGGGCTCGCATGTAGGCCATTTCATACAGCGAGTCTTTTGGTTTCAGGGTATAGGCTTGCTTGAAGAATTCATACGCGGCGTCGTACTGCTTCTGCGACTCGGCACGAACCCCTTTTTTGTAGGCAGCCTTCGCCTCGTCCGGATAACCCACCGGACTGAGAGTCAGGATTAGGATGGAAGCGAGTACAAGTCGCAGGCGCATCATCAATTCACCACCTTTGCAACACCGATTCCTCAGATGCGCTAGGATGAGCTGCTCTCCGAAGCCCTGAAACGGTGCGCTATCCGTCGCCAGAGGAAACTAAGAACATAACACCACGCTCGAGGAGCGCCGCTCAAAAACGAGGCAATTCTAGCCGACCATTTCCCGGGAGTATTTGCGCCAGAGCAAATGGCACACTGAGTATCGGGATGGCCAGTGCTAACGGGCTAATTGGACTCATAATCGAATAGGGCCGCATTCCAGACTTTTTTGCGACTGATGTTCATTACCGATGGCATAGCCGGCTTGGAAGGACAGCGAGTTCAAATGCCTATTTTCGCGAGATGCTAAGCCAATCAAAGTGCACACCCACCCTTACGGGATGAGCTACGGATGCGGGGTGAACGATGCGCACGACGCGGCCCTTGCACCGCCATTCGGTCGTTTGCTGACCGGTGATTTCCCCCGGCAATTCGATTCGCAGATCAAGCAATGACCCCACTCGAAGGGGCAAATCCGTCTCGATCAGAGCACCGTCTTCAGAGATATCCACCGATTTGCCGTTCCCATTCGGCCCCACCCCCCCCCAGAGCTGGAGGCCCAGGGGCATCCTCAAGTTGTGACGGAGACTGCGGCGTCGGTCGACGACGTTGTCTCTATCGCTCAACCCGAGTCCTCCATTGCGGAAAAGAGGGTGCATGGCTACAAATTGCGCCAGTAAATAGGTTCCGGCAGGACTTGTCTTTGCGCGCCGTCATAGAGCCGGAGTTTGAACGCGGCGCAGATCCAGGCCACGTTTTCGCGGGATTGCGACTCGAGACTAGCCCTTCTTCTCCGCCCCATGACACGCTTCGCACTGGACCGGTACAGGCTTATAGAATGTTACCGCCTTACCGTCCACCACCTTGACCAAGCTATGACATTTGGTGCAAGGAACTCCCTCATGGCCACCTCGCAGCGGAAGCTTCGTTCGCTTGTTGTGGTCAAAGGTCGATGGCTTCCAGCGCTGGGAGCTATGGCAGCTGGAGCAGTCCGTCTTGCCTTGGCGGACGAATTGCTTCGCATGCAGGTCAACGTGACACGCCTCGCAAACCTGTGGAATGCCTTTGAACTGGATTTGTTTCTCTCCGAGAAGTGCTTTGTGACATGCATTGCAAGCGACCGCTCGATGCACGCCGAGCAGCGGGAACTTGGTTTTCGAATGGTCAAATCCGCTGACTTCGCCCCACGACCTTGTGCTGTGGCAGGCCTCGCAACCGAACTTTGTCCCATCCGGCCGGCGGCGCTCCATGCGTTCACGAAACTCTCCATGATGCGGGTCGGAATGGCAAGCCGTACAGGATTTGTCCTCAAAGCGGAATGGAATGATCTTGGCGGTTCTTCCGCCACCGCCCACTTTATGGCATTCCACGCAGGTCACGGTGACATGCGCACCGGTTAAGGGAAATTGCGTTTCGCGGTGCTTGGCGATGTTGAACAGTGAGCGGTGAAAATCCGCCACGGTATGACAGCTCTCACAGCGATTCCGGAAAGGTTGGCCCGCAAACTGGCCGTCGTGGGCGTCTTTGTGGCAATCCAGACAGCTTGCGAATTTGACTTTGTAAATCGTTCCCTTGCCGGCGGGAATGTGGCACTTGCTGCATTCTACGTTGGCGTGCTTGCCTTCCAGGGGATACTTTGAACTTCCATGTTCTTTAACCCCAAAGAGGGAAGGCTTCCATCCCTCCACTTTGTGACATTCAGCGCACTCACCCTTTTGCGGGCGGCCCGCAAACTGGCCCTTATGAACGTCCTTGTGGCAGTCCATGCACTTCGCAAACCGGAGAGGCCGTTGGAAGTCGCCGCTCACATGGCAGGCAATGCAACTCACCTTGGCATGTTCGCCCAGCAGCGGGTACTTTGTCTTGGCATGGTCGAACTGAAAGGACGGCAGAAGCTTCTTCCAACCCGCCGTGGTGTGGCACTCCTCGCATTGCTGCTTGAAAGCTCCATGATGCGGATCCGCATGGCAATCGCTACATGCAGCAAACTTCATGTCCTTAAAACGAACGGGCCCCCCGGGCGTATCCGGCTTATGGCATTTTTCGCACGGCACTTGAATATGCAAACCCGTTAGCGGGTAGCGCGTCCGAGAGTGGTCGAATTGCTTCGCCGCCTTCCAGTCGTTTACGTTGTGACAGTCTTGGCACTCCTTCCCCAACTGGCCCTTGTGGTAGTCCTCGTGGCATGCAATACATTTGCTAGACGCGCCGAGATAAGAACCAGCTGGATTCTGTCGTTTCAAGAGTCCGCGGACCTCCGGGATCATGTGGGAGGGGGTGTGACACTTCTCGCAAGCAACGCTGCTGTGCTTCCCTTCCAGAGGATACCCGGTAAGCCGATGGTCAAACTGTTTGACAGACGGTTCCCAATGAATCAAAGAAAAATTCTCGCCATTGTGCTCCAAATGGCAGCGAACGCAATCCTTGCCATTGGGATTCTTCATCTCAAGCCGCGCGTGGTATCCGAGGTTTTCTAAAAGCAATCGCGCGATTTCTTTGTGGCAGTCCAGACACTTGAACGTTGGGGTGCTGGTGCCGAACTGATGGCAACCCGCGCATTGGGTTGTCCCGCTGAGCGATTGATGAGCCTTCGACAGCGGTCCCGGCGAGATTTGGGATCTTGCGGGCAAAGCCGCAGAGAACAGCACGGCTACAACAAGAAAAGATCGAACAGGGTTCAGAGTGTTATGTGGATGGGAGAGCCAGCTGGCGATTTGCTGACAGGTAGCCAATACACCCTCTTTTGGTTCGTTCATTTCCTCCACAGAAATGTCCGTACAACCATACTATGCGACCCCAAGTTCGCACCGATGAGCCTTCTCCGGCAGTGCCCATTTTGAAACCTCCCTGCTAGGTGCTAGGGCCGCGGGCATGCGCGGCAAGCGGAACTTCCTCCTTTCACAACACTCGGAAGTTGGGGTTTGCGATGACGCCTTGCTAGATCATCGGCAAACGTAAACTAGGCTCCGAGAAAGAATCCTGCCACAGCACTGCCCCAGAAGAACTGACCCGAGGAACAGTTAACTCTTGGCCCGCCAGTCAGTTGACACGTGCAGGGCTATCACCGGACGCTAGCGGTTACGGGGAGATCCTCAATGAAATTCCTACGATTGTCTTTGCGGTTGCAACGTTAGCTCCGTCCCTGATTTGTGCCCAGAACCAGCAGTTCTCCGACTGTCGCACCTTAGCGCTGGCTGGAAACTTCGTCGCGTCCGACGAAGTCTGGTAAATGGGCTGGTATGCAAGGTGGTGAAGTCGAAAACCAATTCGGCAGCATTGCCGCAAGCTGCGACAAAGCCCGCAGAACGATCTTCGGCTCTTTTGGGTATTATTGAACCAGAAGTTCTCCGGTCTAAAGAAAAAGCAGGGACAAACCCTGCTGGAGCCGAGCCAGCGCCAGCCGCAGTTCCAGGCAGCGCATCAAGCAACTCTGCAGCAGCTGCAGGACCGCCGTCTTCTTCGTTTGACATTCCAAACAAGAGCCTGGGGGAAATCGCACGCGCCTATCGGAACGAGGCTGCGACGCGAATGGCAATCAACTCCGAAGCCGACTTGGAACAGAACAGGCCCAACCCCAAAGCCGAGCCTGTGGCACCACCATCCAACTCCCATACGACCCCAATCGCAGCAACCGTTGCGCAACCAAGAATCAGAAAAGGTTCCCAGGAATTTGTTTTCCCGATTCCCCCATGCCCGGGGCGCGGAATTATCTGGTCGTCTTCTACCTGGCCGTCCCGCAGGCCGAAGGAACCGACTCATTAACGAAGGTTTCTGCTCCAGGGCAAGCAACACCAGGAAGCGGAAATGGCAGCTTCACCACGAGCTATGGTTTTACGTGGCACTACACCTACGAGCGTACGGTAACGACCACGATCACCTCTGTCTCCGCAGAAAAAGCGCCGCACAATCATCCATCAACTCTTCTGTGTGCCACGACTGCCGCGAAGCAGGTCAAGGAAACATCTTGCAAGCCCGGCAAAAGCCACGATGCGGAGCTCCCTGAGTTTCATGAAATGGCGGGATTACTTAACCGAATGATGGAAGACATCGCCAAGCGATGAGCGCTTCTTTTGTCGATCGATTGCCCGTACCACCCCAAGGGACAGAAGGAAAGCTGCGCATTGCTGACAGTCGGCTGTCAGCAATTTCCCTTGTCCTTAAACTGGCCTTCTGTACAGATGACAGTGGCTGGCAACGGGTTTAGGCTGTGCCGATGGCGGATTCTTCACAAAACGGGGCTCGTAGACGTTACGTGCGTCCGTGGGAGTTCGAGGTCCCTAAGGAGCTCGAGAGCCGTACCTCGATCCTGGAGTCAAGTTCGTTTAATCGTCGCTTGGGCGGGCAGCTGAACCGCAATCTCAAAAGCCCCACCGCTGCTTCGGCCGAACTGCGGCCGGCCGCGGAGCTGAACTCCTCCCAGCAAGGCCCCGCTCCCACACCGCCCCGGGTACGCCCGCTCGCAGAATTGAACTCCGGCCCAAGGGGCCTTGTTCCCGCGCCACTTGCACATCCGCCGCTTCAAGTGCATCCTATCGGAAGAATGAACATTATCCCCAAAAACCTCGCTCCCGCCCCACGCCAAGTGCGTCGGATGGGACAGTTGAACCCCGCCCAGCAGAGTCCCGCCCCCATGACCGGCAGAGTGGGGGTCGCCAGGAACAGAGTCCCCGCGCGTTTTGAGCTTCTACCAGACCCGAAATCGCGCTGGAACCGCATCGGCTTGAGCGCCGTGGGGCAATTGGCCTTCTTGGGGCTTCTGCTCCTGAGTCCCATGATTTTCCCGCAGCAAATGCAGACCGCGCTGAGGTTTGATGTTGTGGAGTTGATGCAGCCGGTCATGCACATCGACATCCCACCGGCGACTCCGCCGCCCCCGCCCCCCCCGAAGATGAAGCCGAAAGTGCAGCCACGCGAACCGAAGCCCGTGGTGCCGAAACCCAAACAGGTGGTGGTGGAACCTCCGGTGTTGAATCCCAGGCAACCGCACGTCTTTCTGGTTCTGAAACCAGAGCTGCCAAAGCTCCACAAGGTGGAAACCAAGCCAGTGGACCTCAAGCCGGTCTTTCAACAAACCGAGATTGTTGTGAAGTCAAACCAGCCCGTTCGCCCAAAGGAGGAAGTGAAGGCCCCCAACCTCAGTTCAGGCCCGCCTGCGCCCGCGACCGTGGCTGCTCCCTTGAACAAAGTGCAGACTGGCGGCTTTGGCGATCCGAACGGGATTCCGGGTCCGGGGAATCCTAACAAGGCGGGGAACATCAACCAGGCTGGCTCGCCCAATCTCCCCGGAGGCCCCGGCCATGGCAATGGCACGGGTGGCGCCCAGGGCGTCCGCGGCACAGTCGCTTCCGACGGTTCCAACAGGAATGGAGCTGCCACGGCAGGTGCGAGCATGGGTGTCTCCATCCTCTACGAGCCGAACCCGGCTTATTCCAACGAAGCGCGTATTCTCAAAATGGAAGGTGACGTCGTGCTCGAGGTGGTTTTCCTCGCCTCAAGCCAGGTGCAGGTGGTCCGGGTAGTGAGCGGCTTGGGTCACGGTCTGGATGAAGCAGCCCTCCAAGCGGCAAAACTGATCCGTTTCAAGCCTGCACAACGGAACGGCCAACCGGTAGATTTCCCCGCTCGCGTGCGGATTGAGTTTCGTTTGTCCAAGTGAGCCCGTCGCAGCAACACAGCAAAAGACATTGACGGCCAGCAGTCCTAAAATCCCCGATGGTCAGCGCTTCGTTCGACTTGCATCTCTAGCGATTCAACAATGCGAAGGGCTATTCTCGGCTCGGCTACCGCTCAGCTAAAGAATTACCTCAGATCGCCGGACCCTCATCTTCGAGCTTGGTGGTTCCATGACGCCCACTGGAAATTTCTTCAAACTCTATATTCGTGTGGTTGATTCGGATGATGCGGTAACGGCCGAGGACAATGTCACCCTCGGCGGCGACAAAAACTACGTTGCCATCGGTTAGAAATGCACGGCGACCGGAACCGGATTCAGCCTTCCCTTCGCCAAAGTACTTTAGCGGAAGTTGTGGAGGAGGAGGCGGCGGAGGCGGCGGAATCACGGGCGCCACATAGTCCGTGTCCCCCGGCCCTGGCACATGCACAGGCTTTGGCGGCGGAGGCGGTAAGTCGCGGCTAAAAATATCGCGCGGACTGGGCTTGTACTCGGTGCCCTGTGCGTCTGCCAAGCGGTCCCAGTGAATCTGCGGGTTTTCCACTCTCATCGGCTTATAGTTCGCTACGGTCGAAGCCCGAGCCACCCCCGCGGGAGGACGGCTGCTGAAATACCAGACCCCCAGAGCAGCGAGGACGAGGGCCCCAAGCACCGCGATCTCGATGTTCTTTTTCCGGTTCATGCCTTCACGGTGCATTCTTGAAATACGACTTCAACTGCAGTGCCACACGAAGTGTCCCGGAGGCATCCCGGCTCCCCGGCTCCGACGCCAGCGTCAAGCTATCAACCACGTAATGATTTTTCGAACGTTGCAACCCGTTCAGGAATTGCACAACGCTTTTGTAGTTGCCGTTAACTGTCGCGTCGAGCTCGAGCTCCACTATGTTTCTGCCGGGAAGCTCCTTGTGGTGGAAACCAAGCGAAGCGATCTGCAATCCAGAATGCTTCGCGACTTCCGACATCTCATCAGTAAGGGCGGAGTAGCCTGTGTTGCTGGAAAGAAGGGAGTTTTCAAATCGCTCGCAATCTGCCTTGGTTTGCGGCATTCCCTTCTGAATCGCCAGGGCGCGCTGGATGTCTGCCTTGAGGAGTTTGGCTTCAGCCTTCTGCGCCGCAAGTTCGTTTTTCGGAAATCCGCCCGACCATCTCGTCGCGTAGACTGCAAGGACCACGTCTGCCGTCAACAGGATAGTCAGCACGGCCAGAGTGATTGCTTTCTGCAGGCGGAATCTCATCATGCCCTCGAGTAGATCACGGTAAGCTCAATGATCACCTGATCGCCGCTAGTCTCCTGTGTTGGCGTGCGGACGCCGACCAATTGGAGATGAGAGAACGCGCCGGATTGCTCCTCCAGGGCATGAAGAAACTTGTTCTTGGCCTCATCGTTGGCCGCGCCAAAAACGAGCTTCACGCTAGCCTGGCCATTCAACTGCTTCGGTTCGATGCTGATTATGTGAACGCCGATGGGCAGAACCTTTTCAAGATCCATGAACATCCGGGTCCAATTGAAACTCCTCGCATCGATGAGGGTGTTAATGAAGGAGGCGCGGTCGTGCAGCCTGGCATTCTCCGGTTCTGAAAAGAAGCGATCGAGTTCCTCCCTTTGCTCATTCAGCCGTTCGATTTCTCTGGAAGTACTGGCGTTCTCCAAGCGGAAGGCTGTTTCGGCCTGGCGAAGCGCGTAAACGCGCCAGGCAAGCACGACGAAAGCCACGGCAGCAATCGCTCCGGCGGCTACCGAAAACACGCGGAAGCGACGGTGGGTTTCAAGAGGCTGAGTAGCCAGATTTACGCCGAGTATCATTTCCTAGCCTGCCTCACCGCAATAGTCACGGAATTCATGCACGACGCCATATCCAGCCAAGCAACCCTTCCAGTTCGCGTCCGACCAGGGGGTAGGCATGTTCCGGGACTTGCCCTTTAAGAACAGCAGATTGCAGCAGCGAACTTACCGGGCAATGAAATTCTCCCTCAAGGAGCGGCAAGAACTCCGGCAATCGGCCGCCCAACCCCGCGACTTTCACCGAACGAATTTCTTCCCGCCACGTATCCTGATAGTAGGCGGCAACGGGGAAGACTTCGTCAAGAAGCGCTCTCGGCGTCAGCTCCGGGCCGTGCGTGGATAGCTCTGTGCAGCGATAGCCGCACAAGGTGCTGCCGCGAACAATCGCGGTCGTAAGCGCTCTTCCGGAAATGCGTACGAGCAAGGTCGGCCGGTCGCCTTCCAGCAAGGCCAGGGCCGCGATCGAAGAACTGACAACAATACCTGGGCGCAGTTTGGCGCCCCGCACGACGTCCTCATATTCCCGGACAATCGGGAGCCGTGCGAGCGCCGTCACCACATTCACGCCCTTTTCCCGAGGTTCCTGGCGTACGTAGGAAAGCAACATTTCCCCCGCGTCAAACGGTACGCTTTTTTTTAGCTTCCACCGCAATAACGGCAAGGCTTCCCGCGAAGCACGCGGGAAATCTTCGAAATGCTGGATGAACACACGGATCACCGGATCCGGTAGCAGCAGGGCGGCATCTTCCTCCCGCACATGAAGCTGTTTGCAGGCGCTCTGCAGCGCCGATTGAACCGCAGCCGAATCTAGAATATTGTTTTCCGTCGCCGAAGGAACCAGCGCGCCGGGCGGCAGCGCCTCAACCGCAAGTCCCTCTACCGATCCCCTGGGCGACCACCGCACCAAGGATAGGCGATCCGCGGCAATCTCCACGGCCAGCGTAGGATGCGGCATGGCATCGAACCACCGAACCAGCCGTCGGAACCTCTCGCTCTTGTAGATTCCCCGCCGAAATGTGGCCGCGCTACTCAAGTTTCATCCCCTGGATTGCCTACCACCTCGCGTCCTGATCCCGGAAGCGCACGCGCCAGTGAACCATCGCTTATCGCGACCCCCGGTTAAAGCTGCACCTATTTGCAGCACCCAATTCCTCCCAAGATCCAAAATCTACTCCGCCCCGTACCCAGCCCCATTGATAAACATCAAATGCCTTTTTGCGGCGCCGGCTTCACGTTAGACTTTTTCTTGGCAGGGCTTACGCTGGGCTTGGCTTCGGGCTTGGCTTCCGGCCCGGGGCCTGGTTGCCAAAACTCTGGATTGCCTGCGGCAAACTCTTTGGGCACGTGGGACAGCTCCGCGTTCACTGCATATAAGTTGCTCTCCGCACTCGCAAACGCTTCCCGGGCAATTTGCCTTAGCCGCTCCGCCGTGCCTTCCCCTTCCGCGGCTTCCAATGCGTTCGTTCTCTGGGCCAAGAAATCCTCGTTTTCCTTAAGCTCGGTCATGGGTAAGAAAATGAGGAAGGTAGGAGAGGACGTGCCCTCGGTGGCCTGATAGACCACGGAGGGCACCTCTGCGTTAATCTTCGTGCGCGCCTGGCTCCAAAGCTTTAGGGATTCGATGAAATCGCCTTCGTGTCCTGGGAACAAGCGTACTTCCAGCACGAGCATATAGCGGGCTTCCGAAAGATCGATGTTTTCCGCCAAGTAACCCAAATCGTCGCGGCGCACGGCAACAATGGTTCGTTCATTCACCACCAGCGAATCCATCTCTTCCTTTGTCCGAGCCAGATCGGGGTGCGCAGCGTAAAACTGTTTCCAGCCGCTATGGGCCTGCTGGATGTGCTCAAACGAATCGAACAGATCGAAGGAGAGCGACTCGCGAGAGCCAGTCAATGATTCCAGGTCTATCCAGAAACTCGGCGCGTCCAAACGATCGCAAGCGCGCGCTATAGTGGTCTCCCGTTTTTGCCGTTCGCTGGTCTTTCCGGGCTGGATTTCCTGATGAACGAAGACGAGGACATTCGGTGGCACCGCGGCCGTATTTGCTTCCTTCCTTTCCTGCGCCGACGAGACCGACACGAAACACAGCCCGAGGAGTATCCCTAGGAATTGTCTGATAACTTTCATACCGTCGCTCCTCAATTCATACGCGGTCACTTTTGACCGACTCCCTCCTGCGAAAGGCGTCACGCAGGAGCTCATCCCAAATAAAGAAATGTCATGCATCACGGTAAGGTTTCGCCACCGTTCTTGCTGGAATTGTACCCCGTTTAGCAACACCCCTGTGCCGTGCATCCCGATTCG
>Ga0134082_10000580_pt1 | contig 12467 bp, 10 predicted proteins | sample 15_taG_6_FD_94473 | JGI IMG/M metagenome (GOLD analysis project Ga0134082, IMG submission 94473) | Grasslands soil microbial communities from the Angelo Coastal Reserve, California, USA - 15_D_Rain_40cm_5_09182015 | ecosystem: Environmental > Terrestrial > Soil > Grasslands ... | reverse complement strand
GCCGAGACAGTAGCCGTCGTCGCCGTCGCCACCGGACTCGTGGTCGCGCTAAACGTTGCGCTTGTTGTTCCTTCCGGAATCGTCACCGTCGCCGGAACGCTTACGGCCGGATCGCTGCTGGACAATGAAACCACCGCCCCACCCGTCGGCGCCGGCCCGCTCAACGTCACTGTTCCTGTGGGCGAGCTTCCGCCCGTCACCTCCGCCGGGCTCAGCGTCACAGAAGCCAGCGCCACGCTCCGGCTAAAGAAAATGTCCGTATTGCCGCTGCTAGTAGTCTGCTGCCAAACGAGGTACACCCTGCCGTCTCGGCCCGTGGCGATCAGTGCATTGTTCGTTGAATTAGAATTGGCAACCTCTTGCAGCGGGGAGAAGCTTTCCCCCAAGTCATTCGAGCGGATGAACCACACATCGTTAACAAACACGCCACCCGTCAAAATGCCTCCCGCGAAAACGATGTCAATGTTGTTGGCAAGATCCACAGCCACCTGCGGGTTGGGAAGACCAAGGACGTTCGCAACACTGCCTCCTACCGCGCGGGTCCCTCCGACCATCCGTTCATAGAGGACACCGCTGAACGAGCTGTCGGCGTTCGCTAGCCAAACGATATTGGCATCGCCAAGGGAATCCAAAGCCATTTGAGGCTCGGTGGGAAACGTGTCACCGAAGGAGCTGTCATACCCCGTGGAGAAAGTAGCACCACTATCGCTCGAACGGCGATAGGAGAAATTGGTCGTACCATTTGCAAGCCGGAACGCCCCCCAAACGACGTTGATATTGTTCATCGAGTCTGCTGCAACCTGTATGCTAGTTTCGCCGATGATGTTAAAGTAGTTGGACACATTCGTAGGCGGTGAGAACGTGGTTCCACCGTTGACGGAGCCGCTAAAGAAAACGTCGTTGGTTGTCCCTCCGGGTATCACGGTCGAACCAGACCAGACGATATAGATGTTCCCTTGCGAATCCACGCCAAGGCTGGGCAGACTTGCACCGCCAGCGTTATTCGATACTTGTACGGGGATGGAAAAGCTCGCGCCTCCATCGGTCGAACGGCTAAAGAAAACTGCATTGTAGCCAGGGCTGTTGTTGATGCCAACGACGTCGAGGTTGCCGCTGGAATCCACGGCCATTTGACTCCACTGGACGGCTTGTGGCGTTGAGAACGTAGAGCCGCCGTCGCTGGATCTGCTAAAGAATTCTGCGAATTGCCCGAGACTATTGTCGGCCCAGATGATGTAAACGTTTCCACCTGGACCCACGGCAATTTCGGGGCTGAAGATACGGCTACCTGGATGATTCGAGACGTCCAGAGGAGTAGAAAACGTGGCACCTCCATCAGTAGACCGGCTGAAGAAGACATCAGAAGTGGAGCCAGAGAAGCCGTTGTCATCCACCCACACGACGTCAATGTTATCGTTGGCATCGACGGCGATCTTCTGGCCGTTGGCGCGCCCCGTGGAATTCGAGATGTTCTTCGGGGGTGAGAAAACAACCTGGGCTTGCGTCGCCAGAGCCGACGCGGCCAGCAAAGCAGTGAGAACGCTCATGCGCTTTACAGAATGCTGCATGACCTTCTTGTACGAGGATAGGTTCATGGGGAGACTCCAAGGACTTGTTTTTACGTGCGGTGGCAAAAGCTGGACGACACACCGCCGCAAACATTAAGGGCTTCCTGGACTCATTTTCAATCGGGTGAGCCTTTGAATTTCGTCAGGTAAGAAATAGGACACACAGGCGGGTGAATTCCCGAACCCGGGGAGCACAAGCGGGACGGCAACGCATCCGCACAAGGCGAGGTGCTCCCCATTTTGCAACGGGGGGTGGGTGTGGGAAGGAGCGTTTCTCGCGCGACTCGCGGCCCCGGTTGCATTTTCTCCCCAACCGCCCAACAATGCACTTGTTGCTCAAACCGTTGCCTCTCCGCGGAGGCCAAGTCGGAGCGAGCTTCCATTTTCCAATTTTCGAGTTGGCTGTTTTGCGTTTCAATTTCGCATTTCGAGTTTTGATTTTCGAGGTCTGCCATGCCTGAAGCCGTGATTGTTTCCTCCGTCCGCACGCCCGTGGGCCGCGCTTACAAAGGTTCTCTGCGCGCCACGCGCCCCGACGATCTCGCTGCGCTGGCCATCAAGGAAGCGCTGGCGCGGGTTCCCGGTCTCGACGCCAGGGAAATTGATGACGTGATCCTTGGCTGCGCCATGCCGGAAGGCGAGCAAGGCATGAACGTGGCGCGTATCGCCGCGCTCCGGGCGGGTCTGCCGGTGGAGACTTCCGCGATGACTATCAACCGCTTCTGCTCTTCCGGCTTGCAGTCCATCGCGCTGGCCGCGGAGCGCATTCGCGGCGGCTCCGCGAATGTCATCGTGGCGGGCGGCACCGAGTCCATGTCGATGGTGCCCATGGGCGGCAACAAGATTTCTCCGAATCCCTGGCTCGTGGATCATTATCCCGACGCGTACCTCAGCATGGGGCTCGGCACGGAAAATATCGCGCGCAAATTCGGCATCACGCGCGAGCAAGCCGACGAGTTTTCCCTGAACTCGCACAAAAAGGCTCTCGCCGCCATCGCTGCCGGGAATTTCAAGGACGAAGCCATTCCCGTTGAAGTAAAGATCACTTCGCTTCCCAACGGCAACGGCGGGTCACCCAAAGCGAAGTCCGGGTCGGTCAAACCAACGACGCAAACGTTCACTTTCTCGACCGACGAAGGCCCGCGCGCCGATACTTCGCTCGAAGCCCTCGGCAAACTAAAGCCCGCGTTCCACGTGAAAGGCACCGTGACCGCTGGAAACAGTTCCCAGATGAGCGACGGCGCTGCCGCTGCGGTTGTGATGAGCGACGCGCGCGCCAAAGCGCTGGGCGTTAAGCCGCTTGCGCGCTTTGTAGCCTACGCCACTGCTGGCGTTCTACCGGAAGAATTCGGCATTGGTCCCGTCGCGGCGATTCCCAAAGTTCTGAAACTCGCCGGCCTTTCGCTAAACGACATTGCCATCATTGAACTCAACGAAGCGTTCGCCGCGCAATCGCTGGCCGTCATTCAGCAAGCGGGGCTTGATCCCGCAAAGGTCAATCCCAACGGCGGCGCCATCGCTCTCGGCCATCCGCTCGGCTGCACCGGCGCGAAACTCACTGCCACCGTCATCCGCGAGTTGCAGCGCCGCAACGCCCGCTATGGCATGGTGACGATGTGCATCGGCGGCGGCATGGGAGCCGCCGGCATCCTCGAACGCCTGGTATGAAAATGGATTTACAAATCCTGGCGCCTGTCATCCCGAGCCCGGTCCCCTGGTTTTGGCGAACGGCGGCGAGGTATCTGCTTTTCGCTCCGCGCCTCTTCACCCTCTGCTTCATTGCCATCGGCTTGACCACTATCTATTCGTTGAATGCCCAGCCGCAGGAGCCGGTGCCGCTCGCTCACGGCAATGTACCCGGCGAGCCCCATCATCATCTGAAAATCGAAAATGAATATGTCCGCGTGTACTACGTCGAGGTCCCTCCGCACGAGGACACGCAGCTGCATCAGCACGACCACGACTACATTTACGTTTCGCTCGGCCCCTCCGAAGTCATCAACGCCATCCTCAACAAACCCGAAATCCATCTTCAACTCAAGGACGGCGAGACGCATTTCACTCGCGGCGGTTTCGCTCACGTCGCCCGCAATCTAGCCAACACTCCCTTCCGCAACATCACCATCGAATTGCTGAACCCCCAGGTCGAGGCGCGCAATGTATGCGGGCCCGTAATCTTAGACGTTGGCTTTGCCGTTTGCGAGCCTGCACCTGGATCATGGTGGGCCATGACGGAGTTCGAGACTAGAGGGTTGAAACTGGATCACGTCGTGCTATCCCCGAATGGGAAATACAACGAAAAAATCTCCAACCTTGGCTTTCTGGTTGTTGGGTTGGCAGGTTCTGATATCAAAATCAATGCCAAAGGCATTCCGCCAAAAACGCTTCACGAAGGCGGGATAGAGTGGTTCGATGCTGGATCAAAGGAGCGTTTCTCAAACTCGGGAACCAAGGCCACTGAATTCTTGAAGTTCACCTTCAAGCGCACCCGTCAGTTGAAGAAATAATGAGGCTAAAGCCCAAAGACGTGGAGGACGCGGTTGGCGGCGATGCATTAGTGGCCTCGATGGTAAAAGACACAGGGTTGGCGCCAATCGCGCCGCCGGTTTGGAGATCCTTCAACGGTTTCCCGGCGCGCGCATTGAGCGCGTAGCCGAGGGACTCGCCAGCAAAGTTGGTAGCGTGGAGACAAGATGTTCACTCGAATTATCTCAGTCGCGTTGGGTCTTTCGATTTGCGCCTTCCCGGCGCGGGCGCAGGAACGCCCTGTGGCCGAGCGGATTGATTCCTATCTTCAACCGTACGTGCAGAGCGGGAACTTCAGCGGCGCGGTTATCGCGAAAGTGAATGGGAAAACTGTTTTTGAAAAAGCGTACGGCTTCGCGGACCGCGAGCGCAAAGTTCCGAATACGGTGAAAACGAGGTTCCACGTCGCGTCCGTTTCGATGCAATTCACCGCGGCTGCGGTTTTGCGGCTCGTCGACGAAGGCAAGCTGAGCCTCGATACGCGCGTTGGCGAATTCATTCCCGGAAGCAAAGGCGCGGAAAAAATCACCGTGCGCGACCTGCTCACCGAGCGTTCCGGCCTGCCGGACATCAACAACCTGCCCGACTACAACGACATACTTCAGCAGCATCAGACGCCCGCGACGCTGATTGCCAAAATCGAAGGCCCGCCGCTTCTGTTCGAGCCGGGAACGAAATATCTGCACGAGGAACATTCCGCTTACAACCTTCTCGCGCTTATCGTGGAAAAGAAGACCGGCCTGCCTTTCGCGGCCGCCGTAGAGAAGCTGGTTTTCCGGCGCGCGGCCTTGCAGGCGTCCGGGATCGATGACGACTCCAACGCGACGGCTGCAAAGATGGCGCTCGGTTATCAGCCAGCGGGGATCTACGGAATAGACCGCGCGAGGGTGATTCACTGGTCAGGTAAGACGGGCAACGCTTCCGTGTTCACCACCGCAGGCGACGAAACAAAATGGCTGGAAGCGCTGTTTGGCGGCCGGTTGTTGAGTTCATCTTCGCGCGAAGCGATGCTCGACACTTCGCTGGAAGTGGGGTATGGCTGGTTCAAACGCGCAAATAAGAGGTTCGGTGAAACCGCTTATTCGATGAGCGGACGCGCTCCCGGATTCGCCTCCTTTGTTCTCTATCTGCCGCGCGAGAAAATGAGCGTGACGGTCTTCAGCAATATTTATTCGTCGGCCACATCGACCATCGGCCAGGACATTGCGGCCATTCTCCGCGGGCTACCGTATGAAACATTTAGTCCGAGCGATCCTCCTCCGAGCGCAGCGGAACTTAAGACCTGCACAGGCACGTTTCAATTCGGCGCGGACTTCTATCAGCCCAACGCACAACTGGAGGTCATGGCGGAGGGGCAGGAGCTGTCGCTCCGCTGGCCCGGCGGCAGCGTTTCGCGGTTGATTCCGGTAGCCCGGGATCAATTTGTGGACCGCTCGTACTGGGAGCAAGTCAAAATCGAGCGCGATGCCTCTGGCAAACCAGCGGGCCTCGTCTATGGAAACTTTCACGGGAGCGCGGCTCCCGGCAAACCGTAGGAAATACGCGCACCTTCGGTAAAGAATGAGCCTGGAACATTTTTGTCTTGACCGGCGTCTAAAGAAACGGGCAATATGGCGTTATACGACATGTCAGTGGAGGACATATATGGATGTGAGCGAGCCGGTTCTGCTGATCCTTCTGAGCCTGGCGGAACAGCCGCGGCACGGCTACGCGATCCTGCAAGACACCGAGCAGATGAGCGAAGGGCGCGTGCGGCTCAGCACCGGAACGCTGTACGGGGCGCTGCGTCGCCTCCTTGAAGAGGACTGGATCGAGCGCTTCAAAGAACAGGACAGCTCGCGCGGCCGGCAAGCGTACCGGTTGACGGCGGCGGGGCGACGGAACCTGCAAATGGAAGTGGCGCGGCTGAAACATCTCACGCGCGTGGCTGCGCTGCGCGTGGCGCGGAAGGAGACGTAACTCATGCTCGCACTCTACCGCGCGCTCCTGCGCCTTTATCCCGCGGCGTACCGCTGCGAATATGGCGACGAGATGACCGACGTCCTCCGTGAAGTGCAATCGGAGAATCAAAAGAAAGGCGCGCTGGCGTTGCTTTTTTCCGGCATGCGTGAGACCGGCGGGCTGCTCTATGGCGCGGTCCGCGAGCATTTCATGGGCATCACGGGTTCCTACGACAATGGGATGTTTTCTTCAGGAAGGAGGTCTGCAATGCGATCTGAATTCCGGTTCCCGAAAGCTACGGTGGGGCTGATGATGGTCATCCTGGCCGCAGTGATGTTCACGATTGAGAAGGCTAGAGCGATATCGGTCTCAATACCCCACGCAAATCCGGCGGTGGGTCCGATTCACCCCACGCAAGCTATGATCGTGCAGGCGCTACTGGCAACTCTGCTCTGGGCCCTTACGGCCGGAGCGATCGGCTGGGGCATTCTTCATTTGTTGCACCGCTCGGGCGTTCACCAGCTTTCTGAAATGAATCCGTCGGCCACACCTAAGCATCGGTAGCCTCATCGTTATCCGCGCGCGGCAATTCCGGCGACTCCTGCTGGCGACACTCGTTTTTTTCTGCGCCGCCGGCTGCGTCCGCCGCGAGGGTCGCAACTCCGACTGCGAGTGGCCGCCGGAAAGGGCTGCCGGTCCAGCCACGGCACAGCACCTCAGTGAGGACGCGGAGTTCGCCGAAGATCTCGCAATCAGGTATTCGGATGTGCATCATGGCCTTCGCACGCCCTACTACGTCTCCGGTGAAGACTATGCCTCCAACAGAGACCGGTGTATCGCAAGGTTGTTTGGAGAGATCGCAAAGCAGCACAGTGTACCAATTGAAAGCGTATACGGCTCGCTCGGACAGAACCGCGCGTACATCGATCTGGCCATAAACCTCCCCTTTGCATTGCTCTACTGTCTCGTCACCGCAGTTGTTGCCCGCGCGATCTGGCGGCGCTACCCTCCTGCCGAAAGCGGCTGGCTTCCCGGCGCCACAATGATTCTGTTTCTTTCTCTAGCCTTCTCTGTCGCTTTCATCATGGTGGGAGACCTTTGGGCCAGAATCGCTGAAACCTACCGCGTCGGCAACGACCACATGAGTTATCGCGCTGACCGATTGCTCTGGGCCCGTCATCTAACTGCTCTGTTCTCGGCTGCATTCGCCACCTTCTTGCTGACGGCTGCCGAAGTCGCCCGGCGTATCCTGGGAAAGACTCAAGACTAGAAATGGCGTGGCGTCTATGAGGCCAACGTTCAAGAAAGTAGAGCGGCCAGGACGCGCCGGTCTAAACCTGTGAGGTGCGCATCGGTTGAGAGCCTTCGCCTCGCCTGCTTGCCGCAGGCAGGCTTAGAATGACACATTCATTGCGTTGCTCGATATAAGTTGCCATGCCAGTGTGAAACATAGACTAAGACTTGTTCTTCCAGAGGCCGACGGTATTGCCTTCGGGATCCTGCATCCAGGCAAACGTGCCGGTAGGGATGTCTATTGGACCGACGAGCGTCTTGGCTCCCAAGGCCTTTGCTTTTTCCAGATACGCGGCAACGTCATCCACGCTGACATAGAAAATCGTGTAGTGCTCGGGTTCATGGCCGAGCGCGGTGATGTGGCCGGCAATGCCGCCGGTCTCCCCGGCGATCATCGCGGCGGGGCCCATCGCTTCAATTTTCCAATCGAAGAGTTTTTTGTAGAACTCCTGCGTCTTAGCGCTGTTTCTGCAACCGATTTCAAAATGCACGACGGCGTGTGGCATGGGCTTTTCTCCTGTTTGGGCGGCTCCCGGCCTAGGGGAAACGGGATTCTTACCCTCCGGTTCAGCCTGCGGCAATGGCGGAAAAGCCAGTGTCGCGGCAGTGCCGGCAGTCACGTTGATGAAGGTTCGTCTCCGCATGATTCGCTCCTCTCGCGAGAAATAGTGAGGCGCACTGTAACACAAGCATCGAAAATCTGGACCAAGCAGAATTCTGCATGAGCAAGAGCTTGGAGCCTTGCCAAATATTAGAGTGATGCAAGCAGTCGGAAATGCGGCAGCAAGGCTGCCGCGCTCCAAAAGGCTTCGTCGAAATACATTTTGAGGGACGCGGCAGTTAGTTGGCGGCGTAGCGGCGGAAGAAAGAATCTTTATTCCATTCCGGGCGCGCGGCGGCGTTGGCGGTTTCGAGCAGCAGGCGGCGCGTAAATTCCTCGTAACCGGCGGCGGTTTTTAGATCGACGGGCTGGTTCACATCGTCGGAAGGCGCATGGTAGCGGTTGGTGAGCCAGTCCTTAAAGAGTTTTTGCTCCGGCGTGCCGAGTTCGAAGCCGACGTCCACTTTGACGGAAGGAACGCCTTTTTTTATGAAGCTGTACTGATCGCTGCGAATGAAGCGGTTGCGCAAAGGTTCGGGATCGGCGATGGGCTTCACGCCCATGGATTGCGCGATGGCCGCCGCGCGCGGGCCGAGGTCCGATTCGTCGATGCCTTGAATCGTCAGGATTTTCAGCGGCACGATGGGGAGAAACATGTCCATGTTGATGTCGGCAACGATGGATTTGATCGGAACGGTGGGATGCGCGGCGAAATATTTTGAGCCGAGCAGGCCTTTTTCTTCGGCGGTAACAAGGAGAAAGAGGATCGAGCGCTTCGCTTCCTCGGGATGTGCCTTCAAGTTTGCGGCTACATCCAGAACTGCCGCGCTGCCGGAGCCGTCGTCCATGGCCCCGTTATAAATTTTGTCGCCGTTGATGGGCGCGCCGATGCCAACGTGATCGATGTGCGCGGAAAGGACCACGTATTCATTTTTCAGCGTGGGGTCGGAACCGGGAAGCTTGGCGACGAGGTTCGCAGTTTCGACAGGACTGGTTTCGATGGCCGCTTTGGCGCTGAGCGAAACCGATAGCGGAAAATGTGGCAGCGGCTTGCGGTCTTTGCCGAGCGCGGCGATTTCCGCGAAAGTGTGGCCGGAACCCGCGAAGAGTTTTTCGGCGGAGGCGGGATTGCAGGCGACACCAATTTGCTGACCGGGAGTTTCCAGGAATTCGGGATCGGCGAGGTCCATGGAAGGCTCGTTGTGGTTCGCGGAAATGCGCGACCAGGGAATGTCCATGGAAGCGGGATTGAAAATGGTGATGGTACCGATGACGCCGGCTGCATGAAGAGATTTCCAGCGTTCGCCTGCGGTCTGGTAGTGCGCGGAGAGAGCGGTGGGAACGTCCGCTGGAGAACCGGCGAGATAGACAGCGACTTTCCCGTTGAGGTCGAGGCCGGCGAGTTCATCGAGATTTTTCTCGGGGATTTTCAGGCCGTAGCCGACGAACACTAAGGGCGCTTCGAGATACACGGTGGAGCGCGTGGCGCGAGAACTGATGAAAGCATCGTCGGCGAAGGAAAGAGGTTCGGCTTTTCCCTTGGAGACGAGGGCGAGAGAGGATTTGGATTCGTCCACCTGGAATTGCGTGAAGCGGATGGGCTGATAGAAACCGTTGACCCCGGCGGGCTCGAGGCCGGCTTTCTGGAGCTGCTCGACGGCGTACGCCTGTGCTTTCTTGAGACCTTCGCTGCCGGTGTTGCGGCCTTCGAGTGAATCGTCAGCAAGAACTTTGACGTGCGCCCACCAGGAGTTGCCGTCGAAGTGGGAAGGAGGTGCGGTTTGCTGGGCGAGCGTGGCGACGCCAAGGGCAAATACGAGAACTAGGACGAGCAAGAAAGATTTACGCATGGGATTCACCTCAGAGGAATTCGGGATATGAGGATAGCAGGGACGAAGGTTTGGAGTCACGTTCCGCTCGTCCCGAATGTCCCGAAGAATGAAAGTCGCGTAAGCGAGAATTGCTTGCTCACAATCGTAGGTTTGCGGCGTAGAATGAAATTGGGCCGTGATAGCATTTGCGCAGCATGGCTCTTCAATTCGAATGGGATGCCAGAAAAGCGAGGGCAAACAAGGCGAAGCACGGTGTTTCCTTTGAAGAGGCAGTTAGTGTATTCGCCGATCCTCTTGCCCGAATCTTTGACGATCCCGAGCACTCCGAAAGCGAACGGAGAGAAATCATCATCGGTCACTCGGACTGGCGGAATCTGATTTTGGTAAGTTTTGTGGAAGCTGAGGAGAGAGTTCGATTAATCAACGCACGGAAGGCAACACGCGGGGAGCGCAGAGATTATGAAGAAAGGGTCGGCTCGTAAGAAGATACAGACTGGACGGGAAGGCCTGTCTTCCGAATACCGGTTTGACTACGGAAAGTCAAAACCGAATCGGTTTGCGACGCGAATGGCCGGCGGGACCATTGCTGTCGTACTCGAACCCGATGTTGCGGCAGTGTTCAAGTCGTCGAAGACAGTAAATGCACTGTTGCGTTCGCTGATCTCGGGTGCACCCCAAGCCAAGCGGAAAAGAGCAAGCTGAGTATTTTCCCCACTATCGCCGAGCCGGAAACTAATGCGACACGGGCAGGCTAACCGTGTTTTACTGGGCGGGAAGGCGGGAGTAGACTTGACAGAGTAAGATGAATTTGTTGCGTTGCGCGCTCCCACTCGCCTATTTGAGTTAAATGCAGAGCACAGACTTTCCTCGAGGAGAAACCACCATGGCCACCGCGATCCTGACCAAGCCCGCAGCGAAGGGAGGCAGCTTCCTGCTGGAATCGCCGCAGGCGAGCGACGTTTTCACGCCTGCCGATTTGACGGACGACCAAAAACTGATCGGGCAGACGGCCGAAGAATTTGTGGTGAAGGAAGTGTTGCCGTTGGTGAAGGACCTGGAGAACAAAAAGCCGGGCCTGATGCCGCAACTGGTGAAAAAAGGCGGCGAAGTGGGACTGATGGGCGGCGGCGTCCCGGAAGAATTCGGCGGCGCGGGGCTCGACAAAATTGCGACCACGGTGCTGACGGAGAAACTGTCGATTTACGGCGGGTTCGCGGTAACGCACGGGGCGCACGCGGGTATCGGGACGCTGCCGATCGTGTATTTCGGAACGGAACCGCAAAAGAAAAAATATTTGCCGAAGCTGGCGACGGGCGAATGGATTGGCGCGTACTGCCTGTCCGAGCCGCAGGCGGGTTCGGACGCGCAAAATTCGCTGACGCGGGCCGAACTGAACGCCGAAGGCACGCACTACGTCCTGAACGGGCAGAAGATGTGGATCACCAACGGCGGCTTCGCGGACGTGTACATCGTGTTCGCGAAGGTGAATGGCGAGAAATTCACGGCGTTTATCGTGGAGCGCACGTTCCCGGGTTTCAAGCCCGGCAACGAAGAGCATAAGATGGGAATTCACGGAAGTTCGACGACGCCGATTTTCCTGGACAACTGCAAGGTGCCGAAGGAAAACGTGCTGCACGAAGTCGGGCGCGGACACATTGTGGCCTTTAACATTTTGAATGCGGGACGGTTCACGCTGGGGGCGTCGTGCGTGGGCGGCGCGAAAAACGTGCTGACGACGGCGTCGAAGTATGCGAAGGAGCGGAAAGCGTTTGGCAAGCAAATCGGCGACTTCGGGATGATGAAGGAAAAGCTGGCGGAGATGGCCATCCAGATTCTGGCGGTGGAGTCGATGGTATACCGCTCGGCAGGAAACATCGAAGGGGCGATGACCGCAGCGGCCGGTTCGGGCGACAAGATTCAGAACACGATGAAAGTGCTCGAGGAATATGCAATCGAGAGCTCGATTGCCAAGGTGTACGGTAGCGAGATGCTGGACTTCGTGGTTGACGAAGCGGTGCAGATTTTCGGCGGGTACGGTTTCCACGAGGAATATCCGGTCTGCCGGGCGTACCGCGACTCGCGCATCAACCGGATTTTTGAAGGCACCAACGAAATCAACCGCATGTTGATTATCCAGATGCTGATGAAGCGGGCGATGGGCGGACAGTTGCCGTTGATTCCCGCGGCGATGAAGCTGGCGGATGAGATTCTGGCAGGGCCGTCGTTTGAAGACGCGCCGGAGGGCGTGCTGGCCGACGAGGCGCGCGTGGTGGGGAATGCGAAGAAGATGTTCCTGCAGGCGGCGGGCGGCGCGGTGCAGAAATTCCGCGAAAAGCTGGCCGACGAGCAGGAATTGATCGGCTCACTTTCGAACATCGTAATGGAAATTTACGCGATGGAGTCCACCTTGTTGCGCGCGCAAAAGGCGGCGGCGACCAAGGGCGAAGCGGCGGCGGAAACGATGATCGACGCGGCTAAGATCTTTATCAACGATGCGGCGGAACGCGTAGAGCACGAGGCGAAGCGCGCCATTGCCGCGGTGCACGAAGGCGACATGCTGACCACGCAAATGGCGGTGCTGAAGCGCTTTGCGAAGCGCGCGCCGGTAAACACGATTGCCCTCCGGCGGCGCGTGGCTGCGGCCGTGCAGTCGCAGGACCGCTATCCCTTCGAAGGTCGCTAGCAGAAGAATCAGTTTTAAGTCCT
>Ga0134082_10000545_pt1 | contig 12812 bp, 10 predicted proteins | sample 15_taG_6_FD_94473 | JGI IMG/M metagenome (GOLD analysis project Ga0134082, IMG submission 94473) | Grasslands soil microbial communities from the Angelo Coastal Reserve, California, USA - 15_D_Rain_40cm_5_09182015 | ecosystem: Environmental > Terrestrial > Soil > Grasslands ... | reverse complement strand
CGTATCATACCCCGCCCGCGTCCGAATTTGCACGCCCGCCGCCGGAGTGGCATGTTACCTCCCGAAATTGCGCCGGATGGGGCACAATCCCGAGCCCCTGCGTACTTGAGAGGCTTGCGCGAGGCCGGTTTCGATGAATCGCTGGCGCTCCGTCCGAGTTGTGAGCGTACGATGGTTATCGTGAATTGAAAACTTTCGCGGAGTGCTACGCTAGCTCACTCCATCCGCAACGCGCGCATCGGATCGATAGACGCGGCCCGGCGCGCGGGAATGATTGCCGCAGCCAGCGTGACCGCGGCGACGCCCGCCAAGGCCAGACCAATGGTCAACGGATCGTTGGGGCTCAAGCCGAACACCATGGAACGCAAGGTCCGGGCTACTGCCAGAGATGCCGGAATCCCCAGGGCAAGGCCCACTGCAGCCACGGTCAAGCTCTCCGCCAAAACCATCCGAAGCACCTCATGCCGCTGTGCTCCCAACGCCATGCGCACGCCGATCTCCATGGTGCGGCGGCTGATGCCGTAGGAGATCGTCCCGTAAAGCCCGATAGCGACGAGAAAGCCGGCCAGCCCGGCAAAAAAGACAGACAGGTTTGCGATCAACCGTTCTCGTGAGATGGTCTCCTCAAACTGATCCTGCTGGGTCATGGGCTTTTCCAGCGGCAAGTTCGGGTCAATGTCGTGAACCACCTTTGCCGCTTCGCTGATGAGCATTTTCGGGTCGCCGGTCGTGTGCAGCTCATATTGCATCCCCAGCACTCCCTGTGTCTGCGCAAAAGGCAAATACGCCATGGGCCGGTCGGCCTCGCGAACTTGGGTGTAGCGGCTATTCCCGGCAACGCCCACGATGGTGTACTCGGTTTTCGGAGCCCCTTCCACCGCCATATGGTGTCCCACAGCTTCCACACCGTGCAGGTAGCGATCGACGAAGGTTTGATTGACAATCGCAACTTTCGGCGAACTGGAAGTATCGGAGTCCTGGATGTCCCGGCCCTGCCGCAGAGGAATTCCAAGTGTATGCAAAAAGGCCGATCCGACAAGATTCACGCGTACACCTGCAAACGGACGGTCGGAAGCTGGGTTACGCCCGTCCACGAGCACGCCGTCGTTATCGCTGTCTCCGCTGCCGATACGCACTTCCATGATCGTCGCGGAGTCCACTCCCGGCAACGCGCGCATGCGCTCTAACAACGCCGTGTGGAAGCGGACTGCGTCCGCGTCCGTGCGGATGTTGGACTGCGGGCTGATCCCAAACACGAGCAGGCCCGCGGTGCGCATCCCAAGGTTGCTGGATTTCAGGTTGCGCAGCGTCCGGTACAAGAGCCCCCCGGCACACAGCAGGACCATGCAAAGGGAAATCTGCAACGCCACGACGAGCTTGCGGCGCCAAAGCCGGTTTCGCCCGGCGCTGACTGCCCCGGCTGCGGATCGCAGCGCAAGATTCAACGGCAGCCGGCTAAGGAACGGCATGGGGGCCAGGCCGAATGCCACGGCGACCGCGGCGGCGATGCCGGCGGTGAACAGCAAGACTCTTCCGTCCGGCTGAATCAAAATGTCCACGCCAGACCAGGTCGTAAGCGCCTGCGTGGCTGCGCCGGCAAACCACCAGCCGAGAGCTCCGCCCGCGGCCACCAGCACCACGTTCTCTTGAAGCAATTGCAGGAACAGGGCCCTCCCGTTTGCTCCAAGTGCTTGACGCAAACAAAACTCGGGGAGGCGGCCGGCATTTCGCGCCAGCATCAGCATCACCACATTCGCGCACGCAATCAGCAGCACCAACGCGACCATGCTCATCAAGAAACGGAGCGGATCTTCATAGTCGTCGCGTAAGTTCTCCAGGCCCCGAACATGGGAAAGAACGAGCAACGGTTTTTGATCGCGAGGATCCACCGGCGACGCCCTCGCCAGCGTGTTCCGAAAGGCAGGCGTGAGTTGAGCTGCGGCCTGCTCTGGCGAAATGCCCGGTTGCAGGCGGCCGAGCATGTCCAGTGCCAGCCAGTTGGGCGATCCATAGAGCGTGTAATCGGCTGGCGGTGCTCCCCAGGCATTGAATGCGGGACGGTTTTGCAGCGGGACCCAGAAGTCCATTCTCGTATGAACGGGATCTACGCCATTAAAACCGCCTGGCGCGACGCCGACGATAGTCAGCGGAACTCCTTTGACGTAGATAATCTTGCCCAGAACGCTCTTGTCGCCGCCAAAGCGGCCCTTCCACCACGCATAATTCAAAACGGCAACGGGGGCGTGCGTGGATTCGTCTTCCCGTGTGAACCCGCGGCCTAGAACGGGCTGCACTCCCAGGCCCGAGAAGAAGTTGCCGCTCACCATTTCACCGAACACTTCTTCCGGTTCGCTCCCGACTCGCACGGCCACTTTTTCAAAAGCCAGCGGAGCAAAGCCGATGACTTCCTGGAGAACGTCCTGGCGCGTGCGCATGGCCTCAAACACCGGCATGGACATGGACATATCTCCGAAGCCCGTCTGCGAGGTACTTAGCGGCTGATTCTTCAGATGGAAATATACGAGTTGTCGCGGATTCGGAACGGGAAGCGACCGCAGGACCACCGCATTCATCACGCTGAAGATGGCCGTGTTGGCCCCGATTCCTAGCGTGATTGTTAGGACGGAAACCGCGGTGAAAACCGGCGATTTTAGTAGTTGGCGGAACGTGTGGCGCACGCCCTGTGCAAAGCCAAACACAGAAGCACCTCCAGACTGTGAGAGCAGACGCAAGCAGTCCCTTTACACTCATCCTAGCAGTCCGCCTACCAGATAGGTCGGTGAAGCAAGTTTTGCATTTGCATGAACTTAGGAGGTAATGGCCAGGCCGCGCTGCACCGATACTGTCCGAACCCGGAGACGAGTGTCCGGTAACGGACAGCTCCCCTTCCCGTTCCTTCCCCGGTCTTGTTTTGGTCTTGTTCGCGGGCCATCCGCGAAGCGTTAGAAATGCGCGGGCGGCAATGATTTGAAATTTTTCTTCGATGTCGTTGGTGAAGGGACGAGCCATGCGCTGGCCCCTGGTAAAAACACGAACATGTCGGGGACTTCACGCTCGATACCCTACCGCGCGGCGGTTAGAATTTGCACGCCTCCGGCCGATAGCCGGAATCGCCCGTTAAGCAGCTCCGGGCTTGTTCCGGCGAGAGTTCGGTTCCATGATAGGGGAGAGTTCCATCCATGACGCCAAAGCGGATCGACCGTAGAGACTTTTTGCGAGCCGCGGGGCCGGCGGTTATCGCGGGCCCGGAACTTGCCCGCGTTGCTCGAACTTGGGCTCCCATACCAGACACAGAGCCGGCAACTGCAGCAACGCCGCGGCTGCTCACGGGTTGCTGCGCCTACTCTTACAGCAAGCTCCTCGCCGCCGGCAAAATGACCATGGAGGACGTCATTCGAAAGGCCGTCGTGCTCGGCATCGATGGCGTGGATATGACCGCCTATTGGTTCAAATCCACCGACCCTGCCTACCTGGCTTCTCTCCGGCAACTGGCCTTCAAAAACGGTGTATGCTTTTCCGGCGCAGCCATTGGAGCTAGTACCGTGCAGGCCGAACCGGGCAAGCGCGCCCAAGTCTTGCAGGAAATCAAGAAATGGGTGGATGTCACGGAATCTCTTGGGGCGCCTCACCTGCGCGTCTTCGCCGGCAAGCTTCCCGCAGGAGCCACCATTCAACAGGCAATGGAATGGACAGTGGATAGCTTGAAGCAGGCTTGCGAATACGCCGGAAAGAAGGGCATCACACTGGGCATGGAAGACCACGAGGGCATCACGCAGAACTCGGAAACATGCCTTGAGATTGTCCATCGCGTAGACTCCCCGTCTTTCGGAATAAATCTCGACATAACCAATTTCATCCCCGCCGCGCACGCCGATGCTTACGCGCAAATCGAGGCGACCGTGCCTTATGCCACGCACACGCACATCCGCGACCGCTTCGCAGACGGGCAAACCGTGGACCTCGACCGCGTTTGGCAGATTTTCGCGCGGTCCAACTATAAAGGCTTTATGTCCGCGGAATATGAAGGGGAAGAGGATCCCTCCGCGGGCGTACCCAAGCTAGTCGACAAAATCAAAGCCCTTTGCAGGAAATATTCTTCCGTGTGACCCATAGGAGTTAAAGTCATGCTCAATCGTCGCCGTTTCATCCATCAACTTAGCGGAGGTGTCGCCGCCCTCGCCGGCTCATCGATGTTGCCGCCGGCTCGCGTCCTCGGTGCCAACGACCGCATCCGCTTTGGCCTCATCGGCGCCGGCGGCCGCGGAATGGATATCTTCAAGGCCGCTCTGCGCGCGCCCGATACCCAAGCCGTCGCTGTCGCCGACGTCTATTCACGCCGCCTGGACGAAGTGAAGCGCATCGCTCCGGGCATTCAGACCTACACCGACTTTCGCCGTTTGCTCGACGACAAGTCCGTCGATGCCGTGCTCATCGCGACCCCCCAGCACCAGCATGCCCTCAACTTCGTTCCCGCCATTCAGGCAGGCAAAGACGTCTATCAGGAAAAGACCATGGCCTTCAATCCCGACCATGCGCGCCGTATGCGCCGCGCCATGGAAGGATCGAATCGTGTGGTTCAGGTGGGGGTCCAGTCCGTGAGCGGGAAAGCCTTCCGACGCGCGCGGGAACTCTCCACGCCAGATCGCTTGGGGACCATCACGGCAGTTCACACGCATCATTATCGCAACAGTTCTTACGGGGGATGGAAACGGGCAATCCCCCCTGACTGCAATCTCGAACATGTTGTTTGGAAAGAGTTCGAGGGCGAAGCAGCGCCTCACGATTTCGATCCACAGCGCTTCATCAACTGGCGATTTTTTTGGGATTATTCCGGCGGAAACGTTTTTGAGAATATGGTCCACCAGGTAGCGTTCTGGTACAAAGTGCTGGGGCTCAAGGTTCCTCGCCGCGTCACGATGGTTGGCTATAACTATCTTTCCCCGGACATGGAAGTCCCCGACACCATGAATGTCTGCATGGATCAGCCGGAAAATCTGCTGTTCACTTGGAATTCCATGTTCGGCAACAACTACTATGGCGAGGACGGAAACGACCTGGCTCTTGGAAAGAAAGGGACCGTGCTACGCGTTGTGGATAATTTGAGCTATCTGCCGCAAAGCGGTCACGCCGCGCAAAAAGCTCAACCCTCCTCAGCGGTCGGGGGCGAAGCCAACATCGTCGGCTCGGATGAAGCGGATACCGAAGCTCACATGAGTAATTTCTTTGATTGTGTCCGCAGCCGCAAACAGCCCAATTGCCCCTTCGAGCTGGGCTATAGTTCCGCGATCGCCTGCCAAATGGCGATCGCATCGCTGCGCCAGGGTCGCACGGTCCAATGGGACACGGAGAAAGAGGAGATCGTTTGAAGCTCTGGAGCAGGCCGAGTGGTGCAATCGGCGTTTTCGGAATCAAAGCACTTTTCCGACATCTCGCGTCTAGCTATAGCTAGTTCAAGAAAGACGCCCGATTCGTTGAAGCGGTTGCCCGTGACGTCTTTATCCGGGCTGCCTTAGGCGCGGCTCTCGGATTGTTCCTAACCCGAAGCATGCGCCGTTGGGGCGCGTCCCGCTCGAACGTGTCAATTTGGCGCTAGACGCGAGAACGTAGCCCTTGCCAGACTCTTCTGCCATGCAAATCAAGCCTTTTCGCATCGAACAGTATTTTGGGAAATACGAATTCACTGCCAAATACCTGCTTTCCAGTTCCGACGCGGAGTCCCACACCATCCAGGAACTGCTCGATCTCGAGCCCGTTTCTCATGAATGTTTCTTAAAGCACCGGTGCGGCTACACCGAATCGCCCGGCGCGCCCGCGCTGCGAGAAGTCATCTCAGGAATGTATCAGGGCATTCGTCCTGACGATATCCTTGTCACGGCTGCAACCGAGGAAGGCATCTTTGTTCTGTACCACGCGTTGCTTTCACCCGGCGATCATGTCATTGTCGAAACGCCCTGTTACGAGAGCGCCCTCGAAGTGGCGCGCAGCACGGGAGCCCAAGTCAGCGAATGGCGCCGCTGCTATGAGAATGGCTGGGCCCATGACCTCGCGGCCCTGGAAAGACTGATTCAGCCCAACACGAAAATCATCTACGTCAACACGCCTCACAATCCGACCGGGCTGCTCATGTCGGCGAGCGTTTTTCAGCAAGTCACGAAGCTTGCCGCTAGCCGCGGAATCATCGTTTTTTGCGACGAAGTCTATCGCGAACTCGAGCACGATCCCGCTTCGCGTCTTCCGGCCGCCTGCGAAATTTACGACCGCGCGGTCAGTCTGGGTTCTATGAGTAAGACCTACGGCTTGCCGGGGCTTCGGCTCGGCTGGCTGGTTTCCAAAGATGCGGAAATCCTGCAGCGCTGCCTCGAATTCAAGTACTACACGACGATTTGCAGCAGCGCTCCGAGCGAATTTCTCAGTGCTCTAGCGCTGCGTCATCGCGAAGTCTTGGTTCAGCGTAACCGTGAAATCGTTTTGCGCAACCTGCCGCTTCTGGATTCCTTCTTGCGCCAGCATTCGATTCTCTTCGAATGGGTCAAGCCCAATGCCAGCCCCATCGGCTTCGCGCGATTCAAGCCGCAAGGCGATGTGCTTTCCTTTTGTGAGGACGTTGTGAAAAACGCGGGCGTCTTGCTACTGCCGGGAACGGTCTACGATCAGCCGCACCACATCCGCTTCGGTTATGGCCGCAAAAACATGCCCGAAGCCCTCGCGCGATTCTCCGCTTATCTCGACTCTTGTTCGTGACGGAGCCCGCCGTATTTGTAGAGGCGCACCCGGCCCGGAGCTGGGTACGTGCTGCGGCACAACCTGGCGGACAACGCAGCACTAGCGCATTCTTGCGATTGTGTGGTGCGATCATCCCAATCGGTTAGAAACGCTTTAGGTGCAAACAATCGGCAAAAACAAAAAGCGGGACGGAAAAAACCAACCCGTCCCACCGGAAACCTTCTCCCCTGCGAGCCCTTCTTTCGAACCTCTAATTTCTAACTTCCAACTTCGAATCTACGCCGCACCCATGGCCCGCCGCTGCTGGAAGCACTCACGGCAATATACTGGCCGCCCCTGCGTCGGGCGAAAGGGAACCGTGGTTTCCTTTCCGCATTGTGAGCAATTGGTCTTGGTTTCCGTGCGTGCCGACGCAGCGTGCCCGCCGCCTTCGGCCCTTTTCGCTTTGCACGCTTTGCAGCGCTTCGGTTCGTTCTTGAACCCCTTGTCGGCGAAAAACATTTGTTCGCCGGCCGTGAACACGAACTCCGCACCGCATTCCGCACACTTCAACACCTTGTCGTGGTATTCCATAAGGCGCTCTCCCCTGGTTCCCGTAGGGACAGAGGTTTGGCACGACTTTGCACCTCAGAGCCAAGATGCTTGAGGAGACCAGTATCCGGGGATGCCGGGCGCGGATCCCTTGGGCCTGCGGGTACAAAGCTGCGAAAAACTCCCAAACGTTCTGCCTAATGGGGGCCTAATTCTCGGAAGTTGTGCGCGGCGGCTGCGACGGATAACGGAAGGGCGGCCCTTCCTGAAGGACCGCCCTACGGAATTACTCCGATTCCCGCCGCTGCTTCTTGCGCAGTCGCTTCCGCGAAAGCGCTTCTTTGGCCCGGCGCTTTTCGCCGGGCTTCATGTAGAAACTGTGCTTCTTAATCTCCTTGATGATGTCTTCCTGTTGCACTTTGCGCTTAAAACGCCGCAGTGCGTTTTCTAAGGACTCGTTCTCTTGGATGATGACTTCCGCCACTTTATAAATTCACCCCCAATCCGGTTCGGATTGGTAACTTGCGGAGCCTCTCGCTGGTTATACTGCCGCCAGCTCTGTAAATTCTTTTGGGCACCGCCCTGTTTCATTATCGCATGTATTGGCCGCTTTGCAGGTGCACCCTGAAAGGTAGCTGGCTTCTTCTAATCAATTCGCGAGCAACAGTCAAGGAACGTTTACAAGAGTACCGGGGTTTTATAGGTACTAAGACTCTCCGATAACCACTCTGCAACTATAGTAACGCGAATATAACCATTGGCAGGTGCTTGCTCGCGCTCTTGGGGGCCACTGCCGGGTTCTCTCTGCCCCCTTCGGCGGCGACTCTGCTTGTCCAAGGGCTCGTTTCTGCTGTTAGAATGTGCGCGCTTCTCCATTTAGCGTCCTGGGAGCCGGCCCATGTCCGAAACTTCGATGCGGGATGCCATCGGCGTACTTCTTGCCGGGGGGCAGGGGGAGCGTCTTTGGCCGCTGACCCGTGACCGCGCCAAGCCCGCCGTTCCTTTCGGCGCGCTCTACCGCATCATTGACGTCACACTGTCCAATTGCATCAATTCGGACCTCCGCCGCGTCTTCATCCTTACCCAGTACAAGGCTCTCAGCCTGAATCGCCACATTCGCGCCGCCTGGTCGCCGCTTGCGGGCCTCGGCGAATACATCGAAGTGATTCCGCCGCAGATGCGTGTCTCCCAGCAGTGGTATCAGGGCACCGCCGACGCCGTCTATCAAAACATCTATTCTATCGGAAGCGAACGTTCCAAATTCGTGTTCATCCTCTCCGGCGATCACATCTACAAGATGAACTACGCCAAGATGCTTCAGCAACACACCGATACGGCCGCCGACGTCACCGTGGCCACGATTCAGGTTCCTGTCGCGCAAGCGGCGCGCCAGTTCGGCGTCCTCGAAGTGGACAAGGACTGGCGCATCGTCGGCTTTGAGGAAAAGCCCGCTGCGCCCAAAGAGTTCCCGCACCACGCGGGCCACTGCAATGCCTCGATGGGCATTTATATTTTCAATACGCAGCTGATGATTCCGATCCTTCTTGCCGACTCGGAAGACCCCAAGTCCAGCCATGACTTTGGCAAAGACATCCTTCCGCGCATCATCACCAAGCATCGCGTCTTTGCCTACAACTTTGTGGATGAAAACGCCAAGGACGCGCTCTACTGGCGCGATGTCGGCACCCTCGATGCTTATTACGAAGCCAACATGGACCTGGTCAGCGTGTCGCCGGTTTTCAACTTGTACGACAAGCAGTGGCCGCTGCGCACCTGGCAGCACCAGTATCCGCCAGCGAAATTTGTCTTTGCCGATCCCGAGCGTATGGGGGTGGCGCTCGATTCCATCGTGGCTGGCGGTTCGGTTATCTCCGGCGGGCGTGTGCAAAAATCAGTGATCGGCTACGACGTGCGCGTCAACAGCTATTGCGAAGTAGCGGACTCGATCATCTACAACCACGTGAATATCGGCCGGCACTCGCGGATCCGCCGCGCCATCATCGACCGCCACGTGAGCCTTCCCGAGCACACCGAAATCGGCTACGACACGGAGGCCGACCGCCGCCGCTTCCACATCACGGATTCCGGCATCGTCGTCGTCGTCCGCCAGGAATCGCTCATCGAAGAGCCGGAGTCCACTTAACCTTTCCAGACATACTTGCCACAGGGGCAGGGGACGGTGTCGGTGGGATTTTTCTTCGCCATTGGCTGTTTACAGACGGGACAGTTCTTTCTCCACATACTGCAAATCTATCATCAGTGAGCCAGTCCAGTAACGGACGCGGGCAGGTCCAGTTGCGCGATCATCGCGTAGAATTCTTCGCGCTCTTGCAGGGCAACAAGAAGAGTAAGCATTTTCCCATAAGCGACGATCGTCCCTGTAAGACGATGAAACGCAGGAGAATCCAAGGCGGTCATGCGCCTTTCGATGTGGGCTTCCGCCGAGAGTTCAAGAACTTGTTCTATGGCCAAGTTCGCCAGACCTGAGCTCGCGTTCATTACTGGTAGCCCTCCTTTCTTTCTTCGTACGTAGATAAGGTACACGCGCATCGCGCGGTACGCATAAAGGAAATCCCTGCAATTCCGCGGAAGTCATAACCGATTCCGCGCGCGAGGGATTACCCGCGCTCGTCCGGACTAACCAAGCTCTTTCCTCCTCTACCGCTCCATCGAGCGGCCGAGAGCATCTCACCATGCCTCCCACCTACGACGCATCTTGTAGCACACGTGTGTTTTACGATCCTTTGCGCCTGCACAACCTGACCCCGCAAATGAGGAAACCGAGAAGGGGAAGGCCGCATTTGCACATTCCTCCAACAGTTTCTGGTTGTTGGCGGAAAACGCGTTGGTGCGCTCGCTTTCCACGTCTCACGGTTCCATTTTGGGGATGCACGATGGGAACAATAATTTCCGAGAGCGTGCTTCCAAACACGATCAAGTATCGCGGATCGGTTGGCACGTCGCCCACGACGAGCGTTGCCTTTTCTCGAATGGCCGCGCCGGTGAGTCGCGGCGCGGCGGGAAACGTTCGATAGGCTGGCGCGCCCGGTCCGCTATAGGCAACGATCTAGACGGCCTCATTGCCGACGTCGTACACGCCCCTCGAGCGGCAATGGCCGAGGCGGCGCACCGCCTCGGCGAGTTGTTTCGCCCGGCCGGTCCCGAAACGCGCTTCCCGCGACAATCGACCGAATGCGCTTGAGAATTTCTTCTGTGCGGCTCATGGAATCCTCTTTTTCGGTTGTCAAAAGGTCAGAGAGAGGAAGGAAGAAGGAGGCACACTCTCCGTTGCATGGAAAAGGATGTGCAATTCTTTGATAGCAAAGGAGTTGTAAGCGCTCCGTTGGGCAGAGAGCGCGCAGCGGAGAGAAAACAAGGGGGATAGATAGAAGAGGAACGCAGGTTGAAGGAAGGAGGAAGTGACAGGAAAAGCCGACAGGTGCGTTGAGCTGAAGGGCTGGTCTAAACGGCTTTGAGGCCGACCTCGCCATCCTGCTTGGAGCCGGGTTTGCCGATCCATACGACGCTGCACCGGATGGCATTCAGTTGATCGTCGCCGGGGATGACCTCCACGACCTGTCCGCGCTTTAGCCGGAAACCGCCCCGGAGCCGGAACCCCTCGGGAGAGAGATCGACAATCAGGCAAGGAACCCTTTGCGGCTGAGAGCCGAGGTTGAGCACCACGCTGGCACCCTTTCTGGTGACTACCCTCTTGGAGCGGCGAGCTTCGTGCGCGGGAAGGATGGACACGGCTTTTGCCCCGAGGCTATTGTTCCACATGTTTCCTATATTGGATAGATAACCCTCAGGGGACTATCAGGTGAATACCTGCCTTGTGCGTCGGGAGTAACGGGCTGGCCGCCAGGCTCCCTTGTCTTACGCGAGAGGCGCCAGGGTTTGTCCAAGGCTTTGCCTGAATGCCGCCTGCTTCATGGAAAACGGGCCCTTGGTCATGATTGACTTTCGGCCTGCTACAATCGACATTTTGCAAAGGAGACGCGCCGAGACCATGTCCGTCAAGATCAGCAAGGTGCATGCCCGCCAGGTACTCGATTCGCGGGGGAATCCCACGGTGGAGGCCGACGTTTACGTTGAGGGAGGCGGACGAGACGGCGTGCGCGGGCGCGCGGCGGTGCCTTCCGGAGCATCCACGGGAGAGCATGAAGCGCTGGAACTGCGCGACGGGGACAAGTCGAACTATCTCGGGAAGGGCGTGCTGAAGGCCGTTGGCAACGTCAATGGCGAAATTGCCAGAGCTGTTACCGGGATGGATGCGGCGGATCAGCGCGCGCTGGACAAGCGCATGATCGAGCTGGATGGCACGCCGGCGAAGTCGCGGCTCGGGGCGAACGCGATTCTCGCGGTTTCGATGGCGGCCGCCCGCGCTACCGCAGCCGCACAGAACATGCCGCTGTACAAATACCTGACGCGATATTCCTCAGACACTTCCGCGAATCTTCTGCCCTGCCCGATGATGAACATCTTGAACGGGGGCGCGCATGCGGACAGCTCGGTGGACTTCCAGGAATTTATGGTCATGCCGGTGGGTGCGCCGAGCTTTTCGGAGGGGTTGCGATGGGGCGTGGAAGTATTTCACGCGCTGAAGAGCGCTTTAAAGAAGCACGGCTACTCGACGGCCGTGGGCGACGAGGGCGGCTTTGCGCCGAGTTGCCAGTCGAATGAAGAGGCCATCCAGATCGTCCTCGAAGCCATTGCCGCGGCCGGGTACAAGCCGGGCGAGCAGGTGAGCATCGCGCTCGATCCGGCAGCGAGTGAATTTTTCGACAAAGCCGGTGGCAAGTACGTTTTCAAAAAATCGGACAAATCCGCGCATGCGCCTGAAGCAATGGTGGAGTACTGGGCAAAATGGGTTGAAAAATACCCCATTGTGTCGTTGGAAGACGGAATGAGCGAGGAAGACTGGCCGGGTTGGAAAAAACTCACACAGAAAATCGGGTGGAAGAGTTCTCCCAGCAAGATTCAGTTAGTAGGCGACGACATTTTTGTGACCAATACGGAGATTTTTTCACGGGGGATCAAAGAGGGCATCGCGAACGCGATTCTCATCAAGCTCAACCAGATTGGCAGCGTGACGGAAACAATCGACGCGATCGAGTTAGCGCGGAAATCGGGCTACCACTCGATTATTTCGCATCGCTCGGGCGAAACGGAGGATACCTTCATCGCGGATCTTGCGGTGGCTACGGGGGCGGGGCAAATCAAGACGGGCTCCGCCAGCCGCACCGACCGCGTCGCGAAGTACAATCAGCTTTTGCGCATCGAGGAAGAGCTCGGTTCGGCTGCACGGTTCAATGGCAAAGCCGCGCTGGGGTGAGAGATTTAGTTAGTTGAGAAAACTGCGGTAACGCTTCGAGACGAGCTGGTGTTCTGTCGGTTGAGATTCTTCGCCTACTCTCTTCGCATGGGCTCAGAATGACATCTTTCCCGCTTTTCATGGCCTCAGAGGGTGAGGGTTTGTGTGCCCCAGCGTGGAGGGAGGCCGCAGGAAACAAAAAGCTCACCATACCAATTCGACCTTGGCCGTCCCCAATCGATTG
>Ga0134082_10000537_pt1 | contig 12878 bp, 9 predicted proteins | sample 15_taG_6_FD_94473 | JGI IMG/M metagenome (GOLD analysis project Ga0134082, IMG submission 94473) | Grasslands soil microbial communities from the Angelo Coastal Reserve, California, USA - 15_D_Rain_40cm_5_09182015 | ecosystem: Environmental > Terrestrial > Soil > Grasslands ... | reverse complement strand
CGGGGCAGGAAAGCCTAACGGCTGGCTCGTGGCGCCCACCTACTACAGAGGTTCACGGCCTAGCTCCCCACGGCCAAGCGGTCCGCTCCGTTTTTGTTTTGCGTTCGATACACCTTGGAAAGGGGACTCGTGGCCTATCTGGCGATCGAGGTCCGGATCGAAGTGACGAGTGGCGAGAAAAGCCATCGCGTTGCGGTTCTTGCTCGCCACCAGCCACTCGGCACTACCTAATGCGCGTACTTTTTGTGGGAGACATTGTCGGAGCGCCGGGAAGGTTGATGCTTCACGATCGCCTCGCGGACGTCGTGTTGCAGCGGCAGATCGACCTGGTGATTGCCAACGGCGAGAACGCCGCGTCGGGATTTGGAATCACGCCGCGGCTGGCGCAAGAGCTTCTGAACCTCGGGGTCGACGTGCTGACCGGCGGCAACCATAGCTGGGACCGCAAAGAAATCCTGGAGTACCTGCCGCACGAGCCGCGGCTGCTGCGGCCGGCGAATTTTCCGGAAGGCAATCCGGGCGGCGGGTTGCATGTCGGCAAGGCGAAGAATGGCGCGAGGTACGCGGTGCTGAATTTGCAAGGGCGCGTGTTCATGACGCACATCGATGACCCGTTTCGCAAAGCGGACTGTGAGCTGGAAAAGATTCCCGCGGACGTGGGCTTCGTACTGGTGGACATGCACGCGGAAACCACCAGCGAAAAAGTGGCCATGGGCTGGTACCTGGATGGCCGCGTGACTGCGGTGGTCGGCACGCACACGCACGTGGCCACCGCCGATGAACACGTTTTGCCGCAGGGCACCGCCTACATCACCGACGTGGGCATGACCGGGCCGCATGGCGGCGTCATCGGAATGGACAAAGAAGGAATTGTGCGGAAGTTTCTAAATGGCCTGCCGGCGAAGTTTGATGTGGCTTCGGGCGACGTGCAGATGAATTGCGTGTTGGTGGAAACCGATGACAATGGACCGCGCAACGCCGCCGGTCGATTGCGCGCGCGCTCGATCGAGCGCCTGCGCTTCTGCATCGACTGACAGGGTCAGCTTCAGCAACGCGGAGATTCTTCTTCGCTAACCTGCAACCAGCTAGGCGGCGTCAGGGCGATCCGGCCGCGTGAGGCGCCGCACCCACCAGAGCAAGCACGCGCCAGCAAGCGCAACAGCGGCGCACCACAGCGAAGGCCAGAACATGTGAGCGACCCAGAAGTCGGTGAGCGGCACAAAGCTTGTCAGGTCGTCAAGGCCCATCAGGACGGGGACATATCCGTACTCGAGCTCTTGGTAGGAGTTAATCTGCGCAATCGAGCGCGCATACGGGTAATACCCAAGAAAAAGAGCGACGGACACGAGCAACAACGCGGGCGGAGCAAAGCAGAGCGGTGAAGCGAGGCGGTTCAGCAAGTGGCTCAGGGAGTTCGCGTTTCGTTTCCATCTCAGAACGATTACCAAGACGAGCCAGAGAGCCGTTAGAAGTCCAAGGACAGCGACAAAAACGGCAGAGATCAGAATGACCTGCGCAGAGCGCTTGGCGGCGGCTTTCAGCGAAGAGTGAGCCGGGCCCCCAACGCTGTAATCGAAACGAGGAAGCACGGCGAGAGCAGATTCGACCGCTGCGGCTTCGTCAGCGCGCGCTCCTCTGCGCAGGAGCGGCAGAAGGCGTGTGTAGGCATCCCGATGAAGCTGGTAGAAATCCATGCGCGGCGCGGCAAATACCTTTTCCATGGGGATGCGCCAGCGCCGCTCAGCAGCGAGGGATTGTCGAAGAATCGCTGCTGAGGCCGCGTATTTGGTCCAGGGCGGCTCCCAGTAGTGAACATTTGCGTCCGCTTCTAACAGATAGGGAAAACCGTTTTGCGGGTCCCAAGCCTTCAGGCGCTCGATCCAGGGATGAGGGTCGTAGTCAGGGTACAGATACGTGGGATGACTGACCTTGGCGGAGATCCAGGTAAGGTTCGGGTCAAGCGCGATCGCCTTTTCCGCGGCGTGCATGGCTCGCTCGTCGTCTTCTTTGGGACTGTGCAGGGCCACGAAGGCAAGCGCTCGGGCATATTTCTCTTTGTCGCCGGATTGCTCGATGCGGCGAAGAACCTTTTCGGGAAAGATCCGAGAACACCAGGCGGTGGTATCGTTCCCGGGAACGAGAAGGATCGCCAGGGCCTGGCGAAAAGCAGGCACGAGAAGGAGAGACAACGCGAGCGCAAGAGCGATCCACACGGGCCAACGGCGTGGAGCGAAGGCTCCGTTCTGCTCCCAAACCGGAAGGTGCGTGCCCTCGACGGACTGAAACACTTCGCGGCGAAGTTTTTCCCAATCCTTGAACTGGGCGATGCTGCGCTGCAGCGCCTCCTGCTCGTTGATGCCCTGGGCGAGCGCTTCTTCGTAGGCAGATTCCAATTGCTCGGCGAGCTCCTCGATGACTTCTTCGCGGCGCCCGTGGGTAAGCGGCAAGGTTCCCAGCTTCTCGCGAACGATCTTTTTCCAATCAGGCATGGCGCACCTCCACGATGCGATTGACGGCTCCAGAGAAAGCGCGCCAGCGCGAGCGCTGTTCGGCAAGGATTCTGCGGCCGGTAGGCGTCAGGCGGTAATAGCGCCGGCGCCGCCCGCCCGCGGGTTCCCATTCGCCTTTGACCCAGCCGCGCCGCTCGAGGCGATAAAGCAGTGGATACAGCGACGCCACGTGAAAGCGGAGCACGCCCTCGGAGCGCGCGGCGATGAGTTTGCCGATTTCGTAGCCGTGGCGGGTTTTCTCTTCGAGAAGCGCAAGGATGAGCAGCTCGGCGTTGCCTTTTTTGAGTTCTCTGTCCGGCATAATCGCCATATATGGCTGTACTATATATCTGCCCGGGACAGTCAATGGTTTGCAGCCTTTTCGTGCCCAAACACTTACTCCGCAACTCTCGGGCAACCGCAGGCACATCCGTAGTAATCTGAGAATTCATGCGGATCAGGATGGGTGGCAGACAAAGAGTTCTCGCCGCGATGTGCCTGCTCGCCTGCGCGTACACAGTCGCAGGGGCGCAAGAACAAGAAGAAGGCGAGCTTTCCGCCAAGCAGCGGATTCTGCCTGAGATTGGCCCAGGGTTACGCGCGGTCCGGCAAGGGGCGGACGGGCGGCTGTACGTGCTGGCTTCGCCGTCGCCGGGACTCGTTGTTGTGGACGCGAAGGGCAAGCAACTCCTGTCAATCAATGAACAGTCCCCTGCTGCGGGTGCGAGCAACAGCTTGATGGCCTTCGGGGACGACTGCGATGTAGACGCGGAGGGGAAAATTTATGTGGCGGACCGCGGCGCTAATCTCATCCGCGTTTTTTCTCCGGCCGGCAGCCTTCTCCGTTCTATTCCCGTAAAGAATCCCGTTTCCGTCGCGGCTATGCCGGAAGAGGAAGTGGCCGTGGCGACGCTCCGCGAACCGCACCTGGTGATAGTCTTCGACAAAAATGGAAAAGAGGTGCGGGAATTTGGCGACCCGGAGCCGATTTCCGAGCGCGAGGACTTGAATCGTTTTCTGAACATTGGACAACTGGGCGCCGATGCGCAGGGACACCTTTACTACGCGTTCGAGTATTTGCCGGAGCCGACCGTGCGACAGTACGACCGGCTGGGCTACGCGGGGCAGGACATTCAGTACACGGCGATTGACGCGCTGCCGACGGCCGTGGCCGTGCGCAAAGAAATCGAGCGGCAGGAGCAGAAAGGTAAAGAGCCCTCCTTCAAGCGCGTGCTAACGGGACTGGGAGTGGACCGTTCGAACGGAGAGATTTGGATGGCGCTGAATAACAACCTGCTGCACTTCGATAGCGCAGGGAACCGCCGCGCGACGTACAAGATTTATACTCCGCAAGGAGCGCGGCTCGAGGCCAACACCATTCTTGTCGAGAAAGATCGGTTGATTATCGGAAGCGACCCCTTAGGTCTGTACCTGTTCGATCGCCCCGACAAAAGAAATACGAAGTGAGTGGAGTTTTCCTCAGCCTGCGCACAGAGGTTTTGTGCAAGATTCTTTCTGAGCAAAAATTTCGCTCGACAACGCTGTGAAAAAAGGGGCGTTGGGGAGCAAGTGGTAGAATTCGCGCCTGTGGAAAAGTTGTGCACGCCGTGTGCAACACCCCCAAGACCTTCGCACACTTTTCGCTTGCCCTGCGCAACTCAATCGGCGACAATCCCGCGCGGTCTGAAACGGCGGTACGTGGGCCGGCAATCCTAACAGGTCGCGCACGGGTCGACAGGGGCATGAACGGGCCCGGCGCGGTCAGGAATCCCGAAGCCTGAAGAAAAACTGAAGGGCGAAACCGCTTTCCACAGGTTTTACACATCTGTGGAAATAGTGCAGAATTTTCTTTTGTCTCTAACCATGACCACCGCAATCCAAGTTGGGCGCGAACGCGAAACGGCAAATTCTTGGGACAAGTTCTTAGAGCACGTCAAATCCCGGGTAAGCATTAACACCTTCACCACCTGGTTCCAGCCCACCCGGCTGAACCGGACCGAGGGCGACACTCTCTATATCCAGATTCCCGGCGCGGTTTTCCGGCAGGTTCTCACCCGCACGTACGGGGACATCATCAAGGCGGTGTTCCTTGAACTCGGCACGCCCAACGTGAAGGTACAGTACGTCTGCAGCGAGGAAGAACCGGTACAGGCCGCGCCTGCGGCTGCCACGGCCAAGGCGGGGCAGGCGAAGCTGGATTTTGAGAGCAGCGACCATCAACTGAACCTGCGCTACACCTTCGATACTTTCGTGGTCGGCAAGTCGAATGAGTTCGCGCACGCTGCGTCGCGGGCCGTTGCCGAGCAGCCCTCGAAAGCGTACAACCCGCTGTTCTTGTACGGCGGCGTGGGCATGGGCAAGACGCACTTGATGCACGCCATCGGGCATACGATCAAGAAGCGCAACCCGGCCATGCGGCTGAGTTACGTGAGCGCCGAGAAATTCACCATTGAAGTGATCAACTCGTTGCGCTTTGACCGCATGATCAGCTTCCGAGAACGTTTTCACACGGTGGACGTGCTGCTGGTGGACGACATCCAATTCATCGCCGGAAAGGAGCGCACGCAGGAAGAATTTTTTCACACCTTCAACGCGCTCTATGAACAACAAAAGCAGATCGTTATTTCCTCCGACTGCCTGCCGAAGGACATCAATTCCATCGAAGAGCGGTTGCGCTCGCGGTTCGAATGGGGATTGATCGCCGACATCCAGCCGCCGGACCTGGAAACGAAGATCGCCATTCTCCAGAAGAAAGCGGAGAACGAGCGCTTCAGTTTGCCGGACGACGTGGCGGAATACATCGCGCGGGCGATTAAATCCAACGTGCGCGAACTGGAAGGCGCGCTGACGCGCTTGATGGCCTATGCGTCGCTGACCGGCGCAACGATTTCTCTGTCCACCGCGCAGCAGGTGTTGCGAAACATCATCGCTTCCCAGGAAAAGCGCGTCACTATCGACCTGATCCAGAAGCGCGTGAGCGAGCACTTCGATTTGCGCGAGCAGGATCTGAAAATGCGCAGCAACACGCGCGCGATCGCTTTCCCGCGCCAGGTGGCAATGTACATCGTGAAACAGCTCACCACGGCCTCCCTGCCGGAGATTGGTCGTCAATTCGGCGGCAAGCACCACACCACGGTACTGCACTCCATCAACAAAATCGAAGAGCTGCGACGCTCCGATAAGGATCTCAACCGGACCATCACGCGTTTGATGGACGCATTGCAGTAAGGCCCTCAATCCCAATCTTATGGAACGCGGCCCATTTGCTTGGGCCGCGTTTCCATTTTGATCTCCCCAAGGCAACAACCTACTTGTCCCATCAGGCTTCCTGCCAAACAATGCTGTGGAGAAGGATTGAAAAACGCGCGGAGAATTTGTTGATGGAAGTGGATGAATTTAGGAGCTACCTCGTCGGCGGGCTGAGGCGGCTTCCGTTTTCCACCGTTCTCACAAAAAAGCGCATCCGACGCCGCGTTTCAAGTGGGAGTCGGGAAAGGGCTTGTGGTAGTTTCCACAGATTCACAACCCTCATCACAGCAACAAGGGTCGTTCGTTTTGGTTTTTGAGAAAGGTTCTTGCAGCCTGTGAATATTTGCAAAAGCAGCTGATTTTGGGAGCCACCGGTGTCTGGGCAAGTCTGAAAAGCGGGCTATTCCACAGTTTAGTAATGGAGATGGGCTTTATACTTTCCGAAAAAGCGAGTACAGTACCTGCCTGAAGTCAGTCGGGCGGCAGCGGTAGAATCGAACGAAAACAGGGCGGCCGTCCCCGCCCGAGCCTGAGGGCCACAGGCAGGCCGAGGATAAACTCCATGACCGCACCTGGAACGGCACGCGAGGAACATCAAGCGATGGAATTCAGCGTTTCAAAGTCCGCGCTGTTGAACGAACTAAGCATGACGCAGGGAGTCGTGGAGCGCAAAACCACCATCCCCATCCTGTCGAACTTGCTGGTGGAGGCCCAGGGAAGCCAGCTCGCGATTACCGCGACGGATCTGGAACTCAGCATTCGCACTTCCTGCGAAGCCCAGGTCAAGAAGGAAGGCGCCGGGACGATTCCCGCGAAGAAGCTGCTCGAACTCGTGCGGCTGCTGCCCGAAGGCGAGATCAAGCTCAAGCTGCTCGAGAATCATTGGGTCGAGATCGTCAGCGACCGGAAGAAATATAAGCTGGTAGGAATGGCGAAGGAAAATTTTCCAGCGCTGCCGGCCATGCCGCACACTTTCGTAAAAATCCCGGCTGCTATTCTGGAGAGCCTGATCGCCAAGACGAAATTTGCGATTTCCATGGAGGAGTCGCGCTACACGCTGAACGGCGGACTGCTGATTTTGCGGCCGGACACGCTGGCCATGGTAGCCACCGACGGACACCGTCTGGCATTGGCGGAAACGGACCACAAACTCACCGGCATGAATGCGGAACTAAAGGTGCTAGTCCCGAAGAAGGCCATGGACGAAGTCGAGAAACTTTCCAGCGCTGCCGGCTCCGACGCCCAATTCGATTTTGCAAAGGATGAAAGCCATCTTTTTTTCCAGGTCAAGCATCGTTTGCTGATTTCGCGGATTCTGACCGGGCAATTCCCGAACTACGAAGCGGTTTTGCCGCGCGACAACAACAAGCACGTGGTCATCGAGAGAGGTGAATTGACCGATGCCGTGCGCCGCGTTTCGCAGCTTGCCGACCAGCGCTCGCACGCGGTGAAGTTCGCGATCTCCGGCGAAGGCGTCGAAATCTCCGCTTCGAGCCCGGAGTACGGTGAAGCGAAGGAAAGCATCGAGAAGGAATATAAGGGCGATCCCATCGCCATCGGGTTCAATTCCAGCTACATGCTGGATTTTCTCTCCGCCGCCGCCGATGGCCCCGTCAGCATCGAGCTGAAAGACGAGCAGTCCGCCGGGCAGATGCGGCCGCTCGCCGACGAATCCTATCGTTACCGCTACATCATCATGCCCATGCGCATTTGAGCCCGAAATCCATCGTAAAGGGTCTCGAAAAAGGCGCTTGCAAGCGCCTTTTTGCTTTTCGCCTGGTCGTGGCAGCATGATTATAAGTCAACGAAAATCAATCACTTATGCCCATTCGAGCGGCACTAGGGCCCTTGAGAAAAGGGTTCTGGAGGAGTATACTTCCCTGTTGTCGATTGGTAGCGGGGGATCTTCCAAAATCGACACGTCCGCCAGGCAAGAGTGACCCGGAAATAGGCTCTGCGCCAGGAGCTTTGCGGCCAGCTAGCCTGGAGCAACACGAGTCTTCGCCACGTCCCGCTGCGCGGGATGGGATGGAGCAGGAAACCCTACGAGTTCTGGATCGCCCAGCGAGCCGGAATCACAGGGTAAGGCGACGCACGGGAAATTCCGCAAACACGCCTTTCTTGCTTCACAGAAAAGTGGTTTTTCAATTCGCGGACCACAACTCCGGCTTGCTCGCGGTGCGTTTGCCGGAAGTTTTTTGATTCAGTCGTCGCGTAGGAGAAACGATGGGTGATAAAGAAAACGGCAGCGTCACACCACAAGGCGCAGGCCACAAGTACGACGCGAAGTCGATCAAGGTCCTCGGTGGCCTCGAGGCCGTGCGTCTGCGTCCTGCCATGTATATCGGCTCGACCGGAGAAATGGGCCTGCATCATCTCGTTTGGGAAGTGGTAGACAACTCCGTGGACGAAGCGCTGGCCGGTTTCGCCGACGAAATCAGCGTGACGGTGCACGCCGACGAGTCTGTCACCGTGGTGGACAACGGCCGCGGCATCCCCGTGGACATGCACCAGACGGAAAAGCGCCCGGCGGCGGAAGTCGTGATGACCGTGCTGCACGCGGGCGGAAAATTTGACAGCGAGACGTACAAAGTTTCCGGCGGCTTGCATGGCGTTGGTGTTTCCGTGGTGAACGCGCTTTCCGACTGGTTGGAGCTGGAGATTTCGCGCGACGGCGCGGTGTGGGAACAGAGCTACGAAAAAGGCAAGCCCACTTCGAAGCTGAAGCAGACCGGCAAGACCCGCAAGACGGGCACGAGAGTCACCTTTCATCCCGACCCCAGCATTTTCGAGAAGACCACTTACAGCTTCGACACGCTTTCGCAGCGCCTGCGCGAGCTGGCCTTCCTGAACAAGGGTTTGAAAATCACGCTGACCGACGAGCGCACGGAGAAGAACGCAGAATTCCGTTTTACGGGCGGCATTGCGGAATTTGTGAAGCACTTGAACCGCGGCAAATCCACGCTGCACGATTCTCCGATTTACATGGAAGGCAAGCGCGGCAACGTGGAGATCGAGATCGCGCTCCAGTACAACGACACCTACGGCGAAAATGTTTTCGCGTTCGCTAATACCATCAACACGGTAGACGGCGGCACGCACCTTTCCGGGTTCCGCTCCGCTCTGACGCGCTCCATCAACAATTTCGCCTCGCAAGCGGGCATGCTCAAAGAGCAGAAAGACGAAGTGACGATCACCGGCGATGACGTGCGCGAAGGCCTTGTCGCCGTGGTGAGCGTTCGACTGCCACAGCCGCAATTCGAGGGCCAGACCAAGGGCAAGCTGAATAGCGACATCAAGGGAGACGTCGAGCAACTCGTCAACGAAAAGCTCGGAGAATGGTTCGACAAACACTCGACCGTCGCGCGGCGCATCATCAGCAAATGCATTGACGCGGCGCGCGCGCGCGAAGCGGCACGCAAAGCCCGCGAACTGACGCGGCGCAAGTCCGCGATGGATTCGAGCGGGCTGCCCGGGAAACTGGCCGATTGCCAGGAGCGCGATCCGGCGCGCTGCGAATTGTTCGTGGTCGAGGGCGAATCGGCGGGCGGCTCGGCGAAGCAGGGGCGCGACCGCAAGTACCAGGCCATCCTGCCGCTCAAAGGCAAAATCCTCAACGTCGAAAAGGCGCGCTACGACAAGATGCTGGGCCACGAGGAAATTCGCGCCATCATCACCGCCCTCGGCACGGGCATCGGCAAAGACGATTTCGACGCCGGTAAGTTGCGCTATCACAAGATTATTCTTATGACCGATGCGGATGTGGACGGTTCGCACATCCGAACGCTGCTGCTGACGTTTTTCTTTCGCCACATGAAGGAACTGATCGACCGCGAGCACATTTTCATCGCACAGCCGCCGCTCTACCGCGTGAAGCGCGGGAAGAGCGAGAAGTACATCCGCGACGAGCGCGACTTCGCGCGCGAACTGATGAAGCGCGCCACCGAAGACCATGTCGTGAAGGGCAAGGAAGGCGTGACGCTAGAGGGCGCAGGGCTGACCTCTTTTTTGCTGAACGTACAGGAATATGACGCCGTTGCTGCAAAGCTCGGACGCCGCCTGCGCGATGCGGGGCTTGTGCAAGTGCTGGCGGAAAGCGGTCTGGACAAAAAAGCGGAATTCGAAGAGAAAAAATCGCTTGAAAACCTGTTGAAGGAAGTCGACAAAGCCAAGCTGAAGCTCGAAGGCAAAGTCGCTTTCGACGAGGAGCACAGCCTGTACGAAATTCAATTTGGCGCGCCGCACAATCAGAGAATCAACTGGGCGCTGGCTTCCACGCCCGAATACAAGCGGGTGCGCGCGCTGGCTAAGCAGGTCGAGGAGTTCAACAAGCCGCCTTTCATCATTTCGCGCAATGGGGACAAGACCACCAAGGAAAAAGCGCAGGACGTGTTGAATTACGTGATGGAAGACGCGAAGAAAGATTTCACCATCACGAGGTTCAAAGGCCTCGGCGAGATGAATCCCACGCAGCTCTGGGAAACCACCATGAATGCAGAGACGCGCACGCTGCTCAAGGTGAAGCTCGAGGACGCGGTCGCCGCGGAAGACATTTTCACGACGTTGATGGGCGAAAACGTCGAAGCGCGCCGCAAGTTCATCGAGGACAACGCCCTCGAAGTCGTGAACCTGGATATTTGATTTCGATGGCGCAAAGCTGATGGCCGAAATTGCTCCCCGATCCACGCGAGACGCTGTTCGCTGGGGCTTGTTGCTTTCAGCGGCGGCGGTTAGTGGATTTCGCTTGCCGCGGACTTACGGCGCTTTTCGGGACTGGCACGCGATTCGCTCTACGGATCGATCGGCTGCGGAGTTGTACCGGCTCAATTTCACGGCTAACGCCGTTGGAATTGTGATTATTCTGGTCTTGGCGTTGGGAGTGTTTTATCTGTTGCGGCCCCGAGCACCGAAGCAGCCATGATGTATCAGTTGGGTTGGAGCACGCTGCCGGGGCTGCGCGGATTGAGCGTCAGCGAGTTCCGCGCAACGCCGACGAATATGCCCGACAACGAGCGCGGCGTAGCGATGGAATTTGCGAGCGATGCGGACCGCGACAGGTTCTTACGCGAAATCGAAGCAGCGTTTGCCGCGCGGCGTTTTACGAATGCGGCCGACGCCTTCGACACGGTGAAGGCGTACGTGCTCGACCGCGCCGCGAAACGATAGGGTTTTCCTGCAGCGCCGCCCTTCAGGGCGGCGCTGCCAGGTTAAAGCCTGGTGACGCAGGCAGGCCCGGCGCTAAACGGCACCAAACGAAACACGAGGGCACATGCCAGACGAACAAAATCTGTCGGTGATGATTCCGGTGGACATCGAAGCCGAGATGAAGAAGTCCTATCTCGACTACTCGATGAGCGTAATCATCGGCCGCGCGCTGCCCGAAGTGCGCGACGGCCTGAAGCCCGTGCACCGGCGCATTCTCTACGGCATGTACGAGTTGGGGCTGTCTTCCACGCGCCCGTACCGCAAATGCGCGAAGATCGTCGGCGAAGTCCTCGGCAAGTATCACCCGCATGGCGACACGCCCGTCTACGACGCACTGGTGCGCATGGCGCAGGACTTCAACATGCGCTATCCGCTGGTGGACGGCCAGGGCAACTTCGGCTCCGTCGACGGCGACATGCCTGCGGCGATGCGCTACACCGAAGCGCGTCTGGCGCGCATCGCCGAGGAATTGCTGGCTGATATTGAAAAAGAAACCGTCGATTTCGCTCCCAACTTCGACGAAACGGAGAAAGAGCCGCTCGTTCTTCCCACGCGGATTCCGAATCTTCTCGTCAACGGCGCTAGCGGCATCGCCGTCGGCATGGCCACGAACATTCCTCCGCACAACCTGCGCGAAATCATTGACGCCACGGTGCTCATGATCGAGAAACCCGACACGACGCTCAAAGAAGTGATGAAGCTCGTACCGGGGCCGGACTTTCCGACCGGCGGCTATATCGCCGGCCACGAAGGCATCGAAGCGGCGTACAAAACCGGACGCGGCAGCTTCACCATGCGGGCGTAAGCGGCGGTCGAAGAAGTCGCCAAGGACCGCGAGAACATCGTCATCACGGAAATTCCCTACCAGGTGAACAAGGCCACGCTCATCAAGCGCATCGCCGAGCTGGCGCAGAGCAAAAAGCTCGACGGCGTCGCCGACGTGCGCGACGAAAGCGACCGCGAGGGCATGCGTATCGTCGTCGAGCTTAAGCGCGGCGAGGAGTCGCAGCTCATCCTCAACAACCTCTACAAGCACACGCAGATGCAGGAATCCTTCGGCATGATCCTGCTGGCCATCGCCGGGGGGCAGCCGAAAGAGATGGGGTTGCTCGAGTTCATCCGACTGTTCATCGAGCACCGCCGCGACGTGGTGCTGCGCCGCACGCGCTACGACCTGCGCAAAGCGCGCGAACGCGAGCACATTTTAGTGGGCTATCAAGTCGCGCTCGATCATCTGGACGACCTAATCCGCATCATCCGCGGATCGGGAAGCCGCGCCGACGCCAAGCAAAACCTGCTGAATTTCTTTTGCGAGCAAGACGTCACCATCACGGAAAACGGGAAGTCGCGCAAGGTTACCGGTGTCAAACTCGATGGCAGGAAGTACAAGCTCGGCGGCATCGAAGGTGAAACTGCGCGCACGATTACCGGCGGCCTCACGCCGGTTCAAGTGGACGCCATCCTTGAATTGCAATTGCATCGCCTGACGCAGCTCTCCGTCGACGAAATCCTCAAGGAATTGAAGACCATCCGCGAGCGCATCGTCGAGCTGGACGAAATTCTGTCCAGCGAGAAAAAGCTGAAGTCTGTCATTACCAGCGAGCTGAAGGAAGTGCAGAAGCAATACGGGGACGACCGGCGCACGCAAATCGTGGACAAAGTTGACGAGATCAAACTGGAAGACTTGATTGCCGACACGGACATGCTGATCACCGTCAGCCATGCCGGGTACGTCAAGCGCACTCCCGTGGAGATTTACCGGCACCAGTCGCGTGGCGGCAAGGGCCGCATCGGCGCGCGCACGAAGGAAGAAGATTTCGTCGAGCACCTCTTCATCGCCTCGGCGCATAGCTACATTCTTCTGTTCACGACCAAGGGCCGCGTGTATTGGCTCAAGGTCTACGAGATTCCCGAAGCCGCGGCGGCGACGCGCGG